>Ga0066600_10000741_pt1 | contig 11719 bp, 8 predicted proteins | sample Lowcelwee11metaG_FD_59486 | JGI IMG/M metagenome (GOLD analysis project Ga0066600, IMG submission 59486) | Freshwater pond sediment microbial communities from the University of Edinburgh, under environmental carbon perturbations - Low... | ecosystem: Environmental > Aquatic > Freshwater > Pond >... | reverse complement strand
CATCTCGCTGCTGGTGGGCGGCATCGGCATCATGAACATCATGCTGGTGTCGGTGACCGAACGCACCCGCGAGATCGGCATCCTCAAGGCGCTGGGCGCGACCCGCCGCGACATCCTCATCCAGTTCCTGCTGGAAGCCGGCCTGCTGGCGCTGCTCGGCGGCCTGATCGGCATCGCCCTGGGTTTCGCCATCGCCTTCACCGTCACCGCGCTTGTGCCCGGCATGCCGCAGGCCTCGGTGCCGCTGTGGGCGGTGTTCTCCGCTGCAGGTTTCTCGGCATTGGTCGGGGTTGTGTTCGGGATCATGCCGGCCTCGAAAGCCGCGGGCCTGGACCCGATCGAGGCGTTGCGTTACGAGTGATGCGATGGGTCTGTCGTTCATGGTTCGCTCTGTCATTGAAACAGCGAATTGATGCTTTCGGGTGCCGGGTCAATGACCAAGCGTACTGCGCTCGCGGTTGGATCAACAGGTTGCGCTTTCATTGACAATCGAATCTTTCAGCATTAGCGTGCTGAAACGCGCATCCCGCGCAGGAAGGATCCGATGACGCGCTTCCGCTTCTTTACTTGCCTCCCGGCGCTCGGCCTGATCGCTGCGTTGAGTCTTTCCGCTTGCTACCCAGGAACTGTTTTCATGGAAAACGAAGACGAAGGGCTCACGATCGAACTCAAGGATCTGGGATGAGATTTGGAAAGCATTTGAAGCGCATGCCTGACAATAAAATCCGCCAGCTGTACTTTTTCATCAATGCACTATATTGGTTATTCGCAGCTCCATTTGTCGTTTTTTTTGTGTTGCTATGCTTGCCTGTCGTCGGGAATATCGTGGCTCTGGCTTTCGGGCAATCGATAGGTTGTGAATTTTCCGAGCGAGAGGCGGAGCCGTGCTTCGTCTTTGGGGTGAATCTTGGCGAAATATTCTATGGGTATCTGGCGGGCATGTTTCTACTTGGAATGGGTAATCCAGTCATGTTCGTTCGTGCGATTTTTGCACTTTCTGCGACATTTGAAATATGGTTTATCTTAATTTCGGTATGTTGCATTGTCCTGGGCAGGAAAACTATCCGCTTCGAGACTCTTCGGCGGATGCTAGCTGCGAAAGTCAAGCAAAGGCGCGTTTAACCAGCCGCCCCCCAGCGGCTCATGCACTTATGGCGCTATTGAGGCATTCGCCCAATAAGGCCCCGGCTTCGCCGGAAGCAATTCAACATCAAGGATCTACTATGAACGCATCGATTTGGTTCATCACAACACTATCGCTAATGCTGCCCGCCTGTCACAACCCAGGAGCCGTTTTCATGGAAAACGAAGATGAAGCGTCTGTGATCGAGATCAATGAATACCCGCATCCGAAATCGGCCTACCAGTTGACGATGATGATCGACAACGCACCGGGGCCGTTCGGCATGATCGAAGGTTCGGCCCAGTACAACGTGGTCAACCATCTGGAGTGCGGGCAGAGAAACCCGGCCTCGGGTACCCGCAGCCGTATCGGCACCAATCCTGAGCTGCACTGGAAGCTCGTGGCCGCGAACACCTACATCGCAACGGTCCATCCGGATCTGATCATGGATGAGGACTATTACGGAAACGGCGTTTGCCGTTGGCAGTTCACTGAAGCGCGTGCGCGCTTGAAAGCCACGGGCGCAGAGGAGGAAACACGATTTGTACCTGGTTTTCTGGCCGCAGACATCTTGGCTGAGAAAACGGTGACGCTGTATTTCTGGGCGGGAGGCTATCCACGTAGTCGTTCTGAAAATTTCCCTGATTTTGGGTATCGACATCCATCCGAGTTCAAACCAGAAATCCGAGATCAACTCTTCACCATTACCCTGACTGCCAAGGAAGTGCAGCCATGAGCCTCAGTTCCCAGCAGCACGCCGATCTGGCCGATGACGCCTACAACAATCGCAAGATCGGCGTTCGAAAACCCGATGCGGAAGAGTTGGAGGTAATCAACGGTACTACTTACCGCATCCTGGAGCACTACCGCAACCCGCGCAATGGCTACGCGGGTACGGTCTATCAGCGAACGGATACCGGCGACATCGAGGTTGCGCATCGCGGCACCGAGGTCAAGAATATCCCCGGCTTGGTGATGGACTTGGCCTACACTGACGGCAACATGGTGCTGCGCAAGGTCAGCCCGCAGGCGGACGATGCGATCGCGTTGACGCAACGCGCATTGGAAAAGGCTGAAGATATAGGCGCGCGGTCGGGCCACACACCCCAAGTCACCGTCACCGGCCACTCTCTCGGCGGCGCGCTCGCCCAAGTGACCGCGCACCATTTCGACCTGCGCGGCGAGACCTTCAACGCCTATGGCGCGGCCAGCTTGGGTTTGCGCGTTCCCGAGGGCGGCGACAAGGTGCTCAATCATGTGATGGCCGCCGATCTGGTCAGCTCCGCTGCGCCGCACTACGGCCAAGTGCGCGTGTATGCCACGCAGCAAGAGATCAAAACGCTCGGCAACGCCATCGTCGGCTACGACAACGATCGCCAGGATCTGGGCGACCTGCGCATGCGCGGCGTGGCGCCGCTGCTGACGGTCGGATCGCACTTCATGAGCCACTTCGTTCACGGCGACAGCCCGCGCGAGCGTTCGATCCTTGCCGACCCGGATGCGCGCGCCCGGGCGCATCAGTACGATCCGATGATCGACAAATTCCGCGAGGACGTGCGCGAAACGCGCGGCACGTTCACCGTTCTGGGCCAAGCGGCATGGTACCTGCTGGGAGATCGCGAGCGCGGCGGACGCGAGCCGTTGACGTCGGGCGAGCCCGCATTGCGTGCGGGACATGTCAAAGAGCAGGTGGACGTGCCGCCGATGCCAGCGCATCTGCGCGACAGTTATCGGGAGCCGTCCACGCCTGCGTCGCCCGAGCCGTCTGACCCGAATCGCGTGGTGGTGCCACCGTTACCCCAAGAACTCCGCGATGCCATGACCTCGTCGCAGGCATCGTTGTCCGATCCGCGCGCGCCGGAGCACCCCGATCACCGCCTCTACAAGCAGATCGAATCGGGAGTGACACGCATCGATGCAAGCAGTGGTCGTACATTCGATCACGACAGCGAGCGTTTGACGATGGGCGCACTGTTGGATGCGAAATTGGCCAAAATCGCCTCGGCCGATCATATCGCCCTGAATATCGATGGAAAAAGGCAAGAGGATGGCTCGCATGCGCGCGCGGGCGCCGCGTTGTTCATCGTGGAGGGGCGTGATCCCGGTAATGAAATCGCGAAGCGTTCGATGACCAATGTGGAGCAGGCAGTGACGCGCCCCGTCGAACAGTCGCAACAAGCGTTGGATAACCTGAATCGACAGCTGGCACAGGTCCCGAATCAGCAGCAGAACCAGCCGACACAGGACGACCCAAGCCGCGGTCCGCGCATCGCGTAGCACGCCGGGACTACTTCACCCGCTCAACCTTGGCCCGAGTGTTATACCCCTTCACCGCCAGATACCAGGAATTCCCGCTGATGCTCGGCGTGATACGGATCTCCGGACTATCGAACTTCGCACCCACCAGCGTCGCGGTGTCGATCTGGGTCCAGACCTGACCGTTGTCGAGGGTGTAATTGCGGCCCTTGCCGAAGCCGCGGAATTCGCCGCTGATGCGGGCGACGATGGGTTCGCTCTTGCCGAAGTGGAAGAAGCCGCGGTTTTCCTGTTCGACCTTGTCCTTGGCCAGGCTGGCAGCCTCGGTGGCTGCGGTGTCGATCTTGCGGCCCAGCCACACGTTGAGCTTCGCCAACTCCTCCGCCGAGAGCTTGTCGAGCCCGGCGGCCTTGAACTCTTCCGGCGACATGTCGCGTTCGATCGGCTTCTGCGCGAGGACGGCGAGCGGCGAGAGCGCGAAGGCGGCGAGCAGCGCGAGCGGCAGCAGCGAGCGGAGGTGCGACATGGTGGTTCCTCTGGGGATTTCGCCGAAGGCGGGACGCCGCTAGTGTAGGCGTACCTTCCCCCGGTTTAGAACACGCGTGTCCGCCCTCCCCGCACTGCCCGAAGCCCTGTTGTCGCTGCCGCCGGTGGCGGCGTTGGCGGCGCCGTGGCGGCAGGCGCTGGAGCAGGCGGCCGGGCCCGAGCCGCTGGGCGACGCGGCGCTGATCGAACTGGCCGACACGCTGGGCTCGCTGGCGCGGCTGAACGCCGATGGCGACGTGGTGCTGGCGGCGATCCTGAACGACCTGCCGACGTGGCGGGCGCGGGTCGAGCCGCAGCTTGCGAAACAGTGGCCGACGGTCGCGACGCTGCTGGAAGGCCAGCGCGCGGCGGCGCAGGTGTGGACGCTGCACGCTGCCGACGCAGGCGGCCGTAATGCCGAAGGCCTGCGCCGGCTGCTGCTGGTGATGGTGCGCGACCTGCGGGTAGTGCCGGTGCTGCTGGCGCGACAGCTGGCGCAGATGCGCACCGCCGGCAAGCGGCCCGAGGCCGAGCGCCGGGCACTGGCGCAGCTGACCCGCGACATCCACGCGCCGCTGGCGAACCGGCTGGGCATCTGGCAGTTGAAGTGGGAACTGGAAGACCTGGCGTTCCGGCATCTCGACCCCGACAGCTATCAGAGGATCGCGCGCTGGCTGGACGAAAAGCGCGGCGATCGCGAGCGCTACATCGAGCAGGTCAAGCGCGACCTGGGCGAGGCGCTGAAGGTGCAGGGCGTGGAGGCGGAAGTCGCCGGCCGGCCGAAGCACATCACCAGCATCTGGAAGAAGATGCAGAAAAAGGCGGTGCCGATCGGCGAGCTCTACGATCTGCGCGCGGTGCGGGTGCTGGTGAAGGATGTGCCGGCCTGCTACGCGGCGCTGGGCGCGGTGCACGCGCTGTGGACGCCGATTCCCAGCGAGTTCGACGATTACATCGCGCGGCCCAAGCGCAACGATTACCGCTCGCTGCATACCGCCGTCGTCGGGCCGGAAGGCAAGACCCTCGAAGTGCAGATTCGCACCCACGACATGCACGCGCAGGCCGAGCTGGGCGTAGCCGCGCACTGGCGTTACAAGGAAGGGCGCAGCGCGCCGGCCGACGCCGGCCTGGACCGCAAGATCGAATGGATGCGCAAGCTGCTCGACGGCGGTCGCGAAGAGCAAGGCCGGGAAGACGCCGGCAGCGACGAAAGCCTGCGCAAGGCCTTCGATAGCGAACTGGTGGAGGATCGCATCTACACGCTGACCCCGCAGGGCGATGTGGTCGACCTGCCGGTGGGCGCGACGCCGCTGGATTTCGCGTATCACGTGCACACGATGGTCGGCCATCGCTGCCGCGGGGCCAAGGTGGACGGCCGGATCGTGCCGCTGGATTACCGGCTGCGCAGCGGCGAACGCGTCGAGATCCTGACCGCGAAGACCGCCGAACCGCGCCGCGACTGGCTGGTGGCGGCGAACGGTTTCCTGGCCAGCGGCCGTTCGCGCGACAAGGTGCGGGCGTGGTTCCACAAACTGGATCGCGTTCGCAACGTGCAGGCGGGCCGCGAACTGCTGGAAAAGGAACTGCGGCGGCTGTCGCTGCTGCAGGCGGACCTGACGCCGATGCTGGCGAAGTTCCACGTCGACAGCGTGGACGATCTGTACGTGCTGGTGGCGCTGGGCGATGCCGGCCCGCATCAGGTCGGGCGCGCGCTGCTGGACCACGAGCGCAGTCGCCAGGAAGCGGCCGAGCCGTCGCGCGATGGGCATCGCGACTCGCAGCGCGGCGAGCTGGCGCGGGCGCCGCCGAAACTGCCGCGCACCGCGTCCGGCAGTTCCGCATTCACGGTGGTCGGGCTGGGCAATCTGCTGATGCAGATCGCGCGCTGCTGCCATCCGCTGCCGGGCGAAGCCATCGCAGGCTATCTCACCCAGGGCCGCGGGGTCAGCGTGCATCGCGCCGACTGCGCGGCGTTCCTGCGGCTGTCCGCCAATCAGCCGCAGCGGGTGCTGGCGGTGGAGTGGGGCCGGGTCGCCGGCGGCCACACCGTCAACGTGCAGGTGGATGCGGTCGACCGCCGCTGGCTGCTGAAGGACCTGACCAATCTGATCGCCCAGGACGATGCCCACGTGCTGTCGATCCACAGCGACACCCTGGAAGGCAGCCGCGTCCGACTGCGGATGCAACTGCGGGTGCGCGACCACGAACAACTCAGCCGGCTGCTGGGCCGCATCGACAGCCTGTCCGGCGTGGAGCAGGTGCGGCGGGGGTGAGGGATTCGGGTGGCCTTGTTGTGCCATCGCCATTGGTTCGACTTCGGTCGGATGGATCCAACCGACCTTCCTTTTCCGCTGGAATGCTTGCGCTTCCGGCGTCGGGCCGAAAAGCAAATCCCCCGTAGCCCCCTTTTTCAAAGGGGGCGAAGCCTGCCGCATATGTGGGTGCGCTGTTCCTCGGAAGTGCCTGTGGTTTCCTCTTCCGCTGGAAGGCTTCCGCTCCCAGCGTTGGTCCGAAAAGCAAATCCCCCGTCGCCCCCTTTTTCAAAGGGGGCGAAGCCTGCCGCGCATGTGGGTGCGCCGTTCCCCGGAAGTGCACGCGATTTCCTGTTTCGACATGCAGAAACCAATGCGCTCAGGGCCGGCGCAATCAGAAAGCACCTGCTGTTCCCCCCTTTGAAAAAGGGGGGCAGGGGGGATTTGCTTCTGCTTCTGCATACACGCGCATCGCGCGAAATGCCCGAAAGCCCGCGTCACATCCCCGCTGATGAGGCGCTATCCTTTGCCCGTGACTCCGACTCGCGAGACTTCGTGGCACCGCCTCCGCGCACATCTCCGTGCGCACTGGCTATGGACGTCGGCCGCGGCCGCCGGTGGGCTGATGGTGCTGTTCATCGCGCTGCGCGGGCCGATCGCCGAGCTGCTGTGGCCCGTTGCGGAAGCCGAGGCCTTGCGCCTGCAGGCCGAATCCGCGCTGCAGCGGGGGCGCCTTAGCGCCGCCGACGGCAGCGGCGCGCGCGAGCTGTACGAAGCCGCCGTGGCGATCGACCCGGATCGCGCCGAACTGCGTTCGGGGCTGGCGCGGGTGGCGCAGGCGGCGGTGCAGCAGGCGCGATCCGCCGCCGAACGCGGCGCGTTCGCCGAAGCCCATCGACAGTTGCGCCTCGCGCGTGCGCTGTCCGCGCCGCGCGTGCAGGTCGACGCGGTGGCCGAAATCCTGCGGCGTCGCGAAGCCGCGGTGGCCGGCATCGACGATCTGCAGCGCGCCGCCGACGCCGCGCGCGCGGCTGGGCGGTTGGAGGGCGCCGCCGATGCGGCGCTGTCGCTGTATCGGCGGATCCTGGAATTGCAGCCTGCGCATCTGGCGGCGTTGGAAGGCCGCGAGGACGCGTTGACCACGCGGTTGCAGCAGGCCCGCGAGGCGCTGGATCGTGGCGATCTGGCCGCGGCTGCCGCCGGAATTTCCATTGCGGTCGAATACGGCGCCGGTCATGGCGATCTGCCGGAAACCCAGGCGGCGCTGGTGCAGGCGGTGGAGCGGCAGCGCCGGCGCGCCGATGCGGATCTGCGCGCCGGCCGACTGGCGCGCGCCGCCGAGGGCTATCGCGCGTGGCGGGCCAGCGGCGTCGAGACCGAGGCCGCCGACGCCGGACTGCTCGCGGTCGCGCGTGCGCATGCCGCGCGGGCGCGCGAAGCCGCTGCTGATTTTCGATTCGACCGTGCGAATGCCGAACTGGCTGCGGCGCAGGCGCTGGTTCCCGATGCGCCGGAATGGACGCAGGTGCGCGACGCGCTGCAGCGCGCGACGCGTGCGCGGAACACGGCCGGCCCGCAGCTGTCGCCGCGGTTGCTGCAGCGGCGTCTGCGCACGCTGCTCGACGAGGCCGCCGCCGCCGAAGCCCGGGGCGACTGGCTCACGCCGCCCGGCGACAGCGCGTTCGACAAGCTGCGCGCGGCGCGGGCGCTCGCGCCGGACGACGTCGGCGTGCGCCGGGCCACCGCGCGCATGCTGCCGCGGGTACGCGAGTGCTTCGAGAACGAGCTGCGCGACAACCGCCTGCAGCGTGCGCGGGTCTGTCTGGATGCGGGCATCGCGCTGGCGGGCGACCGCAGCGACAACATCGCTGCACGCAGCCGGCTCGCGCAGCGTTGGGTGGCGGTGGGCGAAGAGCGACTGGGTGCCGGCGATGTCGACGGCGCGCGTGCCGCGCATGATGCCGCGGAGGGTCTGGATGCGCGCGTGGCGGGCCTTGCGGAATTCGCCGAACGCCTGCGCGCGGCGGAGTCGGTGGAGCGTTGAGCGGGTTGCGTTTCGATTTCCCCTGTCATCCCGAGCGCGGCGAGGGAGCTGTTTGTTGATTTGCGCGCGGTAAAGCAGGTCCCTCGCTGCGCTCGGGATGACAGGAATTACGCTTATGGATCGCGTGCCTGACGAAGAAATACATCGCGGACCACGCCGCGCGCAGCCTCCAGCGAGAAATTCCGCGCCACGCTGTCCAATCCGTTGCGGGCGATCGTGTTCCAGAGGGTTTCGTCTTCGTAAAGACGCACCGCCGCGTCGGCGAACGCGTGCGGATCGTCGGCAACGAGCACGTCTTCGCCGTCGCGCAGATGCATGCCTTCCACGGCGCAGGCGGTCGCCACCACCGGTTGGCCGTGGGCCATGCTCAGATTGATCTTGCCTTTCACGCCCGCGCCGTAGCGCAGCGGCGCGACCGAGAGACGGCCGCCGTCCATGTACGGATCGATGTCGGCGACATGACCATGCACGATCACGCCCGGCATCGCGGCCAAGGCCTGGATGTCCGCCGGTGGGTGGCCGCCGATGCAGTGGAACGTCACGTCCGGCAGGCGCGCGCGGATCGCCGGAAACACCTGCTGCGCGAACCAGCGCACGGCATCGACGTTGGGCGGGTGATGGAAGCCGCCGACGAACACCAGGTCCCGGCGCCGCGCGAACGCTTGTCCGCTGCCTGCGATCCGGTGCAGGTTCGACAACACTTCGACCCGTGCATCCGGCGCATCGATGCGCAGCAGATCGCGTTCGACTTCGCTGACCACCAGCGTCGTGTCGGCGTTGGCGATCGCGTCCAGCTCCAGCGCCCGCGTGCGTTCGGCGGCACGCGCCGATGCGGCGTCGCCGTCGACTTCGGCGCCGCGACGCTCGCGCAGATAGTGCAGATCCACGGTGTCGAAGATCAGCGTCGCCTGCGGCGCGTACGTGCGCAGCAGCGGGATGAATTCGCGGATCACGTAATGGCGGCTCACCATCACGGCGTCGAAGCGCGGCCCGTGTTCGCGCAGCCACACCGGCGGCGGCGCGGCGAACGGCGCATGCCAGGTTTCAACGCCAAGCTGCTGCAACTGCATGGCGTAGGGTTCGATGCGCTGACCGTCCTGCGGCAGGAAGACGACATGCGCGCCTTCCCCGATCAGCAGCCGCATCAGGTTCACCAGCCGCAGCGAACCGGAGTCGTGATCCGGGCGCGGCGTCTGCGCATCGATGATCAGGATCTGCTTCTGTTCGCGATGCAGTAGCGCCGGCGTGGGCACGGTGTTCGCGGGCAGCTGTTGCGCCAATGCTTCGCGACGATGCTCTGCGAAGATGCCGCGGTTGCGAATCTGATACGCCTTCATCCCGGTATTCGTATCGGTGCCTGCGGTGCCGCCCTCGGCGTGGATCACCCGCGCAGCCGGCTGGTAGAGCACGCGTTTGCCGGCGGCGCGCACCGCGAACGCGAGGTCGGTGTCTTCGTAATAGGCCGGCGCGTAGCGGGTGTCGAACCCGCCGAGCTCCGCGAACAGCGCGCGCGGGATCGCCAGCGCCGCGCCGCTGACGTAGTCGCAGTCGCGCAGATAGCCGAAGCGCGGATCCTCGGGCGATTCGAACCGGCCGTAATTCCAGCCGCTGCCGTCGGCGAAGACCACGCCGCCGGCTTCCTGCAGGCGGCCGTCGGGATACAGCAACTGCGCGCCGACCAGGCCGGCGTCCGGGTGTTCGGTGAAAGTGCGGAGCAACGCGTCGAGCCAGCCCGGCTGCGGAATGGTGTCGTTGTTCAGGAAAATCAGGTATTCGCCGCGCGCCAGCGATGCGCCGTCGTTGCAGGCGGCGATGAAGCCGCCGTTCAGCGCGCGGCGGTGATAGCGCACGCCGCCGATCAGCGGCAGCGCGGTCGGCGTTTCGTCGCTGCAGCCGTCGTCGACCACGATCACCTCGAACGGTGTCGCGGGCGGATGCGCGGCCAGTGCGCGCAGGCAGGCGAGGGTGTGCGCGAACTGATCGAAGACCGGGATGACGATGCTCGCGGTCGGTGCTTCTGAAGTGGCGACCGCGAACGGCGCGAACGCGGTCCGCTCCGGCGCGTAGAGGCTGCCGGGCGGCAGCGGCGTCGCGCCGCCGAGCCGGGTCCGCACGCGGTCCCAGGTGACGCGCCAGCCGCGGCTGTGCAGGCTGGCCCAGCCGCGCCGCAGCAGGCCGAAACCGCGACGCCAGATGAACCGCAGATCGGCGGGCGAGAACGACATCCTGAAGGCGACTCCTGAGGTCAGCGGGCGGGTGGCGGGGAGGATGCGGAAGATGCGGCGGATCGTGGCGCGTCGCGGCGTGCCGAATCCTGACACCCTGCTAGACTCGGTCGGCATTTTCGCATCTCCCGCCCGATCACAGGCACCCGCGCCTTCAGGCGCGATAGACAGGCATGACTCCGCCCGAATGGCCCGCAATCAAGATATCGACGACGACCCGGAAGATCTGGACGACGCTGACGACGAGGATGAAGGCTTCGACGAAGCCGACCGCACAGGCCGCGGCTGGCGTCGGCGGCTGCTGGGCTGGGGACTGGTGGCGGTGGCCGTCGGCATGGGTTTCCTCGTTCCCTACACCCTGTACCTGAACCATCAGGTCAGCGTGCGCTTCGGCCAGTTGCGCTGGCAGGTGCCCACCCGCGTCTACGCCCGCCCGCTGCAGCTTGCCCCGGGCATGGCGATGGACGCCCGCACCCTCAAGACCGAACTGGAGGCCGCCTCCTACCGCGACGACGGCAATGGCGAGCGGCCCGGCATGTACAGCGTCAAGGGCGCGCGCTGGCGGATCGCCAACCGCGGCTATCAGGACGTGGGCGGCCTGGTCGGTCCCAGCCGGATCGAAGTGACGGTGTCCGGCGGCCGCGTGCGGGCGGTACGCGATCTGACAAACGACCGCGCGGTGAAATCCGCCAGGCTCGATCCCGCGCGCATCGCCACGCTGTACGGCCAGAAACAGGAAGAGCGGCGGCTGGTGCGGATCAGCGAAGTGCCGGCGATGCTCACCGACAGCCTGCAGGCGGTGGAGGATCGCGATTTCGCGCGCCACCACGGCATCGACCCCAGCGGCATGGCCCGCGCGCTCTGGGTCTGGATCAAGTCCGGCGGCGATGTGAAGCAGGGCGGCAGCACCCTGACCCAGCAGCTCGCGCGCTCCGGTCTGCTCGGCATCGGCAAGGAGCAGACCTATACCCGCAAGTTCAACGAAATCCTCTACGCGCTGATCATCGACGCGCGCTACGAGAAAGGCGTGATCCTGGAGGCCTATCTCAATCAGGTCGATATCGGTCAGCGCGGCTCGCAGGCGATCCACGGTTTCGCCTCGGGCGCCGAGTTCTATTTCGGACGCCATCTCGACGATCTGTCCACCGAGCACATCGCGCTGCTGGTCGCGCTGGTGAAAGGGCCGTCCTGGTACAACCCGCGCAAACGGCCGGAACGCGCGCTGGAGCGCCGTAATCTGGTGCTCACGAAGATGCTGGAGACCGGCATCATCGAGAAAAAGGAATACGACCGC
>Ga0066600_10000734_pt1 | contig 11758 bp, 13 predicted proteins | sample Lowcelwee11metaG_FD_59486 | JGI IMG/M metagenome (GOLD analysis project Ga0066600, IMG submission 59486) | Freshwater pond sediment microbial communities from the University of Edinburgh, under environmental carbon perturbations - Low... | ecosystem: Environmental > Aquatic > Freshwater > Pond... | reverse complement strand
GCTCGATGGCGGCGTGGAACACCTCGCCCAGGAAAACTTTCTCATTGACCGGCGGCCGGATCTCCTCGACGTAGGCGAAATAGTATTTTCGCGGGCATTCATTGTAGGCTCGGATCTGGCTGTGGGAAATATAGCCGCGCGGAAGGGCCATCGCGAAAAACTATTTTTCGCTTTTGTTGATCATGTTGAGCAGGCGGGATTTGTAGCGCGAGCCGGTGTTCTTGTGGATCGTCCCCTTGCGGATGGTCTTGTCGATGATGGCCAGGGTTTCGGGGAGCAGCTTGACGGCATCGTCCTTGGCGCCGGTGCTGATCTTTTTTTTCAAGGTCTTGATTTTATTTTTCATCTTGGACCGGTTGCTGCGGTTGACCATCCTCTTCTTCTCGTCCTGCCTGTGCTTTTTTACTGCCGATTCATGATTTGCCATGGGTGTTCCTCCAGAAAGAAAATTTATCATACACAAAAATCAGCGCTCTGTCAATGCCTCTCAGTGTTAGTGTTAGTGTTTGTGTTAGTAGTCGCAAAGTGAACGACCTGAGAATGATTTTCGATGCCAGTGTCCGTGCCAGCATGATAAGGATTGAATCGAGCTAGCGAAGCGTGCTAATCCCAGCAGCCGCTTTGCATGCCTCCCAGGTCCAGGGTGATGAACTTGAAATTCCTGGAGCGGCAGAATTCCAGCAGCTCTTTTTTCAAGGCCAGCACATTGCTCATTTGGGTTTCGCCCGTTTCAACGCGCACGCCTTCGGCCATGTAGCGCACGCGCAGGGGAAAGACGCCACGGCCGATCAGGAAATTTTCCACCTGGCCGATGGCGGCGATCCGTCCCGCGTCCAGGGGGAGTTCATAAGGAAAGCGGGTGGCCAGGCAGGTGGATGAGGTGAGGAAGTAATCCTCGACCCCGAGTTTTTTCAATTCGCCGATGATCTCGTCGCTGGTGAAGCCGGCTTCTTGCAAAGGCGACGCGATGCCGAGCTTGTCCAGGGCGCGCCGGCCCGGGCGGTGCTCGTGCAGGTCGGAGGCGGTCGTGCCATCGGCGACCATTCCGATGCCCTGGCGCTTGGCCTCCTTTTTCAGGACGCCGAACATCCGCTGCTTGCACAGGAAACAGCGTTGCCTCGGGTTTTGGCGCAACCTGGCGTCATGGAGCAGGTCGATATCGATCTCGCGCAGCGAAAAAGGGAATTTCTTCCTGAAATAATCGACGCGGGCGCGCGCGGCTTCGCCAATGAAGGGGGTATTGACGAAAAAGGCGGAAACGTTGGCTTCGCCGAGAGCCAAGCCGGCCTGGCGCAAAAGATAAAAGGAATCCTTGCCGCCGGAAAACCCGAGCAATATCCTGCCCTGGCGCTTGAGGCGTTCGTGCAGCAGCGCTTTTTTTTCGCGGACGGTCAGCTTGGCCCCGGCTTTCATCGAGTGATGGTGGGCGGAGTTCCAGCCCGGCTCGACCGCCCGTAGCGGGCGAGCACGTCAGCCATGACCGTTTCCAAACCGGGGTTGCCGTCGATGAGCGCCAGGTTGGCGCCGCGCAGGGCCAGGTAGTTGCCGCGTACTTTTTCCAGGAAATCTTTTTTCTCGAACAGCCTGGCCACTCCCTGGCGGGCACGGCCGATGCGTTCCAGCGCCCGCTCGACGTCGACGTCGATGATGAAAACCAGGTCGGGTTCCGGGGCGAAGCTCCGGTTGGTTTCGAGGATCGCCTCCATGTCCAGCCCGCGCGCTCCCTGGTAACAGGCGTTGGAATAATAGTAGCGGTCCATGACCACCGTCTTTCCGGCGCGCAGCGCCGGCAGGATGTTGACTTCCACGTCCCAGCGCCGGTCCTGGAGAAAAAGATCCAGCTCTTCCTGGATGGCCATGGTTTCCTTTTCCTGGGCCAGGCGGCGGATCTTTTCGCCCAGGGGCGAGGTGGTCGGCTCGCGCAGCCAGAGAGCCGGGATCCCGCCTTGCAGCAGATGCTCGTGGAACATTCTGGAAAGGGAGGTCTTGCCGGAACCGTCTATGCCTTCGAAGACGATCAATTGCGCCATTTATTTGCCGAAGCAGGTGCCCACGGCCTTGGCGGCCTTGACCAGGTCGTCATCGGCTTTGACCCGGCGCGGGACGGCGATGGCTTCCCGGATGGGGGAGGTCTTGATATCGCTGCCGCGCAGGCCGACCATGAAACCGAATTTCCTGTTCATCGCCGCCTCCACGGCGTGGTAGCCGAAGCGGGTGGCCAGGATGCGGTCAAAGGCGGTGGGGCTGCCGCCGCGCTGCACGTGGCCCAGGATGGTGTAGCGGCTTTCGATGCCGATCATGTCCTCGACCTGGTTGCCCACCCATGCGGCGATGCCGCCCAGGCGGATCGGGTCGCTGGCGTCGTTCACCTGGCGGGCGACGACCAGTTCGCCCCCCGCGGCCTTGGCTCCCTCGGCGACCACGACCAGGGAGAACCTCTTGCCCTGTTGGGTGCGCTGGCTGATCTTTTCGCAGACCTTTTCCATGTGGAACGGAATCTCCGGTATCAGGACGACGTCGCCGCCGCCGGCGAGGCCGGATTCCAGGGCGATCCAGCCCGCGTAGCGGCCCATGACCTCGATGACCATGACCCGGTGATGGGCCTCGGCGGTCGAATGGAGCTTGTCGATGGCCGTGGTGGCGGTAGTGACGGCCGTGTCGAAGCCGAAGGTGACGTCGGTGCCGTTCAGGTCGTTGTCGATGGTCTTGGGGATGCCCACCACGGGCAGGCCGTGCTTTTCGAAAAAAAGCTGGGCGATGCTCTGGGTACCGTCGCCGCCGACGGCGAGCAGGACGTCGATCTCGTTGTATTCGATGGTCTTCAGCGCCTGGGCCGATACGTCGCAGTACTCCTGCTTGCGGCCCGGCGCGTCCACGGCGTAACGGAAGGGGTTGTCGCGGTTGGAGGTGCCCAGGATGGTCCCGCCCCGGGGCAGGATCCCCGAAACGTCGGCCAACTCGAGCTTGCGGACATTCTTGTGGATCAGGCCGGCATAGCCGTCGATGATGCCGCAGACCTCGAGGCCGTAATCGCGGCAGGCGGTGTGCACCACGGCGCGGATGACCGCGTTCAGGCCGGGGCAGTCGCCGCCCCCGGTCAGAATTCCCAGCTTCCTGATTTTTTTCATTTCAGCTCCATTACGGTCCCATCATAGCAAAAAAACGGCAATGCCGCCAATGCCGGGAGAAGCCTCACCCCCCAGCCCCCTCTCCTAAAGGCGAGGGGGAGTACTTTGTTAGAGTTCTGTATATGTTCGGCATTTCGTTTCTTCACCCCTTCTCCTTTAGGTACGCATCGTTATGCTGAGTTTTACGAAGCATGTAACGATGCCATCCCGCAAAAGCGGGGGGAAGGGGAGGGGGGATGGGGCCATCGTTTCCAGCCTCAGTTCTTGGATTGAACTTCCTGCTGCAAAAGGTCGAGCTGGCGGGAGAGCATGTCCATGGCCTTTTCCATTTCGGAGGGAGTGGCGCCGGAGGCAATGCGCAGGGGCTGGCCGTAAGCGAAACGGATGCGGCCGAAAGGCAGTGGGATCAGGAAGCGGTCCCAGCTTTTTTCGAGAACCTTCGCCCGGGAAGCGCTCCAACTGATGGGGATGATATAGGCCCCGGTCTTGGCCGCGAGCAGCACCGCCCCCTCCTTGACCCTGCCGGCGGGGCCCTTGGGGCCGTCGGCGGTGATCAGCACTTCGGCCATCTCCTTTTGCACGCAGCGCGCCATGTGCAGAAAAGCACGGGCGCCTCCCCTGGAAGAGGAACCGCGGATGGGGTTCATGCCGAATTCCTCGGCCACCGCCGCCACCAGCTCGCCGTCGCTGGACAGGGAGATCAGCGGCCTGGCGCCGATGTTCCTGAACTGGTGGATGACGAACAGGATGTGGCGGTGCCAGAAAATATAGACCAGGGGCAGCCTTTCCTTTTTAAGGGACTCGACGGGCTCACGGCCGCTCACGGTGACCCGGTTGCAGAAAACCACGGCCTCGATCATGGCCCAGGCCAATTTTTTTGCCAGCAGCAGCTTAATCTTTTTCAGCCAGGCCATATTCCTTGATCTTGTCCAGGAGCGTTTTGTAACTGATCTCCAGGATCTTGGCCGCCCGCGAGCGGTTCGCGGCGGTCTCGGCCAGCACCTGGGCGATCTTGAGCTTTTCGGCCAGCTTCTGGGCCCGCGCGGCCACGGCCTTCAGGTTGCCGTTGAGGCTGAAGCTGTCGGCGACCGGGAATGCCCTGTCGGGCAGGATGATCTCTCCGGGCTGGAGCGCGGGGCCGGCGCCGATGATCACCGCGCGCTCGATGGTGTTCTGCAATTCACGGACGTTGCCCGGCCAATTATAGGCCAGCAGCTTTTCCCGTGCCGCGGCGGTCAGTCCGAACTCGCTTTTTTTTATTTCCAGCGAAAGCTTTTTGCAGAAATAATCAGCCAGCAGCAGGATGTCGTCCGGGCGGTCGCGCAAGGGGGGCAGGACGATGGGGAAACTGGTGATGCGGAAATACAGGTCCTGGCGGAAACGTTTTTCGCAGCCGGCTTTTTCCAGGTCCTGGTTGGTGGCGAAGATGAAGCGGATGTCCAGCGGGATGGACTTGCCGCTGCCCAGGCGGGTGATGGATTTTTCCTCGAGCAGGCGCAGGATCTTGCCCTGCAGGTGCAGGGGGAAGTCCCCGATCTCGTCGAAAAAGAACGTGCCGCCCTGGGCCAGTTCCAGCTTGCCGATCTGGCGCATGTGCGCCCCGGTGTATGAGCCTTTCTCATGGCCGAACAGCTCGTTTTCCAGGAGGTTGTCCGGGATGGACGCCGAATTGATGGTGATGAACGGCCTTTCCCGGCGCGGGCTCAGGGCGTGGACGGCGCGGGCGAAAAGCTCCTTGCCGGTGCCGCTCTCGCCGCGCAGCAGGACCGTGGTTTGCGTCTGCGCCACCTGCCTGACCTTCTCGGCTTCGTGGAGGATCTCGCGGCTGCTGCCGATGATCACGGTTCTGCCCATTTCCGACAACAGCACCTCGCGCAGGACCAGGTTCTCGCGGGCGATGTGGGTGGTCGCCAGCGCCTTGTCGATCATCAGCATCAGGTAATCGGGGTCGACCGGCTTGGCGATGAAGTCGAAGGCGCCTTCCTTGATGGCCTCCACCGCCTTCTCGATGGAGCCGAAGGCGGTCAGCATGATGAACGGCACCTGCGGGTCCCTGATTTTTTTCAGGAAACTCAGGCCGTCCAGGTCGGGGAGCTGCAGGTCGGAGATGATCAGGGCGTAATCGTTGCGCTTCAGCAGGGACAGGGCGGAGGCGACGTCGGCGGCGGCGTCGACCGCGTGCCCTTTCTCGGCGATGATGCTGGCCAGCATCTCCCTCATGGAGGCATTGTCTTCAACGACCAGGATTTTGACCATGACTCATTATCGGCCATCGCCGCCGGGTTTGTCAAATCGCGTTCGGGCCCGCCCCTCGCGCCTTCAGCGGCTTGACATGGCGGCATTTTTAAGATATTTTACCCCCATGGAGAAGAACATGAAAGAATTCAAGGGACAGTTGATTTCCAAGGGGTTCAAGGTGGCGATCGTGGTGTCGCGCTTCAATAATTTCATCACCGAACAGCTGCTCGACGGCGCCAAGGATGCCCTGATGCGCAGCGGCGCCAAACAAGAGGATATCGACGTGGTCCGCGTCCCCGGGGCCTTCGAGATCCCCCTGGTGGCCAAGCGCCTCCTGCTGGCGAAAAGATATCAAGCCGTGATCTGCCTGGCGGCGATCATCCGCGGCGAGACGCCCCACTTCGACTACATCGCTTCCGAGGTCAGCAAGGGCATCGCCCAGCTGAACCTTGAATTCGCCACGCCGGTGACCTACGGCGTCATCACCGCCGACAACACCGACCAGGCCATTGAAAGGGCCGGGAACAAGATGGGCAACAAGGGTTTCCAGGCCGCCCAGTCGGCCATCGAACTGCTCAACCTCTTCGCCGATGCCAAGATCTGATGTTCCGCATCAAGTACAGCCGCGAGATCGTATTAAAGATCCTCTATCAGCTTGATGCCCTGAAAAGCGATGCCGCCCAGAGCGGCCCGGTCATCGACGAGTATTTCCGTTCATTCCGCGAGGTCAACCCCGACGAGGAAAAGTTCATCCGCAAACTGGTGCAGGCGGTCATGGATGGAAAGAAGGAGATCGACGCTTCGATCTCGGACAACCTGATCGGCTGGAAATTGAACCGGCTGGCGCTCATCGACCGCAACCTGCTGCGCATGGGCATCGCCGAAGCGACCTTCAACTCGGAAAAGCCGATCATCATCGACGACGTCCTGCGCATCGCCAAAAAATACAGCGACGCCGATTCCTACAAGCTGATCAACGCCATTCTGGACAAGGTGATCCCGTGAAGGCCCTGCTGCTGATGCTGTTGTATGTCTGGACGCCCTTGCGCCAGGAGACCAGCCTCGAGGTGTTCGTCACCTGCCGCGCGCCCGAGCTCTTCAGCGATTACCGCAACTTCAATTTCAAGCAGGAGATCAGCGCCGGCTCGGGCGGCCTGAACGTCAAGATCAAGAGCCGGACCCTCAGCCTGGGCAGCCTCAACCACCGCATCCGCGCCGCCGAGCCCTACGTGGCCGCACTGGGGCCGCAAATGCAGCGGGTTTTCAGCCAGGTGCGGCTGAACGCCCTCTCGGTGGCCGATTACCTGAAAAACATCAACGATTTCCTGAAACACCGCATCGAATATTCCGAAGCCGACCTGCCCCAGGAGGCGGAAGCGGTCCTGGCGCAGGCCAAAGGGCACTGCATCGGCTTCGCCAATGTCGCCGGTTCCCTGCTGGCCTGCATCGGCGTCGCCAGCCGCCCGGTCAACGGCTTTTACCTGCGCGAGCAGGCGGGGCGGGTCGAACCGGTGCCGCATCGCTGGCTGGAGATCGAACTGCCCGGGGAGCGCCGGGTATTCTACGACCCGCAGTACCAGGATTTTTCCTCGCGCTACCTGGTCGCCAACACCGGGTTCCCGCTGCAGAGCATCGAACGTTTCGCCGGAGTCGTTATCAAGAAAAGCAAAAAAATCCTGGATGAATGAGGTAGGCACATGGAAGAACAGTTCGGCGTCCGCCTGGAAAAACTGAAAAAGCTCTCCGCCCTGGACGTGACCCCTTACCCGTACCGCTTTGAAGGCGCGCAGCGTTTCGCCGCCATCATCGCCGCCCACAAGGAGCGCGGCGCCGAGGAACTGAAGCTGGCCAACGTTGAATTGCGCTGCGCCGGCCGCATCCTGGCCATCCGCAGCATGGGCAAGAGCGTTTTCATGCACCTGTCCGACGGCGAGGAAAAACTGCAGGTATACATCCGCAAGGACATGGTCACGGAAAAGGATTTCGCTGTGAACAACCTGCTCGATATCGGGGACATCATCGGGGTCGCGGGCACGGCGTTCAAGACCCATACCCAGGAGCTTTCCGTTCTGGTCAAGGAACTGACCTTCCTGGCCAAGTCGTTCCATCCGCTGCCGGAAAAGTGGCACGGGCTGCAGGACAAGGAGCTGCGCTTCCGCCAGCGCTACCTCGATCTGATCGTCAACCCCGACACCAGGGATATTTTTCGCAAGCGCTCGCTCATCATCCAGTCGGTGCGCCGCTTCTTTCACGACCGGGGCTACGTCGAAGTGGAGACGCCGATGATGCACTCCATCCCCGGCGGAGCTTCGGCCCGGCCTTTCGTCACCCACCACAACGCCCTGAACATCGACCTGTACCTGCGCGTCGCCCCCGAGCTGTACCTGAAGAGGCTGCTGGTCGGCGGCATGGAAAAAGTGTTCGAGATCAACCGCAATTTCCGCAACGAGGGGATCTCGCTGATGCATAACCCGGAATTCACCATGATCGAATTCTACGAGCTGTACCGGGATTTCACCGACTACATGGAGCTGAGCGAGCGGCTGCTCATGGAGCTGAGCCGTGAACTGCTCGTCGACGACACCATCCAGTGGCAGGACAAGCGCATCGTTTTGCGGCCGCCGTTCCGGCGCGTGAAATTCATGGAGAGCATCAGCGCCGGATCGGGACTGACCGTGGAACAGCTCTGGGACGAGGCCGTTGTCCGGGGCCATATCCGGAGTCATTTTCCCGAGGAGGCGCCGCCGCCCACGTTCGGCAAGATGCTGGAGTTCCTCTTCGACGCCTACGTCGAGAAGACCCTGATCGACCCCACCTTCGTGACCTACTACCCCAAGGCGATCTCGCCGCTGTCCAAGGCCTCGCGGCTGGATGGGCGCGAGACCGAGAGGTTCGAGCTCTATGTCGCCGGCATGGAGATCGCCAACGGTTTTTCGGAATTGAACGACCCCCTGGAACAGCGCAAGCGCTTCGAGGAGCAGGTGCGCGACCGCGAGCAGGGCGATGACGAGGCCCAGCTCATCGACAACGGCTTCCTGCAGGCGCTGGAATACGGCATGGCGCCCGCCGCCGGCGAGGGCATCGGCATCGATCGCCTGGTCATGCTTTTCACCGGAGCGGCTTCCATCAAGGAGGTCATCCTCTTTCCGCTGCTGAGGCCGCGGGAATGAAGTTCGCCTGGTTCATCGCCCGCCGCTACCTGACCAAGGGCCGGAAGAATTCCTTCATTTCCATCATCTCCATGGTTTCCATCCTGGGCATCGCCATCGGCGTCGCCGCCCTGATCATCGCCCTGGCCCTGATCAGCGGCTTCCAGAACGACATTCGCGACCGCATCCTGAGTTCTTCGGCCCACGTCATGGTCAGCGACCGCTTCGGAGAGGGTTTCGGAGATTTCCGGAAATTGAACCGCGAGCTGGAAAAGGAATTCCCTGAAGTAAAAACCGTGATGCCGGTGGTCTACGGCACGGTCCTGGTCAAGGGCGGAGCGCGCGAGGTCGCCGGGGCGGTGTTCCGCGGCCTCGACCTGGACCGGAAGGACAAGGAACCCTGGCTGACGGAACTCGATCTGGGACGGCTGCCCGCCAACGACCGCGAACTGCTGCTGGGCAGGGAAATGGCCTTGAAGCTGAACCTGTTTGCCGGCGACAGCTGCCTGATCGTCTCGCCGCAGGCGGCCCTGTCACCCATGGGCATCATGCCCCGCTTCAAGAAATTCCGCATCTCCGGCATCTTCAGGTCCGGCCTCTTCGAATTCGACAGCGGCACGGTGATCGCCGGCCTGGGCGCGGCCCAGCAGCTGTTCTCCCTGAAGGACAAGGTCAGCTACCTGCAGATCAACCTCTTCGACATATTCAGCGCCGAAAAAGTGGCCGCCGCCATGCGCGACCGACTGGGAGCGCGCTACGCGGTCATCACCTGGAAGGAATTGAACCAATCGCTGTATTCCGCCCTGGAACTCGAGAAGACCGTGCTGTTCTTCACCCTGACCCTGATCATCGTCGTGGCCTCCCTGAACATCGTGGCCGGGCTGATTTTGCTGGTCATGCAGAAAATGAAGGATATCGGCATCCTGCTCTCCTATGGCGCGTCGGCCGCCCAGATCCGCAGGATATTCTTTTTACAGGGCGCCGTCATCGGCGTCCTGGGCACGACCCTGGGAGTCATCCTGGGGCTGGGGTTCTGCCATCTGGCCAACCGCTTTGAATGGATCAAGGTCCCGGCCGAGATCTACCAGGTCAGCTTCGTGCCGTTCCGCATCGGCTTGCTGGACCTGGCCGCCGTGGTCGTCGTTTCCCTCCTGGTCAGCTTCAGCGCCACGCTGCTTCCGTCCCGCAAGGCGGCGTCCGTTTCGGTCGTGGAGGCGGTCAAGTACGAATAGGGCGGAGCCGGGTATTTTTTAAAAAAATTCAAAAACCGTTGAAAGTGTATTAATTTTGATTATTATTGTTTATACTTTGCAGGTGAAAAAACATGAAACGGAATGGAGGGAAGGCATGATGCGACGACTGACTCACTTATGCGCGTTCGGATTGCTGATCATGTCGGCGGCCGCGGGATATGCGCAGACCGGTTCGCCGTCCGTGGATTGGAAGGGACTGGAGGAGGCCTGGAACGCCTATTATGTTGCTCCCAGCGAGCCCGGCGCCGAAAAAATGCTGAACCTGCTTCCCGGCAACGTGAAGATCATGGACATCAAGGATGGTTTTCTGGTCATCAACTCCATCTTCGACCACCTGGGGGTGCTCGAAGGCGAGATCTATTCCGGCAATCCCGGCGCCATCAAACTGGGTTTCCGGCTTTTCACGGTCTCCTACGGGACCTTCGAAGTGGGCTTGAACAAGATCATGGGCAACCTGATCGCGTTCAATCCCAGGATGTTCCTGCAGGAATTGGCCGTCCACCGCGACCTGTTTCAGACCCTGGACCCGATCCTGGGCAGTTTCCTGCGCGAAATACCCAACGATGCCGTCGCCCAGGAACTTGAAAAAAGATTGCGCATCAAAGCCCTGGAAACGGTCGAGGAAAAGCCGCTGAAATCATTGCGCAACGAATGCATCAAGATCCTTAAGAAATTATAGAAATCAGACGTTCGAAGTTCGAGGTTTGAAGTTCGAAGTTTAAGAAAATAGCATCAGTTCGAACCCTTTGCAGTTACTTCCGACTTCTTCAATGTCGAATATCGAACTTCGAACATCGAAACTCTCTTCGCGCCCTGAACGTCGAACATCGAACTTCGAACATCGAACCTCTCTTAGTGCCCTTAACGCTTGACTTTATCGGCGAATTGTATAAACTGAAAACTTGAATTTTCCGCCAAGGAGCAACCGATGCAAATAAAGATCGCTTCCGTCCACCTCAACGGCCTGGTGGTCCTGGAACCCGAGGTTTTCGAGGATGAGCGCGGATTTTTCATGGAAGTCTTTCGCGCCGATCAGTTCCAGGCCCTGGGGCTGCCCGTGGATTTTGTCCAGGACAACCATTCCCGTTCACAGCAGGGCGTCCTGCGCGGCCTCCATTTTCAATGGCAGCCGCCCATGGGCAAGCTGATGCGCGTCACCCTGGGGAGCGCCTTCCTCGTGGCCGTGGATATCCGCAAGGGTTCTCCCAGCCTGGGGCAGTGGTTCGGCATCGAGGCCTCGGCGCGGAACAAGAGGCAGGTTTACGCGCCGGCCGGTTTCGCCCGCGGTTTCTGCGTCCTTTCCGAGGTGGCCGAGATCCAGTACAAGTGCACCGGGATATACAACAGCAAGGCCGAAGCGGGCATCCTGTGGAACGATCCCGCCCTGGGCATAGAGTGGCCGGTGAAGAACCCGGTGCTTTCCGAAAAGGACACCGGGGCCCGCACTCTGGCGCAGTGGCTGGCCAGCCCTGAATCCGACCAGTTCACCTTTCATTCATAGGAGGAAACGCTCAATGAAAATACTCATCGCCGGCGGCGCCGGCTATATCGGCTCGGTCCTGATCCCCAAGCTGCTGGAACGCGGCTACGAGGTCAGCGTCATCGACCTTTTCTGGTTCGGCAACCACCTGCCCAAGGAAGTGAAGATCGTTCACAAGGATATATTCGACCTGCAGGCCGCGGACGTGCAGGGCTTCGACCAGGTGATCTTCCTGGGCGGGCTTTCCAACGATCCCATGGCCGAGTTTTCTCCGAGCAAGAATTTCATCTTCAACGCCGCCGCGCCCGCTTTCCTGGGCTATGTGGCCAAGGGGGCCGGGGCCAAGCGCTTCATCTACGCCGGTTCCTGCTCGGTTTACGGCTACACGGTCAACGAGCTGTACGACGAGACGCAGCCGGCGGTGTCCAACTACCCCTACGGCATCTCCAAGCTGCAGGGAGAGCAGGCCGTCATGCAGATGCAGGACAAGAATTTTTCGGTGATCGCCTT
>Ga0066600_10000725_pt1 | contig 11837 bp, 7 predicted proteins | sample Lowcelwee11metaG_FD_59486 | JGI IMG/M metagenome (GOLD analysis project Ga0066600, IMG submission 59486) | Freshwater pond sediment microbial communities from the University of Edinburgh, under environmental carbon perturbations - Low... | ecosystem: Environmental > Aquatic > Freshwater > Pond >... | reverse complement strand
TCGACGCGGATCTCGACGACGATCGGGGTGCCGTCGTCCATCGCGTCGGCGAAGGCGTGCACGCCCGCGGGCAGGCGCGCGATGGCCACGGCCACCGCGGCGGCGGCGTCGTCCTGGATCGCCTGCATCGTCGCCGTCACCAGCGAGGCCTCGTACTGCGCGCACAGCTCGTGCAACAGGCGCGCGCCGGCGTGGTTGGCGGCGATCTGCGCCTCGAGGTCGGCGAGGTTCTCCTCGGGCCTGCGCGCCGGCCACGGCCCGGCCGTCAGCGCCGCGAGCACGCCCGCGCGGTCGAAGCGGCCGTCCTGGACCACCGAGAGGGCCCGCAGCACCACGCCTTCCTCGGCGAGCGCGCGCGCGAAGGGGGGCATCGAGCCGGGGGCGATGCCCCCGACGTCGGCGTGGTGTCCGCGGCTGGCGACGAAGAAGCGCAGCGCACCCTGGCGGTCGTGCACCGGCGAGATCACGGTGATGTCCGGCAGGTGCGAGCCGCCGGCCGCGGGGTCGTTGGTGACGTAGACCGAGCCGGGCGGCGGGTCCGGATGCGCCGCGAGCACGCCGCGGATCGACTCCGGCATGGCCCCGAGGTGGACCGGGATGTAGGGCGCGTTGGTCACCAGGTCGCCGCGCGCGTCGAAGACGGCGCAGGAGAAGTCGAGGCGCTCGCGGATGTTGGTCGAGAGCGCGGTGCGCTGCAGCACCACGCCCATCTGCTGGGCGATCGCGGTGATGCGGTGGCCGAGCACCTCGCGCAGCACCGGGTCGCGGGCGTCGGCGACGATCGCCGTCGCCGGGCTGCCCTCGTCGCGGGCGATCAGGCAGCCGTGGGGCCCCAGCTCGGCGACGAAGCCCGGCTCGAGCACGATCGTCGCGGTGTGCTCGGTGATCAGCGCCGGGCCGCAGATCCGCTGGCCCGCCCGCAGCGCCTCGCGCGGCCACACCGGCACGGTCCGCCAGGCGGATCCGAGCCACAGCTCGGCGGTCTCAGGTTCTTCAGGACATGTCGGATCGGTCATGTCCTCGGCGACATCTTTAAAAAGACCGACGCCGAGCTCGCGCAGCTCGACCCGCAGGCCGACCAGCTCGATCTCCTGCGCCGGCCGGGCGTAGCCGAACACCCGCTCGTGCTCCGCGGTGAAGGCCTCGATCAGCGTGCCCTCGTCGCCCACGACCGCGAGGCTGTGCGGCGCGTGCGTGCCGCGGTAGCGCAGGTCGACCCGCCGCAGCGCCGCGAACTCGCCCTGCGCGCCGGCCTCGGCCAGCTCCTGGCGACCGCGGGCCTCGAGCGCGGCGAAGCGCGGCTCGACGTCCGCGAGCGCCCCGGGCACGAGCGCGACCTGGCCGGCGTCGACCTCACCGTGCCAGCCGAGCCGCGCGGCGCCCATGCCCCAGGCCGAGAGCACGCCGGCGAGCGGATGAAAGACCAGGGTGCGCAGGCCGAGCAGGCGGGCGACGGCGCAGGCGTGCTGTCCGCCGGCGCCGCCGAACACGACCATGGCGTGGTCGCGGACGTCGTGGCCGCGGCGCAGGGAGACCTCGCGGATCGCGGCGGCCATGTGCTCGTCGGCGACGCGGCGCAGGCCCTCCGCGACCTGCATGGGTGCGCGCTCGAGGCCGGCGGCGGCGAGCTGTTGTGAGAGTCGAGCGAGGGCGGCGTGGACCGGGCGCTCGTCGAGGGGGAAGGGGAAGCGGGCGCGGGCGAGGCGACCGAGCGCGAGGTTGACGTCGGTGATCGTGAGGGCCTGCGCGGAGGGTCGGCCGTAGCACAGCGGGCCCGGGTCGGCGCCGGCGCTGTCGGGGCCGACCGTCAGGCGTCCGTCCGCGAACCGGCAGATCGATCCGCCGCCGGCCGCGACGGTGTGGATCGCCAGCATCGGCGTCCGCACGCGCACGCCGGCGACCTCGGTCTCGTAGCGGCGCTCGTATCCGCCGGCCCAGCGCGTGACGTCCGTCGAGGTCCCGCCCATGTCGAAGCCGATCACCCGCGCCAGCCGCAACAAGCCGGCCACCGCCGCCACCGCCACGACCCCGCCCGCGGGCCCCGAGAGCACCGCGTCGCGGCCGCGAAACCGGCGCGCGGGCGTCAGGTCGCCGCTCGACTGCATCACTTGCAGGTCGCTGCCCGGCAGCTCGGCGAGCAGCAGCGCCACGTAGTCGCGCAGCAGCGGCGTCAGGTAGGCGTCGACCACCGTCGTCTGCGCGCGTGCGAGCAGGCCCTGCGCCCCCGCGACCTCGTGCGAGAGGCTCAGCGACTCGAAGCCAGCGGCCCGGGCGGCGACCCCGATCTCCCGCTCGAGCACGCCGTCGCGGTGGCTGTGGATCACCGCGACGGCGAGGCTGCGCAGGCCGGTCGCGCGCAGCTGCCTCAGCGCGCTTGCGAGCAGCTGCGGATCGGGGCGCAGCAGCGGGGTGCCCGCGGCGTCCTGGCGCGCGTCGACCTCGAGCACCGCGCGGTGCAGCAGGGTCGGCGGCGCGATCGCCAGGGCGAACAGGTCGGGGCGGGTCTGGTCGCCGATCGCCAGCAGGTCGCCGAAGCCGCGCGTCACCACCAGCCCGCAGGGCGCGCCGCGGCGCTCGAGCAGGGCGTTGGTCGCCAGCGTCGTGCCCATGCGCACGCGGCATGGCGGTATCTGCGCATCATCGGCCAGACCCATCAGGCGACGGATGCCGAGCAACGGGGTGCTGTCGGAGGACAGCAGCTTGACCGCCCGCAGCCGGCCCGTGTGCGGCTCACGGCCGATGCAGTCGGTGAAGGTCCCGCCGCGGTCGATCCAGATGTGCCAGGGCTGCTCCGCCACGGGGCGCATCCTACCACCCCCCTTGGCCGCGGCGGGCGGACATGCGAAGCCACCGACGATGGCCTTCGAGCCGAGACTTCTTCGTCACCTGCGACGGCGCGCGAACCAGGTGGTCGCCTGCTGGCGGCCGCAGCCGGCCCGCTTCGTGTACGGGCCGCAGTATCAGTTCACGTGGTCGGGCACGCCCTTCGACGAGGTCCGCGGCGAGCGGGTGTTGACGGCGCTCGCGGGCGAGGGGCTGGTGGCGCGCGAGCACATCCGGCAGCCGCCGCTGGCCTCGTACCACGCGATCTTGCGGGTGCATGGTGCCGCGTACATCGAGGCGACGCAGACGGCGGCGATGATGGAGCGGGTGCTGGGCATGCCGGTCAGCGACCGCGACACCCAGCGCATCCTCGATCTGCAGCGCAGCATGACCGGGGGGACGATGTTGGCCACCGACATCGCGCTGTCGACCGGGAACATCGCGATCAACCTCGGCGGCGGCTTTCACCACGCGCGCGCCGACATCGGCCGGGGCTTCTGCGTGTTCAACGACGTCGCGGTGGCGATCGCCGAGCAGCGCGCGCTCGGCTTCCACGGCAAGGTGTTGGTCATCGACCTCGACATGCACGACGGCGACGGCACCCGCATCATCTTCGCCGCCGACCCGACCGTGCACACCCTGTCGATCCACAATCAGGACTGGGACAGCGGGCCCGCGGTCGAGGCCACCCGCGTCGCCCTCGGCGAGGCGGTCGAGGACGCGCCCTACCTCGACGCCGTGCGCACGCACGTCAGCGTCGCGTTGCGCAAGTTCAGGCCCGCCCTCGTCTACTTCGTCGCCGGCGTCGACGGTGCTCACGACGACCCGATCGGCTCGTGGAAGATCAGCGAGGCCGGCATGCAGGCCCGCGACGAGGCGGTCTTCGGGCTCGTCCGCCAGCTCGCCCCCGACGCCGCGCTCGTCGTCACCCTCGCCGGCGGCTACGGCCTCGGCGCCTGGCGCTACTCGGCCCGCAGCTTCGCCTGGCTGCAGAGCGGGCACCACGGGTTTCGCGCCCCCGACAACGACGAGCTCAGCATCATGCGCGCGCGTCACCTCGCCCGCCTGCTCCACGAGTCCGAGCTCACCGGCCGCGACAGCGAGGACCTCGGCCTCACGCTCGAGGACCTGATGCCCGGCCACGGCCCGACCCAGGAGTCGCGCCTGCTCGGCTACTACTCGGCCCAGGGCCTCGAGCTCGCGCTCGAGCGCTACGGGCTGCTCGGCCGCGTGCGCGCCAAGGGCTTCAAGGAGCCGACCCTGGTCTGCGACTTCAACGACCCCAGCCGCCAGTCGGTCAAGGTCTTCGGCGACCCCGAGCGCGGCGAGCTGCTGGTCGAGCTGGTGGTTCATCGCGAGCGCCGGACCATCCCGGGCTTCGAGCTGCTGTCGGTCGACTGGCTGCTCCTGCAAAACCCCCGCGAGCGCTTCGGCGAGCAGCGCCCGCGGCTGCCGGGGCAGCAGCATCCGGGGCTCGGGCTGTTCGACGAGCTGGTCGCGCTGCTGGTGGTCGCGTGCGAGCGCGTGGGCCTCGCCGGTCTCCTGGTCACGCCCTCGCAGTTTCATCTGGCGGTGCAGTGGCAGCGGCGGCTCCGCTTCATCGAGCCACGCGCCGGCGCCCGGCTGCGGGCCATGCGTGAGGCGCTGGGCGGGCTGCCGCTCGCGCAGACCTCGGAGGCGCTGCGCGCGGGTCGGCTCATCGACCGGCGGAGCGGGAAGCCTTGCGGATACGAGGCGGCGCCGATGGTGCTGCCGCTGTCGCCGGAGCTGCAGGCGGCGCTCGACGCCGAGGGCTATGCACGGGCGATGGATGCGGTGGCGGACGAGTTTCAGTACGAGCTGCGGCCGGGCTGAGCGCGCCGCGACCTCTCGACGATGGACAGGCGATTGCCTAACAGGTCAAGTGCTGCGTGAAATCGACCCACTCGCCGCCCATGTCGACCTCGAAGCCACAGAGCTTGCCGTTGGTGGCGGCCCAGCATCCTTCCTCGGGCCAGTTGATGACGTTGCCGCCGTCATTCGTCTGGGCGTCGATATAGACGTGGCGATTCTCGGTGTCGAAGAGGTAGCCGAGCTCGCCGGGCGCAAAGTCGTACCATTTGATAATCCAGCCGACCGCGTCGTTGTTGGCGAACCAGTACATCACACCGACCTTGAGCCGACGATTGCAGTCGTTCTTGATCGAGAAGTTGAAGATCTCATCGCCGCATACCCAGTGCGACTGGATGCCATCCCAGTGCCAGTAGCAGCTTTCGCGGGGCGCGGCCGTCGACACCAGCGCATCAGGGGCGCCCTCGCTGCCCGGGGCGGGTTGCGACCCGAACGAGCTCAGGAGATAGATCTGATACTTGGCGATGCTGTTGACGAGGAACATGGTTCACTCCTGTTGTGTGTGGTGGCCAATGTCGATGAAGTGTGGTGATTATAATTCGATCATATTCTCCAGGCATTATGGTGGCCTGACTTGGTTGGATCCGCAAGCCGACAGCAGGGCCTTGCTTGCGGAGCGTGCGCCCAAATGGACGCGCCGCGGTCGCCCGCCCTGTTGCGATCAACCCGGCGCGGCGGCCTTGACGTTGCGACGGCAGCGAGCGCGCCGCGCCGATGCCTCGCAGTCCGTCAGCGAGCGCGCCGCGAAGCGCGGCCCGGACCCGCTGGCGGAGTTCGTGGCGGCGGAGATCGAGGGTCCGCAGTTCATGCGGACCCGCGATCGTCGATGAATATCAATCGTTGCGGCCGCCGAAGGACGCCTTGATAAAGCTCCAGCGGGAGGCCGCGAGGTGCTTTAAAAGGCCGAGTTTGCTGGCCGGGCCGCCGGTCTTGCCGAGGGCGCCCTCGGCGAACATCTCGGAGGTCTTGCGGCGCTGGAGCTTGCCGCTCGAGGTCTTGGGCAGGCTGCCGGGGGCGAGCAGGAGGATCTCGTCGACCCGCAGCGCCAGGGCCGCGAGGATCTGGCTCTGGATGCTGTGGCGCAGGGTCTCCTCGGCGGCTGCGTCGTCGGCGGGCGTGCGCAGCTCGGCCGCGACGACCACGTATTCGCGGCCGAGGTCCGGGTGGTGGATGCCGAAGGCGACCACGTTGCCGCGGCGCACGCCCTCGACCTGCGAGGCCTGCCACTCGAGATCCTGCGGATAATAATTGCGACCGTGGACGATGATCAGGTCCTTGACCCGGCCGCACACGTAGAGCTCGCCGCCGTGCAGGTAGCCGAGGTCGCCGGTCCGCAGCCAGCCGTCGTGCAGCGCGTCGGCGGTCCGCTCCGGGTCGTTCCAGTAGCCCTGCATCATGCTCGGGCCCTGCAGCTCGATCTGACCGACCTCGCGCTCCGCCAGCGCCTGGCCCTCGCTGTCGACGATGCGCAGCGCGTGGCCCGGGAACGGCCGGCCGCAGCAGACGACCTCGACCGCCGGCGCGTCCGTGGCGACCGCCTGGGGGTGGCCCTCGGCCAGCGAGGCGGCCGCGACGCGGTCGGCCGTGAGCTCGTCCTCGAGGCCGACGAAGGTGACCGCGAGGCTGTGCTCGGCCATGCCGTAGCAGGGCAGGAGCGTCTTGCTGCGCAGGCCGTAGGCGGCGTAGCGGTCGGCGAAGGCGCGCAGGGTCCCGGACTGGATCGGCTCGGCGCCGCAGCCGGCGACCTGCAGGGCGGACAGGTCGACGCCGACGAGCTCGCTGTCCTTGACCCGCGTGGTGCACAGGCCGTAGGCGAAGTTCGGGGCGAAGGTGATCGAGCCCTTGAACTCGGACAGCTGGCGCAGCCAGACCGAGGGGCGCTTGAGGAACATCAGCGGCGAGATGAACAGGATGCCGCGGGTGGCGTTGACGATCGGCGCGAACACGAAGCCGATCAGGCCCATGTCGTGATAGAGCGGCAGCCAGCTGACGCCGCTCGACTCGCTCGTGATGTTCAGGCCGCCGGCGATCGCGGCGATGTTCGCCATCAGGTTCGCGTGGGTCAGCGTCACGCCCTTGGGCCGCGAGGTGCTGCCCGAGGTGAACTGCAGGAAGGCGACGTCGTCCGGCTTCACGCGCACGCCCGCGGGCTCGGCGGTCTCGGCGACCAGCTTGATCGCGGCGTCGTGGGTCTCGATGGTGCGCAGCCCGGGCACGCCGGTCATCAGCTTGCCGAGGATCGGGCGCACCTTCGCGTCCGTGATCACCGCGCTGCAGCCGGCCTGGCGCAGGATGTGGGTGGTGTTGGCGAGGTAGGCGTCGAACTGCCCGAGGTTCATCGGCGGGTAGATCGGCACCGCGATCGCGCCGGCCAGCATCGCCCCGAAGATGTTGTCGATGAACTCCGCCGAGTCCGGCAAGATCAGGCCGACGCGCTCGCCCGGCCGTACGCCCAGCGCCTGCATCGCCGCCGCGCAGCGCTGCGCGCGGCGCCACATCGCGGCGTAGGACACGAAGCTCGCCGGCTGCTTCTCGTGGACCAGGTGCGAGAAGCCGGTGGTCTCACGCCCGGCGACGGCCGCCAGCGCTGCGCTCAAGGTCTGCGGGGCCTGCATGCCGGGCCCGCCTCAGGCGGCCTCCGACTGGATCGCCTTGAGCACCGCGTGCGCGACGTCCTCGAGGCTCGCCACGTTCTGGAACAGGTCCATCGGGATCACGGTGTGGAAGTGGTCCTCGAGGTCCGACATCATCTCGAAGCTCTGCAGCGAGTCGAGCCCGAGGTCGCGGATCAGGTGCGATTGGGCGGTGATCGGCTGGCTCGGGCGCTGGGTCAGGTGCTCCTCGAGGTACTCGAAGATCTTGGCCAGTACGTCCTCGTAGTGGTGCTCTACGCTGGAATTCATGGGGAACCTCCGGGCCTCCGGGCGCAGCGTGCAGCCGCGTCGATGCCGCGCGCCGCCTATACCAGTGGCACCCACGCGAAGCAACCATGCGACGTTCTGGCCCGGGGCTCAGCGGGCGCGACCGGGGCTCCTGGAGCCGAATTCGGGCGCAGGCGGCCCCAGCCGCGGGGCCTCGGCGCGCTCGTGTACGGGCCGGTCGGCGCTCACAGCTCTCTTTCGTACACGCGATAGGTCGCGATCGGGTAGCCGCCCATGCTCTTGATGGCGCTGTTGACCTTGAAGTTGTCCTCCAGAGTCCAGCCGATCTCACCGGAGCGCCAGCCTTGCTTGACCGCGGCGCGGTGGGTCTCGATGAACAGCAGCGAGTCGATGCCCTGGCCGCGATACTTGGCCTTGATGCCGAGCAGGATCAGGCGCCCGCTGTCGATCTTGGGCCGGACCTTGAGGTCCCAGAGCAGGCGCAGCACGCCGAAGGGGAACAGCTTGCCGTCGAGCTTCTTGAGCACCGGGTTGACGTTCTGGATCGTCAACACGAAGGCGGCCGGCTGCCCGTCCACTTCGGCGAGGATCGCAAAGTCCGGGTGCAGGACCATCTTCAGGTCCTTGGCGATGTGCAGGTACTCCTTCTCGCTCACCGGCACGAAGCCCCAGTTCTTCTCCCAGGCGTCGTTGTAGACCTCGAGCGTGCGCAGCACCTCGGCGTCCCAGTCGGCGAAGCTCATCTTGCGCAGCGTGACGCCGCGGCGCTGGGCCATCTTGTCGGCGACCCTGACGACCCGCTCGGGCACCGGCACCCGCGCGTCGAGCTCCCATTGCAGCAGGTCCTTGGCCTTGACCAGCCCGCAGCCGGTCAGCAGCCGGTCGTAGTAGGGCGGGTTGTAGGGCATGTTGATGCCGGGGTCGCGGTCGAAGGCGTCGACCAGCACCCCGGAGATGTAGTTGGACGACAGCTCGAAGGGCCCGATCATGCGCGTCATGCCGCGCTCCTTGAGCCAGCTCGAGGCGCGGTCGATCAGCAGCTTGGCCAGCGCGGGGTCGTCCGGGCACTCGAACATCCCGAGGTAGCCGGTCTGCTCGCCATGAAACTTGATGTAGTCGGCATCGATCACCGCGGCCACGCGCGCGACGTCGCGACCGTTGACCCTCGCCACCCAGAACGCCGCCTGCACGTGCTCGAAGAACGGGTTCTTGGTCGGGTTCAGGTAGTCGCGCCGGTCCATCAGCAGCGGCGCCACCCAGTGCTCGCTCGGGTGGTGCTCCCGGTTCACGTACCAGGGCACGCGGATGAAGCGATCGACCAGCTTCCGGTCGCTCAGAGGAACCTCGATCAGCTCGGCCGCAGCGCTTGACATTGAAAAAATCGCCCTCTCCTGTGCGCGCTTAGCCGCGTAAAAGCCCTGGCGTCAAGTGCGCTGCCCGCGCGGAGGCCCGAAATGCCGGCGCTGCGCCCTCCATGCCCGTCGCGCTCGAGGCACCTGCGCAGGCGCGACGAGGACGGGCATGATGCGCGCGGCGAGGTGCGAAAGCGGACCTGCGCCGCATCCTCGCAGCCACACCCGCCTTGCCCGTGACCACCGCGACCGCCACGTTGCCCCGCTCCTCCTTCGAGACCGACGCCGAGGCGCGCTGGCGGGCCACCTGGGCCGCGCGGGCGCAGGTCGCCGCGCGTCCGGACGCGCCGGGTCTGTACCTCGCGCTGGCGCCGATGGACGGCGTGACCGATGCGGTCTATCGGGCGCTGCTGACGGAGCAAGGGGGCGGGGCGAGCGGGATCTCGGTGTGTGTGTCGGAGTTCGTGCGGGTGACGCGAGACCCGGTGCCGGCGGCGGTGCTGCGGCGCGAGGTGCCGGAGCTCGGGCAGGGCGGACGCACGGCGGCGGGCGTGCCGGTGTTCGTGCAGCTGCTCGGCGGTGCGGCCGAGCCGGTGGCGCAGACGGCTCGCACGGCGGCGGAGCTCGGGGCGCTCGGGGTCGACATCAACTTCGGCTGCCCCGCGAAGACGGTCAACAACCACGACGGCGGGGCGACGCTGCTCAAGCACCCGCGGCGCATCGAGCAGATCGTCGGACGCACGCGCGAGCGGGTGGCGCCGGAGGTCCCGGTGACGATGAAGATGCGGGTCGGCTGGGACTCGGCCGAGGGCATCGAGGAGGTCGCGCGGGCGGCCGAGGCGGGCGGCGCCGCGTGGATCACCGTGCACGCGCGCACGCGGGTGCAGCTGTATCAGCCGCCCGTGGTGTGGCGCGCGCTGGCCCGGGCGCGCGCGGCGGTGCGGATCCCCGTGGTCGCCAACGGGGACCTGCGCGCCGAGGCCGACCTCCTCGCCTGCGCGGCCCAGAGCCACTGCGAGGCGTTCATGATCGGTCGCGGGGCGATGGCCCGGCCCGAGCTGTTCGCCGCGCTCCGCGGCCACGCGAAGCAGCGGATGAGCCGCCCGGAATTCGCCGAGCTGCTGATCCGCTATCACGAGCGCCTGCTGTTGAGCGGCGTGCCGGGCTCACGCGCGCTGGCGCGGGTCAAGCAGTGGTTGCGCATGGGCTCCGACATGGACCCCGCGCTCGAGCCGCTGTTCACCGGGCTCAAGACGCTGCCGGCGTGGGAGCCGGCGCGCGCGCTGCTGCGGGTCTGGGCTCAGTAATTCCAGCCCCAGTGGAATCCGTGCATGAGCCCGAGGATCACGGAGACGACGAGGCAGATCAGGAAGATCGTGAACAGCACCCGCGCGATGCCGGCGCTCGCGCTCGACACCCCGCCGAAGCCGAAGGCGCCGGCGATGAGTGACACGACGAGAAAAATGAGCGTCCAGGTGAGCATGACGTGACTCCTTGCGTGCTTGGGCCCCGCGCTGCGCTGTCCGTGCGCCGTCTCCGGCGCGGGCACTGCGGCACCGATGGTCTGCCCAGGTCTATGCGAGGGGTCATTCACCCTGTCAAGCGAGCGGCGGCCCTGGCGACATGTCCCTGAGGACATGTCATTACATCAGCCTGCGGGCGCGTCGCAGGGGAAGCTCGAGAGCACGAGGTCGTCGCCGCGCGGCTCGAAGCTGGTGCCGAGGGGCGCGCTGAGCGAGGCCATGCGGGCGCGGACCTGCTTGCCGATGCCGCCGGCGGCGGGCGCGGGGTGCTTGCTCGGGTCGCGCTTGATGTAGGCCGGATGGAAGGTGAGGGCCTCGAGGCAGCGACCGGCGTCGAAGCGGGCGCGCAGGACCCCGGTGAGGCGGGGGATGTCGTTGGTGTTCTCGAACAGGAAGTTGCCCATCGAGTAGGCGATGGCGCCGCGACCGTGGCGCTCGATGCCTTGCAGGACGTGGGGGTGGTGGCCGACGACGAGGTCGGCGCCCTGATCGATCAGGGACCTGGCGGCCTTGCGCTGGTGGGGCGCGGGGTTGTCGGCGTACTCGTCGCCCCAGTGGACGAAGACGACCATGAGGTCGTGCTCGGCCCTGGCGGCGGCGATCAGCGGGCCGAGGGTGTCGTCGAAGTCGACGGTCGAGAGGAAGGGCAGCTCGGGGGTGCCCTCGAACTGCGGGGCGTTGCGGCGGGCGGTCACCGCCAGGAAGCCGATCTTCCAGCCGACGCGCTCGATGGTCTCGACGCGGAAGGTCGGGGGCTCGGGCCGCGAGGCGCCGAGCGGGATGATGCCGAGCTCGCGCAGGATCTCCGGCGAGTCGATCATGCCCGGGGCCCGCAGGTCGAAGGCGTGGTTGTTGGCGAGGCTCATCGCCGCGAAGCCGCCGTCGACCAGGTGCGCGGCCATCTGCTTGGAGGCGCCGAAGCGGAAGCGGGCGCCGATCGGGCTCTTGAGCGGCAGGTCGCGCGTCAGCGGCGTCTCGAGGTTGCCGACCAGCAGGTCCGAGCGCATCAGCTCGAGGATGTCCGCGAAGGGGTGGTCGTTCGGGCCGGGGATCGGGTCGAACGTGTTGTCGCCGCGGTAACGGCCGAAGATCACGTCACCCACGAAGGTCAGCTCGATCGGGCCGCGAGCCGCGGGCGCGGGCGCGGGCGCGGGCGTGGCCGCGACGGGGATGTCTGAAGGGACAGGTGCCGGAGGAGCAGCCGCGGGCGCGGCGGCCGGTGGCGTCGCCGGGGCGGGCGAGGTCGGACCGGCGCCCGAACAGGCCAGGAGCAGGGCAGGGAGCAGCCAGCAGCGCGCGAGCGAGGACACGGGGGCGGGAGTGTGCCGAACTCGTGGACCAGGCGCCACATCCTCGGGGGTGCGGCT
>Ga0066600_10000717_pt1 | contig 11939 bp, 3 predicted proteins | sample Lowcelwee11metaG_FD_59486 | JGI IMG/M metagenome (GOLD analysis project Ga0066600, IMG submission 59486) | Freshwater pond sediment microbial communities from the University of Edinburgh, under environmental carbon perturbations - Low... | ecosystem: Environmental > Aquatic > Freshwater > Pond >... | reverse complement strand
CCCGAACAGGCTCAGATAGACGAGGATCACCGAGGCCGCGCGACCCAGGCGTGGCTGCAGGCGGTTGATGATCGGCGCCATCAAGTAGGCCAGCGCGAACGCGAAGATGAAGGGCAGCAGGACGTCGCGAAAGACCAGGATCATCGCGATGATGAACAGGCCGAAGCCCCACTGCCGCAGGAAGCGGCTGCTGGTGCTCAGCAGCTCGCTGCGGCGGCGCGGATAGGCGGCGGAGACCTCGCGGTTCATACCGGACCCCCGCGTCGGCCGGCCGACGTCGACCGCGCGGCGGTCTGTCTCTGCGAGAAAGTCTCAATAGTCACTGCGCTGTCCCATGCCCCGCATTCGCCACAACGGAAGCGAAAGCGCGGCATCTCGCGAGCGCACTGCCGGCAGACCACGATCGGGGGGGATAGGTCGGTCATTGCAGCGTCGAGGGCCTCATCACGCAGGCCCGAGGCGAGACGCAAGCGTACCAGGCTCAGGGCCGCCGCGGGGGATCGTGCGCGTACGCGTTGGAGGGCCTCGATCGCAGGCCCGGCGTGCATCGCGGCCAGCCGCTGCGCCAGCGCGAGCACCAGCGCCGGATCGTCGGCGGTGCGCAGGCTCGCAAGCATGCGCTCCTGAAGATCGGCGGCCCCGCCGATCTCGGTCGCGGCCTCGGCGGCCTCCGCGAGCAGCGGCGACGAGGCCGCCGGTGTCAGCTCCCACGCCCGTTGCCAGGCCTGCGCGGCCGTGACCGCGTCGGCGAGGCTGACGGCGACCCGGGCCCGGGCGGTCCACACGTGGCCGCTGTCGGGCGCCAGCTCGAGGGCGCGTTCGATGAGGCGCTCGGCCTTGCGCGCGTCGTCCTCGGCGAGCGCGGCGAGGGCCTGACCGGCGACCGCGTGACCGCGACCGATGCGGCTGTCGCGACGGCGACGCGCGGGGACCAGCTTCTCGTGGCGCTCCCAGGCCGCGGCCGCGCGCTCCCAGGCGCCCGCCTCCTCGAGCGCGCAGGCCAGGCTCTCGAGCGTGGCGACCGACTGCGGGGCGAGGCTGATCGCCCGCGACAGCGCCCCGACCGCGGCCTCGTGCTGACCCTGCGCGAGCAGATCGCGGCCGAGGCCGACGAGCGCGGCGACCCGCAGCTCGGGCGCGAGGTCGGCGGCCGCCAGCACGGTGCGGTGGATCGCCTTGGCACGCTCGACCCGCCCGCGGCGACGATCGAGGGCCGCGAGCGCGAGGAACACGGTCGCGTCCCCGGGCTCGGCCTCGGCGATCTGCTCGAGCTCCTGGGCGACGTTCTCGAGGTCGCCCTCGGCCAGGGCGTAAAGGACATGGCTGCGGCGAACCGCGGCGGCGACCTCCGGCCGGCGGGCGGCGGCTCGCCAGCGGGCCAGACCTGCCCCGAGGGTCAGGCACGCGAGCGCCGCGGCCACGAGCGCCAGCACGTTCACGTCGGGCCCCCGGGCGAACGCTCGGGGGGCATGACAGGACGGTCAGGTCGCTCGGACTCGGCCGGGGCGCGCCCGATCAGGTGGCCGAGCATCGCCCGCTGCGGCGCGACCTCCAGACGGGCCTCGGCCGCGAGCATGTCGTCCTCCTCGGCCTGACGCAGCGGGAGGGTCCGAAGCTCGAGGACCTCGCGCTCGAGCGCCCTCAGGCGCCGCTGCGCGACGGCCGCGGCACGGATGCGGAAAGGCGCGCGGATCGCGTATACGGCCATGAATCCGAAGGTCGTCAGCCAGCCAGCGAGCAGCGCCGAGGCGCTGAGCTGAAAATGCCGGGCCTGCCACAAACCCCAGCCAGCGGGCGCGGCGGTGGGAGCCGTGGCAGTGAGCTCCGAAGCCGGGGCGATCAAGCCCTCACCCGGGAATTCAGGGCCGCCCCACGCGGGCAGCCACAGCGACACCGGGACCCAGGCAGTGTTTTCCTGCAGGTTGGTGACGGCCCACACCACCCCGAGCAGCAGCAGGCTCAGGCTGACGAGCAGATAGGCTTTGCCCAGCGCAGACACTGAAGTTCGCGGCAATATAACAACCCGTGTATGCTACGGCCATGGGAAATCCCAGCGAAGAACTCGTCCGTCGCACGCTTCGGCCCTCAGCCCGGAGCCTGATGCCCGTCGCATGCATCCTCGGCCTGTTGGGTGGAGCGACGATCGGAGCCTGCGCCGGAACCGATCAGAACGCCGAGCGAGAGCGGCTCCTGAACGAGCTGAACACCGCGGACAACACGAAGAAGGCGCAGTGCAAGCCGGGCATCGTCGAGGCCTGCTACGAGGGCCCGGACGGCACCGACGGCCGCGGCATCTGCAAGGGTGGCAACCGCACCTGCAGCGATGACGCGGTGTGGGGCAAGTGCGGCGGCCAGGCCCTGCCGGTCAAGGAGCTGTGCAACAAGACCGACGACGACTGCGACGGCATCGTCGACAACGACTTCGAGCGTGACGGTGCGAGCTGCACGATCGGCACCGGCAGCTGCAAGACCTCCGGCACGTGGAGCTGCAACAAGGACGGCCTGGGCACGACCTGCAACGCCCCGCCGCCGAAGTCCGAGCCCGAGAAGTGCGACGGCATCGACAACGACTGCGACGGCCAGATCGACGAGGACGTGCCCGGCACCGGCGGCGCCTGCCAGACCGGCAAGCCCGGCGTCTGCGCCCAGGGCGTGACGAAGTGCCTCGGCGGCCAGCTGCAGTGCGCGCAGAACGTCCAGCCCTCGCAGGAGATCTGCAACCAGCAGGACGATGACTGCAACAACGCCGTCGACGACCGCTGCCTGACCACGGAAGAAGCCGCCAAGCTCAAGAACCGCTGAGCGGCCCCCTGCCCTCGCCGAGGCAGGAAGCACGAAGCCCGGCCACCGCGAGGTGACCGGGCTTTCTTGCGAAGCGAGCCATACGAGCAGCCCGGCCACCGCGAGGTGACCGGGCTGTCTTGCGTGCGGCAAACAACAAGTCGCCCCGCGACCACGAAGGGGCCACCGCGAGGCGAGCCAAACAAGAAGCCCGGCCACCGCGAGGTGACCGGGCTTCCTGCACGCCGCGCTCCGATCAGCCGGCGGCTTGCAGCGCGGCGATCTTGGCCGCGATCTCCGGGTGCTGCGGGTCCTCCTCGAGGCCGCGCTTGAGCATCGATATCGCCTTCTGCGGCTCCTTGAGCCCGACGTGCGCCTCGGCGAGGCGGACATAGATGTCGCCGCGGCGGACCAGGCCCGACTGGTCGACGTTCTGCAGCAGCATGGCGCGGGCCGTCTTCAGCGACTCGTCCCACATGTTCTTGTGGGCGTAGACATCGGTCAGCAGGACCAGCGTCTCCGGGTTGGTGGTGTCGATGCGATAGGCGTCCTTCAGCCGGTCGAGGGCCGGGTCGACGTTGCCCTGGTTGAGCTCGACGCGCGCGAGCCGGGTCATGAAGTGGGCCTGCTGCTTGGTGCGCTTGGGGCCCGCGGCCGAGACCTCGACCAGCCAGCCGTACATGCCGCCGGCCTCGTCGTAGCGCTCGCTGGCGAACAGCGCGTCGGCGATGCGGCGGTTGACCTCGACGTCGTCCTGGACGGCCTCGTAGACCGGGGCCAGGGCGCGCAGGGCCTCCTCGGGGTCGTTGACCTTCTCCATCAGGATGCCGACGCGCTCGAGGATCAGCTTCTTGCGCTCGGCCTGCTCCTCGGCGTAGCTGGCGAGCAGCGCCAGCAGGTACGCGACCTGCTCCCAGTAGCCCTCCTTGCGGCTCAGCTCGAGCAGCTGGCGGGCGGCGTCGACGTTGCCCGGGTGTAGGTGCAGGGCGGTCTCCAGGTGCTCGCGGCGCTTCTCCGGCGAGTCGGCGAAGACCGCGAGGCGCAGCTGCAGCTGGGCGCCGATGACCCCCTGCGGCTGCAGGGCCTGGGCGCGCAGCAGCAGCTCGCGCATAGCCTCGTCGTTGCCCTGCTGCTCCTCGACGCTGGACAGCGCGAGGATCGCGGGGACGAAGTCGGGGTCGCCGGCGAGCAGGTCCGTGAGGATCTGCCGCGCCTTCTCGCCGTCACCGAGGCGCTCGCCGTACAGCTCGGCGAGGCGCAGACCGACCTCGCGCATCTGGTCCTTGCCGCCGAGCTCGCGCAGCACGGTCATGAACTGCTCGAGCAGCTCGGCCAGCTCGGGCCACTGCTCGGCGGTGTCGAGCAGGCGCCACAGGGCGACCAGGCTCGGCGTGTGGGTCGGGGCCTCGGCGAGCACGCGGCGATGCAGGGCGATCGCGTCGTCGCTGTCCTCCAGCTGCTCCTCGGCCAGGTGGGCCATCTCCTCGAGCACCGGCACGCGCTGGGCCCCGCTCAACAGGTCGAGCTTGCGCTCGAGCACGTCGCGCACGTCCTTCCAGCTCTTGAGCTTGCGCTGCAGGACCTCGAGCTCCTGGATCGCCTGGAGGTCGTCGGGCCGGGCCGCGAGCATGTCGTTGTAGACGGTGATCGCCTCGTCGAGGCCGCCGAGGTGGACCAGCAGCGCGGCGTGGCGATGACGCAGGTTGCGGCGCTCCTCGACGTCGGTGGTGATCGTGATGCGCTGCTCGAGCGCCTTCGACAGGCCCTCGAGGTCGCCGGTCGCCTGCAGCAGCTTGAGCAGGCCCTCCCAGGCGACCACGTCGCTCTGGTCGACCTCGAGCAGGGCGCGCAGGTCGACGAGCGCCATCTCCGAGTTGGCCATCGCCTCGGCGACGGTGACGGCCTCGCGCAGCAGCGGGACCACCAGCTCGGGGTTGTTAGACAGGCGGGCGTAGCGGGTCAGCGCGTCGTGGAGGATCTCGAGGTTGCCGTCGGCGCGCGAGGCCATGATCTGCAGCTCGAGCGCCTCGAGGTTGTCGGGGTTCTCCTTGAGCGCGGGGCTCAGGGCTTGCAGCGCCGAGCCGGGCTTGCGCAGGTCGCGGAGCAGGATCCGCGTGGTCTCGAGGCACAACGCCGTGCAGGGGCGGTCGTCCTGCACGGCGGCGTCGATGCCGGCGGCCAGGTACTTGACGCCCTTGAGCAGCAGCTGCGGCGTGCGCGAGAGGGCGACGATGCGCTCGATCGCCAGCGGCGACTCGGCGTCGAGCTGGATCAGCGCGCCCCACGCGTCGAGCGCATCCTCGGCGCTGCCGCCACCCTCGTCGCAGAGCCGCGCGAGAGCCTCGAGGCTGGCGATGCGGTCGGAGCCGGTCGCGCCCTCGAGGCGCAGGCGGGCGATCCGCGTCAGGCCCGGGCGGTTGCCGGCGACGTGGTAGGCGTTGTCGAGGGCCTCGAGCAGCTGCGTCGGTACCGTCACGCCGGTCTTCTGCGAGCGGTCGAGCACCCGCTCGAGCCCGGCGACGGCGCCGGCGAAGCCCGGGCGATCGTCGAGGGCCTCGGCGTAGGCGCTGGCCGCGCCCGCGAGGTCGCCGACGTCGAACTGGGCATCGCCGAGGCGGACCACGATGTCGGCGTGGTTGGCCTGGCCGAGGGCCAGCTTGGCCGACTCCGCCAGCGCTCGCGCGAGCAGCGGCTTGTCGTTGGCGGCCCGCGCGAGCCGCTCGATGTTGCGGCAGGTCGTCTCGTCGGCGATGCCGGCCTCGAGCAGCGTGGCGAGCAGGTGCAGGGCGCGGGTACGGTCGCCGAGGATGCCCTCGGCCATGTCGGCCGCGGACTGGGCGATCATCACCCGCGACTGGGCGTCGAGGTCGGCGCGGGCGGCCCGGCGGGCCAGCGCGTCGACGTGCTCCTCGGCGCGGTCGAGGCGGACGGACATCTTGTTGCTGGCCTCGAGGACAGGTCGCAGGTCCTCGGGGCCGACGCGGTCCATCAACAAGTTATTGGCGGCGAGGCTGCCGGCGATGTCGCCGAGGCGCTCGAAGCGGATGCGGGCGAGCTGGCGCAGCGCCTCGACGGCGTCGCTGGTGTTGTCGGCCAGCTTGGAGCGCGCCTCCCAGACCTGGGCGAGCTCGGCGTAGCGGTGGGCCTGGTCGAGCTGCGGGATCAGCAGCGCGGCCGCCGACTCGGAGCTCTGCGGCTGCGAGACCAGCTTCATCAGGTCGGCGACGGCGTCGGGCTGCGCCGCGGTGATCCCGAAGATCGACTCGTAATGCGGGATGGCCCCGGCCGGGTCGTTCATCGGCCCGGTGTACAGACGCGCGACCTCGAGCAGCAGCGCGACGCGGCGCTCGCGGCCGCTGGCGAGGCCGACGCGCTCGAGCAGGGTCGTCGCCGCCTCGGGGTAGTTCTCGACCGCGAGCAGGGCCTGCGCCAGGGCGGCGAGGGCCTCGTCGTCGTCGGGGGTGTCCATCAGCAGCGCGCGCAGGGCCTCGACCTCCGCGTTGCGGTCGCCGGTGCCCTCGCGGTGGATGCGGGCGAGCTCCTTGCGCAGCTTCTGGCGAGCATCGAGATCCTCGGTGACCTCGATCTGCTGCTCGAGCACGCCGATCAGCTTGGCGTGGTCGCCCCGCGCGGCGTAGAGCCGGCGCAGGCGCAGCATCGCGTCGGTGGTGCCGGGCTCGATGTCGAGGATCCGGCGCCAGGCGGCCTCGGCGGCCTCGGGCAGGCCGAGGCCCTCCTCGACCAGGCGCGCGAGCCGACGCAGCAGGTCGATGCGCTCCTCGTCATCGGTGGCGACCGCGATCCGCCGCTCGAGCACCTCGCGCAGGCCCTCGAAGTCGGCCGCGAGCGCCAGCGTCTCGTCGAGCAGCGCCAGCGCATCACTATTGTCCGGGCTGACCGCGAGCGCCTGGCGAAGGATCGTGACCGCGGCGTCGTTGTCACCGGCGTTCACCGCCAGCTGGGCGGCTTGCAGCATCAGGACCACCCGACGCGGCACATCGCTGGCCAGCGCCTCGGACTCGGCGGCCTGCAGCACGGCTTGGCGCAGGTCCTGGTCGAAGCCGTACTGCCGGGCGACGCGCATGACCTCGGCGTCGAGGGCCTCGAGCGCGCTCTCCGGGCCGGGCTCGGCGAGCGCGCGAACCAGGGTGTTGAACGCGAACTCGGGGCCCTGCTCGCCCTGGGGCTCGAGCAGCGCGGCGATCTCCCGCAGGAGCTCGTGGCGCTGCACCGGGTCCTCGGTCTGCGTCAGCTGCCACTCGTCGACCGCGACCAGGCGCATCGCGTCCTGGGTCGCCTCGTAGAGCGGGCGCAAGATCCCGAACAGGCGCACGCGCTGCTCGTCGCGCGACTCGGCCAGCTGCTCGAGCGTCTGGATCGCGCTCGCCAGCCCGGGCTGCTCGGTGAGCAGCGACTCGATCGTGTCGATCGCGCCGTCGGGGTTGTCCTGCTTCGTGTCCTGCAGGGCGGCGATGCGGAGGAGGATCGCCTCGCGGGTGCCGGCGTCCTCGCTGCGCTCGAGGCGCTGGCGCAGCGACTCGATCAGCGCCTCCCAGCGGCCGAGGTTCTCGTAGACGCGCTCGAGCCGGCCGCGGGCCGTCTCGTGCCCGGCCTGGGTCTCGAGCACGCGGACGAAGGCGCGGATCGCCAGCTCCGAGTCGCCCAGGATCCCGAGCGCCAGGTCGCTGAGGCGCATCAGCACCTCGACCTGCCGCTGCTCGTCGAGGCTGGTGTCGGCCTCGCGCCAGTACGCCTCGGCGAGCTCCGTCCACATCTCGGCGCGGGTCAGCGCCATCTCGAGCGCGGGGAACACGGCGGTGTCGCCGGGGCGCACGGTGATCATCCGCTCGTAGAGCGGGACGGCCCGGGCCGGCTGGTCGAGGCTGATCCACAGCTCGGCGGCCTCGCGGACGATCGCCAGGATCTCGTCGCGCTCGTCGTCGGCGGCGTCCTTCGTGACATGGTCGGTGAACAGCTGGGCGAGCGCCGAGCTGCGCCCGAGCTGCTGCGCGAGGCGGATCAGCTGGTCGCGCGAGGGCTTGTGGGTCGGCTCTTCGCGGAAGATGCGGGCGTGGATGTCGTAGGCACCCTCGGCGCTCTCGAGCATGTCCTCCTGGATCTGCGCGCTGCGGGTCAGGATCTTGACGCGCTGCTCGGTGTCGTCACCGGCCTCGGCGAGGCGCAGCTCCTGGATCCGGATCAGCCGCGGCCAGTCCTGGACGGCGGTGAACACCGGCTCGAGCTGCTCGATGACCTGCGGGCGCAGGTCCTCGTCGGCGAGGTAGCGCTCGAGCTCGGCGCTCGCCGAGACGAACTCCGGCTCGTTGCGCAGCGCCGCCGCGAAGTTGCGCAGGCCCTCGCTGAGATCGCCGAGCTGCTCGCGCAGGATCTGGGCCAGACGCAGGTGCGTCTCGGTGCGCTCGCGGCCGCTCTGGCCGTCGAGCTGCGCCTCGAGGAAGCGCGCCAGGTCGCTCCAGCGACCGGTCGTCTCGTAGAGCGGGGCGAGCAGTTGCTGGGCCCGCGCCCCCGCGGCGCTGTCGCTGCGAACGCGCTCGTACAGGCCGATCGCGTCCTCCGGGCGGCTGAGCTGGGTGCGGTAGATCTCCGCGGCGCGCAGGAAGTAGTCGCCCTGGACCTCACCCTCGCTGCGCTCGCCGCGACGGACCAGCAGCTCGGCCAGCGCGTCGTGATCGGCCTGCTCCACGAGCACACGCTCGAGCGCGTCGGCCGCGGCCGCGTCGGCCACGTCCTGCTCGAGCAGGCGCTCGTAGGCGCGGCGTGCCTCATCGAGGCGACCCTGCGCGACCGACAGGGCGCCGATGCCCCGCAGGACCCGCGCCTGAAGGGCCGGCTCGGCGACGCTGTCGACGACCTTGAGGTAGGCGTCGAGCAGCTCGGCGTGGCGATCCGGGTCGCCGCCGAGGCGCTCGAGGTTGTCGAGGGTCTCGCCGAGCTCGGGCTGGTCACCGGCCTCGGCCAGCGCCTCACAGAGGACCACGAAGGCCCGCTGCGGGTCGCCGAGGCGCTCCTCCTGGGTGTGCGCGACCCGCAGCAGCGCGAGCAGACGCAGGCGTCCGACCGGCTGATGCCGGGCCTGGCGCTCCTCGAGGTCGAGCAGCGCGGGCCAGTTGTGCTCGGCCTCGTAGAGCGGGTGGAGGATGCCGGTGACGCGCTCGCGGGTGTCCTCGTTGCCGAGGTATGCGGTCAGCATGCTGCGGGCGCGGTCGTCCTCGGGGCTGATCTTCAGCACCTGCTCGAGCAGGTCGATGGCGTCGGGGTAGCGGCCGAGCTTGTCGCCGACGACCTCGGCGATGCGGCCGAGCAGGATGGCGCGGGTATCGTCGGTGTCGGCGAGGGCGAGCAGGCGGCGCAGGCCCTCCTCGACCTCGGTCCAGCGCTCGAGCTCCGCGTTGAGGCGCACGATCGCGTCGAGGGCGTGGGTGGTGTCGCGGGCGCCGGCGCCGACGTCGACGACCGACTGGAACGCCTCGATCGCCTGGTACGGGTCCTTGAGCTGATCGCGGTAGATCTCGCCGATCTTGCGCCACAGACGGGCGCGCTCGAAGCCCTCGTCGACGGCCATCACGCGCTGACGCAGTACGCGGGTCAGCGGCTCCCACGCGCCCTGGCCGACGTAGATGCGCTCGAGCGCGTCCATCGCGGTCAGGCTGCCGGGGTCGATGTCGAGGACCTCCTGGAAGGTCAGGCTCGCGGCCTCGGCGTCCTCGAGCTTGTCGCGCTGCAGCTCGGCGATCTCGAGCAGGATCTTCACCTGCTCGGCGTCCTTGTCGACGAAGCGGAGCAGCGCGCGCAGCGTGTCGATCAGGGCCGCGTGGTCGCCGGCGGCGCGGTTCAGGCGGGCCAGCGCGACGGTGGCGCGGCGGGCCAGCTCGAGGTCCGGCGGCTCGAGCGCGAGCAGCTCGGCGTAGGCCTTGCGGGCGCCGGCCTGGTCCTGCAGGTGGTCGTCGAGGACCACGGCGATGCGCGACAGCAGCTCGACCTTGGCGCTGCTGTCGTCGAGCTTGTCGAGCGACTCCTGCCAGACATCGACGAGCTCGCGCTGCTTCTCCAGCTGGATGCCGAGGCGCTGCAGCTCGCTGCGGATGTCGCTGCGGCGCGGCTCGATCAGGTAGGCCTGACGGATCGCGTCGAAGGCGGCCTCGGCGTTGTCGAGGTCGTACTCCTGGATCTTGGCGATCTCGAGCAGGTAGCCGATCGCCTCGTCGCTCGAGCCGAGGGCCTCGGCCTGCCGGCGGCGGACCTCGAGGATCTTGACCCGGCTCGCGTGGTCGCGCAGGCCCTGGTAGATCGGCTCCAGCAGCGCGGCTGCCTGCAGCTGCACGTCCTTGTGGTCGAGCAGCTGCTCGAGCAGGCCGCGCGCGTCGGCGTTGCTCGGGTCCTCCCCGAGCACCTGACCGAGCAGGTCGACCGCCCCGAAGGCGTCGTTCAGGCGGCCCATCCGCAGTGCGGCGCGGCGGCAGGCGATGCGGTGGCGCAGCTCGTCGCCCTCGACGAGGTCGGCCCAGCGACCGAGCAGCTCCTCGAGCGCGTAGTGATCGTCGCCGCTCTCCGAGGTCTCGTACATCGCCGCGAGCTGCTCCATCGTCCGCAGGTCGTCGGGGACCAGGTCGAGCAGCTCCTCGGCGGTGCGCATCGCCGTCTCGCGCTCGCCGAGCACGTCGCGGGCGATGTAGACGATGCGGCTGAGCAGGCGCTTCTGCTCCTCGGGGTCGAAGATGACGTCGACGCGGCGGCGGTACAGCTTCATCAGCGCATCGTTGGCGCCGCGCATCTTGAGCAGCTCCTCGAGCGCCTCGTAGGCGGCCTGGTGGGTCTCCTCGCGGTCGAGCACGGCGGCGAAGGCCTTCTCGGCCTCCTCGCCCTGGCGCAGGTCGTCGCGGAGGATCGCGCCGCGGGCCAGCTGCAGCTCGCGCATGAGGTGCTGCTCGTCGCGCGAGGCGGTCTTGCCCTGCAGCTCGGCCTCGTCGGCGCGACGCTGCAGGTTGTTGAGCATCTGCTCGTAGGCGCTGGCGACGAGGTCCAGGCGGCCGAGCTCGCGGGCGGAGCGCTCGACCTCGGCGCGCAGGGCCGCGTCCTCGGGCTGGGCGATCAGCAGCTCGCGACGCACGCGCAGGGCGTCGGGCTGACGGCCGTCCATCTGCGCGTAGAGGTTGGCGAGGCTGACCAGCTGCGAGGTGCGAGCGGCCGAGTCGGGCTCGGCCATGACGATGACCTCCATCGCCTCGGCCTCGCGGCCGTGGTCGCGGATGCTGCGGTAGTAAGGCAGCAGGCCGCGCATGACGGCGAGGGCGCTGCTCGGGTCGGCGCGCCGCAGGACCTCGAGGGCGTCGATCGTCGGCAGGTGATCGGGCTCGAGGTCGAGGATCTGCAGGAAGCCGGCGATCGCCTTCTGCGACGAGCGCAGGCGGGTCGCGTAGATCTGCGAGAGCTCGAAGAGCAGCGGGATCTGGTCGTTGCTGAGCTCGAGCTGGTCGAGGCGGCGCTGCAGGATCTCCGCCAGCTCGGCCCAGCGCTGACGCGCGCGATACAGCCGGGTCAGGCTGTCCATCGCGTCGACGTCTCCGGGCACGATCCCCTGGATCTGCTTGTAGGTCTCGATCGCCGCGTCGAGGTCGCCGACCTTGTGCTCTTGCAGCGAGCCGAGGCGGCGCAGCACCGCGAGGCGGGTGTTCGCCTCGGTGGTGACGCTGAGCTTGGTCTGGTAGACGGTCGCCAGGTCGGACCACATCTCGGTGGCCGTGTAGATCTCCTCGAGCGCGGCCATCGCAGCGCCGTTGGTCGGCTCGAGCTCGATGATCTTGCGGAGGAACCGCTGCGCGTCCGCGGGCTCGCCGAGGCGCTCGCGGGCGATGCTCGCCAGCTTGTCGAGCAGCTCGAGGCGCTCGGCGTTGTCACAGTCGGGGCTCTGGACGCGGGCCTCGAAGTACTTGCACAGCTCGGCCCAGCCGTCGGCCCGCTCGGCCACCGACTCGAGGCCGGCGCGCAGTACCTCGTCGCCCGGACGGATCTGGTAGGCCCGGCCGGCCCACTTCAGCGCCTTCTGCGGGTCGTTCAGCTTCTGCAGCGCGACGTCTCGCATCACAGCGATCGTGTCGAGGCGGTCGTCGTCGTCGACGGAGCTGGCGAGCAGGATCTCG
>Ga0066600_10000716_pt1 | contig 11940 bp, 8 predicted proteins | sample Lowcelwee11metaG_FD_59486 | JGI IMG/M metagenome (GOLD analysis project Ga0066600, IMG submission 59486) | Freshwater pond sediment microbial communities from the University of Edinburgh, under environmental carbon perturbations - Low... | ecosystem: Environmental > Aquatic > Freshwater > Pond >... | reverse complement strand
GGTCCTTGCGCAGTTCGATCTTGCCGGCGGTGACGCGCGAGACGTCGAGGAGGTCGTCGACCAGGCGGACCATGTGCCGGACCTGGCGCTCCATCGCGTCGCGGGCCCGCTGCAGCTTCGGGGTCCCGGGCTCGACCATCTGGAAGGTCTTGAGCCCGGTCAAGATCGGCACCAGCGGGTTTCGCAGCTCGTGGGCCAGCATCGCCAGGAACTCGTCCTTGCGCCGGTCGGCCTCCGCCAGCGCCTCGGCCCGGCGCTGCAGCTCGGTCACCAGACGGGCCCGCTCCAGCGCCATCGCCGACTGGTCGCCGACGATGTGCAGCACGTCGATCTCGTCGTCCTCGAGGTGGGCGCGCAGGCGCGTGCCGAAGCCGAGGGTCCCGATCAGCCGACCGTCGGCCATCATCGGGTAGCAGACGAACACCCGCAGGCCGGGCTTGCCCGGCACGGCCGGCGGCAGGTCGCCCTCGGACTCGCCCTCGCGCACGAGCTGCTCCTCGCGCAGCTGCGCGACCGTGCCGGGCACGCCCTCGCCGAACTCGAGCCACTCCGGGGCCGCGGCCTCGCCCTCGACGCCGGCGCTGGCGAACTCGAGGTGCAGGCGCGGCGGCAGGTCGTCGCCGAGCAGGCCCTCGCCGTCGCGGCGGTGGTCGACGAGGTAGCAGTTGTAGACCTCGAGGCCGAGGTGGGCGGAGAGCTGCGCGTGGAGGGAGGCCAGGGATTCGCGGGGTTCGGGGCTGAAGAGCAGCTGGTGGGCGGTGCCGGCGAGCAGGCGCAGGCGGGCGTTGCTGCGGCGCAGGGCGTCCTCGGCGCGGCCGCGCTCGCGGATGGTCAGGGCCAGGGCCTGCGAGATCTGGCGCTCCTGCTCGACCTGCTGGCGCAGCAGCTCGGCCTCCCAGCGCTGCTTCTCCTCGGCGAGCCGGCGCTCGTGCTCGTGCTTCTCGGCGGCGCGCAGCAGCTCGGCCTGCCTACGGACCTCCTCGGTCTTGCGAAACAGGTCGACGAAGACGTTCACCTTCGAGCGCAGCACCTCGGGGAAGATCGGCTTGAACAGGAAGTCGACGGCGCCGAGGGCGTAGCCCCGGTGGACCTGGGTGTCGCTGCGATTGAAGGCGGTGAGGAAGATGATCGGGATCCGTCGGCTGCGCTCGCGGCCGCGGATGATCTCCGCGGTCTTGAAGCCGTCCATGTCCGGCATCTGAATGTCGAGGATGATCAGCGCGAAGTCCTGCCCGAGCAGGCACTTCAGCGCCTCGGCGCCCGAGCTGGCCTTGACGAAGTTGACGAAGCGGCCGTTGATGTCGGCCAGGATCGCCTCGAGCGCGAGGAGATTATTCGGGTTGTCGTCGACGAGCAGGATGTCTACGGGTGATTCCAAACGGCTCCGGGACGCGAGTATCGACGATAGTGACAAGTTCGAATCCGGCCGTCAAAGGAAATCCGGGCGCCATCTTCGGGGCTGCCTCGCATTGCATCATCTGGCCATTCGGACAGGTTGATGACCTGCCATCGAGTGCGGGGGAGGCGCCGCATCAAACCACGGGCGAGGCAGCGCTCTCAGCCGTGATCGCAGGGCGCGCAGCCCTGTACGGATCCGCCGCGCATGCAAACCCGGCGCGCTAGCTCTTGCTGACCGTCGGCGAGGAGCGAGCGACACCTACCTGCAGATTCAGGCCCGCCAGCGAACCAAGCTCGATGAGGTCCGCGAGCAGCTGCATCTCGTCGATGTAGCGCCGGTCCGGGTCCTTCTGGTGCAGCCGGGTCAGGATCTCTTGCAGCAGCGGCGGTCCGACCACGCCGTGGCTGGCCAGCGGCGGCGGCACCTCGGAGAGGATGCGGTGCACGCCGGCATAGAAGTCCTCGAACTTGAAGGCGGGCACGCCGGTGAGCATCTCGAAGAAGACCGTGCCGAGCGAGAACTGGTCGGCGCGGTAGTCGATGCCGCCGCCGCGGAAGCTCTCCGGCGCGAGGTAGCGGGGCGAGCCGACGAAGGTGCCCGGGCGGGTCAGCTCCGAGTCCGCGAGCTTGGCGATGCCGAAGTCGAGGATCTTGGCGACGTCGCCCTCGGTGACGAGGATGTTCTCGGGCTTCACGTCGCGGTGGACGATGTGGCTGCGGTGCGCGTACTCGAGGGCGTCCATGATCTGAAACGCCAGCAGCGTCGCCCGCGGCCACGGCAGCTTGCCGGCCTCGGCGATGATCGCCCCGAGCGAACGACCGGACACGTACTCCATCGCCAGGTACACCGAGTTGGTGCGCGGGTCCTCGTGAAAGTCGTAGACCGTGACGATGTTGGGGTGGTTCAACATGCCCGCGGCCTGGGCCTCGCGGGCGAAGCGCTGGAACAGCAGATCCCGGTGCACGCGGCGGATCGTGCCGGTGGTCACGACCTTGACGGCGACCGTGCGCCGCAGCGCCGGGTCGAAGCACTTGTACACGATGCCCATCCCGCCAGCGCCGAGCTCGCTGAGCACCTGGTAACGGCCGATCATCGTCGGGGCCTCCGGCTCGCCGCCCGCGTCGGCGGGCTCGTGCTGCGGCTGCGGCTGCGACTGCGACTGCGGCTGCGGCTGCGGCTGCGGCTGCGACTGCGGCTGCGACTGCGACTGCGACTGCGACTGCGGCTGCGACCGCGGCTGCGGCTGGCCGGTCTCGTGGTCGAGGGCCACCTGCGGTCGGGTCGGCTCGCTCGGCGGAGTGTCGAGCATGACGGTCGTCTGGCTGGCGCTCTGTTCCAGCTCACGGTGCCGACGAGCCCGCATCACCGCGCGGACCTCGCTGGTCAGCTGGTCGAGGTCGACCGGCTTGACGAGGTAGTTGACGGCGCCGAGGCGCATGGCCTCGACCGCCTTGCTGACCAGGCCAGTCGCCGAGAGCACGAGCACATCGGAGGTCAGCTTGTGGGTCTTGATCGCCGCGAGCAGCTCGAGGCCGCTGACGTAGGGCATGTTGAGGTCGGTGATGATGAGGTCGATGTTGCGGTCCTGCACCTTGCGCAGGCCGTCGGCGCCGTCGACCGCGATGTCGACGCGGTAACCGAACTCCTCGAGATAATCGCGCAGCGTCTCGCGCGTGTCCTGGTGATCCTCGACGATGAGGATCGTCCCGGACTGTGGTTCGTTATCCACCATCAGTCCACACATACCGAACCCCGGGAGGTCCGACAAGCGACACCCCGGGATCAACTCCGCGCCCGGCGCCCGCGGCGTCGCTGCGGCGGGCGCCGGGCGGTCAACGGCGACACCTGCGGATCGCAGCGCTGCCAGCGCTGCCGCCCGGAACTGGGCATTCGCCGGGCGATCGGCACAGGGACTTGCCGAGGCAGGCCGACGTATGATGCCGGAATGGGGAAGGCGGACAATGCCACCAAGGAATTGCAGCGCCGCCTCGGCCGGCTCGCCCGCCTCGATGGAACCTTGGTCCGCACCGCCGAGGGCCCGGTGCTGCTCGCGCGCGTCGAGGTCCGTGACCCCTTCGCCCTGCTCGCCGCCTGCGAGACCCACCGCATCCCCGCCGCTGCGCCCACCCTCGCGGCCCTCCGCGCCGGGCTCGTCCTCGCCGCCGAGCCCGAGCCCCGGACTGCCCACGCGGGTGGCCCGCGCCCGCCGCGACCTCCGGGCCCTCGCCGCCCTCCCCTGGCTCGCCGAGCTCGGCCGCATCGCCCGCCCGCCTGCCCGGCCGGGCCGCCGCCCGCCGGCTCGAGCCGCTGCTGCGCGGGGTGCTCGCGTGGCCCGCCGCCGCCGGCCACGCCCCACCAGGCGCGACCCCCGGCGTCCCGGACGGGGATCTCGCGGAGCCCGAGGCAGCGATCGGCGACCCCGCACCTGTCCGGACAGCCAGCCGACCTGTCCCCGCGACCAGCCCATCTCGACCTGTCCCAGAGGCCAGACAACCTGTCCCCGAGGCCAGACTCTCAAAACCTGTCTCCGAGGACAGCCTCGGCCAACCTGTCCCGATAGCCAGTCGACCTGTCCCCGCGACCAGCCCATCTCGACCTGTCCCAGAGACCAGCCTCTCCCGACCTGTCCCAACAGCCAGCCCCGCCGCCGCGCGGGCCGTGCTCGCCGCCCGCGTCCGCTCGCGCGGCGCCGAGCTGATCCAGGCGCTCGGCTCGACCCGCAGCCCGGCCCAGCTCGCGGCCCTGCGTCGGGTCCTGCTCCCTGCTCCACCTCCCGGACCCCGCCGCCCTGCTGGCCCCCTGGCTCGACCCCGGCGTCGCCCCCGAGGCGTGGAAGCCCGACCGCTGGGAGCTGCACGTTCACCGCCGCGGCCCGACCCCCTGGCGCCGTCGCCTCGCCCGCGCCGCCCTCGACGCCCGCTATCCGACGACCACCGCGCAGTCATGTCCGGGACACGCCCGGGACCCCGAGCAGCCGCAGAAATTTCCGCTCACGACGCAGACCGAGCCCACCCTCGAGCGCCGCGACGAGTAAACCGTGGAGCGTGTCATCGGGTGGGCACACCCCGATATCTGCTCGCGCCGGGTCAGCGGCCAGCGCCGCGTGGCCCGTGCCGGCGCGCTTGCGCTTTGCCGTCACGGGTAGCCGGTAGTTGACATAGATGCCAGGCCGGCCCGGAGCATGGCGCTCATGGAGGAATCCATCATCCAGGCGCTCCAACACCTTGCCCTCCGCCAGGATCAGTTCGAGTTCGGAGAACGGACGCGAACGGATGGGCTCATGACGATACGCGAACCCTTCCAGCCGCAATCGCTGACTGACATAAGGGAACAACTCGGCGCTGTGATGATATGACACCGGAGCGATCACCAGCCTCTGCCGGCTCATCTCGCCTAGCTTCTTCAGCGGGGCGTGGGCACCGGGCGCCATCAGGAGCACCCCCTGAACTACATACTTGAGCTTCGCCGGAGCGTGCTCCTTCAACTGGTCCTGGAGCAGCCGTGAGAACGCCGCGATCTGCTCGACCCCGTGCGTGAGGTCTTGCTCGCCCTTGCCCTTCATCTCCACGATCGTGAGGATCAAGCCGTCCCGGGTGCCGTACAGCACGAGGTAATCCGGACGCGGTCCCTTCGTAACCAGCGGATGACGCGGGAGATCGACGTGAAAAACCAGACAGACGCTGCTCGTGTCGCTTGGGGGAACATTGACGTGAAAGCGCACCCCGCTCTCGCTCGGCACGGCGCGGGTGGGCTGCACGCACTCGACCAGCAGGCGCTCCAGAACGTTTCGTCCCGCGGGCGCCGCCTGTCGCGACCCCTGCCTACTTGCCGCGCTTGCCATGCGCGAGGCCGTCCAGGGTGAAGTATCGCTGCTGAAGGTCCGAGAACACATCACTCAGCGTGTCCCAACGCAGGCCGAAGTCCGGATCCTTGAGCGACACCAGCTGGTTGTCTCGCATCTCATAGGCGCTGACCTCGTCCAGCGAGAGCAGCGCTCGCGCGTCCTTGAGGTAGAGCTGCGCCGCCTGCTTCTTCTGCGTCTTTGGCTCCTCGGCCCGCTGCACGAGGTTGGCCAGGTGCGCCATGAAGTAGGGGCTATGGGTGGTCACGAGCACCCGAACACCGAGTCGGACGAGGATCGCCAGCACCTCGAGCAGCCGCACCTGCGACGCCGGGTGCAGGTTCATCTCCGGCTCGTCAATGATCAGAAGCTGGTTCGGAGCCGCCTTGTAGCGCAAGTACAGGATGAGCGCGGAGAGCTGCTTAATCGACGAGGACGCGTTATAGAGGTCGATGCTGAGGCCGTCACCCACCCCTACACGCAACTCGTTCCCGCCGAGCATGGTGCGCACAAGCTCGAGCCGGTTCCCCGACTGGATGCTCGCCTCGACCATGGCAGCCAGCTTCGAGAAAACCGGATCAACGGCCCTCGCCGCGGGCGTAGCCGGGAGTTCGACATCAGCCAAAAAGTCGAGGAAATCCTCGACAGGTAGCGGATAACGGATCTCCCCCTGCTCCCGCAGCGCCTCCTGCAACGCAAGCGAACTCCGCGTGCCTGTCTTTCGACTGCGAGCCGCGTCGCGGAGCAGCTTGAATCGCCGATTGGAGAGGATCTTATAGGTAATAATCAGAGCATTGCGCTCGGCCGGCAAAATAGACGGCGCCGGGATCAGCCCATCAGAGTCACCCCTTAATACATCACTAAACACCCCTACAACCTCGGCCACAGGGAGCCTATGCCTTCCCTCATCCGAATGTGGAAATATCTCATTGATCACATCGACATCGACACTCAACCGGGCCTGCTTCTCCGCAAAAGCGAAGACAGATCCATCGCGCATGCTCAGCAGGGATCGGACGTCGAGCCGATCAAAATCAACCCAGAACTTCGTCTGACGAAACAACTTGTCGCTCGAGTCCTGAAAGAACCCACCGAGAGTGCTCTCAAAATTGCGGCAGGACGAATCCACGTGAGCCTGGAATGCATTCTCAATCCGCCGGAGACTCCACTCAATATAGCCGTGCTCTCGATCGACGCGGACGCTACGCAGACGCTCGAACACATCGTCGCCCACATTCTTCATCTCGCGCAACAGCCCGTAGACCGAGTATGCCAGGTAGGTCTTGCTCGAGTTATTCGGACCGATGATGACCGTGAGCGGCCGCAGATCGAGCTCCGTCTCGCGGATCGTTCCGAGGTTGGAGAAGTGAATCTTCATGGGCGCGCGAATCGAGTGAAGCGTGGGCCGTGAGAACTGTCAAGGATCGCGCCTTCCCATCCCTCGGATGCGCCTCCGATCGCCCCCGGAACCTTGCGGGGCAAGCGCCAGGCACTTCGGCACGTGACGAAGCGCATGCGCTCGGCAGAGGTTACAGGGGACATGCCCCAAGGGACAGCCAGGTGATCCACGCCTGGCTGCTCGCCACCCTCGACGCCCGCTATCCGACGACCACCGCCAACCCCCCGGTCCCGGTCGTCCCTTCGTAGCATCGCCGCGAGGACGCGCGAATCGGTATGCTCCGGCGGTGCACGCCCTCGGAGCCCGCCGGCTGGCGCTCGTGATCCTGGCCGGGGGGCTGCTCCTGACCGGCGGTCCCGCCGGGGCGGCGCGTCCGGTCATCGCCGGGGGCCGCGAGGGCGAGATCGAGGCCCTGTTCGCCCCGCACCGACTCGGCGACGAGCTGGCCGGCGGCTGGACGCTGCACTCCGTCCAGATCGAGGTCTCCACCATCCACGTGTGGATCTCCGGGCCCGAGCGGCGCTTCGCGCACTTGACCCTCGATCACCCCGAGCACGCCCCGCCGACGTCGCGTCGGCTCGGCGGCTTCGCGCTGACGAGCGTCACCGAACCGCGGGGCTCCGAGCCGGCCGTGCTCGCGGTCGTGACCGCGCTCGAGCGCAACGACACCCGCGGATTCTGGGCCATCAAGCGGGCCTACGCCGAGGAAGATGCGCCGCCAGGCGCGAGCGAGCGCGCATGGCCGTGGCTCGGCGACGGGCTGCTGCTGCTCGCGCTCTTCTTGCTGGTCCTGCTCGGCCTGGCCCTGCACGTGCTGCGCACGCCGACGCCGGGACCCGATGACGTCGAGCCGCCGACCCGCGTGTCCACGTGGGTGCCCGCGACGCTGCTGGTGATCTTCAGCCTCGGTGTGGTCCTGCGCCTGGCCTTGCCGCGCGAGGTCGGGCTCGAGGCCTGGCCCTTCGCCCGTTTCTTCACGCCGGCCCGGATGCTGGCGGAGAGCCCGCTGCTGGCCGGGCTGCTCGACCAGCCGATCTGGTCGACCACGCTGATCACCACCACGGTGCTGGGGCTCTCCTTCTTCGCCTCGCTGACGATCTTCGTCCACGCCCGCTACCTGCTGGCCAGCCACCGCGCCGCGCTGATCGCAGCCGCGCTGATCGCGACCCTGCCGATGCACCTGCGCTTCTCGCACAGCGACGTGGCCTTCATCGGCTCGATGACGATCAGCTCGCTGGCGTTCGGGATGATCCACGCCGCGACCCGCGAGCGCCGCTGGCCGCTGGCCGCCACCTGCCTGCTGCTCGCGGTCCTGCCGATCGCGCTGACCTACGAGCTCCGGCCCGACAACATGGTCTACTTCCCGCTCCTGCTCGCCACCGCCTTCGTCAACGAGGGCGTGTGGGTCGACAAGCCGCCGCCGAGCGCGGGTCGGATCGCCCTGGTCGCCCTGGTCGTGTGCGCGGTGACCTTCGGGTTCGGGATCCCCAACCTGCTCGCGCATCACGACGAGCAGGTCAGCGGCGGCCTGAGCCTCGACACGCTCCGGTCGGCGCTCGCGGTCGCCTTCAGCGTCACCCACAACTGCCTGCTCAACCCCGAGTTCACGCCGCCGGGGCTCGCGGTCCTGGCGTTCTTCGGTGGTTACGACCTGATCAAGCGCGGGCGTCGGCGCCTCGCTACGTTCCTGATCGGCTGGCTGCTGCTGTTCCTGATCACGCACGCCTACGTGGTCCCGAACGAGCCCTACATGCAGGCGCGCTATCACCTGCACCTGGTGATCCCCTTCGTGCTGCTGGGCGCGTGCGGGATCGAGGGCTTGATCCGGCGGGTGCAGGGGCACCTGCGCGAGCGCTGGATCCTGGCGGGGGTCGGCGCCTATCTGCTGGCGTCGCCGCTGCTCCACCTCTCGTTCATCCGCAACGTGGAATTCAACGATCCGCGCGAGTGGTTGTGGGTCCACGCGCAGCGCGAGACGATCCCGGAGGGCTGCACGATCCTCGAGTATACCGGGCGCAACGTCGGCTCGCGTTTTGCGAGGGTCGGGGCCTCGACGCAATACGGGGCTTCGTTCGCGCGCTGGACGGTCGTGGAGCTGCAGCAGGCGCGGGAGGGGGAGCCGGCGCTGCCGGATGCGGTGCGGGCGTTGCTCGCGGATCCGCCGGAGTGCCTGTATTGGTACGAGGGCTTGCCTTGCTGGGGGAGCAAGCCGGAGGGCCACGAGGGGCGTTTGGCGCCGGCTTGTGACGCGGTGGCGGGGCTCGTGGAATGGGCGGAGGTGGGGAGGATCGAGTTTGCTTCCCGCGGCTACGATGAGAACCTGGCGGCGGGGCTCGCCGAGGGGCAGCCGCTGGCGTTGCGGCTGTACCGGGCGCGGCGCTGAGCGCATCGGCGCCGAGATCCAGGGCCTCGCCCGGGCCGCGGCGCCCGCGGTGCTCGCCGGCTCAACCTGAGGTTCGGGGCGCGCGGCGATGCAGCGTCTCGAGGAGCTTCACGATCTCGTCGTGCGCGACCCTCTCGGCCTCGGCGCGCGGCAGCTTGCCGTCGAACTCGCAGATCGCCGCCCGCTCCTCGAAGCGCAGCTGCAGGTCGTCGCGCGTCTCGTCGTCGCGGACCCTGCCGATCAGGGCCGCGGCCTGGTGGGCCCAGCGGGACATCGCAAGCTCGCGGGATGCCGTCACCCGCGCGGTCATGCCGGGCCCGCGCGCCGCGAGCAAGGCGCGGCACCGCTCGCGTCAATTGTCGCCTGTGAGGCCCGCAGCGGCGCCAATTCCAGCGACGCGCGGTCTCGCCCCTCGCGGGGTCCAGGCGACGGGCCGCCGACGCGGTGCATCCTCGCCCCTGCGCGCCGGCACGGATGGCGCGCAAGCGAGCGCCGCGCTCAGGGCAGCGGCCCCTGGCAGATGAACGGCCGCTTGTCGCCGCAGCCGGCGTCGACCCACACCGCCCCCAGGTCCGGCGTCGTCACGCGGATGCAGTCGGACTTCGGGACAAAGTAGGGGGCGCCCAGGGCCCAGGGCCTAAAATCCCCGAGCTGGGTGCCGTCGCGCCACTGGAAGTTGGCGTGGTCGCCGTTGGGCGTGCGCGCCCCCAGCCACCACGTGCCCCCGCTCGCACCGAGCTCCATCAGGCGGTCCATCAACCAGTTGTGCAGCCCCTGGTCGCCGTCCTTGACCAGCACCGCCTTGCGGCCCTCGCAGGCCACCTTCGCGTCGTTCCAGTTCTTGTTCGGCGAGCAGAAGTGGTAGAGCAGCCCCCCGCGCTCGAACATCTTGCAGTCGCCGCAGTCGACGTTGTCCGGCGGGTTGTACTCGTCGACGAGTCCATCGCAGTCGTTGTCACCGCCGCCACACACCTCGGTGGCCCCGGGTTTGGCCTTGTCGCTCGCGTCGTTGCAATCGGTGTTGTCGTCGACGTAGCCGGCGGGGGCCTCACACCCCATCTTGACCTGCGCGGGGTCGCCAAAGCCGTCCATGTCGGCGTCTTTATAAAATGTCTGCTCGGCGCAGCCGGTGCTCGTCGAGGGGTCGAGGCCCGTCGTCGTCGAGGGGTCGACCCCCGTCGTCGAGGGGTCGAGGCCCGTCGTCGGGTCGACCATGCCGGACGTGCCCGTGCCGGTCATGCCGTTCGTGCCCTGGCCGGATGCCTCCGTCGCGCCGCCGGTCACCGGCGGGTCCTCGCTGGCTTGTGAGCCGCCAGTCGAGCCGGTGCTCGTGCCCGTGGCCGCGGTCGCCCCGGGTCCGCCCTCGCCGAGCCCCATCGCATCGAAGGAGCAGCCGGCCGCCGCGAGCAGGATCCCGAGCGACCCGCGAACAAGCCTCTGAAGTCGAGCAGTCATTCTCCTGCTCTTATCCCGGTCTCCGGGGGGCAGCAAGGCGGAGACCCATGGGGGCCTCGCGCCCCCGATGCTCGAGTTCGGCAAACTCGGGTACACTGCGGCCATGCGCACGATCCTTCACAGCGGACTCCCCATCGCCGTGGCCATGGTGCTCGCCAGCTGCGGGCCGACGACGACCGGCTCCAACGCCCCGCTGCCGAGCCTCAGCGCGACCGCAGGACCGACCGCGGGACCGGCCCAACCCGCCCAGCCGACCGCCACACCCGCCGCCACACCCGCCCCGACGCCGGCCGCGGAGAGCCTCGAGGAGCGGCACGTCTCGAAGTCCGCGGGCGCCGTCGGCGGGGTGTCCTTGCTGTGGCCGCGCATCATCCCGCGCGACATCGTCGACGAGAACCGCGACCTCGCGGCGGCGCTGCAGCAGCGCATGAAGGGCATCGTCGAGAAGCACCTGCCCGGCCGCGCGATCGACTTCCGGCCCGAGCCCGAGCGCGTGTGCCCGAGGACCGGCTGCAACGGCATCTCGGTCGGCCTGCTGCTGTCGCGCCAGGGCCAGGGCTGCCTGGTCCTCGCCCTGATCTCCGGGCCCGGCGTCGCGCCGACCCGCATCGTGCCCTGGGTCGGCAAGGTCCAGCTGCGCGCCGACACCGTCGGGTTCCGCGAGTGGCCCGAGTCGCAGATCACCGTCGCCGACTACATCCCCTGCAACTCGCTGCTGACGACGATGGACTCGCAGGAGGCCAACGTCGCCACCGCGCTGCAGGCCGCCGCCCGCTGAGCGCGCTCGTACCTCAAGTCTCGTCGACCACGCGGTCCTGCGGGAGCAGGTAGACCTCGACGTTGCCGCGGCCGTCGGGGCGCACGAGGTCGGCGCGGACGTTGGCCTCGCGCAGGTGGGCGCGGAGCCGCCGCATGTTGCGGTCCCAGTTCTGGCGCATGACGTTGCGATCGCTCTCGTCGCCCCAGATCTCGCGGGCGACGGCCTCCCAGGAGATGAGCTTGCCGATCGTCACCAGCTCGCTGACGATCCGCGCGAGCAGGCCCGAGAGCACCGCCGGCGGGCGGCCGGGCGTGTGGATGTACACCGTGTCGTAGCGGGCGACGATCGTCAGCGGCGGGTCGTTCTGACCGATGCTGCGGGTGCTGAGCGCCCCGTCGCCGAGCGGCCTGGCGGTGACCCGCAGGCGATGCTCGCCGAGGCTCCACTCGGTGCCGGCCTCGACCTCGACCGGGTCGGCGTCCCCGACCCGCAGGGTGAAGCCCTCGCCGTTGCCCCACAGGTAGGCCTCGGCGCCGAGCACCAGCTCGGGCATCACCTTGAGCGCGCCGCCGCTGCGCAGCAGCGAGTACACCGACTCGGAGAGGGTGCAGACCTCGCGATCGTCGCAGCCGAGCACCAGCACGTGGTCGGGGAGCTCGACGGCCTCGACCTCGAGCATCACCGTCTGCGACAGAAAGATCCG
>Ga0066600_10000713_pt1 | contig 11962 bp, 11 predicted proteins | sample Lowcelwee11metaG_FD_59486 | JGI IMG/M metagenome (GOLD analysis project Ga0066600, IMG submission 59486) | Freshwater pond sediment microbial communities from the University of Edinburgh, under environmental carbon perturbations - Low... | ecosystem: Environmental > Aquatic > Freshwater > Pond... | reverse complement strand
GTTTTTTGTGTTTATGGGGAGATGAAAATAAAAAGTGACATAGAGGTTCACTCCTCGGGGGGAGATCCATTTTTTTTGGAATTGTCCTCTTGCGGAGGTTTGTTCTTCAGCAAGAATACAGGTAACTTGATCTTTTGCAAATGTGAGTCCATGTATTTTTGCATACGTATTGGTTGAGTCAATGGTGTCTAGGTGAATTTCTGTGGTTTTCACGAAAGTATATTGTCTTTCTTTATATATTGAGTATATTGTAAAGCCTCATGCATATGAGAAACAAGGGAGTTTTTTATGACGAAGGAAGTAGTCAAGCACCGTAAAGAAGAAAAGAAAAAACCACTATTATCGCTAAAAGAAAAAAAGGCGAAGAAGCAGGAAAAAAAACAAAGTAAATCAGGAAAGGTCTAATACTTCATGCTAGATCCTCGCGTGTTGTCGCGGTTAGATCTGCGTATTTTTCCTCTAGTGTTTTGTCTGATGGCAATTAGCTTGCTTGTCATCTCATCGATGACAAGCGAAGTTTTGGAATGGGAGGGTCCTCTTTTTTGGACCCCTCTTGTAAAGAGTCAAATGCGATGGTTTTGTTTAGGTTGGATTGTTTTTTTTCTTTTTGCTGCATTTGATTATCGAAAACTCCGTGATTGGAGCGTTATCCTTTATCTAGGAACGATTCTTCTTTTAATTGGTCTTTTCTTTGTTAGTCCGGTTCAAAATGTGCATCGTTGGTTTCGGATCCCGGGAGTAATGAGCTATCAGCCGTCAGAGCAAGCAAAGATCGTTTTAATTATTGCCTTGAGCTGGTTTTTAGAGAGAAAGGGGAATTTGGTTGGATCATTGTCTTCCACTCTCCAAATGGGAGCGATCGTAGGGATCCCTTTTTTACTGATTTTAAAACAGCCCGATTTAGGGACCGCGCTTGTATTGTATCCCATTTCTTTATGTATGGGTTATTTTGCGGGGGTTCATCATGGGTGTTTGCGCTTATTGATAGGGGGGGGCATTCTCGTCTTTGGCTTCGCAGCTCTTATCTTTTCAGGAGTTCTTTCGCATGAGAAAATGAATCCATTTTTTACCCGTTTTTTGAAAGAATATCAATATGAACGGTTAAATCCGAATACATATCATCAAAAGGCATCTCAAACAGCTATTGCAATTGGGGGGTGGACGGGAACAGGCTGGCATAAAAGCGAGTTCTCGGCAAGACGATGGCTGCCTGCTGCTCATACCGACTCTGTGTTCGCTGCGTTTGGTGAAGAGTTTGGTCTTATAGGGCTTACGTTCCTGCTGTTCCTTTTTTATGCTTTGATTTATTGTAGTTTTCAGGTGGCGGCAGCCGCGAGGGACCTGTTTGGTCGTTTTTTGGCTGCTGGCTTAGCGGCGTACTTTGCCATGCATGTGTTGGTGAATATCGCGATGATGTGTGCCCTGTTGCCGATTTCTGGGGTGCCTCTTATCTTCGTGACGTATGGAGGGAGTTCCCTTTTAACCACCATGGCAGCCCTAGGCCTCCTTCAGAGCATCTATAGCAGAAGGTTTATGTTTTGATGTTTAATCATATGTTTATTTTTTCCCCAGGTACATGGATGGGCGAAGGGAAAATTGTACTCAATATGGTCGAAGAAGAACTTTTCTTTGGCACGCATTGGGCCGTCCAAAATACTGATTTTTCAGGTAAAGTCAATTGTGCGCAAGAGATTCGAATTCAGGGGCTTCCTGAAAATATGCGTAATGATTTGACATTTTATGATTTTCAAGCAAAAACTTTTTCTGTTGATATGGAGAATCAAAATGTTGGCCATATTATCGGCAGCGGAGTTTTTGATGAAAAAATGATTGCCTGGGAATTTCGTAATAATGAGAATTTTGAAGGGTATGAGACCTATGTGCTGCAAGAAGATGGCAGCTATACGATGAAAGGGGAATACATTACGAGTGATCAATTCCGCACGCAAATTGAAGCGCGGATTTGGATGCACTCAAAAGAAGTTTCCCCTTCAGATGAATCACACGAGAATGGGGAAGAACTGTGAAAAAAAATGCTTGTTTTTTTCTGATTCTTCTTGCTGCCTGTTCCTCTGGCGGCATGATGATGACAATGAACTCCTTTTACGATATTCCTGTAGGTGCATCTCAAGAGGAACTGATTGCGGTTGCAGGCAAGCCTGTGGCGACGCATCGAAAGGAAGATGGAGCTATTGAATATGAATATGTCGAACGTTTCTCGGAAGGCGCTCGAAATATCAATGAACGGAAATATTACATTTTGATCAAAGATGGGAAGGTTATTTCCAAGCGAGTCAAGCAGTCATCTCCATTACCCTATGGATTTGATAGCTATGAGATGCAAACAACGCAAAATAGTGATTCATCGCTTATCGAATAATGATCTCTTTGGAAAATCTGCTGTTTTCTCTCTTGTTTTTTTTCATGAATGTAAAAAATTAAAAAAAACATTGCGATCGTTTGCAAAAACAGGTAAAACCAAAACTCTGGTTACAAATAAAGCCATGGGTACATTGTCGCGTGAGTTCTTTTTTGCAAGTGTGCATCCAGGCTATAAAAGTGAGTGAAGCTTTATGTTGAATTTTCGCAAAATGAAGCAAGATTTTTCTCCAGCGATTCTTAAAGAAGGGAAACAGCTCTATGATAAGCAGAAAATTGTCACAGCGAAAATTATTCGATTAGACAACAATACAATCCGATTCAATAGTCGTATTTTGGGGAATTTCGAAAATACGTATGAAAGCGAAATTGAGATAGATCGTTTTGAATCGCAAGCTCTGCATACCAACTGCGATTGTCCTAGCAGGTATGATTGCCAGCATTTAGCTGCTTTGATTTTTTTCTTAGAAGATAAAATTGACGCTCTGTTGATTGAGTATTCCAAAGAGTCAGATATTTCTAAGAGCAATGATTTAAATATCGAAGGGAAAAAAGAACTCATAGAGGCAATTAAAGAAGCAGAGACCAAAGAGGTCTTTAAGCAAGATGCCCGCTATCAGAAACAGGTGCTGCAAGAATATGTAGGGGCTTCGGATGTTTTATCAAATTCTCCATTTTTTTTCTCTAAAGAAGAAAATATACTGTCTTCTGCAGAGCTTGCAGTAATCTTTAATCCGCAAACACTGATTCAGGGAGACAAAAAAGGCAAAGTAGAATTCCAATTAGCTCTTCGTCTTCCTTTTCGTTCTAAACCTTTGCAGATCGCTCAGATGAAGGCGTTTTTAGATGCTGTGCGCTACGAAGAGCCTCTCTTTGTTGCTGGGCGTCGTCTCTTTTTTTCTCTCAAGTGTTTTGATGCAGCGGGAAGCTCTCTTTTGCAATTAATCTTGGCGCATGGGCGTTTTCAAGAATCGCTACAAAATGAAAAAGCGCAAAGGATTGCACAGTTAGATCTAGAGATTTTTGGTCTTCTCCTTGCAAAAATGCATGAGATCGGAATCGGGCATACAGCGCCGCGCGGTTTTAAAAGCATTGAAGATGAGATGCCTGTATTGCCATGTCTTTACTTGGGCTCTTTAGAAACGCCCCTTCGTTACGCCCCAATGCCCGTAATGCTGCGCTTTTCTTTGGAATATATTGAACCTCCTGCGGCAAAAATTTTATTGAAGCCGCAGCTTTTTGTTTCCGATCAGACATTAAACCTAGATGATGCGGTTTTATTTGAGTGTACGCAGCCCGGAATGCTATATCAAGATACGTATTACCGTTTTCCTGCGCATATTAAAAGAACTCACCTTTTGCATTTGGCTCCGATTCGAGAGATGACTATTCCTGAGCCTCTTTTTGGAACTTTTGTTGAAAATTCGATTCGGCAATTAAAGCGTTTTGCAGAAGTTGTCAATGAAGAGATCCTCGAAAAATTCGTGACACTTCCCTTTACTGGCAAATTAGGAGCTCGTTGTCAATTGTCCTACTTAGATGGAGAATTGGAAGCTTCTTTGTTCTTCTCTTATGAGGGACATGAGGTGCCTTGTACGGCTTCAAAACTCAATTTTGAGGAGATTAAAACATTTGTTACTGAGCAAGGTGTTTTAGCCCGCAATCTCGTCGAAGAAAGGGAGATTGTCGATGATCTGTTTCAGGATTTTGTTTTTAGTTCACAAACGGGAATGTATGTTGCGAAAACAGAGAAAAAAATTGTGGAATTTATGACAGGTGTGATTCCGAGGAATCAGCATCGTGTGCAATTTGAATGCCCTCAAAACCTTTTAGACCAGTTTCTTTATGATGAAACGAAGTTTGTTCTCGATCTTGATGTTGCGAATGTAATGGGCTATTACGAGATCAATTTAAAAGTCGATGGTGCGCTCAAAGGGGTGAAAGTAGAGCTGCTATGGGAATGCATCGCGTCTAAACGATCATATCTTGAGTTGGATGCGATTCGAGCACGTAAAGAAACAAGTTCTCGTTTTTCGAAAATTCTTGTCTTGGACCTAGATCGTCTTTCAAAACTTGTTCAGTTGTTTGATGAATTGGGGATTAAACAGCTCAATGATCACAAAGAAAAAAAACCGCTTTGGAATCTTGTGACAATTGATCCGGATGCTTTTGCAGGGCTTCCTGTCGATTTTAAGATGACAGATCCTTTGATTAATATCCGTAAACAAATGCTTGGGGAAGTTGTTTTGGAAGCATCTCCAATTCCCAAAGCGATTAAGGCTGATTTAAGACCTTACCAAGGGGAAGGAGTTCATTGGCTTGAGCGTTTGCGCCACATGTATCTCAATGGGATTTTGGCAGACGACATGGGGCTGGGGAAAACGCTCCAAGCAATTTCTGCAATCACACAGCATCATCAGTTGGTTGAAAATTCTCATACACTGATTATTTGTCCAACTTCTCTTCTCTATAATTGGAAAGAAGAATTGCATAAATTCAATCCAAAATTGAAAGTGTTGGTCGTTGATGGGATCCCTGGGCAAAGAAAAAAACTTTTAAATAAATTAGATGAGTTTGATGTTGTTATTACCTCGTACACTTTATTGCAAAAAGATATAGAGACATATTCTCAAACATCTTTTAGCTATGCTATTTTGGATGAAGCGCAACATATTAAAAATCGAGGAACGCGCAATGCCAAATCAGTGAAAATGATTCAAGCAGCGCATCGATTGATTCTAACAGGAACGCCTATTGAGAATTCTCTTGAAGATCTTTGGAGCTTGATGGATTTCCTCATGCCTGGATTTTTGAGTACATTTGATCGGTTCATGGAAAAATATATCCGAGTATCAGGCCCTCAGCAAGTGCAAAATATCGAGTATTTACGTCGTAAAGTTTCTCCTTTTATTTTACGTCGCATGAAAGTCGATGTGCTTAAAGACTTACCCCCGATTGATGAAATTGTTTATCACTGCCAATTATCAGATACTCAACTTGATCTATATAAATCGTATGCGGCAACGGCTCGCGATGAGCTCGTTCGACTCGTTGAGAAAGAAGGCTTTGATAAAGTGCAAATCCATATTCTTGCGACATTAACGAGACTCAAGCAGATTTGTTGTCACCCTGCGATTTTTGCTAAAGAAAAAGCAGAAATGGGAGACTCGGCAAAATATGATATGCTCTTAGAGCTTCTCCAAGCGCTTGTAGAAGGGAATCATAAAACCGTGATCTTTAGCCAATACACGCGTATGCTTCATATTATGCGTGAAGATTTTGAACAAAGAGGTATCTCTTTTGCATACCTTGATGGAACTACAAAAAATCGTCTTGATGTGGTTAAAGAATTTAACGAAAATCCAAATACTCTTGTTTTTCTTGTCTCCTTAAAAGCAGGGGGCACAGGACTCAACATAGTGGGCGCAGATACGGTCATTCATTATGACATGTGGTGGAATCCCGCCGTTGAAAATCAGGCAACTGATCGCGTACATCGCATTGGACAGAAAAAATCAGTCTCTTCTTATAAACTCATTACCTTAAATACAATTGAAGAAAAAATTGTGGAAATGCAGAAACGTAAAAAAGGATTGGTCAAGAAAGTGGTAAGCTGCGATGATGAGGCGATTGCCAAATTGACTTGGGAAGATGTATTAGAACTGCTTCAAACGTGATATAGATTATGCAAGAATCGACAATGGACCGATCTTTAAAAGTTTTTCATGACTTTAAAAACCTTCTGATGAAGAAGGTGAGTCGCCTTTCTGGTGTATTTTCGAGTGATATTGGTATTGACCTTGGTACTGCAAATACACTTGTATATGTACGCGGTAAAGGGATTGTTCTGGCTGAACCATCAGTTGTTGCAGTGGACTCTTTGACAAATGAAGTTCTGGCTGTTGGGCATAAAGCCAAAGCGATGCTCGGGAAAACTCCGCGTAAAATTCACGCAGTGCGTCCTATGAAAGATGGCGTCATCGCTGATTTTGAGATTGCAGAAGGGATGTTAAAAGCATTGATTAAACGAGTCACGCCTACTCGATCACTCTTTCGTCCTCGGATTCTTATTGCTGTTCCCTCTGGGATTACAGGCGTAGAAAAAAGAGCCGTTGAGGATTCCGCTTTGCATGCAGGTGCCCAAGAAGTGATTCTTATCGAAGAACCTATGGCTGCTGCCATTGGCGTAGATCTTCCTGTTCATGAACCATCTGGCAATATGATCATCGATATCGGCGGCGGTACAACGGAAATTGCGATTATTTCTTTGGGTGGAATTGTAGAGTCCCGATCGTTACGTATTGCGGGGGACGAGTTTGATGATTGTATTATGAATTATATGCGTCGTACATACAATCTCATGATTGGTCCAAGAACAGCAGAAGAAATTAAGATTACGATAGGATCTGCCTATCCTCTTGGTAATAATGAGCTGGAAATGGAAGTCCGCGGTCGAGATCAAGTAGCGGGTCTTCCGATCACAAGAAGGATCAATTCTGTTGAAATCCGAGAATGTTTAGCTGAACCCATTCAACAGATCATTGAAAGTGTGAAATTAACTCTTGAAAAATGTCCTCCAGAGCTTGCTGCTGACCTCGTTGAACGTGGTATGGTTTTAGCAGGTGGTGGGGCTCTCATGAAAGGCCTTGATAAGGCACTCATTAAAGAAACAGGGTTGCCTGTCTTCGTCGCTCCAAATCCCTTGCTTGCGGTTTGTCTTGGAACGGGTAAAGCTTTAGAACATCTCGATAAATTCAAAAAGAAAAGAGCTCTGTAAGAGCCTGTGCAAAATCTATACCGAACGTGATTCAAGAATTGGTTTTTGAGCTGCGTGAAAGCTCTCGCGGTTCAGAGATCACAGGCGATCTTGTATTTCTATACTAGGTCACTTGTGATCTCAGAACCTCCAGGCTTTGACGCGCTCAAAACTAATTCTTGAATCACGTTCGGTATAAGGCTTGCTTTAAAGAAAGTGAGAAGCGTATTTATCTAATAAAACTTTAATCATTGTCTGGTAATTTGTATGAAACTTTTCTGCTTCACTCTTAAAAAAATCAATACTTGATTTGGTTAAAGATATAGTGATTTTTGCTGTCTCTTCTCTCAAAACCAAATCCGCAGGTTTAGGTAAGAAATCATCGACTATTTTAATTTTTCCAATGTGGTTGTCTGTGTACTTAGTTTTGCGCTTCTTCATAAATTTTTCTCCCTTTTCTCCAAAATCCTGCACCGAAAATACGAATCTTTTGATTTCTATAAGTAAAACGAACGGTCATAATGGCATCATCTATTCGCCCAAAGCAGTAATAACGAATTTCATCTTTCGAATGTTCCACATCTTCAGCGATCACTCGTTTCGGATCTAAAAACGCGCGTTGCGCCTCAAAAAATGACACTCTATGTTTTACTCTATTTGCCTCATCTTTGATTTGATCCCACTCAAATTCTATTTTACCCATACTTTCATATTATAAAAAAAGATGTATTTACAGCCATACTTTTATACACATAACAGAAGCTCTCGATTTCTGAGAGAGCAGCTGTGAGAGGTCTAATGTCTTTCTGGAGTTTGAACTGATTTTGCGCCGTCTTGGCGCGAAATTAGTCCAAACTCCAGTACTTATACGAGGGAATTGCAAAACTCGCTTTGGAACGAGGTTTTGATGATTTTGATGTTGTTTTGGATTTTCGCAAATCGACATAACCTTTTGGGCCTTAGGCGATTTACGAAAATCCAAAACAACGTCAAAAGCGAGAAACCTCGCCCAAATGGAGTTTTGCAACTCCCTCATACATTGAAAAATATAAATCTCAGGTTTTTAGTGAGTTATATAGCGCTTCCACCCCAATGGGTGCGATTGGAGAGGAACCGGTATAGCTGTTCTATAGGATTTAGATTCGGCGAATAAGGGGTTTGTAAGATTTAGACCAAGAAAGAAATCCTAGCCTTGTTCCAATCCAAGAAATGAATTAAAGTAGCCCCCAACCCGCTGAAAATGTCAGAGGAGTATTAGAAATTAAACCGAAAGAGGATTTTGGGTTTCTCCCCGATGATCCTATGTTTATTATCACGCCAAAATGATCATTTGAGAAACCAATGTTCGTTTGTTAAGGAAGTCAGAATATGATCTTCCCATTGGCCGTTAATAAGTAGGTATTTTTTTGCACGTCCTTCAATCACAAATCCTAGTTTTTGGAGTAATCGAGCGCTTTTTTCATTCGATGGCATATAATTAGCCATGATCCGATGAAGCTGTTGCTGTTCAAACATGTATTCAATAGCCTTTGCTACAGCTTCTGACATAAATCCTTTTCCTTCAAAGCCAGCATCGATGTGATACCCCAAATAACAGGCTTGAAATGGACCACGAAAAATCTGAGAGAAATTACAAAAACCAACAATTTCTCCTTCTGGATTGTCTTTCAGAAGTAATAAAAATCGAATGGATTTTCCTTCTTTAAATTCTTGCTCCCATTGCATTAGCTGGGTCTTGTGATCTTTTTTTGCCTCCCCAATTGTTGACCTCCATGGAGACATATGTCCATAATTTCGTTCATCAAAAGCTTGGAATCGAAAGCTATCATTTTCATTTGGAAGCCGAAGGATTAGTCGAGATGTGTTTAAAGAGATCTGGAGATTATTTTCCATTTGCAACTCCCTCGAAAACTTGCGTTTTGCTATTCCCTTTTTAATGGGCACCATGGAGACGAAAAATGAGCGTATTGAGTGTGTTGTAGAAAAAGTCGACGAGGTTGTTTTTACGCTCTATTTTGGATTCGTCTTGTGAGAACAGTTTGGTAAGAATTGCGTCTGCCGGTTCTTTCTGGATATTGTACCTTATGCGATATTGCGTGTAGTCAAAATGTGTTAAACAGGCATTATATCCGTGGTCGTACAAAATCTTTTCCTTTGCAATTTCGCGAATCAAACAATCAAGTTCTGATCCATTTAAAGTAGTCTCTCTTGTTTTTCCGTCGGATAATACGATCTTACAGCTATGTTGGCAAGGATAAGACTCTGCACATAAGAAGGAAATTGTTAATTGCTCTACCATGCTTGCTTGAACTTTAAAATTTATAGACATTGGAGTTTTTCCTATAATTTGTTATAAAACGCCATGATTGTAACAACAAAACCCATTAATCTCAATTTGATTTTTATTGCATTTTTGGTTGCGCTATTTTCTTTTATAGATTATTTAATGTAAGTATTTTATGAATTGTAAGGAGGGTGTTTTTTAATTTCAGAACTCGCCTTACGCATAGAGGAGATCCTATGAGATCTCCTCTTGTGAGGCTTCTTTTACAAGTCTTCGTTGCTTGTTGCGACTGCTTCAGCTTTTTCTGGAACGGCAGGAGCTTGGTCAATGAATGTGATTTGACCGTCTTTGATCGTCACAAGATAATTTTTCTCAGCATCAGGATGATGGAGAAGTTTTTCTGCAAGAGGATCTTCTAAATATTGCTCGAGGACTCGGCGTAAAGGACGGGCTCCCATCTCGGGGAGATATCCCTTGTCGACAAGGAATGTGCGAGCTTCTTCATCCAGAGTGAGTGTGATTTTCTTCTTGATGAGGCGGGTTGCCAATTTTTTGAATTCAAGATCGATCACATGACGAAGAGATGGTTTGTCAAGTGTTCTGAAGATCACAAGACCATCAAGGCGATTGATGAATTCGGGCTTAAAGTGCTTTTTGACCGATCCTTCAATCTTTTCTTGCATGAGTTTATAATCTGTAAGATTTTCCTTTGCTTGGAATCCAACTTCAGTTGATTTGCGAATCAAGTCAGCACCAAGATTGGAGGTCATGATGATGATCGTATTGCGAAAATCGATTTTGCGGCCAAGCGAATCAGTCAGACGTCCTTCTTCGAGAATTTGCAAAAGAAGGTTCATGACATCCGGGTGAGCTTTTTCGATTTCGTCGAATAAGACCACGCAATAAGGTCTGCGGCGAACTTGTTCTGTGAGCTGGCCTCCTTCTTCATATCCGACGTATCCGGGGGGAGAACCTGTCATGCGGCTGATGGCAAATTTTTCCATGTATTCGGACATATCGACTTGGATTAACGCATCTTCGCCTCCGAACATATGGAGAGCAAGGAGACGAGCTAAGTGGGTTTTCCCAACACCAGTAGGCCCTAAGAAAAGGAATGTTCCAATTGGGCGGTTTGGATCTTTTATGTCAGCTCTGCTTCTGCGGATCGCTCTACAAACAGTTTTAAGAGCATCATCTTGACCAATGATTTTTTTCTTGAGTTCCTCTTCCATTTTGAGGACTTTTTCTGTTTCTCCCTCAGTCAATCGAGTAACAGGAACTCCTGTTTGTTTAGCGACGATGTTCGCGATATCTTCTTCATCGACAATGGGGAGATGCTCATCTTTACGAGATTCCCAGTCAGAGCGTGCTTTTTGAAGTTCTTCTCTTGCTGTTTTTTCGTGATCGCGCAGTTTTGCTGCTTTTTCATACTCTTGGTGGCCGATGGCTTCTTCCTTAGAGATACGAGCTTCTTCTATTTTTGCTTCGAGATCAGCGAGATGAGAAGGTTGGTGCATGATGGCAATACGAGCTTTCGCTCCCGCTTCGTCAAGAAGATCGATCGCTTTGTCTGGAAGAAATCTACCGGAGATATAGCGGTCTGACATGAGCACAGCGGCCTTAATGGAAGCATCCGTATAGATGCACTTGTGATGATCCTCATATTTTGGTTTAAGGCCCAGTAAAATAGAGATACTTTCGTCTGCATTTGGGGGTTGAACGATGATTTTTTGGAATCTGCGCTCAAGAGCGGGATCTTTTTCAATGTGCTTGCGATACTCATCGAGAGTTGTTGCTCCAATACATTGAATTTCTCCGCGCGACAGGGCAGGTTTTAAGATATTAGAGGCGTCGATAGCACCTTCGGCAGCTCCGGCTCCCACGATAGTGTGCAATTCATCAATAAAAAGGAGAATGTTTCCGTTTTTCTTAATTTCATCCATGACCGCTTTAATACGTTCTTCGAATTGGCCTCGATATTTCGTGCCGGCAATCATGAGTGTTAAATCCAGAGCGATCAGTCTTTTTTTGCGTAAGTTTTCTGGAACATCGCCACGGACAATGGCTTGTGCAAGGCCTTCGACAATCGCGGTTTTTCCAACGCCAGCTTCCCCAATTAAGACCGGGTTGTTTTTGCGGCGGCGGCATAGGATTAGGATGAGTCTTTCTACTTCTTCTCTTCGGCCAATGACAGGATCCATTTTCCCTTCTCGACACATTTCTGTGAGGTCGTGTCCATAGGCACGGAGGGCGGGGGTTTTGTCGTTTGCTGCTTGGTTACGGTCTTGTTGCGCGCGAGCAGATCCGGCAAGAGGCGGGGATGAAGAAGAAGGGGCCCCAATGGGAGGGAGTTGCAGATTGAATGTTTCAAGCTCTTTAAGGACTTCTTTACGAATTTCCTTTAGATTGACATTCAGGTTTTCTAGTACTTGCGCTGCAACACCGTCTGTTTGGCGAAGAAGAGCTAAAAGGAGGTGTTCTGTTCCTACGTAGTTGTGATTGAGGCTTGCAGCCTCTTCGTTAGCAAATTCGAACACTTTCTT
>Ga0066600_10000708_pt1 | contig 11978 bp, 9 predicted proteins | sample Lowcelwee11metaG_FD_59486 | JGI IMG/M metagenome (GOLD analysis project Ga0066600, IMG submission 59486) | Freshwater pond sediment microbial communities from the University of Edinburgh, under environmental carbon perturbations - Low... | ecosystem: Environmental > Aquatic > Freshwater > Pond >... | reverse complement strand
GAAGTTTCATCTGAATTCCGCCGACTATGTGATATCCGAATACCGTGACTTTTTTTATATAATCGTCAACATCGAATTCAATTTCCGAACCTGCCGGGATCACAGATGAATATTGTTTCTCGAGTTCTTTTATTATCATTTTGTCGGATATGATCGGAGTGATAAAATAAACGCCGCCTCCGCCACCGGCATAGAATTTAAATGTTTTTACAACTGGAGGAAATGATAACATATACCATTTTGCGGTTGCATCTACACCAATTTTTGAAAAATCGAATTCTTCACTGTACATGCCGTCTTCCGCTTCATAACCGTGAGGCAAAACAAAGGACGCGTCTCCGATGTCGGCTGATCCTGTCCATTTGTATTTTGCCCATGCACCCTCAAAACCGAATTCAAATCCTACCGGAAGAACCGGCAGGTCAAAATACAGCTGCGCACCCAGTTCCAACGGATTTTTATCAAACTCAGTTCTTGTCATTGTGTAGCTGTACTCGTTGTCATTTATGCTCAGTACGCTTATTTTCTGCGAAGATATGTTTGTATCGTCGTACCCGATATGCGCACCGAAACCGAAAAGGGCATAAGCCTGATAAATCACTGCGAATAAGGCTGTTATAATGATTTTTTTCATTTCTGACTCCAAGTGAATTATATTAGAGGTTAAAATAACTCTCAATTTCGTTTATTTCAAGAAGATCTTTTTTGTCGAGACCGAAATCTTCAACCGGTCCGCCGAATTCTGACGCCAAAGCTCTTTTTAATTCTTTTTTTAAAGTATCATAAAATATATCATGATCAGGTATGCTGATAATTTCGCTGACGGCTGCTGTTTTACTCTTTGTAAAAACTTTAAATTTTTCTTTCAATCTGTCTTCTATATTTAAGACATCAATCAGTTCAAGATGTTTTTGTCCCACAATGATCGAACCGTGCTGCAGAACAGAATCTCTAAGTCTTTTCTGAGCGCTTCCGACAAGTTTTTTATCTCCGGTCACAACCTCATAAGTGGAAGTTGAAGAAAAGCAGATTGACGAAAGCTTCTCTTTATATAATTCTTTGAAATCCGGTGCTCTACCTTTTTTTAAGCCGGCTTCCTTTACTCCGGAAGCATTAAGAGCCTTTACAAGAACATTACTTATTTTATTATATACTTCCAGAATCGAGTCGGAATACAGTTTTGATTCTTTCGGTATGATCATCGAATATGTCAGTTCTTCGGAATGAAAAACTGCTCTGCCCCCGGTTTCTCTTCTTACAACATCAAATCCGCGATCTGCGCATTTATTCATGTTGATCTCATTCAGATCCTGATGGTAACCGAGAGATACACAGTATGGATCCCATCTGTAAACTCTAAAAGTAGGTTTATCAAGAACATTTCTGGCAAGATAATAATCCACGGCCATATTGAATTTGCCGTGGTTGGTACCGGTATCAAGAAAGTTTATACCGTTAACAGTCATTATCGGACGACGCCGCGTTTGGATCTTTTCAGGAATTCAGAAATTACAAGAACTTTAGGGTCATCCGCATAATCAGTTTCAATTTTCGCCACAGCTTCCAGAGTGGTGTGTCCGCTTCGGTAAACGAGTCTGTACGCGTCGGAAAGTTTCTGAATGTCTTCTTCAGTAAATCCTCTTCTTTTCAATCCTATCTTGTTAAGGCCTGAAAATCTCGCAGGTTCTCCGGCTATCATAAGGTAAGGAGGTATGTCTCTTTTAAGTTTGGCACCCCCTTCAACCATGCAGAATGATCCGATCTGGGTGAACTGATGTACCAGAACATGCCCGCTCAGGATGGTATTTTTATCAACGCTGCAATGTCCGGCTATCTGTGTTCCGTTCGCGATAATGCAACCGTCTCCGACTACGCAGTCGTGCGCGACATGCACAAAAGCCATAAGAAAACAGTCTTTACCTATAACTGTTTTATAACTGTATTTTGTACCTCTGTTAAGAAAAGCATACTCCCTGATCACGGTCCTTTCGCCGATCTCAAGCGTAGTTTTCTCGCCTGAGAATTTTAAATCCTGCGGAACTGTTCCAAGAACTGCGCCATTGAAAATCTGGACATCTTTGGATAGAATAGTTCCCGAAGCGAGAGTAACATGAGCTCCGATCCTGCAGTTATCGGCTATTTTTACATCATCCTCAATTATCGTAAAAGGACCGACCGTTACATTGTTCCCTATCTCGGCTTTGCCTGAAACTATAGCAGTGTTATGGATCATAACATTTCCTTAAATTTATTTATCGCCTTCTTTATCTATTACCATGGCGGTCATTTCCGCTTCCGCGCATTTCTGTCCGTCAACATACGCTATGCCTTTCATTCTGCAGATCCCTCTCGATAAAGGTCTTGTCATTTCAAGATGCATTATCAGCTGATCGCCCGGCACGACCGTTCTTCTGAATTTTATATTATCAAGACCGGTGAAGTAAACGACTTTTGTGTTCGGATCTTCTATTGAATTCATTAATAGAAGTCCGCCCGTCTGACCCATGGCTTCGATTATCAGCACTCCGGGCATGACCGGCTTTCCGGGAAAATGCCCGTTAAAAAAATCCTCGTTGACAGTCACATTCTTTAATCCTACAGCACGATGATTCGGAGTCATTTCCAGAAGCCTGTCGACAAGAAGCATCGGAAATCTGTGCGGCAGAAGATTCATTATATCTTTTACATCAAAGACAAAATCTTCATTGGCGCTTCTTTTGAATTTATTTATTATTTCATGCTTGTCAACTGCTTTTTTAAGCATTTTTACAAGCTCGATGTGAGAACTGTGTCCGCCTCTCGCGCACAGAAAATGAGCTTTAACCGGCTTTCCCAGAAGGGTCAGATCACCGATAAGATCAAGCACTTTATGCCTTACAGGTTCGTTTTTAAATCTGAGTTTCACCGAACCCAGAATACCTTTTGTCTCGGGAATGATGCCTTTTCCCATACCGAGTTTATCCTCGACAGCCTTTCTTTCTGCGGAACTGAGTTCTCTGTCGAGTATCACTACGGAATTGTCGAGAGAGCCTCCTTTTATTAAACCGGCTTCTTTCAGCTGCTCTACTTCGGATAAAAAGCAGAATGTTCTGGTTGCGGCATAATCTTTTATAAACTCTTCATCCAGATCGTAAAGCGATGTGAACTGGGTTCCCAGCGCCGGATTCTGATAATCCACCATATAAGTTACTTTGAATTTATCGGCCGGGACCACGATCAGCTCAATACCTTTCTGCTCGTTTTTATACTCGATCATCTCTTTGACTTCAAAAAACTGTTTAGGTTTATCCTGTTCAATAATGTTGTCCTTTAAAATATTAACAAAGTCAATAGAACTGCCGTCCATAACGGGCGGTTCTTCAGCATCCAGTTCTACAACGATATTATCAATATTCAGTCCGGAAATAGCAGCAAGAACATGTTCAACCGTATGGATCTTGACGCCGTTCCTGCTAAGAATAGTGCCTCTTGAAATACTGTCAACATAATCAATTGTAGCAGGAATATTGACAGGTTCTCCTAGATCGGTTCTTCTGAATACGATGCCGTGATTTTCATGCGCCGGCCTGAATGTCAGATTTGAATTGCACCCCGTATGAAGTCCTATTCCGGATATTTTTACTTTTTCTTTTATGGTCTTTTGTTTCTCAAGCATTCATCACTCCATTTTTTTGCGTAAATAATCAACTTGAAAAATGCAGTTTTAACTTGATAAAATCAATAAAAAACGAATCAATTTTAATTAATTAACAGAAACCGGATGATTTTTATCCTTGTCTTAAGTGTTCATAATTACTATATTTACGCTCTTGATTGAACATGAAGAACTGTAAGTTAGTAGAAAGTCAAATTAATGAAATAGAATGGAGAGAAAATGATAAAAAGAATAGTGATTGCGGTAATGATAGCAGTGTTTGTTATTATTTCCGGATGCAGTAAAGAGAACGCGCCGGAATTTAAAAAACTCACTAAGTCTGAATTGCAGACAAAAGCTCAGAAAGAAAGCTATGTTTACGGGATAGATCTGGCTAAGAACCTGGAGAAATCTAAAGACAGTTTCGATTCTGATGCATTTTTAAACGGGTTTACCGATCATATCAATCAGCGGCCGGTTCTTTTTACGGATATTGAAATGGATGTGATAAGAAAAAAAGCGCAGGAAGTAATAGATAATGCAAAGAATTTCTTGAAGGAAAACAGTAGAAAAAGCGGCGTTAAAGTTACGAAAAGCGGCCTGCAATACATTGTTCTTCAGGAAGGAACCGGACCAAAACCTGTTTTAGAAGATAAAATAAAAGTGAATTACAGCGGACAATTAACCAACGGTGAAGAATTTGAAAATACTTTTAAATCTGGAAATCCTGCCACATTTCAACTTAAAGGAACTGTTAAAGGATTTGAAGAGGGGCTTCAGCTTATGAATGTAGGAAGTAAATTTAAACTTTTCGTTCCGCCCAATCTGGGTTACGGAACAAATGAGAGAGGAGTTATTCCTCCAAATTCCATATTGATTTTTGAAGTTGAACTACTTGAAATTGTAAAAGAATCAGATATAAAAAGGATAGAAAAATGAAAAAACTAATTACGATCGGTCTCATGACATTTTTTCTGTTTTCATGCGCGCAGAAAACCGAAACTCAGAATAAAGAAACTCAACCGAAGGCTGCAAAACCGGAAACTCAGGTTGTACAAGCGGGCAAAAATCCTGTTGCGGTAATGGAAACTACAATGGGAACAATTAAAATCGAGCTTTGGCCCGATAAAGCGCCAAAAACAGTTGATAATTTTACAGGTCTGGCAAACGGGACAAAAGAATGGACAGATCCCAAAACGAAAACACAAGTTAAGAAACCTTTTTACGATGGTCTTATCTTTCACAGAGTAATAAAGGATTTCATGATCCAGGGAGGATGTCCTCTGGGTCAGGGTAACGGAGATCCCGGCTACAAATTTGAAGATGAAACCAATGATAAGGGCGAAGAGTTAAAAGGGGAGATCAAAGATGATGAAACGGCGTTTATAGTATTCCAGAATATAGTTATGCCGTATTCACAGAAAACCGATCCTTCAAAAATAGATAAGGATATTGCTTCCATCAGGGATGAGTGCATAAAAAATCAGAACGGAAAAGCGATCATGAAACACCCGGTCGAATACTATATTCAGAAAACCGGTCACCAGGGTAAAATCAATAAACCCGGTAAGCTCAGAGCTGCGGTTGATTACGCAACGATTTGTATGGCTAATTCAGGGCCGAATACTAACGGTTCTCAGTTTTTTATCGTAACCAAAAAAGAAGGCTGCAGCTGGCTGAACGGAAAACATACGGTATTCGGAAAAGTGATCGAAGGCATGGATGTAGCGCTAAAGATCCAGGATGTAGAAAAAGGCGAAGGCGATAAACCGAAAAAAGATGTCAAAATGATAAAAGTCAGAGTGGAGACCCCCAAATAATTACTGAGGATATTAAAATGAAGAAAACAATACAAGCTGTTTTAAAAACAAATAAAGGCGATATCAAACTTGAATTATGGCCTGAGATCGCACCCGAAACCGTTGATAACTTCGTTACTCTGGCAACAGGCGAAAAAGAGTGGACAGATCCGAAAACAGACGCTCTTGTAAAAAAACCTTTTTATAACGGCATTATTTTCCACAGGGTCATAAACGATTTTATGATACAGGCGGGATGTCCTTTAGGCACAGGAACGGGCGGACCGGGCTACGATTTTGAGGATGAATGTTTTGACCGTGAAGGAAAACTCAAAGCTAAAGTGGAATACGGTGCCATAGCTATGGCGAATGCGGGACCTAACACGAACGGATCGCAGTTCTTTATCGTTACAAGAAAATCCGGCTGCGACTGGCTTAACGGAAAACATACCGTTTTCGGCCGTGTCGTAGAAGGATTGGATGTAGCTCATACAATTGAAAATGTTCCCAGAAATCCAATGGATAAACCGATCGAAAAAGTGATCATTCAGTCGGTTGAAATAATAAAGTAAACGGGGATAATTTGGCTGAATTATTAAAAGGCGCTCCGATCGCTAAGGAATTCTACTCGGATTTTAAAAAAAGAACGGAAGAATTACATAAAACCGGTATTTCGGTAAAGATCAGGATCATAATCGCGTCCGATGACCCGGCTGTTGAAACATATTCATCCATGATCGTTAAAAACTGCGGGAAAGCGGATATTTGCTGTGAGATCACAAGATTCGAAAGTTCATCTTCAACCGGGGAAATTCTGAAAGAGATTGGGAAAATAAATTCAGACAGTAAAACTCACGGAATAATAGTTATGCTCCCACTCTGGAAGCAAATGAACGAGAAAGAGATCCTTTCCGGTATATCGCCGTTAAAGGATATTGACGGTGTAAATCCTTACAACGCGGGAAAAACCGTTCTCGGTGATGAATCTTTTACGCCTAATACAGCACAGGCATGTAAAGATATCCTCGAAAAGTCAGGCATAAAGATTTCAGGCAGGCATGTCGTTATAATCGGAAGATCGAATATTGTTGGAAAACCGCTTGCGAATATGCTGATCCAGAAAGGCGTTGACGCAACGGTAACAGTGTGTCATTCAAAGACTAAAAATCTTAAAGAAATATGCCGGACAGCCGATATATTAGTTGCGGCTATAGGGTCACCCGGTTTTATAAAACGGGATTTTACGCACCCTGAGCAGATCATTATAGATGTAGGTATGAATGAACTTAAGGACGGGTCGGGTAATTTCATTCTGACCGGCGATGTTGATTATAATGATGTAAAAGATCATGTTAAAGCCATAACTCCAGTACCCGGAGGTGTGAGCCCTTTAACGCACACGGCCCTTATCGGAAATATATTAAAAGCGGTAGATTTTCAGATATAATGAACAAAGAATCTAAAACTTAGTTAAAATTTTTTAAACTTAATAATTATGGAGACGGCGATGAAATTCCTTCAAAATACAAAAAAAACTATACTGACCGCGGTATTTATAATTGCGGTATGCCAGCTTGCAGCAAGACCGTCAGAAGCCGGAGTTGTATTTTTAACGATTTCTCCAGGTGCCAGACCCACCGGAATGGGGGACTCATTCGTAGCGATAGCTGACGATGCGACGGCTTCCTGGTGGAATCCCGCCGGACTCGCGCGGCAGACCGGAAAAGAAATTACATTCATGCATGCCAACTGGCTGCCGGGATTTAATCTGAATGATATGTATTATGATTTTCTCGCTTATAAGCAGGAAATTCCGGGACTGGGTGTGGTCGGCGGTCATATAATCTATTTTTACCTAGGCGAACAGACAAAAACTGACGAATACAATAATAATCTCGGCACATTTAAAACATATGAAACAGCTGTAGCTCTATCTTACGGAACTGATCTTTCAGATAATCTTTTCGTTGGATTGAATTCCAAATTCATTTATTCTCATCTCTCAGATTCAGGAGCAGGAAATGAAAAAGGTTCTGGAACAGGTCACAGCATGGCTTTAGATCTCGGACTTCTGTATCAGACCGATTATGATCTGGACATTGGTGTCGCGGTCACAAACCTCGGCCCGAAAATATCATATATAGATTACGAACAGGCCGATCCTCTTCCGACAACATTAAGATTGGGTATGGCTTATTACCTGTTCTACGATGATTATAATTCACTTGTTTTAACTAGCGACATGACCAAACTTCTGGTTAAGAAAGGAAAGGATCTAGATGAAGGCGAAGACGGGATCGACACATCCGACGAATGGAATTACACCGATCCGATATGGAAAGCGGTTTTTACATCTTGGACTGATGATGACGGGATCGACGATATAGTTTACGGACTAGGCGCGGAATACTGGTACAATAAAATGATATCGCTAAGAATGGGTTTCTGGAACGATGACATGGGAAAGATAAGCGCAACCACATACGGCACGAGCTTGAGATATGACTCTTACATTTTTGATTTCTCATACCTTGACGCGGGAGAGGGACATCCTTTAACCGATACGATGAGGTTCTCATTAAATATCGGATTTTAGAGAAAAACTTTGAGAATTCAATGCAAAAAAAAGATCTGAAATATATATTTTTTGCTTTAATTTTAACAACTTTTAGCTTGATCGCAAAGCAGAATTTTGACATAAAATATCAGTCAAAACCGTCAGCTTACGATAAAGTCAATGACCTGAGAATTCTAGCAGTCATGGTAGAATTTGAAGAGGACAGTCTCGGTTATACAACAGGCAACGGGAAATTCGATTCTGAATATGATTACCCCGATTCCATGCTCATAGACGCGGGAATTCATAACAGGGAATATTTTGAAGACCAGCTTGAATTCGTTAAAAATTATTTTGATTCCCAGTCCGGCGGGTCAGTTCAGATTTCCTATTCAGTTTTTCCCGACACCTTAACTCTGCCGCATCCGATGTGGTATTATAATCCGAATAACGGTGATGAGATCTTAGCACAAAGGCTGGATTCTCTATATTCGCATTCATGGGCGCAGGTTAAAAATGACAGTTCGATACCTTTTTCTGCATATAACACTTTCGTGATATTTCACGCGGGTTCAGGGCAGGAATTCAACCCGGGTTACGATGAGACACCGTTCGATATCCCTTCAGTATTTTTATCGCCGGATGATCTCGGAAATGCTTTAACTGCTTATGACGGAACAAAGATTGATAATTGCATTATCCTTCCCGAATGCGAATGGCAGACTCTGGAAGGCAAATGGTATCACGCCGGAATGGGCGGAATATCATGTCTGATGTTCGCGCACAGGCTCGGAATTCCCAACTTATACAGCTCCGACAGCGGAAAAAGCTGCATCGGAAAATTCGGTCTGATGGATCAGGGCTCAGCGAATTTTTCGGGATTGATCCCTTCGGGCGTTTCTGCATGGGTAAAAGAGCTTAAAGGTTGGGCAGGAGTTAAAAATATTGAAAAACCAGAAAGCAATATAATTGTAAACGCAAATGACAGTATTTGCAGGATCGAACTTAACAGCATTGAATATCTTTTAATCGAGAACAGAACGCCTGTAAATTTTACTTCAGCTGCGGATACTTTATACGGTTATGACAGAAATAACAGAAAAATCGCGTTCTATTACGATAAAGACGGAATAGAAAGATATAAAATTATTAACGAGGGATTTAAAACACTGGTATCAATACAGGATAACGACTATGATTTCGGTCTTCCGCTCGGGTATGATATTGATGACGGTTCAGACTTGCCACGAAACAAAGGCGGAATCTTAGTATGGCACATTGATAAAAGGAAAACAACAGCTTACAATATTGAAAATAATCTTGTGAATAGCGATTATAAAAACAGAGGCGTCTATCTTGAAGAAGCGGATGGATCGTTCGACATAGGTCAGGATTATTGGCTCCTTGATAGCGGATACGGCACCGAATACGGCTGGTTTTACGATGCGTTTTTTTCGGATAACTGGGTATGGAGGAAATACTCAAACGAGAGCATTACTACGGGAGTAGAATTCAGCTCAAGATCATATCCCCGCTCAGATACAAATGACGGAATTCAGACAGGCATAAAACTAAATAATTTTTCTCAGATCGGGCGGGAAATGTTTTTCGATTACGGATTTGAAGATGAAGAAGCATATTTTTCTCTTGATTCCAGAATCAATAACTCAATTTATCTACCGGCATATAATTCAGAAGGCAGTTTAAGACATTTTTTTACCGGAAAGGACGGAAGCTGCAAGATCTTTGATAAAGATTCACTCATTTATTCAGGAAGTTTTACAGATTCTATCACAATGAAATATCTTCCTGTACAGTCACCGGTTACTGTATTTCCTCCGGCAATAGATATTCCGCGTATTATTTTGACTGTCAGTTCAGATTCGACGAAAATCTTTTTAACAGATATTGCAATCGGAACATTTCAAACGATTGTAATGCCTGCGAAAATAATTTCGCAGCCTGTTGACAGGATACTGGCGACTGAAAACGGCGTTTATAAACTTCATGATGATTTGACAATAGAAATTATTGGCGGTGAGTTTAAAAACGCTGATAAATTATCGGTGCTGACCGATGGCGGTGGAGCTCCGGTTTTTATCAAAGGAGAGAATAACGGAATTTTGTTTTCAATTGAAAATCCTGAAGCTCCTTATGAAACCAAAACAGAAATTCTTCCGCAGGATTCAATAAATTACAGTTTTATTCAAACAGATATAACAAGATCGCAGAGAAATATAAAATTGTTCTCTTATGCGGCAGCTGATTCTAATACAAGACTGTCATGGAATGATACAGATGATGACGGTAAACTGGAAAGCATAATATCATCATGCGGTGAATTATCCGTAAAGAATGAAAACGGTTTTTACGAGAACGGATTTCCGGTCAATACCGATCTGGGAAGCATCACTAAATGTTTCGTTTATAACGACGGAGATCAGAAATACCTGGCGGTTGTTGATTCTTCTTCAAACTATACCGTAATATCATCAGAAGGGGAGTATTACAACACAGGTATCAGAACCATGAACGGTTTCGGGATAAATTCCGGACTTTTAAAAATTGAGAATTCGATATTTTTATATAATTATAATAAAAACGGAGTATTGACCTATCACAGGATCGGAACAGGAACACTAGAAGATTATTTTGATAATCTAAAAGGAGTTGCAGTTCTCGGAGCAGGAAACATGATGCCGACAACTTCAATTCTTTCAAAAAATGTTTACAACTGGCCTAACCCAGCCAGAGGAGAAGAAACAAGATTCAGATTTTTCAACAATATTCCATGCAGAGTTGAAATAGATATCTACGATATTAATGGCAACAGAATAAAAAGTTTTGACGAGCACATTATGTCATGGAATGAATATGCCGAAATACCTTGGGATGTAACCGGTGTCCCTTCAGGAGTTTATAATGCGATCCTGAAATTCAGTTCGGCTTCAGACACGATAGTGAAGAAAGTAAAAGTAGCGGTGATAAAATAATGAAGAGTTTCATTTATTTAATATTTTTTATACCCGCTCTGATCTTTTCACAGATGCTCGGTGACTACAATCATCCGGAGCTCAAATGGAAAACCTACGAGACCGAACATTTTATTTTTCATTATCACAACGGCACAGAAAGAAGCACTTTAAGATTTGCAGACGCCGGTGAGAGAGTTTACGGGCCAATTACTGAATTATACGATTATGTTCCACCCAAAAAGCTTCATGTTGTCGTGGCTGATTATGATGACGATTCAAACGGTGGTGCTTATTACTATACTGATAAAATAGTATTTTGGGCTTCTTCAATGGACATGGAACTAAGAGGGATACACTATTGGTACACATCTCTTTTTGCACACGAGTTAACTCACATGATCCAGCTACAGGTATCAAGAAAAACATCTCAGCTCATACCGGGTCTTTATCTTCAATGGACGGGTTATGAAGAAGAAAAGAGGGAAGATGTGCTTACCGGATTTCCCAATGTTTTAGCTTCAGTTAATTTACCTTTTAATATTATTCCGCCATGGTTTGCAGAAGGGATAGCTCAGAGTCAGGATCTTGATTCGCTTTATTACGACTTTTGGGATTCAAACAGAGATATGGTTTTCAGAGAGAGAGTACTCTCGGATCAGGCTTTGAGATATGAACAGCTTCTTGATTTTAACAATAAATCATTTCACGAAGGGGAGTCTGTTTATAATACAGGATTCGCGTTTGTACAGTACATTTACAAAAGATACGGTAAAGAATCTCTATACGATATAACCAAAGAAATGAGTCATATTTCATCATTTACATTTGAACAGGCAGTAAAAAGATCTCTCGGAATAGATGCCGAAGATTTATATAATGAGTTTATTGATTCTGAAAAGATCAGATATTCCGGGTTGACAAAAAGTATCTCTGATAATTTTATTGAAGGTAAAAATATATCAGATTCAGCATATGTTAATATGCATCCTAAATTCTCACCGGACGGTAAGTAT
>Ga0066600_10000705_pt1 | contig 11993 bp, 15 predicted proteins | sample Lowcelwee11metaG_FD_59486 | JGI IMG/M metagenome (GOLD analysis project Ga0066600, IMG submission 59486) | Freshwater pond sediment microbial communities from the University of Edinburgh, under environmental carbon perturbations - Low... | ecosystem: Environmental > Aquatic > Freshwater > Pond... | reverse complement strand
TTCATCATACAGTTATCCCTACACAAAAAGGTTCTGAAGTCCGTTACGGATTTTCGATCAAGGGTCCTTTTGCATGGCCTCTTCGCTATTTATTAAGCAATAAGATCCGTTCTAATTTAGCTCAAGCCTTGAAAACTTTCGTTCGACGATTAGAAAACTAACCGCATTAGTTAAAAATTTATTAAATAAGAAATGCGAACAACTGGGGATGAATAGAGGGAATAACCAGGTAAAAATCCTCTTGTTTTGTACCCGAGCTCTGCCTGGAATCCATAAACTCGATTCACTTGATATGTCCCGATGGTAGAAAAAGCAAAGCCTAATTGTTTTCTGTGCTGTTCTGAGGACGGGTAGAGGGGTGTTTCTGGATTGGGGGGAGAGTCTAGATCAATGTCGATAATTGATGTATCAGCGGGGGTTAAGAGAAGTTTGGGTTGCCGCCATAAATCGGAACGAATCCCTATAGAAAATTTATTAAATGTCCAGAGTTCTTTGGCAAATATCCCAATTCCTTCATATGTATTTCCAGCATGCCATCCGCTTTTAAGATAGAAGTAAATGGGAGCGCTTCCTTTTAGAAGGTAGTTATCAAAAGAGTATTCTGGGCCGAAAGGAGTTAGATTGAGATGCGCGCCAAAAAGATATCCATATTCTTTGATAGGGATCATAGGAAGCCCTGTTTCTTTCCCGGAAGAGAGGTAGTGGAACCAAGCAAAAAGAGCATAGTAAGTAAATGGATCGACTAGATTGATCCAGGCAAGATTACGCACATCAGATACGTTGAGCCGTTTTTGGGAATATGTATAGTTTAAAAAACGTACGTAATTTGAGAGGTCGTGTCCTTCGATCTCATCTCCCTCTATAGAAGAGGCGTAGAGATTTAAATTATAGCGATTGACTAAGTATAGAATGGTTTGTCTTGGGTCGACAGTGCGAGATCCTAGCCATTTGAATTGCGTTAGTTGAGATAAAATTTGTGAAGATTCAATCCCTGCCATGGAAATGCAAGTCATATCAGTTGTTGTAAGTTGCTTAGAGATAGAAAAGAAGGTAGCAGCCCCTCCAGAGCCATAAGGTGGAGGACCATCAAAATCATAATCGGTGACTTTAACTTTGCCATGATTGATGTCCCGAATTCGATACCCATGGCCAAATACTTCATGCTGTACTTCCATCGCAAAGTAATTGAGGGGCAGCCAGACAAGAGAAAGTTCTGCGAGGCGCAGTGCTCTGGCATACATCGATTTGGAGTAGGAGATAGGCATTTTGCTGGCAATAGAGCTAAAACATGTTTCTATAAGTCGTGTGGCAAAGAGGAGATCTTCGCCTCCTGCGTAGGGAGACATGTTTATATCATAGCAGATCGCATACGATCCTGGCGCCAAGAGTTGAAAAGAAGGGGAGGCAACAGGATTGGGGAGAACTTCTGCGATTTGTACCTGAGCTAGGAGGGAGGAACCAAACAGGAGGCATAGAATTCTTAATTTCATCATAAGAGACAGGATTGCAAAACAATTGGTTTTCAGCTATCTATAGCAGGATATGAGATGCACCGTTTATTGTACGGCTGCGGGATATGATATTCCTCGGCTTTTCCATTTTTTACAAGTCACAGGTACTTCGCAGCTACATCGTGATGTAATTCACACTCAGCCTAAGGATGATAAAGGATCTAAGCGCGATATTTTTTATTATCCATACGGCATTGTTGTGTTTTGGGGGTTTTCTTCGGAGGAAGAATTAGCTCTTCTTGGATTTTTGAAAAAATTCGAGAAGGAGCCTTTATCGAAAATGGAACTTGACGAGTTTAGTTTTTCTTACGGTGATAAAATGCGCATTGAGCATGATGAGATTACGCTACAGAAAAAAGATGCTCTAACAAAGCTTGCGATTTCATATGCCATTGGTCAATCTGTGAAATTAACTGTTTTTGAGGAATCTATTGCAAAAACGGTTGAAACGAGCAAAAAACTTCCTAAAGAGTTGGCTCTGAAGGGAAAAATCTGTTTATCTCGTAAAGAAACCTCTCAGAAAATGGGAGAGCTGTTTTTAGAGCGCAATTACGTGAATCTGCATACAGAAATTTTAGATACCCCTGAATTTTTCTGGGAGCATTCGGCATTGGAACCGTTTTATCGTAGAGTGATTCACTATCTTGATGTGGGTAAGCGTGTAGAGCTCTTGAATCGTCGACTCAATCTAATGCATGAACTCTTTGAGATGTTGGGAAATGAGCTGAATCATCAAAAAACAGCACGTCTTGAGATAACAATTATATTTCTTATTGTAATTGAAGTTGTTATCGCTTTATTGAGAGATATATTTCACGTTATTTGATATTGTTATTATAAATAATTAACTTTTGTGATAAAAATGTAACTGTAGGCCATGGGGGGATATGCAGGATTTTTATCAATTATTTATTCAAGAACTCAAGGATATCTATAGTGCTGAAATACAGACCATTAAAATTCTTCCAGAGATTATTCATGCTGCAAAATCTTCTCAGCTGAAAGAGGCTCTTCAATCACACCTTGAAGAAACAAAAAAACAAGTCAAACGATTAGAGCAAGTTGCATCTGAGCTAAAAGAAAATTTTTCTCAATCTCAATCTGATGCGATGCAGGGAATTTTAAAAGAATGGTCGCAGGTTGTGAAGACGCATTATCAAGATGATGTGCAAGATGCTGCGATCGTTAGTTTTGTGCAAAGGATTAAGCACTATGAAATTGCACTTTATGGTGTCTTAAAAACATTTGCAAAGCACCTAAAACTACCAAAAATCGAAACTTGGTTACGGGAATCAAGTAAAGAAGAAGGGCGAGCAGACAAAAGATTAACTGAGATTGCTGACGGGACTTTATTTGGTGGCGGGATTAACGCGAAAGCTTGCAAGAGAACTTGCGCTTAAAGCAGCACATCGAAGCGGCAGAGAGTTTCTCTTTGTCGCTCTTTAAATAGGGTGAACATGGATGGCTTCTGGACCTTTTCGTCCTAGGGAGTTTTCATATTCAACGCGTTGGCCATCTTCGAGAGTGTGATCGGGAGTGTCGATATTCACGCTTTGGATATAGATATCACGGGCGCCTTCATCAGGTGCAATGAAGCCAAATCCTTTATCCTTATTGAACCACTTGACAGTACCTTTTGCCATATTGATTTGAGATATAACAAAAATATAGATACGTAGTCAATTACGAAAATTGATGAACCCTTAATTGCGCAAGAGGTTCTCTAAAGTCAATATATACCGGTTCCACTTCAATCGCACCCATTGAAGTGGAAGCGGTATAGTTAAATTTTTTTTAATACATGATAAACATGGATTGTGGTATAATTGTATAGAAAAATGGTAAAAAATGTCTTTCCCTGACATAAGATCTTATGATTTATCCCAAAAAAATGATTTTTCTCTTATTTTTCACAAAAAATCTTCTGTAATATGCTTTAAAAATGCAAATCGAGATAAAATTGCAAACATCACTCAAGAAATGAAAGGCGAATATACAGTTGTTACAGATCGTTCTAAGCGATTCGCTATTTGTTACCAAACAGGATTTTTTTCTGAGGAGTCCAGAAAAGTAGAAACTTTAGTCACAAAGGGGAGTGCCCCTTATGCTTTTTTCTTACGTTTAATGATTGATACAAAACCTTTTGTTATTTCTGTGATCGATTTGCATAAGAAAAGAGGAGAAGAACTTTCTTTGGAAAAAGAAGATCAGATCATACAGGAAGATCAGATCATACAGATTGATCAATGTTTTACTAGAATGCGTAACGAAAATATTTAAATTAATATAATTGATCTTACTGCAAAACTTCCGCCCCTCGCGCGCGCGAAGGGGAGTGAGAATCTCTGCGAAACAGACTTTTTAGATTGATTCCTTAAGAACGTTTTGTTCCCCTTCACTCTTTGCGACAAGAACTGCGCAGCAGCTATCACTGAACACATTCACAGTGGTTCGGCACATATCCAAAATTCGGTCGACAGCAATAAATAAGCCAATCCCTTCTGCTGGAAGGCCGATGACTTTAAGGATCACCAAAACAGCCATGAGGCTTGCTGAGGGGATGCCTGCGACGCCGATCGATGTGATAAGAGACATCAGGACGATGAGGAACTGTGTCGTAATTGAAATTTCAATCCCATAGGCTTGCGCAACGAACATGGCAGCCACACACTCATATAGAGCGGATCCTGACATGTTGATAGAGGTCCCAAGAGGAACGACTAAACTGCAAATTCGATTCGAAACGCCTGCTCTTTTTTCAACACAATCAATAGTGATTGGAAGTGTTGCAGAAGAGGAACTCGTGGAAAATGCAGTCACTAATGCAGGACTCATGGCTTGGAAATGTCGGGTAGGGCTGACTTTTGCAATGAATTTCAATAAAAGAGGGAGCCCAACGAACATAAAGGCTGCAAGAGCACATAAAACAGTGATAAAGAAAAGGGCTACTGATTTGAGAGATTCAAGACCCGTTGTCATGAATACTTTTGCAACGAGGCAAAAGACTCCGTAGGGAAGTGCTTTCATGATGATATGGGTAAATTGGATCATTGTATGAAAAAGACCCTGAAAAAATCCTTTCAACACAGCAGATGTATTTTCTTCGATTTTAGATAAAGCATATCCAAAAATAAGGCTAAAGAAAATAAGGGCTAACATTTCCCCTTTACCGAGAGCTTTGATAATATTCGAGGGGACAACAGAAATTAGCAGATTAACGAATGTGGAGCCGTTATTACTAAGAACTTGCTCTTTAATCTGCGAGAGATGCTCTGCATTTAAATTCCCTGCAGAAGAAACAACGTGACCGCTTCCTGGATTGATGAGGTTGACAAAGAAAAGACCGATAAGAATGGCAAGAATGCTTGTTCCAATATAAAAACTAAACATCTTGGCGCCAAGTCTACCAAAAGCTTTGTCGCTTCCTACACGAGCAATTCCTAAGATAATCGAAGAGGATACGAGGGGAACGACGATCAAGGTCAAGGCATTAAGAAAAATAATGCCTAATGTATCGACGATGGCATAGAACGTAATTCCAAAAATTTGACCTGTTTCACCCACAAAGCTTCCGAAAATGATAGCAAGGGCGATTGCGATAAATACTCCCCAGGGGCGTTTATTAGGGGGACGTTTGTTTTTTTCTGAATTTTTCATGCGCAATATTTTATCTAATCCTTGAGATCAATCAAAGTAAATTTCATTCCGGGCACAATTTTGTGGGTCTTAAACCATCCTTTATTCGTTTCCAAGGCATATTGGGCAGGAGAAAGGCTCTTATAGAGTTTAAGAGGGGAGAAGGCTGTTTCTGGGGGTTCCATTTCCTCTATTTTAAGTAATACTTTCTCTTCATTAAAAAACCCGATTGATAAGGGGATTTTTGTGTTTTTCATCCAAAAAGAGAGGATTGAAGCTTCTTCGTAGACAAAGAGCATTCCATGATCTAAGGAGAGGGATGTTCGTCCCATCAGACCTTGATCGCGCAAAAACTGTGTATCGGCAATTTCTACGTTTAGAGCTGTACCTCCAATGATCAATTTGGCAGAAAGTAATATAGAGAAGATCATAGAAAAATATTTATACCATATGTGATATATAGACAACATGAGATGTGTCTTTTTGCTGCTTTTTCCACTTTGTCTTTGTGCGGATAAAGTTATTTTGCCTCAGGAAAAAGTAAACGTGCAGCAACCTTGGTTGACAGGACCTCTGCTAGCTCCAAGCTCTGCTGTAGTTCCTGTTGGGCACGCAAACTATGAACCTTATTTTTACGTCACAGCCACTACAGGAAATTATACTAAAGACTGGAGTGTTCAGTCGATTGATACGTTATGGTCGGGCAATTTTGAGCCGACAATTCAAGTGGGATTGACCTCTTGGATGAATGTTCAGATTATTCCAATTGTTTCTTATAATTATACGCAGCACAACTCCTGCTGGGTATTTGGTGATTTTCCTTTTCAGTTAGCTTTTCAGTTGTATTCTCCGAAAGGTTTTGACTCTTGGGCTCCTTATGTGAAACTAACGCTGACAGAAATTTTTCCAACGGGAAAATATAGAAATCTCGACCCTCAAAAAAAGGGGGTAGATATCGGAGGTCTAGGGTCTTTTAATACACAGATTGCGTTAGTGATTGGTAAATCGTACTATTTTGGAGGGGTACACTACTTACTACCGCGGTTGTCTTTGCAGTATAGTCTTCCCGCTCCAACTCAGTTAAAAGGATTTAATGCATACGGTGGTGGATATGGGACAAATGCTCGTTTTTTCCCAGCGCAAAATTTCCAAGTGGATCTTGGTGTTGAGTTCACTTTAACGCAAAACTGGGTCCTTGCTTGTGACTTCGTGGGGACTTGGTCAGGGAAAACCCATTTTACAGGGACCCCAGGAATTGACTCTAAAGGGCAAGTAGCAAGTTTGGGTTCTGCTTCATCGGTTCAATATGCTTTAGCGCCAGCTCTTGAATACAATTGGAGCGAGAACCTTGGTCTGATCGGAGGTTGCTGGTTTACAATGGCCGGGCGTAATTCTCCTCAATTCTTTAGTATTGTTATTGCTTTGAATTACTACCAGTAATTTATTTACGTTTTATTTTCTTTTATTTTGTGTTATTATTATTGTTAAAAAGTAAAACTTATTTTGAGGAACTGGATATGAAAAAAATAATTGGTATTGCTCTTGCTGCTCTTTTGTGTGTAGGCGGTTTTTCTCTGGCAGAAGAAAATAAAATATTGACTTCATCAGAGGTGGCTCAAAAAGAAGAAAACACAGATTTGCGACTAGGTTTTGATGCAATTGGGCAGATTCGAAAAAATTATGAAGCCGGAAAATACGATGATTTCCTCAAAGAAATGGATACTTCTTATGGACAAGTTAAAGAAAGTGGGCAGCTCTCTGAGTTCGCTTCTTTACGAGAAGGGGTTCTTGTCAATCCAAAATGGGTGGAATCTTTAAAAAATTTACAGAAAGAAAAAAATGGCCAACTGATTCAAACTGTCGCGGAAGAAGATTCTTTATTTAGCGACAAAGTTCGATCCGCAGCAAGTATGTTTTCAGAAAGTCAAGAACAGGCAATTACTACGATTGCTACTTTTCATCAAATGCTTCCAGAGACTGGGAAAAATAATGATGAAAATACATTGATCGAATTGGATCTGGAATATGAATATAAGGCGATTCATCTAGGCCGGCCAGCACAGCAAGAAGATGTGGCAATCCAAGAAAAGCATTATGCGCTCAAAATGGAGCAAATGAATAAGATGCTCTTAGCTTCTCAATCCTTTGAGGATGCTGACTTGAAGCAACAGGTTTCTGTATTCGGAGACTTATGTGATCAACGGCTGGCTCAAAATTGGGACCAGATGGATCTTCAGGCTTTAACGCAAGGGAAAATTAAGGCAGCAAACCTGATGCAAGAAAGGGTAGTTGCCGTCCTTCTGTCTCATCAAGAAAAGATGAGTGACTTAGCGAGTCAATTTTAAAAAATGCCCGGGACAGGACTCGAACCTGCACTACCTTGCGGCCCCAGAACCTAAATCTGGTGTGTCTACCAATTTCACCACCCGGGCATGAAAATAGATAGTCTATCGGTTTTGCTGTCTTATCTGCAAGATTATAGAGCTTCATAAACAGGGTGTGCAGAAAAACCTAGTTCCCTCACAGCAAAAATAAGATCCGCAACAGGTTTCCAAGGAGCTTCTTTATCGATGTGCAAGAGGATTTCCGTTCTTGTTTTGTCCTGGGAGAGGGCCCCGATTTGATATTGGCGGGAAATCTCAGCTTGGATTTCTTGAATATTTCCCATTGCATGTTCTTGGAATTCAGTGATCCATTTGTAAGAGCCACCAGCATTAATGCTGAGGTGGATTTGTTGGATTTGATGAGTTACTTTGACAGGCGCATCAGGGGCATTCGGCTTGAGTTCTGCTAAGTGGATTTCTGAATCATAGAGGGCCGCTCTAGAAAGGGCGAGGGTTGCAAAGAGGGACAGCATTAAAAAAAGAAAATCGATCATGGGTGCAAAATTGAGGCCATTTTGCGGCTTTAATTCGTCATGAGGAATCAAATCCATAGATTAATGCCCTTGCTTGATTTGGATCAAAGAGCTTAAAGAGATCGACTCGTTTTCTACGCGGCTAAGTGTTTTGACAAGACGATATTTGAGCGTTGTAGAAAAAACCATCGCGAGAATAGAAACGACAAGGCCGGCAACGGTTGTTCCGACTGCGATTCCAAGGCCGTCAAATAATGTATTAATGCTCTCGACAGAGCGATTGATATCGTAAAAAGCATAGAACATACCGACAACAGTACCCAGAAGTCCAATCATTGGGGAGATCATTGCAATATCATTCAGGAGAGAAAGTCTTTGCCATAAAGGGGTCGCAATCCGTTTTCCTTCGGATTTCATGGAATCGATCATTACGGCGGCTCCAAAATTACGCGTCGTGAGCCCGGTTAAAATTAAAGAAGAGAGGATTCCTGGTTTTTTTTCGCAGAGGTCTTGGGCCGAAGAGTAATCCGCAGATTTCAATAGGTCTTTAAGTGGGTCGCAAAAAGAGCGGGGAACCGCATTTTTTGAACGAAATGTAATGAGACTATAGATCCAGATAGCAAGCGAGGTCACCGACAAGATCGATAAAAAGGAATAAATTAGGGGAGAGGAGAGATAAACTTTTTTAATATCGATCATGTTCGTATCGGCAAAACAGGATGAGGATGAACAAGTAAGAAGAAAAAGACATATGTATTTCATTGAAAACCTCCAAAGAGCTCTTTATGGAATAACACAATTGGGATTATACTATCCATCTATGAAAAAAGTTTCTGACTTAAGAATTCCCTTTACTTGGCAAAATAGGCAGCCCGTCTTGCTTGAGAAATTTTTTTATTTACCGGGCCATTATGATCATTCTGCAGCGAAGGCCTTTATATGGGAAGACCCCGCTATTTTTGACAACACGCGTCCGGTTGTGATCGAATATTGCAGCGGTAATGGCCAATGGATTTGTGAGCAGGCAAAAAAAACACCTCATCTGAATTGGGTGGCTGTAGAAAAAAGATTTGATAGGGCTCGTAAAATTTGGGTGCGCCTTCATAAAGAAGGGCTCTCAAATCTCCTCGTTGTCTGTGGAGAAGGCCTCCTCTTTACCCGTCACTACGTTCCTGCATCTTCCATTTCCCAGATTTTTGTGAATTTCCCTGACCCATGGCCTAAATTACGCCATGCCAAGCATCGATTGATTCGAGATGAATTTCTTAAAGAGGTGGAAAAAAAATTATGCCCCAAAGCACAGGCGATGTTTACAACGGATGATCGTCCCTATGTCGATCAAATATTAGAAACCGTTGCTCAGCATTCAAATTGGAAATCTCTGGAGGTTGCAACGGAACATTCAGATTTTGGGGCTTCTTTTTTCTTGGATCTTTGGAAAAGTAAGGGAAGAACTATTTATCACCTTTATTTTGAGGTTTCTCCTTGATTCGTTTATCTGCGCGCCCAATGGATTCTTTAGACTGGGATATAAGTTCTTTTCCGGTTGAGGGACCCCTATTTTGGCATTTTAATCTAGGTCTCGAGGGCCCCTTTTTCTCTCTTGAAGACGAGATGCATTTTCAAGCGCTTTCTTTGGCCCTATCCAAATTTACACAAGAAATTTGGCCTCATTTTCAAGAAAGAACAGTCGGGGCTGTGATTTATCAAGGAACCGCAGATTTTAGTTCCCGGTTTTCTTGGACAGAAAAACAGAAAGAAAATTTCAACCATTGGCGTAGTGATCGAGCTGAGGGAAAAGAAGAGCACTTACAGCGTGTTTTTTGCGCAGATGCTTTTTCTTATTATTTTCAGATGCTTGCGCATCGACTTCCCGATGAGCTCCCTCTCTATTTATTTCTCGATGCCTCAGGAACTGGATCGCGGGCTGAAAGGCATCATATCCTTTCTAGGGAACGATTTGAGCATTTTCGTGTCGCAACAAAAGGACTTCTCCATTCAAACGGATTAATTTGGGATGAAAATCAGATGAAAGAACCCTCGGAATTGCCGAATATTGCCTTCTGTTTTCCTCAAGAAGAAAAATGTGGGAGAGATATTCTTGTAAAAATAGAGGATCGAATGAATCGGATTCAAGCGCCTTTTCGTGTGATTTCAGAGGCGTTTTTGACAGAAGAATGGGAAGGTGTTGATATCTTACATGTCATGAAAGAAACATTGACGCTCCAAGGAGAGAGGAAGTTAAAGGGATTTCAAGCAGCAGGTGGTCAAATTTTTCTAGAATGAACTACCAGGGAAACTCTTTCCTAAATAAGCAATCACGCCTCCTAAAGAGATCAAGGCTATTCTTGATGTTTTCTGCTCTGTATCTAATGTAAGCAAGCCGGATAAAATAGAGCCGGCCAATGTAGCAGTGGGAACGAGTGTGAAAGACATTCCTAAGAGGCCTGCTGCACATCCTGTAATCATCCCGTCCAGCATAATGTTTAGAGCGGGATCCTGCTCTTGTTTTTCTCGAGGTGTACGTGGCGATGTTGGAATTGTAACCATAGCCATATTTTATGATCCTTAGTCATTGCTGTTCATTTTTTTATTTCGAAGGTGCGAGATTATGGAATAGTCAAAAAATAAAGTAAAGAATTTTGCAGATCGCTCGATAGCATACATCAGAGAGCAAGATCGTTTCGTGTTTTTTGGAGGAACAAATCGCTGTGTTGGGGCAATGCCAATCTTTGGGTCGGAAAATGTAGAGTGCTTTCCTGAAATCCACCAACTTGAATTTGATTTGTCCATGGTATCAACATTCACGATGCTGCGTTGGTACTCTCCCGCTATTATCACTGGGTTTAAACCAAAATAACCAATAGGAAAGCTGTGTTCGCAAGAGGTATAAGTATCTTGCAAAATGCTTCTAGGATCGGCAGACATGTCACTAAATAAAATACCCATAGCAGCCTCGCATACTCTAGGAACAGTGTACTGAGGATGTTGAGATAGCATTTTTTTTTGGTCACTAAAAGGTTTGTTTTTGCTGCTCGACATCAATCCCTGAAACATCAATACAAAATAAGAACAGCCTTCATAGTTTTGCGTGTATTCCAAGGAATCCATAGGATCAGGAGTGTCTGCGTGGCAATATCGAGGAGGAGACCCCGACATATGTGAAAGGCCTTCTCGCAATTTTATGGATACATCTTTTTCAGAACATAGCTGTAGATGGTTTCGAAATGTACCCAAAGAGAACTCTTGTTGTTCTAAGTTTTTGGGAAAAAGGAATAAAATGTGCGTATCTTTCACTAGAGCATCAGAAGAAAAGGGACATTTTTGGTGCAAGATTCTCCATATTTTTAAGTCTAATGCAGCTGGATCCACTTTACCTAAATGCTTTGTCCATTGACAAAAGCCGAAGGCTTTCTCTTGCACATATTGCTGTAATCGTTTTGTCTCTTCATCAATCACACTCTCGCACCAGAGCTTTGAGACTCTACTTGCTGATACAAGATCCTCTGGGGATAAATACTTACAGACTAACGGAGGAAAATCAGAAAATGGCTCTAATGAACACGATTGTGAATTACTAAGAGCATCTAACATAAATCCCTATCTCAATATAAAGAGGGAATTGCAAACCTCGCCCAAATGGAGTTTTGCAACTCCCTCTAAAAAAAAACGGGATTATTTTGTCTGATCCAATCCTTAAATTCAAGGATGCTTATCCATTGCAAATCATTCAGAATTGACGGATTTCTTATTCTTTTGGAAGGTTTATATACAAGGAACCTGCAAAGGCACAGGAAGTCCCGATCACATGAATAGTACTAACTCGTCGCTTGTCAGAAGGGGATAGATCCGAATTGTAAATAGTTTTTAAACTTCTAAAAAGAGCGGAGGAAAAAACGATCCCATTAAATAAAGGATCAGGCAATTGAGTGCTGACTGGACTTATAGCTTCTAGGGCGATCCTGGTAAGGACTGCATATTTTACCCAA
>Ga0066600_10000703_pt1 | contig 12005 bp, 8 predicted proteins | sample Lowcelwee11metaG_FD_59486 | JGI IMG/M metagenome (GOLD analysis project Ga0066600, IMG submission 59486) | Freshwater pond sediment microbial communities from the University of Edinburgh, under environmental carbon perturbations - Low... | ecosystem: Environmental > Aquatic > Freshwater > Pond >... | reverse complement strand
TCGGCCTCCACCTGCGCCTGCGCCAACCAGGTCTGCGCCTGCACCCGCGCCTCGCGCTGCGCCTCGGCCAGCCGCGGCAACGCCTCCTTCAGGTCGCCCAGCGACGGATACGGCGGGACCGTCCTCAGCTTGCGCAGCGCCGCGACCACCAGCACCGCTGGCGCCCCCGGGCAATCCACCGTCCGCTTCGCCCACAGCGTCTCGCCCAGGCTCTCATCGGGGCGCAGGCTGAGCCGCAGCAGCAGCGCCTCGGCCTGCCGCTCATGATCACGACACACGGTCCACGGCCGCCCACCGGCCTCCGCCCACACATTCGTGGCCTCCGGGGCCGGGGCCGGGGCGAGCAGCAGCGACAGCCCGAGCAGCAGCGACATCGCGGCGATCCTGAGCCCTGCGCACCGACCGGGCCAGGCAAAAAAACGATCACCCGGCGCCTGCACAGCCGGCGCGTTCGGGCAAAAATTTGGCCCGTGGCGCGACGCATGAAACCTTCGCCCCGTGACCCCGCCGCCGCGCAACCGCCGTCGCCCGCAGCACCCGGCCAACCGCCGCCGCTCCCGTCCCTCGCCGGCCCAGGTCGCCGCTCGCCGCCACTCGCGCTGGCTGGTCCAGCAGCTCCAGCGCGCCGGTCTGTGGCTGCGCGGACTGCCCCAGCGCCTGCGCCAGGCGGCCATCACGCGCGATCCCGCCGACACGGCCACGGCCGGCCGCCTCCGGCCCGCCGCCGACCCGCTGCGCGCCTGGAACGAGCCCAGCGAGGACAGCAGCCCGCAGATCGTGCTCGACGGCGTCGACACCACCCCGGCCGCCCCCGGCAAGCCACGGCCGACCCCGGCCGCCGCCCAGCACATCCAGCGCCTCACCGCCATCGGCAAGCAGATCTCCCCGCGGGCCCGTGAACTCGGCCGCCAGATCGCCCCGAAGGCCGCCGCGCTCGGCCGCCAGATCGCTCCCCTCGCCCGTCGCGGCGCCATCGCCACCGGTCGGGGCCTGCGCGCCGGCCTGCGCCGCCTCGCCGACCTGCGGCCGCTGCTCGACCTCCTCGCCCGCGGCCTTGCCGGCATCGGCGGCCTGACCGTGCGCCTCGTCGGCGGCCTCTTCCACCTGCTCCGCACCCTCGCCGAACAGACCGTGCTCGGCTTCCAGCGCCACCGCGGCCTGCTCCTCGCCCTCCTCCAGCGCGGCGCCTGGTGGGCCGCCCTGGCCCTGCTGCTCGTCGGCGGCCAGGCCCTGCTCGGTGCCGACGGCCAGGTGCCCTTCGCTCCGGCCGCCCTGCCGCTGTTCGGCCTCGGCCTCGGCCTCTGCGCGGTCCTTCTGCTCGTCGCCGCGCAGAGGCACCTGCGCTGGGCCGCCTTCGCCCTCGGCCTGGGTCATGGGGGCCTGCTCACCCTGGTGTGGGCCGTGACCACCGCCTGAGCTGCGCGGCGGGCCCCCCGTGGCGGCCTGGTCGGCTGGCGCGTACGCTGGCGAGGTGAAGCTGCGCCCGCTCGCCTTGCTGACCGTCGCCCTCCTGGCCGCGTGCCACGGCGGGCCCGACGACGTGACCGGCGGCGACGAGAGCAGCGGCACCACGGGCGAGCCGACCCCGGCCCCGGCCTTCCTGAACCCCGCCCTGGGGAGTTTCCGGATCGAGGCCACGCAGCTCGAGCCGGAGCAGCTCGTCGTCCAGAACATCGAGCCTGGCACGACCCAGGTGTTGATCGACGAGCTCGCCAGCGCCGGCCTCGGCCCTGACAGCCCCTTCGGCGCGCTGACCTCGGACAGCCTCACGCTGCTGGTTCGCGGCGCCCTCGTCACGGGTGAGCACACCGTGCAGCTCCTGACCCCGAACAAGGACGGCCCGCGCTACTCGGTGCGCCTCACCATGCAGATCACGCCCCCGGACCCGGACACGCGGCCGACCTTCGGCGCCGTCCTCGACCCCGCGGTGATCGCCACTGGCACCGCCCTGCTCGCCTGGGGCGGCGGAGCGGACGCGCTGCTCGGCGTGTTCGGCCCTGGCGACACCGCCCCCGAGCTGCGCCTGTTTCACGCCGGCCAGGGCGGTTGGTCCACCGAGAAGCCCGTCGTCGTCCCGCTCGAGGGACATGTCCCCGGGGCCATGTCATTGAGCCCCGCCGTCGCCGCGATCGCCTTCCCCGAGCCAGGTGGCGGCCCGCCCCGGCGCATGCGCGTCGCCCACACCGTCGGTTTGCCCGCCTCCGCGATCGCCACCCGCGACGTCGCCCTCGCCCCCGACCCGATCGTGCTCGACCCGGTGACCGCCTTCGACCTCACCGCCGCCCTCGCCGGCACCCCGGCCGAGTGGGCCGCCTTCGGCCGCCCCGCGCTGCTCGGTCACACCTTGCTCGCCGAGCTCACCGCCGCCGCCGACGCCGAGCAGCCCCACCCTGGCGACCGGCGCCTGGTCGCCAGCTTCTGGCGCGGCGAGGAGCTCAGCTGGGCCCCGCCCCAGCGCATCGGCACCGCGATCCCGACCGACCTCGACAGCCTGGGTCCGGCACCTGTCCTCTGGGACATCTCCGCCACGAGCAGCCCCTCCCTCTCGCTGCGCCTCGGCGGCGCCTTCCCCGGCGTGCTCACCGCCAGCGACAACGGCGCGGTCTCCATCACCACGCCGCCGATGAACGCCCCGCTCGACGTGCGCGGAGAGATCGCCCTCGCCACCCTCATCAGCGACTTCGGCAGCCGCACCGTCGCCGCCGTCGATCCCCAGGGCCGCTTCAGCCTCAGCCTGCTCGACACCAGCCGCGGCAACGTTCCGCGAAGGATCTCCCCGAAGTCGGCGCAGCTCGCTGGCGTCGCCGTCACCGGCCCGCTCGCCGCGGGCGTCGGCCGCGGCTTCCCCTTCTTCCTCGTCCCGCACGGCGACGCCGCGCCCGTCGCCGTCGTCGTCAGCGACGGCGCGGAGAGCTTCGTCCAGTCGATCGCCGACCTCCACTGCGACGCGCTCGCCCTCGTCGTCACCCTCGCCGGCAACGACCCCGAGCTCGCCGCTGTGCCGCTCGCCTGCCTCCTGAACGGAGAGCTGCGCCTCGGCCACGTCGCCATCATGGCCCCCGCTTAGCCGCGACCGGCCGCGACCACGTCGCGCAATCACGCCCGGGCCCGCGCGGTCGGGCAGCGCTGGCATCGCTGGCGCGACCATGTTACTTCGCCAACCGTGTTCATTCTCAAGCGCGTCGCTCTGGTGATCACGGTCCTGCTGCTGGCGCTGATCGGCGCCGCCGCCTGGATGCTCCGCTCCCGCGCCGAGGACATCCCCGCCGAGCTGCCGCCCACCGACGTCGACCCGATGTCGATCGTGATCCCTGGCGGCAGCGGCATGCCCGATCTCAAGCTCGCCGACCACAAGGGCAAGACCATCTACCTGATCCTCGGCGACCGCGAGAGCATGCAGGCCCGCGAGAGCAAGGAGTTCGACCGCGCCCTCAACCGCTGGACTTACCCGCCCGACGTCGTCGGCTTCGCCATCGGCGACGCCGAGGGCTTCAAGCTGCTCGCTTCGAAGATCGAGGAGATGCTCGGCGCGATGCGCCCGGAGATGCGGCTCCCGCTCTACATCGACTTCGACGGCGCGGTCACCAGGGCGTTTAAGCTCCCCAAGGGCCACACCGGCATCGTCGTGCTCGGCCCCGACGGCGCCCTCAAGCTGCGCCACAGCGGCCCGCCCCGGCCCAAGGACGAGATCCTCAGCCCCGAGGACGACATCATCGCCCGCCTCAAGCTCGCCCTGCGCGCCGAGGAGCCGGTCCTCTCGCCCGCGCCCCCCTTCAAGGTCGGTGCGCTCGACAACGCCGCCTGCGCCGGCAAGACCTGCCTGTTCGTGTTCCTCGCCAAGCCCGTCAAGAAGTCCCAGCTCCCCGGCGTCGACGGCGGCTTCGAGGCCGGCATGGAGGACAGCATGAAGCAGCTGCAAGACCCCAGCGTCCGCCTCGCCGGCCTGGCCCTCGACCTCGATGAAGCGCTGACGAAGCTCGAGAAGGACCCGGACAAGTCCGTCGCCGCCAGGGTCAGCCCCGCGCTCGTCGGCACCCTCGAGGACATCGAGCTCAAGCACTGGAAGACCCTGCCGAGCGCGTCCGAGGCGCGGACCGCCTTCAACATCCCCGAGGGTGAGGCCGCCGTGGTCGCCATCGACCCCGAGGGTCGCCTCGCGCTGCGCGAGCTCGGCGTCGTGCCGATGTACAAGCTCGGCCGCATCAGCGAGCTCCTGGACATCGACCTCGGCGACCGCAGCGAGTGAAGACCCGGGCCCGGCGCGATCAGGTCAGCGCCGCAAGCCCATCGAGGTCCGTCAGCACCACCGTCCGGCCGAACAGCTGCACGAGCTCCTTGCGCTTGAAGGCCGCGAGCGTGAGGGAGATGGTCTCGCGGGTCGAGCCGATCAGGTTGGCCATTTCCTGATGGGTGATCTTCTGATCGATCTGCAGTCCGTCCTCGGTCTCCTTGCCGTACTCCTGCCCGAGCTGCAGCAGCAGCGCGGCGAGCTTGGCGTGGACGTCGCGGAACACCAGGTGCTCGATCTTCATCTCGACCAGGCGCCGGCGCTCGCCGACGACCTTGATGAAGCGGAACGCGATCTGCGGCCGCGTCATCAGCAGGTTGCGGATGCGTTCGCGCGGCAGCACCGTGATGATCGAGTTCTTCATCGCCTCGGCCATCTCTTCGCGGGGGCTGCCCTCGAGCACGCAGAGCTCGCCGAAGAACTCGCCCGCCGCGACGTAGGTCAGCGTCAGCTCCTTGCCGTCGCGCGACACCTTGCTGCACTTGATCCGTCCGCCCTGGATGAAGAACACGTGCTCGCCAGGATCTCCCGGCAGATACACGATCTGGCGCCGCTGCAGTTCGCGCACCTCCACCTCGCCGGTCAGCTCGCGATACTGCTCGGTCGATAACCCCTCCAGCAGCGGGATCTTCCGCAAGTACCAGAGCGCGCGCTTTTCATCCTTGAGCGAGGCGGGTGGGGTGGACATGGGAGCTCCTCCGCTCACCGTACGGAAGCCCACGAATTCCCGCAACGCCGTGAAGCGCATGACGAAGGCCGGGCCAAGCGTAAGCTTCACCACAGGCCGCCTGGTGTTTAATCCATCACCACATTTCTATTAAAACAATCGAAACGCGACTTCAGGCTCCGTTCATTTGGCGATCAAGACCGCGCTTCGAGTCCTGGGCTGCGCCCCTGGTAGGCTGGAGGCCTCGCATGTCCCTCGCGTCCGGGCTCCCGACACCGATCCGCAAGCTCCTCTCCGAGGCTGAGCTCGTTCTGGAGGCGCCGTACACCCGACGGATCTTCACCAACCGCGACCTCGCCTTCGACCGGATCCCGGTCATCGGCTTCGACATGGACTACACGCTCGCCATGTATCGGCAGGACGAGCTCGAGGCGCTGTCGATCCGCTGCACGCTCGACAAGCTGCTCGAGCGCGGATACCCCGAGGCGCTGCGCGACATCAAGTCCGACCCGGCCTTTGCGATCCGCGGCCTCGTCGTCGACAAGAAGTTCGGCAACATCATCAAGATGGACCGGCACGGCTACGTCGGCCGCGCGTACCACGGCAAGCACATGCTGCCGAAGCCCGAGCGCAAGGCCCTGTACCGCTCGCAGCGCCTCGGCACCGAGCGCGAGCGCTTCGCCCCGGTCGACACCCTGTTCGCGCTGCCGGAGGTGACGCTCTTCGCCGAGGTCGTCGAGTGGATCGACCACCGCCCCGAGGTGTGGAGCGGGGCCGGTCCGCCGAGCTACGCGCAGGCGTGGATCGACGTCCGCGAGTGCATCGACAAGGCCCACCAGGACGGCTCGCTCAAGGACCTGATCCAGGGCGACATCGGCCGCTACTTTCACATCGACCCCGAGCTCGGCTCGACGCTGCACAAGTTCCGCAGCGCCGGCAAGAAGCTGTTCCTGCTGACCAACAGCTTGCTGCCCTACACCGAGCACGTCATGCGCTACGTGCTCGGCGGTCAGCTGGCGGCCTACGACGACTGGCGCGACTACTTCGACTGGGTGCTCGTCGGCGCCTCCAAGCCGGGCTTCTTCACCGGCAGCGCCCCGTTCCAGGAGCTCGACATCGGCGACCGGGCGATCGGCAAGCCGGTCGCCGAGCCCCGCCGCGGCCGCATCTACCTCGGTGGCAACCAGATCGGCCTGCAGGCCGCCCTCGGCGTGCACGGCGACGAGGTGCTCTACGTCGGCGACCACATCTACGGCGACATCGTGAAGAGCAAGAAGAGCTCCGGCTGGCGCACCGCCCTCATCGTCGAGGACCTCGAGCACGAGCTCGACGTCCGCCGCGACCGCCACATCACCCTCAAGGAGATCGAGCACCTCACCTCCTTGCGCATCTCCCTCGCCGACGACATCAGCGCCCAGCGCTACCTGTCGCGCCTGCTCGCCCGCATGAGCCCCGAGGAGCTCGCGCACAAGGGCGTCGCGGGCACCGAGGCCGAACACATGCTCGTCGACACCCGCGCCCAGGTCCGCAAGCGCTTCGACCGACTGCGCCGCTACGAGGAGGAGGTCGCCGACACCCTCGATCGTCGCATCGCCGACTGCGACGAGGCCTTCAACCCCTACTGGGGCTCCGTCTTCGCCGCCCGCGGCGACGCCAGCCGCTTCGGCGCCCAGGTCGAGAGCTACGCCTGCCTCTACACCAGCCGCGTCACCAACTTCCGCTACGCCTCGCCGACCAAGTACTTCCACTCCCCGCACGGCTCGATGCCCCACTGGCACAGCGCGGCGAAGTGAGCGGCGCGCGCCGATGTCTGCGGCCGCCCTGAACGTTTTTCGGGAGAATCGCCGCCCGTGAACGTTTTTCGCGGCCCGTAACGATTTTTCGGCCTCGGCGCCGCGCGCCATGCGCGGCAGCTAAACGTTTTTACGATTTTCTCGCGCCCTGAACTATTTTTAGGGCCGCGTGAAGGTATTTCAGGCCAGACCAGCGGGATACGCGCATCTCCTGACGAAATACGCGGTTGAAGCGCCTGCGCTGCTCCACGCCTCATCGATCGACGAGATCTCGGCGCGGCGCCCGGTCTCGATCGGCATGACCGTCGAGGAGACCTTCCCGATCGCCTACGACCCGGGCGACAGCGACATCGACCACCTGATCTTCGCCCTCAAGTACGACGGGGTCGATCTCGCGGTCCTCCAGCGGCTGTTCTTCAGGCTCGACGGTGGACAGCTCAAGCAACGCATCGAGACCCAGCCGACCTCGAAGTACATCCGCCGGCTGTTCTTCCTGTTCGAGCTCCTCACCGGCGAAACCCTGGCGATCTCCGACCTATCGAAGGGCACGTACACCCCGGTGCTCGATCTGGACGAGTACTTCGTCGCCGCGGGCCGTCAGGTCGCCCGCTACCGGGTCATCGACAACTTGCTCGGCGACGCAGGATTTTGCCCGGTGGTCCGCCGGACGGCGAGGCTCGTGGCCGCGAGCGCCAAGGATCTCGGTCGACGTGCCCGGCAGATCACAGGCGCAGTCGATCCACTGCTCCTCACCCGGGCCATCTCTTTTCTCTACACCAAGGAGACCAGGTCGTCCTTCGCCATCGAGCACGAGGATATCGCGGCCGGCGCTCGCATGGAGCGCTTCCTCGCTCAGCTCGCGGCGGCGGGCGAGCGGCCGCTCGACAGCGAGTCGTCGCTCACCGAACTACAGCGCGCCTTCGTCGATCCGCGTTATGCCGAGGGCGGCTTTCGCCGCGCCGGTGCGCGAGAGGTCTACGTCGGAGAGACCCTCGGCTTCCGCGAGAAGATCCATCACGTCGGGGCCCGCAGCGCGAGCACGCCCGAGCTCATGGCCGCCTGGGCGCGCATGCGGCCGGTCGAGGGGCCCGGAGGACCGGTCGTGGAGGCGGCCTGTCGCTCCTTCGCTTTCGTCTTCATCCACCCGTTCGGCGACGGCAACGGACGGATCCACCGCCTCCTGCTGCACAACGTGCTGGCGCTCCGTGCTTACCTTCCCCCGCGCCTGGTCGTCCCGATCTCGGCGGTCTTGCTCGCCGACCCGGACGGCTACGATCGGGCGCTCGAGAGCGTCTCGAAGCGCATCCTGCCGCTGGTGGACTACAAGCTCGACACGGACGGAGAGCTCACGCTCTTCAACAACACCGATGACCTCTACCGTTACCCCGAGCTCACCGCCGTCTGCGAGGCCACCTTCGAGTGGCTTGAGCAAGCGATCGAGAGGGACCTCGTGGCCGAGCTCGACTTCCTGCGGCGCTTCGACGAGGTGCGCGCCCGCATGCGCAAGCTCGTCGAGATGCCGGACCGTAAGGAGCAGAACTTCATCAAGATCTGCCTGGCCAACGGTGGCAAGCTGTCCGCGCGCAAGCGCGGGCAGTTCGCAGAGCTCGACGACGCGACGATCGCCGCGCTCGAGGAGATCGTCTGCGACGCGATGGCTGACTCCGTGGGCGACCCGGAGTGACCGCTCCCGCGGTGTCGAGCGACTGCTCGACCTGCTCACCCCCGTCGCCAAGAGCTTCCCCGCCGAGCGCGGCTTCGAGGCCAACGCCCTCGCCCTGCAGGTCCACGGCGGCTACGGCGACTCGAGCGAGTATCTGCCCGAGGCCTGGCTGCGCGACCAGAAGCTCAACAGCATCCACTGCCGGCCGCGACCGCCGACGACCGCGACTTCTACGAGTACTGGTTCGCCACCGAGCTCCCGCGCATCGACCACCTCGCCCGCCTGTGCCGGGAGGGCGAGGACTCCTACGCGCGCATGAAGCCCGACTGGTTTTGAGGGCTCAGGTGGTCGGCCTGGGCTGCTGCTGCATCTGGGCCTTCATGCGCTCGGCCATCTGCTCGGGGCTCAGGTCCTCCTTGTGGGTGGCGACGCCCCACATGAAGCCGGCCGGGTCGACGACGGCGCCGTAGCGGTCGCCCCAGAACATGTCGCCGATCGGCATGAGGGTCTTCGCGCCGGCCGCGGTGACCTTCTTGAAGGCGGCGTCGGCGTCGGTCGTGTAGTAGTGAATGGCGACCGGCGAGCCGCCGAGGGTGGCGGCCGACTTGTTGCCCATGTCCGGGAACTCGTCGCTGAGCATCAGCTTGCTGTCGCCGAACGCGAGCGCGGCGTGCATGATCTTGCCGTCGGGCGCGGGCATGCGCTCGATCTCGGTCGCGCCGAAGGCCTGCTTGTAGAACTCGATCGCGGCGGCAGCGTTCGGCACGACCAACGCCAGGGTCACGCTGTGATACCCGGACGGGGTGGTCTGCGTGGCCGGGGTGCCGGCGATCTTCTTCCACGCCGGCTCGGCGCCGGGCTTGGCCTTGGCCGGCTTCTTGGCCGGCTTCTTCGCCTTCTTGGCCGCTTTGCCCGCCGGTGCGGCCGAGCCGAACACCAGCGCCGCGCGCTCCTGGGTCTGCTCGGGCGTGAGCTCCTCGAGGTGCTGCGCGAGCGCCCAGCGGTGGCCGAAGGGGTCGATGACGGTGCCGTAGCGGTCGCCCCAGAACTGGTCCTCGAGCGGCATCTCGGCCTTTGCGCCGGCCGCGACGGCCGCGGCGTAGAGGGCGTTGGCGTCGGCGTTGTAGACCATGAGGGTCGCCGGGGTGCCACCGAGGGTCAGCGGCGACTTGCTGCCGTCCATCTCCTCGTCGACGAAGACCCTCGAGTCGCCGATCTTGATCTCGGCGTGCATCGTCTTGCCGTCGGGGCCGGGCATGCTGAAGACCTTGGTCGCGCCGAGCGCCTTGACGTAGAAGGCGACCGCCTCGTCGACGCCCTTGACGGTGAGCTGCGGCGTGACCGCAAAGAAGCCGTCGGGGATCGGCTTGACCGCCCTGGCCACGGGCGCGGGCGCGAGAGCGGGCGCGGGCGCGGGCTCGGGCGCGGCGGTGTCGGCCTTGGGCGAGCCGCCGCAGGCAAGGGGGACGAACACGAGGAGAGAGAGGAGCGCGCTGCGAATCTTCATGGGGGGCGCGGAGCGTTGCAAAATCGCGCCCCCCTGTCGAGGCGTCAGATCATTGTTCTGGCCGCCAGCGAACCGATCACTGTTCTGGTCGCCGATCTCTCGCCAGCACCAGGACATCGTCGCCGGGCGGCTCCGCGTACAGCCGCGCGACCAGAGCGGCCCGCTGCCGCAGCACCGCCCGCTGATTGATATAGCCCTTGTCCGTGATCTCGCCGGCGTCGAGCGCCGGCGGATCGACCAACAACAACGCCCGACCGATCCGTCGGCTGCTGCCCGCGTGCTCCGCGTTGTAGCGCTCGAGCGCCGCCTTGATGTGCGCGCGCACCGAATCCTGCGCGACCAGCACCGCGAGCTCGGCCGAACTCCCGGCGAGCGCGCGACAGCCCGGCAAGCTCGGGAACACCAGCACACCGATCTCCACCTGACCCTCGCCGGCGACCACGAGGTCCTGGATCGCCGAGCCACCGACGGCGAGCGCCGCGATGCGGACCGCGCCGACGTTCACCCAGGTGCCCGAGGTCAGCTTGAAGTCCTCGGCGATGCGGCCATCGAAGACGATGCCCTTGCGCGGGTCGCAGGGGTCGGCGAGGCGGCCGGCGTCGCCGGTGTAGTACCAGCCGTGCTCGTCGAAGGCCGCCGCGGTGAGCTCCGGCTCGTGCACGTAGCCCGGCGTGATGTTCGGGCCGCGCGCGCGCATCTCGAGCTTGCCCTCGCGCGGGACCAGCTTGACCTCGCAGCCGGGCGCCGGCAGGCCGATGATGCCCGCGTGCGCGATCGGGAAGTGCACCGTCGTGATCAGCGGCGAGGTCTCGGTCGCGCCCCAGGCCGAGGCCATGAACAGCGGCGCGCCGCGGGCCTGCAGCGCCACCGCCTCGAGGCGCGCCCACAGGTGCTGGGGCAGGGCCGCGCCGGCGTAGAACAGCAGGTCGAGCCGCTCGAACAGCGCGACGCGCAGCCCCGCGTCCTGCTCGAGATAGGGCAGCAGCACGTCGAAGCCGCGCGGCACGTTGAAGTACAGCGTCGGCGGGTGGGCGCGCAGGTTCTCGGCGGTGCGCTCGATCAGCCCCGGTGCGGGCTTGCCGTCGTCGATGTAGAGCGAGCCCCCGTGATAGAGGACCATGTTGAAGTTGTGGTTGCCGCCGAAGGTGTGGTGCCAGGGCAGCCAGTCGACCAGCACCGGCGGGCGCGCGCGCAGGAACGGCCACGACTGGGCGATCGCCTGCTGGTTGGAGCAGAGCATGCGCTGGGTGTTGAGCACGCCCTTGGGCAGGCCGGTCGAGCCCGAGGTGAACAGGATCTTCGCCACCGTGTTCGGGCCGGTGCTCGCGTGGGCCGCGTCGGCGCGCTCGAGATCGTCTGTCTCTTCGGACAGCTCCGAGAATGTCCGTTGTCCGGGCCCGGGCGCGGCGCCGACCACCGCCGTCAGGTCCGGCCGGGCGATCGCCGCCAGGGCGCGGGCGTAGCGGGCTCCGTCGGCCGCGTAGACCAGGCCCGGCGCGACCTTCTGGGCGATGTGGCGCAGGTTGACGAGGTCCTGCGAGACCAGGCTGTAGGCCGGCGAGACCGGCACCGCCGGCACACCGACCTGCATCGCCGCCAGCTGCAGCAGCGCGTTGTCGACGGAGTTGTCGGACAGGATCAGCAGCGGCCTGCGTGCGCCCAGTCCCCGAGCCAGCAGCGCCGCACCCAGCCGCGCCACCTGCTGCCAGGCCTCACCATAATTCACCGTGCGCCAGCCCGCCCCCGCGCGCTCGCCGAGGAACACCCGCTCCGGCGCCTGCTCGGCCCAGTGGCGCAGCAGCTCGCCGAGGGTCTCCGGATACGGACCCAGCGGGCTCGGTGAGCGCAGCACCATGCTCCCGTCCGCGTGGTAGCAGACCTCGACCTCCGCGGGCGCCAGCGCGAGCGACGGAGTCGGGGTCATCGACGGGGGCTCCTGGTCATCGTCGCGGTCCGTCAGGCCTCGCAGCGGCGGCGGCCGAGCTCGGTCAGGTCGACGCTGCCGACCTTCTCGACCGACCAGGCGAAGCCGTCGTCGTCGTAGGTGTTGAGCCACAGCTCGGGTCGGCCGTCGGCGTCGAGGTCGA
>Ga0066600_10000698_pt1 | contig 12068 bp, 12 predicted proteins | sample Lowcelwee11metaG_FD_59486 | JGI IMG/M metagenome (GOLD analysis project Ga0066600, IMG submission 59486) | Freshwater pond sediment microbial communities from the University of Edinburgh, under environmental carbon perturbations - Low... | ecosystem: Environmental > Aquatic > Freshwater > Pond... | reverse complement strand
TTCGGCATGGGCATCGACAAGCCCGACGTGCGCTTCGTCGCCCACCTCGACCTGCCCAAGAGCCTCGAAGCCTACTATCAGGAAACCGGCCGCGCCGGGCGCGACGGCGAACCGGCCGAGGCCTGGATGACCTACGGCCTCAACGACGTCGTCATCCACCGCCAGCGCATCGACGAATCCGAGGCCGGCGAAGAGCAGAAGCGCATCGAACGCGGCAAGCTCGACGCCCTGCTGGCCTGGTGCGAAACCGCCGCCTGCCGCCGCGTGCGCCTGCTCGCCTATTTTGCCGAGACCATGGCAGAGCGCTGCGGCAACTGCGATACCTGCCTCGAACCGCCGGAAATGTGGGACGGCACCGTCGCCGCGCAGAAAGCCATGTCGGCGGCGCTGCGCACCGGCCAACGCTTCGGCGCCGGCCACCTCATCGACCTCTTGCGCGGCAAGGCCACCGAGCGCATGACGCAATTCGGCCACGATGCGCTGCCCACCTTCGGCGTCGGTGCCGATCTCGACGAAGCCGGTTGGCGTTCGGTATTCCGCCAGTTGCTCGCCGCCGGCCTGCTCCACGCCGACGCCCAGGCCTACGGCGCGCTCAAGCTCGCCGACGCCGCGCGCCCGGTGCTGAAGGGCGAAACGGTATTGCACCTGCGCCGTCAGGTCGTCAAGGCGCGCACAAAGTCGGCGCTCGCGGGACGGCGCAACGAGCGGCACAATCCCGCAGCCATGCCGCTCAACCCTAGCGACATGACGCTGTTCGAAGCCCTGCGCGCTTGGCGTGCCGAGCAGTCCAGGGCGCAGGGCGTGCCGGCCTACGTCATCCTGCACGACAAGACTTTGCACGAACTCGCCGCGCGCCAGCCGGACAACGCCAGCGCACTGCTGAGCGTCCCCGGCATCGGCCAGGCCAAGGCGGAGCGCTATGGCGCAGAGCTGTTGGCGCTACTAGCGGAAACAGGCGGGCGCGTATAATTCGCCGCTCTTTTGCACACCCTCACATCCGCCCCGGCCATGCAGGAAAAATACCAACCGAACGAAATCGAGCAGGCCGCCCAGGCCCACTGGAACGCGACCCGCGCCTTCAACGTCGAGTGCGACGCGGCAAAGCCGAAATACTACTGTCTGTCGATGTTTCCCTACCCGTCGGGCAAGCTGCACATGGGCCATGTGCGCAATTACACCATCGGCGACATGCTCTCCCGCTATCACCGCATGAAGGGCTACAACGTGCTCCAGCCCATGGGTTGGGACGCCTTCGGCCTGCCGGCCGAGAACGCCGCGATCCAGAACAAGGTGCCGCCAGCCAAGTGGACCTACGACAACATCGCCTACATGAAGCAGCAGCTCCAGTCCCTGGGTTTCGCGTTGGATTGGGAGCGCGAACTGGCGACCTGCACGCCCGCGTATTACAAGTGGAACCAGTGGCTGTTCCTGCGCATGCTGGAAAAAGGCATCGCCTACAAGAAAACGCAGACGGTGAACTGGGATCCGGTCGACCAAACCGTGCTCGCCAACGAACAGGTGATCGAAGGGCGCGGCTGGCGCACTGGCGCGCTGGTGGAAAAGCGCGAGATTCCCGGCTACTACCTCGGTATCACGCAATACGCGGACGAACTGCTCGCCGCGCTCGACACGCTGCCCGGCTGGCCCGAGCGCGTCAAGCTGATGCAGGCCAACTGGATCGGCAAGAGCACCGGCGTGCGCTTCGCCTTTCCGTATGTACTCGACGGCGAGAAAGGCCAGCTCTGGGTCTTCACCACCCGTGCCGACACCATCATGGGCGTGACTTTCTGCGCCGTCGCCGCCGAGCATCCGCTGGCCACCTACGCAGCAAATGCGGCCGCGCAGAACAACAAACCCGAGCTCGCTGCCTTCATCGACGAATGCAAGCACGGCTCGGTAATGGAAGCCGACATGGCGACCATGGAAAAGAAGGGCATGCCGACCGGCATCTTCGTCGAGCATCCGCTCACCGGCGCCAAGGTTGAAGTCTGGGTCGGCAACTACGTGCTGATGAGCTACGGCGACGGCGCGGTGATGGGCGTGCCTTCGCATGACGAACGCGATTTCGCCTTCGCCAAGAAATATGGTCTGGAAATCAAGCAGGTCATTGCCGTCGCGGGTCAGTCGTTCAGCCTCGACGGCTGGCAGGATTGGTACGCCGACAAACAGAACGGCGTCTGCGTCAATTCCGGCAAGTACGATGGCCTCGGTTATGAAGCCGCCGTCGACGCCATCGCCGCCGATCTCGCCGCCAAGGGTCTGGGCGAAAAGAAGGTGCAGTTCCGCCTGCGCGACTGGGGCGTTTCACGCCAGCGCTACTGGGGTTGCCCGATCCCGATCATCCACTGCGACACTTGCGGCTCGGTGCCGGTGCCCGACGATCAGTTGCCGGTGACGCTGCCCGAGGATTGCGTGCCGGACGGTTCCGGCAATCCGCTGCACAAGCGCGAAGACTTCCTGAATTGCGCCTGCCCCCAATGCGGCAAACCGGCCAAGCGTGAAACCGACACGATGGACACCTTCGTCGATTCGAGTTGGTACTACGCGCGCTACGGCGTCGATGCGGCCACCCGCGCCGCCAACGACAAGATGGTCGATGCCGGCACGCAATACTGGATGCCCGTCGACCAGTACATCGGCGGCATCGAACACGCCATCCTGCACCTGCTCTACTCGCGCTTCTGGACCAAGGTGATGCGCGACCTCGGGCTCGTCAAATACGACGAACCCTTCGCCAATCTGCTGACGCAGGGCATGGTGCTCAACCACATCTTCAGCCGCCGCACCGAGAAGGGCGGCATCGAGTACTTCGCGCCGGAAGAAGTGGCGTTGGTGCGCAACGAGACGGGTCATGTCGTCGGCGCCACGCTCGTGGCCGATGGCTCGACCATCGATTACGGCGGCGTCGGCACCATGTCGAAGTCGAAGCGCAACGGCGTGGACCCGCAGGCGCTGATCGAACAGTACGGCGCCGACACCGCGCGCTTCTTCATGATGTTCGCCGCGCCGCCCGAACAAACCTTGGAGTGGTCGGACTCCGGCGTCGAGGGCGCCTACCGCTTCATGAAGCGCGTGTGGACCTACGGCCACGCCTTGCAGGCGCAGACGGCCACCACGGAGGCCGGCGCGCTGCGTCGCGAAATCCATCTGCTGCTCAAGCAGGCCAACTACGACCTCGGCAAGCTGCAATTCAATACCGTCGCCTCGGCCTGTATGAAGATGTTGAACGCCCTGGAAAAGGCGCCGGCCGACCCGCACGCCAGGGAAGGTTTCGGCATCCTGCTGCGCGTCTTGTCGCCCATCGCCCCGCACATCGCCCACGCGCTGTGGAACGAACTGGGCTACGGTGCCGACATCCTCGCGGCCGCGTGGCCCGAGCCGCTCGAAGCGGCCCTGGTGCAGGACGAACAGGAACTCATGTTGCAGGTGAACGGCAAGCTGCGCGGTTCGATCCGCGTCAAAGTCGGCGCTGACAAGACGGCGATCGAGGCCATCGCGCTCGCCAACGAAGCAGCGCAGAAGTTCATGGAAGGCAAGCCGCCGAAGAAAGTCGTCGTCGTGCCCGGCCGTCTCGTCAATATCGTCGTCTGATCATGCGCGCCCTCCTCCTCATCCTGGCTTTCGCCCTTTCCGCTTGCGGCTTCCAACTGCGCGGCAGCTACGAGCTGCCCTGGGACACGCTGCATCTCAGCCTCCTGCCCAGCAGCGAGATGTATGCGCAGATCAAGCGCAGCGTCGAAGCCTCGACCAAGACGCGCATCGTCGACGACCCGAAAGCAGCGCAAGCCGTGCTGGTGCTGCTGCGCAACGAACAGGCGAAGAACATCCTCTCGCTCTCCGGCGCCGGCCGCGTGCGCGAATTCCAGTTGGTGCGCACCTTCGTCTATCGCATCGTCGACGCCAATGGCGTGGAATTGCAGCCGCCGAGCCAGATCGTGCTGCAACGCGAAATGACCTTCGACGACGCGCGCATCCTCGCCAAGGAACAGGAAGAGCAAATGATCTGGCGCGAAATGCAGAACGACTTGGTGCAACAACTCCTGCGCCGGCTCGCAGCGCGCGGTCGCACGGCCAAGGGCTGAATCAGGCAGACGCGCCGTGCAACTGCGCCCGGAGCAACTTTCCGCCCACCTCGAAAAAACCTTGCAGCCGCTGTATGTGCTGCATGGCGACGATCCGCTCTTGACCATCGAAGCCGGCGACGCCCTGCGCGCCGCCGCGCGTCGCCAGGGCTACGACGAACGCAAGGTGCTGGTCGTCACGCCCGCCTTCCGCTGGGAAGAGTTGTTCCAGGCCGCCGGCAACATGTCGCTATTCGGCGGCCGCACTCTGGTCGACCTGCGCATTCCCACTGGCAAGCCCGGCCGCGACGGCGGCGAGGCGATGCAGCGCTACTGCAAGGCGCCGCCGGCCGACACCCTGACCCTGATCACCCTGCCCGAGATGGACTGGAAAGCGAAAAAGGCCGCCTGGTTCACTGCGCTCACGAACGCCGGGGTCGCCATCGAATGCCTCGCGCCCAGTGCCGCGCAATTGCCGCAATGGATCGCGCGCCGCCTCGCCGCCCAACAGCAGTCCGCCCCCGCCGATGCGCTCGAATTCATCGCGCTCCATGTCGAAGGCAACCTGCTTGCCGCGCACCAGGAAATCCAGAAACTCGGCCTGATCCACCCGCCCGGCATGCTCACGCTGGCACAGGTATCGTCCGCCGTCCTGAATGTCGCGCGCTACGACATCGACGACCTGCGCACCGCCCTGCAAGCACGCGACAGCGCACGTTGCGCGCGCACGCTCGAAGGCCTCAAGGCCGAGGAGGCCGCGCCGCCGCTGGTGCTCTGGGTAATCGCCAACGAAGCGCGCCAACGCGCCGGCCGCGCCGCCCTCTTGCATGCGGCGCGGATTGATCGCATCATCAAGGGCGTCGCACGCGGCGACCTGTGGGACGAGTTCCTGCAACTTTCCCTGCGTTTAACCAAGGCTTAGGACCGCACGATGGACATCAAGCACTACATGGACAATCTGGGCCGCGCCGCCCGCACTGCCTCGCGCCAAATAGCGAAGGCCAGCACCGCCGCGAAAAACGCCGCGCTTATGGCGATGGCTGCCGACATCCGCGCCCGTAGCGACGAATTGCTCGCCGCCAACGCTGCCGACGTCGAAGAGGCGCGCGCCAACGGCCTGGAGCCAGCCATGCTCGACCGTCTGCGCTTGACCGCCAAGGGCGTCGAAGCCATGGCTCTGGGTCTCGAACAGGTGGCCGCATTGCCCGATCCCATCGGCGAGATCAGCGATATGAAATTTCGCCCGACCGGCATCCAGGTCGGCAGGATGCGCGTACCACTCGGCGTCGTCGGCATCATCTACGAGGCGCGGCCGAACGTCACGGCGGACGCCGCCGCACTGTGCCTGAAGTCCGGCAACGCCGCGATCCTGCGCGGCGGCAAGGAGGCGCTGCGCTGCAATCAGGCCATCGCCGCCAGCGTGCGAGCCGGCCTCAAGGCCGCCGGCTTGCCGGAAACGGCGGTGCAGGTGGTCGAAACCACCGACCGCGCCGCCGTCGGTCACCTCGTCGCCATGCCGGAGTACGTCGATGTCATCGTACCGCGCGGCGGCAAGGGCCTGATCGAGCGCATCTCGAAGGAGGCGCGCGTGCCGGTCATCAAGCATCTCGACGGCAACTGTCATGTCTATATCGACGCCTCCGCCGATCCAGCGAAGGCGCTGAAGATCCTGGAGAACGCCAAGACCCAGCGCCTCGGCACCTGCAACACCGCAGAATCGCTGCTGATCGCGCGTCCGGTCGCCGTGGTGCTGGCGCCGAGTTTGTGCGCCATGCTCGCGGCCAAGGGCGTGGAGATTCGCGGCTGCGCCGAGACGCAAGCGCTGGTGCCGCAGGCGAAAGCGGCAACGGAAGAGGACTACTACACCGAATACCTCGCCGCCATCATCTCCTGCAAGGTGGTGGCCGATGTGGATGAGGCCATCGCCCACATCAACCAATATTCCTCGGCGCACACCGAAACCATCGTCACCGAGGACTACACGCGCGCCATGCGCTTCCTGCGCGAGGTCGATTCGAGTTCGGTGATGGTGAACGCCTCGACGCGTTTCGCCGACGGCTTCGAGTACGGCCTCGGCGCCGAGATCGGCATCTCGACCGACAAGTTCCACGCCCGTGGCCCGGTCGGGCTGGAAGGGCTGACATCGCAGAAATGGATCGTCTTCGGCAACGGCGAGGTGAGAGCATGATCGCAACGCATCCGGGCGCCGCCGACTACGACGCCATCGTCACCTGGCCGGCGTTTTCGCTCGGCATCTGCTGCGACGGCGACGCCATCGTCGCCATCGACTTTCTCGAACCCTGCGACGAGCGCGCCGGCCGCCAGCCGCTGGCGCAAGCCGCCGTGCGCCAGTTGCGCGGCTATCTGAAAGACCCCGGCTTCGGCTTCAATCTCCCGCTCGCCCCCGCCGGCACGGCCTTCCAGCAACGCGTCTGGGCCGGCATCGCAGCAATCCCGCACGGCCACACGCGCTCCTACGGCGAACTTGCCGACGAGTTGGAGAGCAGCCCGCGCGCGGTCGGCAACGCCTGCGGCGCCAATCCCTACCCGGTCGTCGTACCCTGCCACCGTGTGGTGGCGACACGCGGGCTGGGCGGTTTCGCGCGTCAGCGCGGCGGCTTTCTGCTCGACGCGAAACGCTGGCTGCTGCATCATGAAGGAATCCTGTAGCACCCAGCTTGACGAGTTCATCGACGCCCTCTGGCTCGCCGACGGGCTGGCGAAAAACACGCTCGCCGCCTACCGTTCCGATCTCGCACTGTTCGGCACCTGGCTCGCCGCACGCGGCACCGAGTTGTCCGCCGCCGCCGAGGCGGATATCGACGCCTACCTCGCTCACCTGCACACCCGCGAACAAAAGGTGCGCCCCGCCACCCTGCGACGCTTGCAGGCATCGCTACGGCGCTTTTACCGCTGGCTCATCGAACAGGGCCGCATCCAGATCGATCCGCTGCTCAACATCCAGGCGCCGGTTGCGGCCGAACGCTTTCCCAAGACGCTTTCCGAAAAGAACGTCGAGGATCTGCTCGCTGCGCCGGATGTCGGGTCGCCCCTCGGCCTGCGCGACCGGGCGATGCTCGAACTCCTCTATGCCACTGGTTTGCGCGTGTCGGAGCTGGTCGGGCTGAAGCTGTTTGCCGTCAGCCTGAACGACCGCGTGGTGCGCACCTTCGGCAAGGGCAACAAGGAACGCCTGGTACCGCTTGGCGAAATCGCTGCCGACTGGCTGGTGCGCTGGGTCGAGGAAGGGCGACCGGGCGTGCTCAAGGGCCGCAGTTCGGATTTCATTTTCGTCACCGGCCGCAAAGGCAATGCGGAGGTTGGCATGTCGCGCCAGATGGCCTGGATGATCATCAAGAAAAACGCGCTGACCGCCGGCATTCCCGCCGCGCGCATTTCGCCGCATGTGTTGCGCCATGCCTTCGCCACCCACCTGCTGAACCACGGCGCCGACTTGCGCGTGGTGCAACTGCTGCTCGGACATACGGACATTTCGACGACGCAGGTCTACACTCACGTTGCGCGTGCGCGCTTGAAGGAACTGCACGCCGCGCACCATCCACGAGGATAAGAACATGAAACCCGATACCCGCCCACCCGAAACCCCCGCGACGCAGTTTCTCCACAAAAACGGCATCGCCCACTCCAACCATCTCTACGCCTACGAGGAGCACGGCGGCACCAAGGTCTCGTCGCGCGAACTGAACGTCGCCGAGCATGCCGTCGTCAAGACCCTGGTGATGGAAGACGAAAACAAGAAGCCGCTCGTCGTGCTGATGCACGGCGACCGCAAGGTCTCCACCAAGGAATTGGCGCGCCAGTTCGGCGTAAAGAAGATCGCGCCCTGCACGCCCGAGGACGCGCATCGCCACACCGGCTATCTCGTCGGCGGCTGTTCGCCCTTCGGCACGAAGAAGAAGCTGCCGCTGTGCATGGAAAAGTCCATCCTCGACCTGCCGCTGATCTACATCAACGGCGGCCAACGCGGCTATCTGGTTGGCGTGCATCCGCACGACATCCTGCGGATTTTGCAGCCGAAGATCGTCGAGTGCGGGCTGGCCGGCTGAACCCGTGCTCTAACCGCGCGCGCGCTCGATCTGCACGCCGACGCGCCGCACGCCGCGCGCGATGCCAACCTTGGCGATGGACACCTTGACCCAGGGCGCACGAAACTCGTCGAGCAGCAAGCCGATGATGAATTCGCCCAAGGTTTCGAGCAAGTTGAAATGCCGCACCGCGAGTTCGGCACGTACGCGCTCGATAACCTCGGCGTAGTCGATGGTCTTGGCGATATCGTCGTCCTGTGCTGCCTCGTCCGGCACGCCGAAGGTCAAGCTCAAGTCCAGCGTCTGCGGCGCAGCGCGTTCGCGATCATAAATGCCGACATGCGCCTCGACGCGCATATCTTCGATGAAGATGAAATCCATTCCGTATCCTTCCGTCCGTTCGCGTCGCCTGTTGCATTTTTCCCGCAGGCAGCAAACCGCGAGACAGCCAATTCAAGCCGAAGCGTCACTAGCGCGCCATATTTCGGTATAGTTGCGCCCTCGTTCGCGGCCAACTTCCGGCGACATTATCCAGCTTCTACCGGGTAGTGTGGAAATGCTCCCGAACGATTGTTGTCAAATGTGCCGGCATAGCTCAGTTGGTAGAGCAACCGCCTTGTAAGCGGTAGGTCATCAGTTCGAATCCGATTGCCGGCACCAATAGAATCAAATAGAGAGCCCAGCCAGCATGCTGGGCTTTTCTTTTGGCGTAATACTAACCGCTCAGGGATAGCACGGCGCACGCATTGGCCGACGTGATCCGCGCCACCTCGGCGAGCGGCATGCCGCGCAATTGCGCCAGCGTCTGCGCAATCGGCAACAGCTCGGCCGGCGTGTTGCGGGCGCCGAGTTGCCACGCGGGCGGGATATCGGGCGCATCGGTTTCGAGCACGATGGCATCGAGCGGCAGCGTCGTCGCCAGGGTGCGGATGCGCTTCGAACCGGGGAAAGTCATGGCGCCACCAAAACCCAGCTTGAAACCCAGCTTGATGAATTCATCGGCCTGCTGGCGGCTGCCGTTGAAGGCATGGGCGATGCCGCCGCGCACGCGCTCACGGCGCAAATGTTTGAGGATAGGGTCGATGGCGCGGCGCACATGCAGCAGCACCGGTAGATCGAAGGCGCGCGCGATGCGCAATTGTTCGACGAAGTAGAAGTCCTGCGCCGCGTCGTCGCGCGGTTCGACATGGCGGTCGAGGCCGATCTCGCCGACGGCGACCGCCGCTTCGCGCCGCAACGTCTCGCGCAGGACATCCAAGTCCTCGGGGCGAGCGCGGCCGACGTAGAGCGGGTGAATGCCGTAGGCCGCGACGCAGCCTGGGTAGGTGCGGCAGACGCTGGCGACCGCGCCGAAATTGGCGCGCTCGACGGCAGGCACGACCAGCGCCGTCACGCCAGCGCCGAGTTTTGCGGCGCTGAAAACGGCGTCGCGGTCGGCGTCGAATTCGGCCGCGTCGAGATGGCAGTGCGTATCGATCAGCAAGCGAGGGAACCCAAGGCCAAACGCAGGGCCAATCTCAGGGCCGTTTGCCGAACGGGGCGGTCGTCAGTCCCAGGCTTTTCCAGGCCTGCATGCCGCCGCGATACCACTTGAGCTTGTGGGCGGGATAACCCAACGCGAGCAACTGCCTGATATTGGTCGGCGACTGGCCGCACCAGACGCCGTTGCAGTAGAACACCAGCGTCTTGACGTTCTCGAAATCCCATAGCGGACCGGCACGGCTGGCACCGAATTGCAGCGTGAGGATATCGGCAATGGCTTCGGCATCCGCGTGTGAGGAATGCAGCCTGTTCCAGGGCAAATGTATCGCGCCGGGGATGATGCCCGAACGTTGCAGCCATTCGGCCTCGCGCGAGTCGATGACCAGCACGTCGTCATCGCGCAGCGTGATGCGGCGCAGATAATCCAGCACCTCCAGTTCGCCGACCGTCTCGACGCCCGGTGCGATCTGCATCGGCTGGACGCAGTAGGGCGGGCAAGGCCGCGAGGTCATGGCGAAGTCCGGATCGATCTGGTTGAAGTTGTCCGGCTCGCGCTCGATGCGCACCAGACGACCTTCGTGCATTACGTCCTGCCAGGGCTGCTGCGCCGTGATGCCGACCGGTTTGTCGGCCCAGGCTGCACCCGCTGCTGCCAGCAGAGCGCCGAGGCAAGCCAGCAGACGCGCGCCGCGCATCTCACGCCACCTCGTCAATCCAGGCCTGCTGGATGGCTTCGAGTTTCTTTTCGCCGCAGTGGCTCTCGTTTTCCTCGAAATCGGGCAATGCCATGACCCAGCGCATCAGATCGACGAAATTCAGGGTTTTCGGATCGACGTCCGGGTGGCGCTCGGCGAGTTCGATGGCGATATCGAGGGAATCGGTCCATTTCATTTGTGTCGCCCTCCGCCTTCCTTGGCCATGTTGATCGTGTATTTCGGGATTTCCACCACCAGCGGCACAGCGGTCACCAGTGCCTGGCAGGACAGGCGCGAGGTCGGCTCCAGGCCCCACGCCTTGTCGAGCAGATCTTCCTCGATTTCATCTGCGGATTCAAGGGCTTCGAAGCCCTCGCGGATCACCACATGGCAGGTGGTGCAGGCGCAGGACTTCTCGCAGGCATGCTCGATGTCGATGTCGTTGGCGAGCAACGCATCGCAGATCGAGATACCGGGCTCGGCCTCGATCACCGCGCCTTGCGGACAGAGTTCGCCGTGGGGCAACACGATGATCTGGGTCATAGCTCGACCTCGTCGACCTTCTTGCCTGCCAGGGCACGCTGTACGCTTTGGTTCATGCGGCGCGCGGCAAACTCGGCAGTGCCCTTGGAGAGCGCATCCATTGCCGCGTCGATGGCCCGACGGTCGTCGCCGAGCAACACGCCCTGCAACTTGGCCAGGCAACTATCGACATGCGCACGTTCGAGCGTAGACAGCAGATGGGGATCGTCCTTCAATGCCGACTGCACCGCCTCGACCAGCCGCTGCGCTTCGACCTGCGCCTCGCGCAGCGCGCGCCGGAAGGCATCCTCCGAGGCATGGGTGTAGCCGTCCTTGAGCATCGAGGTGATCTCGTCGTCGGAAAGGCCATACGCGGGCTTCACCTCGACGCGCGCCTCGTGGCCGCTGGTCTGCTCGCGCGCCGTGACCGAGAGCAAGCCGTCGGCATCGACCTGGAAGGTGACGCGGATGCGCGCTGCGCCCGCCACCATGGGCGGGATGCCGCGCAGCTCGAAGCGCGCCAGCGAACGGCAATCCGATACCAACTCGCGTTCGCCCTGCACCACTTGCAGCGCCATCGCGGTCTGGCCGTCCTTGAAGGTAGTGAACTCCTGCGCACGCGCCACAGGGATCGTCGAATTGCGCGGGATGATCTTCTCCACCAGGCCGCCCATGGTCTCGATGCCGAGACTGAGCGGAATCACATCGAGTAACAACCAGTCGTCGCCCGCCGCACGGTTGCCGGCTAGCAGGTTGGCCTGCGTCGCGGCGCCGAGCGCCACGACCTTGTCCGGGTCGAGATTGTTCAGCGGCTCCTGGCCGAAGAAGGCCTCGACCGCCTGCTGGATTTGCGGCATGCGCGTCGCGCCGCCGACCATCACCACGCCCTTGACGTCCTCGGGCGCCAGACCGGCATCGCGCAAGGCTTTCTTCGTCGGCCCCAGCGTCTTCTGCACCAGGGTGCGCGTAATCTCGGCGAAGATTTCGGTGGTCAACCGCAGATCGACGAACTCGCCCGTCGACAACTTGGCGAAGATCGGCGCCTCGCCGCTCACGGTGAGGAATTCCTTGGCCTCGCGCGCGCGCATCTGCAACAAGCGCGCGTCGCCGTGCGAGACCGGCGTCAGTTTCGCCTGCTCGATGATCCAGCAGAAGACGCGATGGTCGAAGTCGTCGCCGCCCAGCGCCGAATCGCCGCCGGTGGAGAGCACCTGGAACACGCCTTTCGACAGCTTGAGAATCGAGATGTCGAAGGTGCCGCC
>Ga0066600_10000693_pt1 | contig 12102 bp, 9 predicted proteins | sample Lowcelwee11metaG_FD_59486 | JGI IMG/M metagenome (GOLD analysis project Ga0066600, IMG submission 59486) | Freshwater pond sediment microbial communities from the University of Edinburgh, under environmental carbon perturbations - Low... | ecosystem: Environmental > Aquatic > Freshwater > Pond >... | reverse complement strand
TTGGGCTGTGATGATGGATCCATTTACAGGGGAGATTTGGGCTCTTGCGCAGGCCCCCTCTTTTGATCCTGTCCGTTATTCTGATTATTTTAATGATCCCAATTTACAAGAATTTACGCATATCAAAGCGGTGAGTGATTGTTTTGAACCGGGCTCTATTTTCAAGCCAATCACGTTAGCTGTTTGTATGAAAGCCAATGAAGATCTGATGAAAATGGGTAAGGCCCCTCTTTTTACGCCCGAGGAGAAAATACCAACGGCTAAAGGGAACTTCCCGGGGAGGAGTCGCCCTCTTAAAGATGGTCGGGTTCATCAGTATCTGAATATGTCTTTGGCCGTGCAGAAATCTTCAAATGTGTATATGGGTAGGGTCGTTCAACGATTGATTGAGAATTTTGGAGATCAGTGGTATCGGAAGGCTCTTTCTGATCTATTTGGATTTGGTCAAAAAACGCATATTGAATTGCCTTCGGAAAGCGGGGGACTTCTTCCCACTCCGGGTAAGCTTCATCCAAACGGCAAGTTGGAGTGGTCTTTGCCCACGCCCTATTCTTTGGCAATTGGTTATAATGTCTTAGTAAATAGCATTCAGATGGTACGCGCCTATGCTATTTTTGCTAATGGAGGACTATCTGTTCAGCCGCATATCATTCGTAAGGTTGTAAAGACGCTTCCCTGCGGGACAAAAAAAGCTTTGGTAGATAATACTGCCTATCGAGCATCGGAACGAGTGATCAGCAAATCGATTGCCCGCGCAATGATTCGTGCGATGAAATATACAACAAAAGAGGGGGGCTCTGCGAAAAGAGCTGATATTATGGGGTATACGGAGGCAGGAAAATCGGGGACGGCCGAAAAAATCATCCAAGGAAACTATGCGAAAGATCATAATATTTCTTCTTTTTTAGGGATAGCTCCTGCAGATAATCCTCGTTTTGTCCTTTTGGTGTCGATCGATGATCCAGAAAAAAAGCTGATTCCTGGGGTTGGTAAGCAACAAATGGGAGGAATCTGTGCAGCTCCTATATTCCGTGAAATTGCGGCTCGCGCTCTTCAATATTTAGGTGTGGCCCCAGATGATCCATATGGATATCCGTATGGAGATCCAAGAAGAGACCCAAAGCGGGCAGATTGGGAAAAAGAGGTGCGTGAATTGAAGGATTTGTATATGCAGTGGAATGGCACGTGAAATTAAAACAATTACTGAAAGAGATAGAAGGGGTTATTGTCCACGGAAGTAGAGAAATTGAGATTACGGGGATTGCCTCAGATTCCCGAGTGGTAGCTCCCGGGTTTATTTTTATTGCACGGCCTGGAGAAAAGCGTGATGGAAGAGAATACATAAGCCAAGCCATTGAGGCCGGGGCAAAGGTTATTGTAACGGATTTATACGATCCTTTTTTGTCTGTTTCTCAGGTGATTTGCAAGAGCCCTGTAAGCATGGAAGCCGTTCTTTCAGCAAAATATTACGGATATCCTTCAAAAAAGTTATTTACTGTGGGGATCACGGGTTCTAAGGGCAAGACGACAACGAGTTATTTAGTGCGTCATTTATTAGAAGGTCTCGGCAATCCTTGTGGACTGATGAACACTATTGAGACAATCATCCGAGAGGATCGATTCCCATCGCAAATGACAACGCAGAGCGTTATTTTTAATCAAAAAGTTTTAAAAGAGATGGTTCATCAGCAATGCGCAGCCGCTGTATTGGAAGTCTCTTCTCATGGGCTTGTCCAAGGAAGAGTTGATGAAATTGCATTTGATATAGGGATTTTTACAAATTTATATCCGGATCATCTTGATTATCACAAAACCATAGAAGAGTATGCAGTAGCGAAGGCGAAATTATTTAAGGCGGTTGACGGGACTTCTATTTTTAATGCAGATAGCTCTTGGTCTAAGAAAATGCAACAAGAGAAAAAAGGAATTTTATTTGGGATCGATCACCCTGCAGATTTACATGCAGAACAGATTGTTTGTACAGAGAGGGGACTTGAATTTTCTGTGCAAGGTGTTCGGTTCTCTTCATGTTTAATGGGTCGTTTTAATGTGTATAATTTGCTTAGTGCGATAGCTGTTGGAGTCATTAAAGGGGCAAGTCTTGAAGAAATGAGTTCTGTGTTAGCTACATTTCCCGGAGTTCCTGGAAGATTGGAACGCGTTGCGAATTCCAGGGGAGTTCATGTTTTTGTGGATTATGCGCATACTGGGGAATCTTTGGAGAGCGTATTAAGAACATTAAGAGATTTTACGAAACAAAAAATGATTGTGGTTTTTGGGTGTGGAGGAAACCGAGATCCTCAGCGAAGAAAATCAATGGCAGAATCTGCGGAAAAATATGCAGATCTCTCGATTGTGACAACGGATAATCCTCGCAATGAAGATCCAGAGGCAATTGTAAGAGACATTGTAGCAGGTTACAAGTCTTCAGAGCATGTGATTGTCGAGCTTGATCGAAAAAAGGCGATTATTCAAGCAATTCAAGAAGCTCAAAAAGGGGACATTGTTCTGATTGCGGGGAAAGGACATGAAAAAGTACAGATTTTTAAAGATAGAACGATCGCTTTCGATGATGTCTCTATTGCAAGTGAATTTCAATAATTTTTATACTGGGTAGTTATTAGATGGCGGTAAGGGCAATTAGGGGTGCATTTTTCGATTTTATCGATGATCCATGGAAGCATCTTGGCAATGAAGAAAAGGCTGCGCGCTTTTATCCAGATGGAATGTTGGTGATTGAAGATGGGATCATCAAAGCGTATGGTTCTTATGATGCAATCTCTTTACAATTCCCAACGATCCAAACAACACATATTAAGGACAGACTTATTCTTCCGGGCTTTATCGATGGACACATTCATATGCCGCAAACGCGTGTGCTCGGAGTCTATGGACAGCAGCTACTCGGTTGGCTTTTGGAAGGGATTTTTCCAGAAGAAAAAAAATATAGTGATCCAGTGTATGCCAAAGAAGGATCGAAGCATTTTTTTGATAATCTTCTCGCATCCGGGACGACAACTTGCCAAGCATTTTTAACGCACGCACCGGTTTGTACAGAAGCATTTTTTGAGGAAGCATCTCATCGAAATATGTTAGTAATTGGTGGTTTGACAGGGATTGATCGATTCGCCCCAGAGGGCTCTTTTGATTCTGCTGACAATTTCTATAAAGATTCTAAGGCGTTGATTAAAAAATGGCATAGAAAAGGAAGAAATCTGTATGCCATCACCCCCCGTTTTCCTCTGGGTTGCTCGCATGAAATGATGGCTAGCTGTGAGAAATTAAAAAAAGAATATCCAGATGTTTGGTTTAATTCACATCTCAATGAGAATCCACAAGAAATCAGAGAGACAAATGCACATCATTGCACCTCTGATTATCTATCTGTGTTCGAAAAATACAATTTAGTCGGTCCTAAATTTACAGGTGGGCATTCTATCTGGACTTCGGATGATGAGTATAAGAGACTTTCCAAGGCGGGTGCATCTGTATCATTTTGCCCCCTTTCTAATCTATTTCTTGGGAGTGGATTATTTCGCTTAGGTAAAGTAACCGATCCAGAACATCGAGTGCGTTTTTCAATGGGTAGCGATGTCGGTGCCGGCGATAAATTTTCTCTCATTAATGTGCTGAATGAAGCATATAAGGTTGGAATGTGCAATAATACCTTACTTGATGGAAGCATCGATCCTCGTCAATTGAATACAGCAGAAGCCGAACGGAATAAATTATCGCCATACCGCGCATTTTTTTCTGCCACTTTAGGCGGAGCGCAATCACTCTATCTTGATGATAGAATTGGGAATTTTGATCCGGGAAAAGAAGCTGATTTTGTAGTCCTTGATTGGACTGCCGGCCAAAAAGCTGCGGCATGGCAGACATCACAAATAGTTGATAAACATGGGCCGAAGAATATAGAACAAGCTTCTAAATTGCTATTTTCAATTATGATCCTTGGAGATGATCGCAACATTGACCAAACATGGATCATGGGCAAGCAGGCTTATTGTCAGAAATCAAGATGATACTTTCGTCTAGAAAACTAAAAAGCTTTCTGCCATCCTGACCCCCAGATTGCTCATGAAAATTTTTATTGCTATTGTCTTTTTTTTATTCTCACCGGCATTTAGTGGTCTATCTGTTGCTCAGGCGAAAGCAAAGAAGAACTCCACGCTCTTTGCTTCAGCCTCATCATCTCTTCCAACAATTGTGATCGATCCTGGGCATGGAGGGTTGAATCGCGGCACGTGTTCGAAATCCCCCTTTTGTGAAGAAAAACGTGTCTGTTTACAGACTGCGCGCTTGGTAAAAAAATATCTCGATCAGCTCGGATATCGAGTGGTTATGACGCGCGAAACGGATGTGTTTATTCCGCTTCCTCGACGCGTTGAAATCGCATCTCAGGCGAGCAGTGCCATTTTTGTGAGTATTCATTATAATTCAGCTCCGAGTAAGGAGGTACAAGGAATAGAGATCTTTTTTTATGATTCTAAAGAATCAAAAGCTCGCACCTCATCTTCTAAGAAACTTGCAGAAGCGATTCTTCCTAGCTTGTTAAAACGGACGCAGGCACAGTCCCGCGGTGTGAAAAAAGGCAACTATTATGTCCTTCGAGAAACTTCAATGCCCGCAATTATTATTGAGGGGGGATTTATCTCCAATACAACAGAATGCGCTCTCATTAAAAGTTTTGATTATCAAGACAAGATTGCGCGCGGCATTGCTGATGGAATCAACCGGTATTTTATACACAAATGAGCTCAATAGTTCAGTAAAGAAAGCAAATCCCATTCTTGATATGGTTGGGTGTAGGCAGGTTCGTTGTTTGGTCCGGCATGAGAAATCCATACTTTCAATGTAGTAGGGGAGAAGATTGCATTGTGTAAATTAGTCTGTTTGCTAACAGGGCACTGAATGATCTGCATCAATATTTTTTCATCGATAGAACCATAATTTTCCAAAATTCTTTCTACAAGAATTGGATAGCGTTCTGGATGAGAAAATCCGGTTAGAAGTAAACAGTCTTTGGGTTGGTAATGAAAAAGAGAGGAAAGACTTCCGTCCTTTGAAAAAAGTAAGGTTTGATAGGGCAAATGAGAGATGTTACAGGAGGATAGAACTACTTTATTATCATTACCAGGTTCATATGTTGAGGGAGGGGCAAGGAGCGCATAATCTTCTCCAGGAATAAAATATTCGAGTTGACTCGCCGTTGCATATATGCCAATGCTTTCATTTGTTTTCCCATCAGATAATATATAATAGTATTCACATGTTCTTGGAGAATTTTGAAGAAGTGTTTTTGCATCATTTAAGCTGGCTGCATTTTGTAAGCAATCGCGTAGTAAAAAAGCCATAGGGACTCCTTGCCACGAGCCATAGCCAAGACCTCCAATTTCACCGATCGAGATTTTCTCTAGATTCATTCCTGTAATTGTTCCAATAAATCCGGCATAGCTCACATTGAGGAAAGGAATTCCTTCTTCGGGTTCTACAACTTGGAGGACGGCAGTATTTTGTAGGCTTTTCCCAATTGAGTAGTCAAGAACGCGGACGTGATAGAGCTCTTGATTTTTAGAAGCTTCTCCAGAGACCGTAATGGCGCTGCAATGAAACATTTCAGGGAAAAGGTTGAGCATCATAATCTTATGTAAAGGAATTGATGTCCCATCGGAAAGGCCCTTCATTTCTTCCAGGAAATGTTCAGGGATATAGGAGAGTAAGTGTGTGAAATTTTTTAAAAACGCACTGATTCGATTTGCGGTAAGAAGGTTTGATTCAGATTTTGGCGGATCGATAAATGTGGTGATGTTTTGTTTGATTTCATCGCGTAACAAAACGCCATGCTGGTACCCCCGTTCATAGGGAGTTCCTTTTAAATGGAGGATCCGTTGCTCATGCTCTTTTTCCAAAAAACCATATCCTTGTCTGGAGATGATTTCGCTAGATCCTGAAGAAGCCATAAGCAGCATAGTAACGGTAAATATTTTATACATAGAATCCCCAATAGAACAATGTGTCCTCGGCGGGAATTGAACCCGCGACCTGTCACTTAGGAGGCGACCGCTCTATCCACTGAGCTACAAGGACAAGAAGAAGATAGCTGTTTATTGTAGTGAAGAAAAAGATTGTGGGCTATTTAAAATAGACCTCTTGATGATCTATTTGATATCTGTGTATAACCAAGAGGTATATGCAGAAATTTAAAGATTGGTATTTAGAGAACCTCCCTCAACTGAAGAAAGATTACTTTCGTTTTTTGCGATTCGCATCAGTGAGTGCTGACCCAACATACTCTAGTGAAGTACTAGATTGTTCTCGATTTTTAGTTGAATATTTGCAGAAAGGCGGGTTGAAATCTGAACTCATTCAAACTTCTGGATACCCGATTGTGTATGCAGAGGATTTGAGTGCGGGGCCTGAGAAACCTACTGTGTTGATTTATGGTCATTATGATGTACAGCCTGTAGATCCGATTGAGCTTTGGATAAGTCCTCCCTTTGAGCCAACAGAGAGGGATGGAAAAATTTTTGCGCGCGGCGCTTCTGATGATAAAGGACAGATTTTTTATGCTTGTCTTGCTGTCATTGCATGGAAAAAAATGGGTCTCCCCTTGCCTGTTAATCTAAAGTTTTGTATCGAAGGAGAAGAGGAATCCTCCAGTATGGGACTGCAAAAAGCGTTGCCTTCATTAGAAAAAAAGTTAGAAGCGAGTGCTTTGCTGATCGTTGATTTTGATTCCATGCAAGATGGGACTCCAGCAATTACCTCAGGAGCCAGAGGAATAGCAAGTCTGGATGTTACTTTGACAGGTTCCAATAAAGATCTGCATTCTGGAGTGCATGGGGGGATCGCATATAACCCCAATCGTGCATTGGCTGAATTGCTATCAAAACTTTGGGATGAAAATGGACGAGTTGCTGTTCCTGGATTTTATGATGATGTGGCGAAACCAACTCCAGAAGAAATAGAATTGTATACATTTAGTTTGAATCGAGATTTGTTAAAAAGGGATTTTGGAATTGAGGCATTTGGTGGAGAAAAACACCATACATTGAAAGAATCCAATTGGTTTTATCCCGTTTTGGAAATCAATGGAATGAGTGGTGGCTATACAGGCGCTGGATTTAAAACAGTAATTCCAGCTGTAGCAAAGGCCAAAATTTCTTGTCGCCTAGTACCGAACCAAGATCCTGGCAAAATATGTCATGCGATTGCTCAGTTTTTACGAGAAAAAATACAGAAGGGGATCAAAGTTGAGGTGGACTTGCGTGGAGGCCTTGAAGCATTCCGAGGAGATCCAAAATCAACTTTAGCAAAAGCTGTAGTCGCGGCTGCAACGGAGGTGACAGGAAAGCCTTGTAAGCATATCCTTTCAGGAGCTTCTATTCCTATAGCTGCGCAGCTTGTTTCTGTACTGAAAGTACAATCAGTCGGAATGGGATTTGGACTTGCCACAGATGATATTCATTCTCCAAATGAACATTTTGATCTGCAGCGATTTGAAACCGGTTTTCTAACTGTTGCGAGGATGATCGAACGATTATGAAGATGTTAGATAAAATAGTAGATCCAAAGGGAAATGCAGCAAATGCCTTTTTTTGGCAATTGATGGGACCTCTTTTTATCCTCTGTGCATTTGCTCTGTCTCCGGATAATTTACTCTTTTTTTGCTTAGGGATTTTAGGTCTGTTTTTGTGTGCGCGGCTTCAGATGCGCGGTTTTGTGTATTCTCTTGTTGCTCTAGCTATTGTAGCTGGATGCGAGCACTCTCTCATTGGAGCTCATCATCTATGGCTTTTGGGTGTTGAGGGGTCTTATTCTTTAGCTTTTTTGGTCACAGCTCTGAATGCTGAGCAACACGTTAATTTCCTAGATTCTCTTTCTTCGCAACTGGATGCTAAGGGCGCTTCTATTGTCAATGTAGAAGAAGAGTTGATCAAATCGCAGGATTTAGCAACAGCAGAAAGGCTTTCGCATCAAGAGAAGATTGGAGAGCTTCAAAAAGAATTGGAGGAAGTTCATTCAGAATACTCATCTCTTTTGATTTTGAATGAAGTACTGCGCCAAACATTTGCTCGAGAAAATTCAGAAAAGGGAGTTCTTAAAGATACCTTAGATGGAGAAATCGCGAGTCGGGGATTTTTACAAGCGCAATTGACTGATGTTCAAAAAGAATATGCGCGCTTTAAAGATACAAATACGCTTGTTTTGCAGAATCAAAATTTGATCGATGAGCTCAATGCAGCACGGATTGATAAGGAGCAAGCGCGCATGATGAATGAGACGTTTTCTCGTTTGCATGCAAAGGAGCATGGGAAGGTCAAAGAATTGAATGATCTTCTTTTGTCGATGCAGAAAGAACAGCAACAATTGAAAGCACAGCTTTTGGCATCGTTCCATGAGAAGACTGCGGCAAATAGTCATTTTGATCAAATAGTTCAAGAAAGAGAACAACATAAGTCGGTTCTTCATCAATTAGAAACACTTCGAAGTGAACGTAATTTATTGAAAGAACGAGTGAACCTGGCGGAAATAGAGCTAGCTCGTAAGCAAGAACAGGATCAAGTTTCTATACGGCAATTGGAGATCTTGGAACTAGAGCGCAATTCCTTACAGCAAAGGGTCAAAGCGATAGAAACTGAATTAGCTCATATACAAGAACAATCTCAAGTCAAAGAGCCGTCTTTGCCGGGAAGTATCGCGGTTCAGCCAGAAGAATTTGTGCATCTCCAAGAAAAAGTTAAATCGCTCACGCAAATAGAGTTATTATATAAACAATTAAGAGCGCAATTTGATGAGAAAAATCAAGTTCTTCATGAGACGAGAGGTCAACTTTTCCATATTGACACACAATTTCAGGCGCTTCAAATGGAAATGGAAAGAAAAGAACTTTCAATGAATGTGATTCCAAAAGAAATTTTTATAGAAGTTTCAGATTTAGAAGAAAGATTGTCTTATTTTGAGAGGGAAAATGAAGAGCTGCAATCCCTTGTAAGCTCTCTTCTTTCTACTTCAGAAACAGCCTCCCGTCCTAAACGAAAAAAAAAAGTGAAGACGGGTTCTGATCAGGATCTTTTATTTAATTAATTATTTGAAATTTATCAATTACTTGCATGCAGTACTCTTCGAGTAGGCATCTAATTTCATATTCTGTTTTATTGGAAAAATCATGGTCATTTAAATCTGTTTGAACGATGTCTTCAGCGATTTTTGTGGGTTTGGCATCTAGTTTTCCTAAATTAGGAATGGATGTAGAAAATGGGGGCGTGTCGTTAAGGACATCATCGGGAAAGCTTGTTGAGATGAGATTGAACAGGAGTCTTTGGAGGTCTCTGAAAAGACAGATCCCTCTTGTTCTGGCATCTTCTTCCACAGCCCAACTACCAAAATCAGCAATCATCAGCTGATCTGATGTATCAAGAAGATATATGTTTTCTCCATGAAGATCCCCCCATCGAATATGTTGATCGAATAGATATAAACAACAATTTTGTGCCTGACGAAGAAGAATTTCAACTTTGATGGGAGAAAGGCCTGTTCCGTACAATGTGTTCAGAAGTTTTCCATGAATTCTCTCGATAACCATTTTGTAAATGGAGAAATGATAGAATCGGATTTGTTTTCTGTAGAATTGATCGGTTAATAATTGATAAATAGAGAGCGGTGTGGGGTCGTATTCTTTGATGAATAGGGCTCTTGTTTTGGCGATATTTTCATGATTCAACATCTTTCCAATTTGATATTCTTTTTCTAGGGATAACAAGCTTTTTTTTATAACAAATGCATGGGGATTATTCTTGTATTCGACGACTTTGCTGAAAAATCCCAATCCCAATAATTCTCCGGAAGGAATTAGGTCTTGTGTTTTTACAATCCCTTTTTTATATCTGATCGGTATTTCTGGGAAAATACCTGTAGCTTCGCAAAACATGATTCCAAAACTTAGGAACTGTGAAATAATAAAATAGACGATTTGACCGCGCCAAATCAGCCTACAATCAACGATCAAAAATGGGGTTGTATATTTATGGATGCCACCCCATTTTTGATCGTTGAGTGTAGGCGATTTCGCGTGGGTCAAATCGTCCATTTTATTGTTTCATAGTTCCTTAGAGAAGAAAGTAGTAATTTTATAAGAGATTTCAAGTATTTTAACGATGGGGATCAGTATGAAGTTAAAATCTCATGGCCCGTATTCGTGATCAGGATTGTGTGTTCCCATTGTGCGGAGGGTTTTCTATCTTTTGTTCTGCAGGTCCAGTGATCTCGAGGATCGATCGTGCCTTCTCGAACGCCAGCATTGATCATGGGTTCGATAGTGAAGGTCATTCCGGGCGTCATTAGGATATTTAGATTGTTGTAGTGATGAGGGATTTCCGGGGCTTCGTGAAAGTGAACTCCCACACCATGTCCTACAAATTGATTGACTACAGAGCAGCCCTGGCTTGTTGCGTAATCTTCTATGGCCTCACCGATATGCCAAATAGGCACCCTTGGTTTGCAAACGGCAATAGCCCTTTGCAAACATTCATAAGAGACCTCGACGACTTTCTTTTTTTCGGAGGAGACTTCGCCGATCAGAACCATTCGGCTGGTATCGCCAAAAAAACCATCGACAATGGAAGAGACATCAATATTGAGGATATCACCCTTTTCAAGAGGCCTGTTATCGGGAATTCCATGGCAAATCACCTCGTTTAGAGAAGTGCAGATTGTTTTTGGATAAGGAGGGTTGCCATAGCCAAGAGGAGCGGGAATAGCACCCATTTCTTTATGGAGTTTGCGAGAAAGGATGTCCAGTTCGAGGGTTGTGGTCCCTTCTTTTGCTGCGTTACAAAGGATATCGAGAATTTGAACTGTGACACGGCAAGCTTTACGGATTTTTTCGATTTGTTCTGGGGTTTTTAAAATAATCCCATACTTTTTAAGGTAAGTCTTTGCTGGAGATTCTTCAGGAGGGGGCGTGGGGTAATGGCATTTTTTCCATTTTTTATCGCTACCGCACCAACAAATATCATTTCTTGAAATCATAAGAGAAAGTGTAGCACGCGATGGAGAAAAAGGCTATATTTGTTGATGGATAGCGAAGCTGGCTAGTCCCGTTAGAAACATCTGAACAGCTACCAAGATAAGGATAAGGCCCATGAGTCTTTCTAGGGCTGTGATAACACGGGGGCCGAGTATTTTTTGCAGGTATGATCCACCGAGTAAAATCAAGAGAGAAGGAACCCAAGCAATGCATACGGCGCCGATGGTTTCCCATGGACTCAGTTCTTGACGGGAATAGATCATGACTGCGGCTAAGACGGCAGGGCCCGCCACAAATGGAATCGCTAAAGGGACTATAAAAGGTTCTATATCATGAGGAATGCTCTCTGTTGGTGTCTCATTAGGAGGAAAGATCATTTTTAAGCAAATGACAAAGAGGATAATTCCTCCAGCAATTTGAATGGTATCTTGAGCAATATTTAAAAAATTCATTAATCCATCGCCTAGAAATGCAAACAAAATGATGACAACAAGAGCGATGAGCATTTCTCGGAAAATGATAATTCTTTGTCTCTTTTCGGGGATTTTTTTTAAAAAACTGATATATAAGGGAATATTGCCAATAGAATCCATGAGTAGGAAAAGGGAGAAGGCAATCGAGAAGAAGGTCATATTTTGATCCTACTCGATTTTAGATGAATTTTCAAGTTTCAGTTGTTTTTTTGAAGTAGTTTCAATACGGTGCCAAAGACGATTCATGAAGCTTCTTTGTTCTTTATTGAGGTTGTGGAGGATAAGGAGGCAATCGCTATTTTTCGCAAAAGCCGCTTTTGTCCAGTTGGCAGATCCGCTCACAAGTGTTTGTTCATCAATATAAACAAATTTATGGTGCATCAATTGAACTCCCTGACTGTAGAGAACTTGTACATTAGAGCTTTTTAGGATTTCCACCGCTTGCGCGCTGGCTCCAAGAGCAGAGTGCATATCGATAATGACGGTCACGGACACACCCCTTTTTTGGGCTCGAATAATCTCTTCAATCAGAACATTGTGGGTGAGTGTAAACAGAGCGATGCGTAAAGATTTTCTAGCTTGCTTGATTTGTTTTTT
>Ga0066600_10000691_pt1 | contig 12113 bp, 9 predicted proteins | sample Lowcelwee11metaG_FD_59486 | JGI IMG/M metagenome (GOLD analysis project Ga0066600, IMG submission 59486) | Freshwater pond sediment microbial communities from the University of Edinburgh, under environmental carbon perturbations - Low... | ecosystem: Environmental > Aquatic > Freshwater > Pond >... | reverse complement strand
AGCGGCGGGAAAATCGTCCAGCCTGGGTGCGCCGGCAAGAATGTGCCCCGGGGCGTCGATGTGGGTGCCGGTATGGGAAACGAACTGCAGCGACTTTTCGGCGAAGCCGTTGCGGGCGATGGTGAAAGCATCGGCGATAACGGGCGGTTCGGTGCCCGGGAACACGGGCATGGTTTCGCTGATGGGATGGGTCAGGTCGATTACATTCATGCTACAACTCCTGGCGAAAGATCCTTTTCAACAACCTGCCGAGCAGGGGCAGAAGCCGCAGTTCAAAATCATCAGGCTCGCGAAATGCATTTGGTCGTGAATGGGCAAACGCCGTATCGATCTTGCTGAACTGCAGTTTTTTCTTTTCCTGCTCCAGTTCCAGCCTGGCCATTTCCAGTTCTTTTTCCTTTTGCAGTATGCCGCCGCCGGCTTTCGTCCATTCCATGACCTGGCGCAATTCGCCGCCGTCGAGCCACATGCCGTGTTCGCGGCATTGGTCGGCGATGACGCCGCTGCGCGTGCCGAGGTTGATCCGGTTCATCAGTCTGCGGCAGACCGGGCAGTCGATATAGGAGACCGGATATTCGCTGCTGCGCCTGACATTCTGCACCTCGTGCAGGCGCTGGGGATCGATGGCGTGAACGCGGGTCACCGCCAACGCCAAAAAAGCTTCCAGTTCGCCCGGATCGAAAAAAAGGCCCAGGCAGCGCTGACAACGCTCGATCAGGAATTTCTCGCCCAGGCGCAGGTCGACGGTCTGCAGGGAGATGTGGCAGCGGGGGCAGATGCGTTCGGATTCGGGCTTTTCCACCGTGAAGCGGTGCACCACCGACAGGTCGACGTCCTGGCGGGTCCGGCAATAATCGCAAACCAGCAGGGTTCCGGTCAGGACCGCGCCGCAATTCTTGCAGTTGGCCATGATGCTATCGCCTGCTACAACTCATAACCCAGACTCAATTCCAGCGCCAAAGCCGGCGCCCGCAGATAGCGTCGGTGGCGCGGTCCGTTGACGTCGTCAAAAAGGTCGGTCACATCGATGCCCTTCACCGGGCCTCTGGCGTACAGGTAGCCGAGCATCCTGTAGATGAGACTAGCGCTGAAAAACATCCGCGAGGACACCGGAACCAGCAGGCCGCCGCCGGTGTTGAAGCCGATGCCAAGGTAGGTGGCGTCGTGCATGACGCCGTGCTTGTCGGCGACGTTGTCGCGCACGGTCAGCCAGGGAAAGATGAGGCCGAAATGGACGAACAGCTTCCAGGCGTCTGTTTTCAACAGATAGGTACGCGAATTGAGCTGGACCAGCCGCGACACCGCCGTGCCGTCCTTGCCCTGGAACGCGGCGTCATGGCCGGATAGCCGATAGGAGACAGACCACAATCCTGTCCGGAAACGGCGGCCGAAGCCGATCCCGAAACCGAGGCCGGGCTTGACCCTGGGGATAAAAAAAACCTGGTCGGCGTTGCCCACGACCATGGCGCCGTTCAGGTCGAGAGGCTTGAAGGAGAGAAAATGCGCCGTGGCCTCGAAGAAAAAAGCCCCTTTTTCCCGGGGCTCGGGCACGACGACGGGCGGCTCCTGCGCGGCGGCGGCGGCCGCCAGCCAAAGCATGAACGCGCAGCGGATCCCCAATGACCTCATGCCGTCATTTCCCAGGTTCTTCCCCGGCCGCAGGCGGGGGCGCGGTTGCCGTTTGCGCCTTGCCTTTTTCCCTGGCGATCTCCATCAACGCGTCGACCAGCCCCGGCAGGGACGAGATGTCGAAACCGTGGTTGATGGTGTATACCAGCCCCTGGTCGGAATTCTCCCAGACTTGGCAGAACCCCTTGCTCCGCTGTATGAAAGCGGTGATCTTCTCCAGGGCGGAAGGGACGGGGAAAGAGGTCATGTTCTCGCGCAGGGCCTGGGCGACCAGGCGGGGCAAGAGCGGACTGGCATACCCGAAGCCGTTGCCGCGGCGGGGAAGCTTGGTGGCCATTTCCTTGAAGGCGTCGCTGTCTGCCAGGCGTTGAGTTTTGGCGGAGAAAATGGAGTCCACCAGCGAGAGGCGGGAAGCGGCCAGCAGCCATTCGCCTTTCTGGGCGATGACCGGCTCCAGCGGGAAGGGCGCCGGCAGGCGGGGAAAAATGATTTTTTTTACCCCGCCGGCTTCGCTGGCCTTGATGTTGCCGGTCGCGGTCAGCTTGCCTTTGAGAGTATCGAAAAGGTAATTGTCGTTGACGCGCACGAGCAGGGCGAATGACGGTTCCGGCAGCGACACCGGCTTCGCTCCCAGCGGCAGGGAAACTCTTTTTTCCGGGTCCAGAACGAGCAGGAAACCCAGGCGTCCTCCGTAGGACTTGATGAGCCGGTCGTAATCGACGCCGGCCGCCTGCATCCCCCCTTTGATCATGGCCAGCGCCTGGTCGGGAGTCGGGACTTTCGCGCCCGGCGCATTCTGGCCGGCCATCATGGGCGTGATCATGCTGGTCCATTCGATCAGCTTGGCGAAGTTGTAGTCGGAAACAAACGCCAGCGCCGTGTCGGCCGGCAGCAGCCCGATCTCATCGAGCGGGCGCGGAGCCGTCCCGACGATGTTCCACAGCAAGCCCTTGTCGCGGCCCGGCCGGTGATGCAGGACGACGCGGACGCGATGCAATCCCGGCTTGACGGCAAAAGAGCTGTAGCCCACGCCGCTTATTTCATTCAGGCCGTAGCCTTGCAACATCATATCCAGCATGCCGAGACCCTGTTTGGCCTGGGCCTGCCGGGAATCCGGCAGGGCCTCCACGTTCTTCTTCAGGCTGGCCAATACGGCCTGGAGAGCCTGGCTGAACTGTTCGGCGTGCAGGTAAGCGAATGCCTCGCCTCCCTTGTCTAATTTGGACGTCACTTGCCAATACGTATTGTCCACCGCCGAACGGTTCCAGCGCGGCACGACGAATTGGATCAAGGCCCAGGCCGCCGCGGCGCCGAGCAGCAATCCGCATAATATCAGGATCAGGGATTTTTTCATTTTTCACCTCCACGGGACAGATTATAAGGAATGGGAATTAAAATGCAAGCCGCCCGCTCCAGGTTCGGCCACGGCGGCGCTCATTGACAGCCGGCGCATAATTGGATAGAATCCTGGCAGCGATAGAGGTATGCCATGGCCAGCGATCAGCAATTCACGTTCGGATTCGATGCCGACCCGCAAATAAAGGAAAAAAACGAACTGCGGTCTCCCCGCCTGTATCGCGTCATCCTGCACAATGACCATTTCACCACCATGGAATTCGTGATCGACGTCCTGGTGAAGATATTCCGCAAACCGGCGCGCGAGGCCAACCGCATCATGCTCGATGTCCACCGCCGCGGCAGCGGCGTCTGCGGCGTTTACAGCTATGATATCGCCCGCACCAAGATCTCCCAGGTGCTCGCCCTGGCCCGCGAACAGGAATTCCCGCTCAAATGCACCCTCGAGGAGGCCTGAGACCCCCATGGACAAAATGGAGATCCAGGAAGAACTGAACCGCATCCTCGCCGTGGCCTTCGCCGACGCCCGCAGCCGCAAGCACGAGTACCTGACCCCGGAACACATCCTTTACGCCTCGCTTTTTTTTGAAGTCGGGGCCGGGATCGTCAACCGCTGCGGAGCCAACGTCGAACTCATGAAAAAAGAACTGGAAACCTACCTGAACGAGCGCGTTCCCAAGGCCTCCAAAAACGATCCCGTCCCTTCGCTCGGTTTCCAGGACCTGATGGAGCGGGCCGTGGTCCATACGGCGGCAGCCGAAAAAAAACTCCTGGAGATCGGCGACCTGTACGCCGCCCTGCTCGAGGAGGAGGAATCCTTCGCCGCCTACCTGCTGCAACGCGAAGGGGTCAGCCGCTTCACCCTGCTCAACGTCATTTCCCACGGCGGCGAGGCCCCGACCGCAGGAACGGAAGCCAAGGCGGAAAAGAACCGGGACGCGAACGATGGTAAAAAACAGCAGTCCGCGGGAAAAACGGAAGAATTCCTGAAATTGTACACCTGTGAACTGACAGGCAAGGCCCGCGCCGGCGAGAGCGAGCCGTTGATCGGCCGCGCCGATATCCTGGAGCGCACCCTGCAGGTGCTCTGCCGCCGCTTCAAGAACAACCCGGTCCATGTCGGCGATCCCGGTGTGGGCAAGACGGCCATCACCGAGGGCCTGGCCCAACGCGTGGTGCAGGGAAAAGTGCCGTCGGCCTTGAAGAACATTCGCATCTACTCACTGGACCTGGGTGCCTTGCTGGCCGGCACGCGCTACCGCGGCGACTTCGAGGAAAGGCTGAAGAAAGTGCTCTCCGCCCTGCAGGGCGAAAAGAACGCCGTACTCTTCATCGACGAGATCCACGCCATCATCGGCGCCGGCTCGGTCTCGGGCGGCTCCCTGGACGCCGCCAACATCCTGAAGCCGGTGCTGGCCCAGGGCAAGCTGCGCTGTATCGGCACCACCACCCATGAGGAGTACAAGAAGTTTTTTGAAAAGGACCGCGCCTTGTCGCGCCGCTTCCAGAAAATAGAGATCCCCGAGCCCTCGATCGACGAGACCTATGAGATCCTGGTGGGCTTGCGCCGGCGCTACGAGGAATACCACCGGGTGACCTACGCCAACGAAGTGCTCAGGGCGGCGGCGGAGCTTTCCGGCAAGTTCATCAACGACCGCTTCCTGCCCGACAAAGCCATCGACGTCATCGACGAGGCCGGGGCGCTGGCGCGCATGAACGCGGCGGCCAAGGACGGGCCCGCGCTTATCCGCGTCGACGACATCGAGCATGTGGTTTCGCGGATCGCCAAGGTCCCGCGCCGCAGCGTATCGCTTTCGGAGAACCAGAACCTGCGCCTCCTGGAAACCGATCTGAAATCGCGTATCTTCGGCCAGGACGAAGCCGTGGAAAAGGTGGCCTGGGCCATCAAGCGTTCCCGGGCCGGGTTTCACGAGGCCGACAAGCCGGTGGCCAAATTCCTTTTCGTCGGCCCCACCGGCGTGGGCAAGACCGAGCTGGCCCGGCAGCTGGCCGACGCGCTGAGCGTCCCCCTGCTGCGCTTCGACATGAGCGAGTACCAGGAGAAGCACACGGTGTCGCGCCTGGTCGGCTCGCCCCCCGGCTATGTCGGCTACGAAGAGGGCGGCCTGCTGACCGAGGCGGTGCGCAAATCGCCTTACGCCGTGCTGCTGCTCGACGAGATCGAAAAGGCCCACTTCGACATCTTCAACACCCTGCTGCAGGTGATGGATTACGCCACACTGACCGACAACAGCGGCCGCAAGGCCGATTTTCGCAGCGTGGTGCTGATCATGACCTCGAACGCCGGGGCCAAGGAATTGGGCAAGACCTTGGTCGGGTTCCAGGGCGAATCGCTTTCCGGGGCCGTCACCGTGGCCGTGGAGAAACTCTTCTCCCCGGAGTTCCGCAACCGCCTGGACGCCATCGTCACCTTCAAGAACCTGGATGAAGCCGTGGTCGCCCGCATCGTCAAGAAAATGATCGCGGAATTCAGCCTGCGGCTCGAGGAAAAGGGAGTGGCCCTGCGCGTCAGCCCCGCCGCCATCGCCTGGCTGGCCCGGCGCGGTTTTTCCCGGATCTTCGGCGCCCGCGAAGTAGCACGCCTGGTCCAGGAGAAGATCAAGAACCCCTTCGTCGACGAAGTGCTCTTCGGCCGCCTCAAAAGCGGCGGTGCGGCCAGGATCGAGGTCGAAAAGGACGAGCTGGTCATCCGGGTCGAGGACGAAAAACAAGGCGAAAGTCAAAAGACAAAAAACAAAATCCGCAACAAAGCACATTGATCGCTCTTCGTAGGGAACGCAAATTTGCGTTCCCTCCCCCAACAGGGCCCTTTTGTTTTCTCTGCTTTCAGCGTCACTGCATTGATTATTATTTTTCATCTCTTTATAATGCCCTCTTTCCACAAATCCATCGGCTTCGTGGGCCGGAAGGCGAGGGAACATGAACCTTGAGGGGAAGAAACAACCTGTCGAACTGCTGCGCGAGGTCGGCCTGATCGCCGCCGTCGCCTTCGCCATCGGGTCGGTCATCGGTTCGGGCATCTTTAAAAAGCCCGGTTTGATGGCTTCCCAGCTCGAATCGCCTCTGCTATTGCTCCTGGTCTGGGTGGTGGCCGGGATCATGACCCTGTTCGGCACCCTGAGCCTCGCCGAGATCTCGGGCATGTTCCCCCAGGCCGGCGGCCAGTACATTTTTTTCAACAAGAGTTACAACGAATTCGCCGGCTACCTTTACGGCTGGGCCGTTTTCATCGTCATCCAGACCGGGTCGATCGCCTCAATCGCATATGTCTTTTCCGACTCTCTCGGCTATTTTTTCACCTTCCCGCGCCTGGGGCCGGCCTGGGAAACTTTCGCCCTGCATATCCCCTGGATCGGCGATATCACCCCATTCAAATTCATCGGCCTCAAGGGCTGCACTATTTTATTGATCCTTTTCCTGACCACGGTCAACTACCTCGGCGTGCGCCTGGGCAGCGCCGTGCAGATCGTTTTCACCGGGCTGAAGATCGCCGCCATCCTGGCCATCGTGGTCCTGGCCTTCGCCATCGGCCACGGCAGCCTGGCCAATTTCACCCAGTCCGCCGTCAGCTTCAGCGGCGGATATGCGCCGGTGTTCCTGGCGTTCATCATCGCCATGTCGGGCGCCTTCTGGGCTTATGACGGCTGGATCAACCTCACCTACCTGGCCGGCGAGATCAAAAACCCGCAGAAGAACATGCCGCGGGCCATGATCATCGCCGCCATCGTCTTTATCTCGATCTACCTGCTGATCAACCTGGCCTATTTCTACATCATCCCCGTCCATGAGATGGGCGCCAAGTACCTGGCCGCGGAAAGCACCGGACAATCCTACCTGGTGGCCACGGATGTGGCCTCCTCCTTCCTGGGCAGCTGGGGCGGCAGCCTGATCGCCGTGGCCATCATGATCTCCACGTTCGGCACGGTCAACGGCACGCTGATGATGTCGGCGCGGGTCTATTACGCCATGGCCAGGGAAAAACTTTTCTTCAGCCGCTTGCAGAACGTCCATCCCCGCTTTCGCACCCCCGGGCCGTCGCTGATCGTCCAGGCCGCCTGGACCACGGTCCTGATCCTGAGCGGCACCTTCGACCAGCTGACCGACATGCTGATCTTCGTCTCTTGGATCTTCTATGCCGCCGCCGCGGCCAGCGTCATCGTCCTGCGCCGCAAGCTGCCCGACCACGAGCGTCCGTACAAGGTGTGGGGCTATCCAGCCGTGCCGGTGCTGTTCATCATTTTTGCCATGATCTACGTGGTCTTCACCCTCTATTCGGATATCGTCAATTATTCCAGCGGCCGGGCGCCCTTGATCAATTCGCTGTTCGGACTGCTGCTGGTGGCCGCGGGCATCCCCGGCTACATCTATTGGAAACGCCGCAAGTACCGGGAGGTCGCATGAAAAGATCGCTCATATTCTGCCTGACGACGGTTTTTGCCGTTTCGCTGCTGCCGGCTGAAAAAAAACTGACCGGTTACTCCGAAATGATGACCAGGCTCAAGGAGCTGGACGCATCCAGTTCCCGGGTCTCGCTGGCCATGATCGGCCGCTCGGTCCAGGGGCGCGACATCCCGGCGCTTTTCTTTGCCAACGGCAAATTCGCTGCGGCCAGGGATAAAAAACCCCTGGTCCTGGTTTTTTGCCAGCAGCACGGCGACGAGGCTTCGGGCAAGGAGGCCGCGCTGCTCCTGGCCGCCGACCTGCTCGGGCGCAGCAAAAAGATCCTTGAGGCACTCGACCTGATCCTGGTGCCGACGGTCAATCCCGACGGCTCCGAGCTCAAACAGCGGCGCAACGCCAACGGCCGCGACCTGAACCGCAACCACGTGCTGCTCAGCGAGCCGGAGACGCAGGCCCTGCACCGGCTGTTCCAGCAGTGGCTGCCCGAGATCGTCCTCGACGTGCACGAGTACGGCGCCGTGTCGCGCTGGTGGGTCGACCAGGGCGTGATCAAGAATGCCGACGAGATGCTGGGTTGCCTGAGCAACCTGAACATCGACGCCGGCATCCGCGCTTTCAGCCAGGATGCCTTTTACCAGGCCATGCGCGAAACCGTGCTGAAAGACGGTTACGTCCTTTTTCCCTACACGGTCGGGGCGCCGGTCGAGAACGAGCGCCTGCGCTTTTCGACCAACGACATCGACGACGGCCGCCAGGGTCTGGGCATCTACGACACGCTGTCGTTCATCCTGGAGGGCAAGGGCTACGGCGACATGGCGAATATGCTGGAACGGCGCAGCGCCGCTCAGCTCAGCGCCTTGACCGCTTTCCTGCGCACCGCCGCCGCCCAGAGCGACGGCATACTGGCCATGGTGCGCACCGCCCGCGCCAGGCTTCTCGAAAATGTCGCTCCCGGCGAACGAGCTTTCCTGCGCATGGATTATTTCCCCGACCCCGACCGGCCCAGCATCGCCTTCCCTGTGTTCGATCTGGTCAAGTGGCAGGCCGAGGTCCGCGAGTGGAAGCCGTTCGCGCCGCTGGTCAAGATCAAAAAAAGCGTGGCCCTTCCCCAAGCCTACATCATCCCCGCCGGCGAAACTGCGCTGCTCGACCTGCTGCGCCGCCACCAGCTGCAAATGCGGCGCCTGACCGCACCGGCCGCGGTGCAGGTTGAGCAATACCGCGTACTGCACGCGGCGGCCCGCATGGAGGAAGAAAGATGGCTGCCCGAGTTCGACCTGGAAAAAACCGCTAAAACCGTCGAACTGTCCGCGGGCGACGTGCTGGTCTTCCTTCCCCAGCGGGCAAGGCTGCTGATCCCGCTGCTGCTGGAACCGGAATCCTCCTGGGGCATCCTCACCGATACCGGCGGCTCCCCGAGCCAGTTCAGCGCCTTTGCCCGGGAAGGGGGAACTTACCCGATCCTGCGCCTGATGGAGAGAGCCGACCTGCCGCTGGAGGAGGTCAAGTAGTCCGAAGTTCGTTATGCGTTATGCGTGATGAGAAAAAGCAAAAGCAAGCCCAGATGCCATAAAATTGAAATTTAAAAGAACTGACTGGCCAGCACGACCAGGATCAAGAGCGGACAAACATACTTGATGGCGATGACCCACAGCCGTGCCAGGCGGAAGCTGGCGCCGTCGGCGGTGATCTCATCGAGTGCATTGGCTGTTTTCCAGACGTGAGCTACGAAGACAGCGATGAAAAAAGCGCCGACGCTCAAGGCCACGTTTCCCCAGATCTTGTCCCATAGGGAAAGAAAATCGATATGAAAAAAAGGCAGGCTGCTAAAAAACTTCATCCCGCCGCCGGAAAGGGCTGACGGAACGCCGAAAGCAAAGGCCAGCGCCCCCATCAGCCAGGAGGCCTTGCGGCGCGTCCACTTTTTCTCGTCGATCAGGAAGGCCACCGGCACTTCCAGGATGGAGATGGTCGATGTCAGGGCGGCCACGGCCAGCAACATGAAAAAGAGAGAACCGAACCACATCCCCCCGGGCATGCGGGCAAAGATCACGGGCAGGATGTTGAACACCAGCCCCGGCCCCTGCCCGGGCTCCATGTTCTGCGAAAAAAGGGCCGGAAAAATAATAAACCCGGACAGAATAGCTATCGTGGTGTCCAGGGCCGCCACCCAGGCGGCAGAGGAGACCAGGTTTTCCTTCTTGCCCAGGTAGGAGCCGTAGGTCAGCATGGTGCCCATGCCCAGGCTCAGGCTGAAAAAGGCCTGGCCCATGGCCTCCAGGAACACCGGGCCGCTGATCTTGGCGAAATCGGGCTTGAGATAGAAAAGCAGCCCTTTCCCGGCGCCCGGCAGGGTCAGTGAGCGGACCATGAGCAGGATCATGATCAGGAACAGGGTAGGCATCAGGATCTTGGAATATCGCTCCAGGCCGGCGGCGACGCCCTTGATCACGATATAGATGGTCAATACCATAAAAATGGCCAGCAAAAGGACCTGAAGCCAGGGGGAAGCGATGAAGCGGCCGAACATGGCAAGCGCCTTGCCCTTGTCAATTCCGCTGAACTGGCCGCTCAAAGACTTGAAGCAATAGCCCAGGGTCCAGCCGGCGACGACAGAGTAAAAGGAAAGGATCATTACTCCGGTGATCACGCCCAGGTATCCGGTCCAATGCCAGATGCTGTTCGGGCGGATGGCGGCGAAAGCCCCGACCGGGTTCCTGGTCGTGGCCCGGCCAAGTGAAAACTCGGCCAGCAAGACCGGGAGTCCCAGAACGATGACGCAGCCGATATAGATCAATACAAAAAGCGCCCCGCCGTTCTTGCCGGTGATATAGGGAAAGCGCCAGATGTTCCCCAGCCCGACGGCCGAGCCGGCCGCGGCCAGGATGAAGCCGGCCCGCGACCCCCAATTGCCTCTGGATGACATATCCGTTCTCCTTCGTTCCTCAGGCGTTAGATCTTTTTTTGTTTTTCCAGTAAAAATAAACCGGCACTCCCGACAGGATCAGGAACAAGCCCTTGCCGGAATTGAGCGGGTCGCCGATGATGATGTAAACGATGAAGAAAAGGGCGATGGCCACATAGAGCAGCGGCACCAGCGGGTAGCCGCTCACCCGGTAGGGTCGCTCCAGCTCCGGTTTCTGCAGGCGCAGCTTGACCAGGCCGATGACAGTCACGGCGTTGAACAGCAGCGAAGCGAAAGCGGTATAGGTCAGCAGATCGTTGAACGTCCCGGAAAGGACCAGCAGGCAGGACCAGACCCCCTGGTAGATCAGCGAGACGTGCGGCGTGCGGTAGCGCTCATGGATGCGGCAATTCTTCCGGAAGAACATGCCGTCACGGGCCATGGCGAAGTACAGCCGGGGGCCGGACAGGATCAGGCCGTTGACGCAGCCGAAAGTGGATACCAGGATGGCCAGGGTGATGAAGATAAGCCCGGCCTGGCCCATGATCGCCTGGGCCACGGCCGCCCCGATGCGGTTCTCGCCGACCGCGGCCATCTGCTGGATCGGCATGACGTAAACGAAAGCCATGGTGGTCAGGGTATAGATCAGGGCCACGGCGCCGCTGCCCAGGACCATGGCGCGCGGTATGTTTTTCTGCGGCTCGCGCACCTCCTCGGCCACGAAGGCCACCGAGTTCCAGGAATCGTAGGCGAACAGGGCCTTGCTCATGGCCACGGCCAGGGCGGCGAACAGGGGCAAGGCGGAAGCCGCCGGCAGGACGGGCTTCAGCAGGGGCAGGAAATTCCTGAAACTGCCCTTGAAGAACAGGAAGGCGGCGACGACCAGGAGCAGCATGGCCGCCACCTTGGTGATGGTAAAGATATTCTGCAGGGCGGCGCCGGCGCGCACGCCGCGGATGTTGACCGCGGTCAGCAGGGCGATGCACAGGATGGATGCCGCCTGGGCCGTCGAGACGCTGAAAACCTGACCGAACAGGTTGAGGGAGAACAATTTGCTGGCCTCGCCCAGGAAAGGGAAAAAGACCCCCAGGTACTTGGCAAAGGCGATGGCCACCGCGGCGATGAAGCCGCTTTGCACCACCAGGAAAAATGTCCAGCCGAACAGGAACCCCCATAACGGTGAATACGACTCCCTTAAAAAAACATATTGCCCCCCGGCCTTGGGAAAAGCCGCCGCCAACTCCCCCATGCTCAGGGCGCCGAAAACGGTCAGCACGCCGCCGATAAGCCAGAGCAGGATCAGCAGCCCCGGTGTCTGGATGAAACCGGCCATCAGCGAGGGGGCGATGAAAATGCCCGAGCCGATCATCGAGCCGATGACGATGTTGCTGGCATCGAGCACCCCCAGGCGGCGCTCCAGTCCGCTTGCGCATCCCGCGTCTGCCATGGTGTTCTCCTTGGAAAGAGTAATGAATATCTTTTTAAGCGGAAAAAGTCAACCCGGGAGCATTGGAGGAACCGGGACGGCTGGAGCGCAGCCTCTGATTGACTTATTTTTTTTATTTCTCTAGAATCTCCTCGATCCAAGGAGGCGCATATGAACCAAGGACCGTCGATGTGGGGCTGGATCTTCATGGCTACGGCCTGGGGAGTGATCCTGCTGCTGACCATTTACTGCTTCAGCCGCGTGCTGCTGGCCAAGAAGAAAAAAACCGAGAGTGGCGGCCGCGCCCAGTGGGCCTCGCGCATCGGCCTGATCCTGGCCATGGCCGGCAACGCCATCGGCCTGGGCAACTTCCTG
>Ga0066600_10000688_pt1 | contig 12126 bp, 7 predicted proteins | sample Lowcelwee11metaG_FD_59486 | JGI IMG/M metagenome (GOLD analysis project Ga0066600, IMG submission 59486) | Freshwater pond sediment microbial communities from the University of Edinburgh, under environmental carbon perturbations - Low... | ecosystem: Environmental > Aquatic > Freshwater > Pond >... | reverse complement strand
ATAACATTGCTGAATACGGCGACATATCCTTTTTTAAACTCATTAATATAAATATCGAACAAATTTTCTTTAACTTTTATATCGTCGTCAATAAAAAAAAGTAAAGGATATTTAGCAGAATCGGCTCCGGCATTTCTAGACTTTGACCTTCCGAGATTTTTAGAGTTTTCAATTATTCTGATCATCGAGTCTTTAAAAGGTTTAACCGGAATCTCAGGATAATCATTTACTATTAATATCTCGAAATCGCACGAAATACTCTGCGACAGGATAGAATTTACGGTTCTATTTAATGAATCGGGTCTGTTGTATGTCGGTATAATTACAGAGAACATTTTTTATCAAAGTCCTTTTTCAGATTTATGAAAAACATGGTTACAGCGGTAAGAGTAATGAGCGAGACAGCCACTTTCCAGTTTCTGTGCGGCAGCAGAAATCTGAAAAAAATGTGATGAGGGATCGTAACGATGCACAGCATAAGGATCATCATCCTTTTAATTTGATCATTGAACCCGGCTTTTTCAAAAATGATCCCCAGTATTAAAAAAAATATCGGGAACATAGGCACGATCAGCCTTTCTGTATCGCCGGCGAGAAAACAGCTGAAAAAATAAATTATTATCAAAACCAGAAAATGTATATTCTTTATAAAAAACTCTTTCGAGATCTTCATAAATACGATAGGAACTAATGCAAGAGGTATAAATGTGTTTAATATTCTGTAATAAGTTACAGGATCGAACATTTTATTCGATTCATCAAATCTTAACTTCGCGAATGAGTATAAAATTCCGGAATTGTGAGATGACTCTGTAACAATGAAAGCTCTTAACGCAAAAAAAATAAAAAGAGAAGGAATTACCGAAACAAGAAACTTCGGTATAAATTTTCTATTATCACTATAAAAAGCGTAAAATACAAAAGCTGAAGGCACAACAAAAAGAATCGTCTCGCGGTTTAGAACTCCTACAGCAAGTATGCATGCCATTAATACAAAATTATTTTTTTTCAGGCTTATCAGGAAAAGAAGTAAAAGAATATAAGTGAACAGATCGTGCGTATCGTAATAATTCCATACGGGAAACCCGAATGTATATCGGTTCACCATGTAAAGCAGTGTCAGATAAAAGGAAGTATCATTTTTAAGTCCGTAAACTTTAAGGAACTGAAAAAAAATTATCGGTAAAAGTAAAGCCATTAAAATTGTAAGCAGATAAAAACTCGTGTCAATATCAAACGGCATCATACCTGCAATATAAGGCATTAATATCCTGTAGCCGAAATTTCTGGAAACCGTTTTATCGAATCCGGGTGAAGCTTCAGCCATAAGACGGTAATTCTGAATGTCAGGTATCTGAGAGAAACGGTCTTTTGATGTATCCATCCTGCCGTAAAACAGGATCATAACGGAAGCGGCGAGTAAAAGTAGCAGATAAACATTCTTCATGGCAATAATATAAGATAAATTACAGTCAAGGTAAATTAAAAATATGAAAATAAAATTGTTTCAAAGTGCTACTTGAGAAGTTATATTTAACAGTTAAGAAAAATAAGGATTTAACAGATTATGAAAATCAACACAAATCCGGTAAGAGGCATGAAGGATTTTCTTCCGGACGAGGCGGAACTTAGAGAAAGAGTAAAAAGAACGATAATCGATACCTACACTTCATTCGGATACAGGAAGATCGAAACTCCAGCACTTGAGCATCTGGAACTTCTGTCCGGCGGAGACGGCGGCGAGAATGAAAAGCTTATCTATAAAGTTTTAAAACGGGGTGAGAAACTCGACCTTTCGCAAGTTAAAGATGAAAAGGATCTTTCGGAAGAAGGCCTGAGGTTCGACCTGACCGTTCCGCTCACAAGAATATACGCGAACAATCAGGGAAATATTCCTCTGCCTTTCAAAGTTATCCAGACGGATTATGTTTACAGAGCGGAAAGACCGCAGAAAGGCAGATACAGACAGTTCATGCAGTGCGACATTGATATTATAGGCGAAGAAAGCTATATCGCCGAGATCGACCTTCTGATGGCTTCATCGAAGGCTCTCCTGAATATAGGATTTGATGATTTTACGATAAAGATAAATGACCGGGAGATCCTGCACGCAATGGCGGATAAATGGGGATTTGAAGAAAAAGATCACGACAGCGTGTTCATCACGATGGATAAACTTGACAAGATCGGGGCTGAAGGTATCAAAGCAGAGCTTGAATTTAAAGAATTGTCTTCAGAAGCTGCAACAAAGATGATGCTGGATATAATGCAATTCGAAGCTGGAGAATTTAACCATTTGTATCTCACAGACGATGTGAAGAAAGTTATAGAAGCAATAAGCCTATCTTCAAACGGTCAGTTTAAGATCGAATTCGATCCGACATTAGTACGCGGAATGGGTTATTATACAGGCATGATCTACGAAATCAAGTATAAGGATTATCCGGGTTCGGTCGGCGGCGGGGGAAGATACGACAAAATGATCGGAAAGCGGATCGGGCAGGATGTTCCTGCGTGCGGATTCTCGATAGGATTTGAAAGGATCGTGGATATTATGATGGAAAAGGGTCAGGCAAAGGACAAAAAGGAAAAACTGGCGATAATATTCGATCCTGAGAAAGATGATGTTAAAAGAGTTTATTATATGGCTGAAATTCAGCGGGCTTCGAATAATTATATAGTTTCCGTAGTCAAAAAAGATAAGAAGTTCGGCAGACAGATGAAAAAACTGCTCGATCAGGGATTTACAAGATACGGTGAACTCATCGATAATATTTCAGCTTTTTCAAGCAAAGAGCTAAAAGCAAATGAAGAATAAAATTTTATTAACAATATTTTTAATTTATAATTTGTTGTATTCTTCACCGGACTTTGATGGATTAAACGGTGATTTTAGTTATTTTTTAAGTATATTGCCAATTATAGTTCTATTAATATCTCCGTATGTAATAGGATTATTTATAATCAACTTGATTATTGCTAAGAAGAAATTCAAGAAGAATTTAAAATTTAAAATAATTCTGATTTCATTTTTGATAGCGATCGGTGAAACTATTTTAGGTATATTAATTTGGCAATTAACTTATTTAACTTATAAATGGTTTGTATGAAGAATAAAATCGTCATACTAGGAGCAGGCGGGGTAGGAACGGCGATCGGCGCGGCTCTTAGTGAAAAATACTACGAGGACACGATCCTCATAGGCCGTAAAGACCATGTTGAAGCACTCATACTGAAAGGCTGCGACATTTCCGGTCATGTAAACAGAAATGTTAAAGCAAGAGCCGCGGAGAAAATAGATTTTCTTCTGGAAAATACTCTCCTGATCGTAGCCGTTAAGATCACAGATCTTGAAAGATCACTCAGTGAGATCAAAGATAAATTTACCGATACTTCGGCTGTGCTGTTAGTTCAGAACGGCTACGGCGTAAAAGATATTGCGGTCAGAGTTCTGTCCGGGCTTGTTCCTCAGGAGAATATTTTCCAGGCGATCGCCACAATGGGAGCAGTGCTCAGCGGACCGGGAAAACTTGAGTTGTATCCCGGCGGTCTTAAAGCCGAAAAAGCTTTCGGAGATACTGAGTATAAAAGTATTTTTGAGAATACTTTTCTTGACTATAAGATCGTGAAGGGTCTTGATAAAGCGATCTGGATTAAGCTGATAATTAATTCTATCGCAAATCCGCTTTCGGTAATTTTTAAAGCCCGGAACAAAGTGATAGCTGAAGAAAGACTGAATGATCTCAAGGATCTGCTTCTTCAGGAAGGATTGAAGGTCGCACGATCGGAAGGATTTGACATCTCGCTTTCAGTCGCGGATATAAATTCATTTATAAGATCAGATAACAGAACTTCGATGCTTCAGGATTATTTTAAAAAAAGACCGAACGAGATTGATTATATAAACGGGGCGATCATCAGGATCGGCGAGAAGAACGGGATAAATGTTTCTGCGAACAAACTCATTTTTAATATTGTTAAAAATATTGAATTCTGCAGGCTTGAAGACCTTGAAGAAACTAAACTTAGGATATAATTGGACATTGCTGCGGTATTAATATTATTCGCTACAGGACTTGCTGCGGGATTTCTGGGAGGATTTTTAGGAATAGGCGGAGGTGTGATTGTAATTCCTTCGCTGATGTATTATCTGAGCGGAAAAATAAGCACTGAGAACCTATTTCTCGCAGTTTCAACTTTCTCAATATGTACAGTGCTCGTAACGGCGGGAAGTTCGGCTTACAGACATATCAAAGCCGGAAATTATTATAGAGAATCCATATTTCCGCTTGCAGCAGGCGCTTTATTCGGACCAATTCCCGGAAATTATATTTGCAGCCTGGTTAACGACAGAAGCAGAATAATAATTTTTACAGTGATCCTCGTTGTGCTTTCTCTAAGAGTTATTTTTCAAAAAGAAAATAAATCCGGTGATGATCCTTCATTCAATAAATATATGATGTTCCTAACAGGTATGTTTATGGGAATTGTAACCGCTATGACCGGAATCGGCGGGGGTGCCGTTCTTGTTCCAGTTCTCGTAGTAATGCTTAAATTCAATATAAAAAAAGCCGTAGGTGTAACTTCGATAATAATGATTTTCAATGCGATTTCATTTTTAATTGGAAGAGCTTTTATCGGGGGATTCAAAGATGTCCCTTTGAAGTATTCCGTAATGATCCTTGTTTTTATCAGTGCCGGAACACTGCTTACGACGGGAATAGGGGTGAAGCTTCACCTTGCAAGTAAAGAAAAATACTATAGATTTATTGCCGGAACGGTTTATATTACCGTTTCAGTTCTGATGCTGGGAAAAGTATTTTGAAAAATGTAAAGAGATTATAAATGACAGATAAAAAAGACGGAAGAAGGATCAGAAGAAATATTATTCAGATATTTACAGGAACTTTTTTGTCCAGAATATTCGGGTTCGTTAGGGAAATGGTCGTAGGATGGTTCTTCGGAACTTCAAAAACGGCAGACGCATTCTCTTTCGCGCTTATGTTCCCCAATCTGTTCAGGCAGATATTGGGCGAGGATATGGTTGAACGGGCATTCATGCCGCCTTTCAAGACTATATATGATAAAGGTGATAAAGAGCGATCGTGGAAATTTCTTTCAGTGGTTTTCAACTGGTTCTTTTTCGCTCTTCTTGTGATCATGACGCTGTTGTATTTAGTCACGCCGCTAATCTTTATGGTGCTCAAATCTTTTGAGTTCAAAGGCGATTTTGATTACGACCTTTCTCTTGAACTTATACTTATTATGATGCCATTCATGTTGTTCATAGGTATGGCCGCTTTCGTGGGAAGTCTTCTGAATTTCTTTGAAAGGAACTGGATATTCGGCTTCGCACCTGTTATGCTCAGTGTAGGAGTTATTGCAGGGATAGTATGGTTTGAACCTTTGATCGGCGGATATTCCATAGCGGTTGGATATCTTATCGGCGCATTACTTCAGTTCATTGTGCATGTTCCTTTCCTGATCTCAAAAGATTTCAAAGATGAAACAAAAATCAAATACAGCTACACTTTTAAAGACGATTCAAATGATTACGGGATAATAAAACGGGAATCGAAAATAATCGGGCTTAACGCCGTTTTTAATAAAAGTTCGGAATTTATAGGCAGATTCGTAGCGACATTGCTTAATACGGGAGCTACTTCATCATTATTTTACGCACAGAGGCTTTTTCAGCTTCCGGGTGCCATCATCGGTCTTTCAATTACCCGCGGTTTAAACCCGCTTCTGAATAAGATAAAAACGGAAAACAATAAAGAGAAATTCAACGATCTTTATCTCAAAGGCTGCAAATTATATTTTCTTATACTCGTACCGGTTACTGTTATTAGCATCGGATGTTCCGGTGAAATAGTGGCAATAATCTATCAGCGCGGCGCTTTCAACTCTGAATCAACAATGCTGACATCCCAGGCTTTTATCATGTATTCTTTCGGGCTTATACCTCTGAGCTATACTGGATATTATATGAGAGTTCTCTCTCTTGTTCATAAAAACATCCATTCACTGAAAGTATCAGTTGTAAGCGCTGTAATCAATGTGGTTTTATCATTTATACTGTCCATGTACACGCCGATGGGTCATATGGGAATAGCTCTCGCAACTTCAATTTCGCTCTATTATAATATGTACATGCTTAACAGATATATCGGTTCCGACATGTCCGATCTCATAGATTCGGAAAGCAGGTTCTTCACAAAAAAAGAAAATATTATTTCATTAGCTGCCGGCATATTGCTGATAAGCTTGTTTTTGAATAAGAATATTAATTCATTTATCAGCGACAGCGTATTTATTTTACTGCTTGTAAAAAGCATAATAATTGCTTTTATTTTCGGTTTAAAGTTCATTGCCTCAACAAAGAAAAAATAATTAGATATTGATTTTTCAACGTTTTTATAGTATGTTATTAACAGAATGTAACATATTATGTAAATAAGAGGCGATGCCATGAAAAAGATTTTTGTATTTATCACAATAATCATGACTATTACAGTTCAATCCGAAAGTATGAAAAAAGAGAATACTGCGATTTCCGCAAAGATTTTACCGGTTCAGGAAAACCGCGTTCACAGGGCCGGCCAGTTTTGGCTTAATGTTACAAATAACGGTTATTTCGGTAATCCGATGGAGTTTGATGATCCGTGCACAGGTCTGACCGCCTTTACCGGAAATATGCCGGGCGGAAGCAATGAACAGTATTTATATTGTTCAGGTCTGGTATTCGGCGGGTATCTTGAAAAGCAGATCGTTAATGTAGGCGTATCAGCACGTTTATTCGGAGATCCTCTCGTTACTACTGCTTACGAAGGATGGACAGGTTTGGGCGGCTCGCAATGGATGGCGAAGGAGCTGTGGCCAATTGAATTCGCCGATGATCCGGAAGGAACCGTAAAAGGAAAAATAGTTGAAACTTCTGATATTCCCGGAAAGATGAGTTGTATTATGGAGGATGTTTATGATCCGGCCGCATCAGCGAATGAACAGTACACAACATGGTTCTCTGATAAATATATTGACAGTGCAACAACATACTATAGTTACACCGGAATTGATGATTACGATCTGAGATTCCATATACCGCTTGGATTAGAAGTTAAACAAAAAACCTATGCATGGTCGAATCTGTATTCAAAAAATATAATAATTGCGGATTATACAGTTTACAACAGGAATAAGGACGGAAAAGACATTTATGACTTTTTCATGGGAATGTACACAGATTTTGATGTGGGTACGATGTCGGGTGAATGGATGTATTGTCATGCAGACGATATAGGCGGGTTCGTTCATAAATGGGATAAATATTTTGATCCGGCCACAGGCGGTAATAAAACAGTTAATCTTGATCTTGCATGGACGGCTGACAATGACGGAAGAAATTATGACGGTCATGACTGGTACACTGCGTCAGGCGAGCCTCCCGTGGGACTGCCCCTTGACGGCACGAAAGGCGTCGCCGGAATGAAGGTTTTAAAAAATCCGGATCCGGAGCTGAAGTATTCATACAACCTTTATACTGCCCGTTCGGGTGATGAAAGCTTCGACTGGAGTCCCAGATGGAAAGACGGCCTTCATTCGGACTGGAAATTCGATCTCACAACTGAACAAAAAGGATATGACGATACAAATCAGGACAGCCTGTCAAATGGAGCAAGTCCGTTATACGGCGGAAGGACGGAAGGAAGACCGATAGGTGATAAAGGCAGGTATATGGTTATGTCCAACGGGGAAATAGACTACGGGGTGCTTGATATGAGAGAAGTATATCTCGGTGTTTATACAGATCCTGATTATCTTACAGGAACTTCTTACGCACAGGCTGATAAATGGAAAAAATGGGTAATGGAGGGAGGGTCGGAATTCCCTGACGGAAGCACTTCCGATCTTAATCAGCTTGCGAACGGTAACGATGTTAAATATATACTTTCATTCGGACCGTTGGGAGAAAAAACTACGGTCAATGTGGCAGTAGATACGAATCTTGACAGCATACCCGATAATTATATCAGCAAAGAAGTATGGAAATTTGCTTACGGAGACTCACTTAAATTTACTTTCGCTTTCATAACCGGAGAAAATTTCAATTACTCTCCTGAGCAGGATCCGAATTACGACAATATTGATGAGATCAATCTTGAAGACGGACTAAATAAGACTCTTTATGAACAAGGCTGGTATGATGCTTTCAACAGTTCTATATGGGCAGAAAGGATATATGATACTCCGCTTTACGATACGCCTGTGACGAAAAACGGTATCACAAAAGGCGACGGATGGTGCGGAGAGGATGTCGGAAAAGACGGCCTGTTCGCTCCTTACGGTTCTAACGGTATTTGCTGGTGGTTCGATGAAGTGTATCCAACTGCCGATGAAGGCGAATGTGATAACGAGCTGACTGCTTTTACGACACCCAAAGCTGACATTTACGGCTGGACTGCTGCAAACGAAGACCTTCTTCTGCCTTACGGCCATCAGACGGAGACGGCAACTTACGGAGAGATGATAAGATATACCAGAGATGACGGTATGGTTCCGTATAATTCATGGGTCAGATACGGTTTCGGCAACGGCAAAGTTGATCAGGGAGACGGTGTACCTGATTTTGCCGGTCCGCCGCCACCGCCTTCACCAAAGATCAGCGTTTCCTTTGAATCTAATGATGTAACAGTAGAATGGCAGTCTCATGAATTTTTATTCAAGCCAGACGGATTCGAAACCTATACCGGACCGGAACATTTCATTGATCCGTTCACAAGGATAAAAGATTTCGAGTCATATACTATAAAAGTGTCACCTAATTCAAACCCTCAGAATTTTATTGATTTAGTTACTTTTGACAGAGAAAATATGATCTATGAAAATGTTTCTGAAGCGGGAAACTACTTAGATATTCCGATACCTAAAGATACTATAGATGCGAATCCCGCCGATTACCCCGTTTTAATAAATTTAAACGGGAAAATATGGCAGTTGAGATCTTACGGTCACAACAGGTCATTAGTGGAAAAAATATCAGTACCAGATATATATGAATATACTGTCACAGCTGAATTGAAGACAATTCAAACCTCATTGGGTGTATTTGAAAATGTTGTTTTCTACAAATACAATTTAAGATTGTACAATAAATACTTAGAAAACACATCTTATATATCGGTAGTAACATCAGATTTCGGAGATCCGAAAATGGGAGTACCGGCTTTAACTTCCAGCATTTATAGCAATATGAAAAAAATCGGCGGTGAAATAGAAGATGAAGCTTCTATACCGGCAGTTACTGAGCTTTACAACAATTATCCAAACCCGTTCAATCCGGACACTAAGATATCTTTTTCATTAAGAGCAGACACAAAAGCTGAAATATCCATATATAATGTTTCGGGGCAGTTAGTATCAACATTGATTGATAAAGAGATGAGTGCAGGATATCATTCTGTTGTTTTTAAGGCTGACGAATTTAACAGCGGTGTTTATTTTTATACTCTGAAAGCGGATAATAAAGAGATCACAAAAAAAATGTTAATGATGAAGTAGGAGCAGAATATGTTAAAAAAGGCCTATATTTTTATAGTCGGTATAATCCTGACCGGATTAATATTTTATTCCTGTTCATCCGATGACAATAATCCCGTCGAACCCACAAACCAGCTGCCTGAGATTGAAATTCTGGTTAAAGACGGCTTAATTTTCGGATTAGGTTCTGTGATAAGGATTAACACGATCCCGAGTGACAAGGACGGCTCTGTTTCAGAAGTCAGATTTTTTGTTGACGACATACTCAAACAATCAAGCGCGGAACTTTATTACTATGATATTGTTACCGACGGTATGGAAGTCGGGGCACATAGCGTTGAAGCGGAGGCTGTAGATAATTTAGGAGGATCATCGAAACAAAAGGTTTCATTCAGCATAACCGACAGTGAAAGAATAACAGTTTTGATCCCTCAGGGCGAAGATATTTGGGAAATGGGTTCTTCTAAGACAGTGACATGGGCGGACAATATAACTGATAATGTAAAAATTGATCTTTACAAGGCAGGATTATTTTCAATCACAATGTCGGCATCTACCGAAAGTGACGGATCGTTTAACTGGGATGTTCCTTTAACTTTGGAGGAAGGAAACGATTACAATATCAGAATTACAAGCACCACTAATACATCAACAATCGGTGAAAGTGACTTCTTCGGAATTTATATACTTCCTTTTATAAAAATAAGCTCACCGAACGGAAGCGAGAATTTTATGCCGGGTTCTTCACAAATTATTACATGGACAGACAATATTGACGAAAATGTAAAGATAGAACTTTATAAAGGAGCAGGCATAAACAGAACAATAACAGCGTCAGTTGCCAGCAACGGCACATACAACTGGATTGTACCCGCTGATCTTGCAGAAAGCAATGATTACAAGATCCGGATCACGAGCGTAAACAGCAGCAGCGTATTTGACGAAAGCGACGGTTACTTCAGCATATCTACTTCTCCGTCTCTGGAATTATCAAGCCCGAACGGCGGAGAGATATTTAATGTGGGAGGTACAAGGGCAATTAAATGGACTTCAAATTTTAACGATAAAATAAAGATTGAATTGTGGAAAAATGACATTTATTACAAAACTGTAACTGATTCTGCTGAGAACAAGGGATCATATAACTGGTTTATCCCGACCGCAACCCCGTTGTCGAATGATTACAAAGTAAAAATAATAAGAATTGAGAATTCCGCTATTAATGATATGAGCGCAAATTTTTTCGGAACAGGCAAACCGGTTGTTTCAATAACAGAACCGTTTTCGAATATAACGAATTCATCAACAAAAGTGCAATGGTACGGAAACAGCAACGATTCAACTGATCTTTTGTATTATTACTGCGCAACAACCGATACAACATTATCAAATTCAAACGCATTATCAGCTCTAAACAACACATTATGGAAAAACACGGAGAATAACTATGCCTTTGTATCATTCACAATGGTCCCATTTAACAGCAGCGTCGTTTATACGGATTCAGCAACCTACACGGTTATCGGAGAAAACGGTGATACATTATCTGTACAAACAAAAGCTGTTTATTCCAAGCTGTTTGTTTACGGAATAGATGATTATGGCGCTGCAAGTGATGTTAAATCTATAATTTACAGAAGAGTTAATCAGCTTCCGAAATTTCCGATGGTTTTTTCTGAGAAATTAGGCGTAAAAGGATTTGAAAAGTATTGGATTACTATCGGGTCGGATTCTGCTCAAATGGTACTACCTGCGGAAACGGAATTCTGGCAGCCGATTGATTTTAAATGGATGGGAGAAGATCCTGACGGTTATGATGTTAAACTTGAGTTTAAATGGGAGTTATGGGAAAGGACAAAAAAGGGTAAGAATTTAGTATGCCAGTCAGCCGGATGGAGCGAGAATTATCTTTCTGTTTCATTCGATGATGAAATATTCAATTGGAATAAACAGGGGAAATATACTTTTAAGGTTTATGTGAGAGATGATGCATTAGAAGAATCACTTAATCATGCGACTGTTAACTTTGAGGTGTTCTCTCCAACTTTTGATAAAGGTATTTTATTGATAGACGATACCGATCCAACTCTATATCCACCACCTGACGCATTGACTATGGGTAATCCAGATGCCGCAGTAACGAGAAATTTTTACGAAGATGTGCTTGAATATGCGGATTATAAACCGGAAGGCGAGGTTACAGATTCCTTGTCGCTTTACAGGGTAAAAAGATTTGAAAAAGGTATCGAATTTATTGGATTTGAATATATTTACTGGGATGATGACGGGAACCCGGCTACACCCGAAGTTGTTATTGATTCAACCGCAATTTATAGAGGGGTTTATTCTCCATCTATAAGAGAATTGATAAAATACAGGCTTGTAATCATAGTATCGGATGACAGAAACGATATTAACGGTGTGGATTTTAGAGCAGAGCCTCCTTATGCAGGTTACTCTAGACTTCTAGGAGATTATCTTAATGCCGGAGGTAAAGCGTTTTTATTAGGTCCTTCAGTCTTGATGGGTAAATTCTACTCAAACGGAATTCCTATAAACGGTTATGCTCCGCCTTTTAAAACTATTTAT
>Ga0066600_10000677_pt1 | contig 12190 bp, 9 predicted proteins | sample Lowcelwee11metaG_FD_59486 | JGI IMG/M metagenome (GOLD analysis project Ga0066600, IMG submission 59486) | Freshwater pond sediment microbial communities from the University of Edinburgh, under environmental carbon perturbations - Low... | ecosystem: Environmental > Aquatic > Freshwater > Pond >... | reverse complement strand
ACGAGAGGCTTAAACACTCTACCCACGATCCCTGTTCCTGCAAAAATATCACAAAAAACTTTATCATCCAATCTTTCTACCGTATCGGTAATCGTGGTTGTTAAGAAACCCGATAGTTTTAATTTGGAACCTATGTAATTCATATATTGTCTTTAAATCGTAATTTTGTCGGTATAAGGTACAAGCAGATTGCTTTTTATGAGGTATTTTACTATTTTTTTAGTACTAACTGCTGCCTAAATGCAATCGGATCATACCAGAAACACCCATGACAACCTATTTCATCGGTATAAATTTCATTCCCTTTTGTAAATGAGACGGTATAACCTAATTTTTTTGCATCATATCTTATACCAGATTCAATACATACTTTACAAAATTGTCTTTTAGCATCATTGGCAGGTTTTGAGAGTGGCTGAAAATGTTCTAATAGTTGTGTCGCAGTATTCATTATGGTTAAATCATCTTTACGTCCGTCTTTGTGATCAACTTCAGTTTTATGATCACAGCTTGTATTAGTTCCCAAAACAACACAGCGTTTTGCAGCGATTTCTTTTTTTATATCCGCTCGTATGGATTGTGTTAATTGGCTTGCAGTTGAGGTATTAAATCCATTCAAACGAATTCGATCTATTTTGTTTCCGGGTGTTCTACTTTTATCAGTTTCAACATTATATTTTTTTGCCAACGTTGATGACTTTCTGCCCCAACTTAATCCATTGTCTAATTTCAATACTGAATACTCTCCAGAAAATTCAGATGCATTAACCCACCGAGAAATACCTTGATCATCAGGTTGTGCCAGTTTTATAAATAGTTGATAGTTTGTCATTTAAACTCCTTTTGTAATCCAAATAATGTCTGATAAAACTTCACCATCTCCGAAGTCTAATCTGTAGAGATTTTTAGCTGAAAAATTATCAACATAAACATCAATAGCTGACTTTAATTGCAAAATTTCGGACTTCATTTTCCAGTGCTGATGGGTTATTCCATCATACATAATAATAAACACTCTATTCTTTAAATGTTTTCTTCCCTCTTGACTTTGATTCTCATACAGCCATGTAATCAACTCTTTCGTATGCTCTTTTGCATAGCTAAAAGGGTGATTGAACCCTTTAGGAAAAACGGAAGTTTTATGATCGAAAGGGATACCATTGAGTTTGAAATCTACAAGCTTGTCAAAAGAATTTTTATTGGGTTCTACATTCTCGTGAGATGCAAAGACATCTTCTGCAGCCATTGCTGACCAAAAGTTATACCAACGGTTTAAGGCATAATTTCTTAATGTTTCAGGAAATCTGGCAGTCTGTTTTTGCAACGATTCGAAACTGTACGTAGTGTAGATAAAATTTGTGTCAAAATCCCACGAATCGGATTGTTTTCTTCCCCAATTGTAAGGGTAAAGAGTTCTTTTTTTTAATTCCCGTTCTACTCTTGGTAAATCCATATTGGTCCTCTGGAAACTAACATAGGGATTGTCATTTAAAACGTTCCTTTTTGAAAACAAATATATACTCGTGTTTGAAAATATAGTAATCACTGTTCAGAGCTCTGTACCTCCAAATTCCGCCTACACCGAGTTTCCCACGACTACCCTCTACATTTTTTACAATACTCCCTTTTAATTTGACTGGAAAATTTTTCTTGATAGCATCCATTACATAGAACGATAGGGGGATAATTTCTTGGTTTTGGTAAATGTCTCCGATCACAACCGCAAAATAACGCCCCGTATCCAAGTAGCGAAGAGAATTTTCACATACATCTAAAAACTTTTTAATGAAGGGTTCTACGGCATTGAACTGTGATAAATCATTACGGTCAGAGGTAAATTTTATAATATCCATATAGGGAGGATGCATCAGTACGAATTGGGTATTTTTTGCAGTTATTGCCTCTAAACCTTTTGTTGTTTCTTTTTGTACCTCTTCTGAAGAGGAAGAGTCACAATGTCCAATATAATAGTTTTGAGACTGATCGTCAGATTGCATAGATTCTTTTACGTATTTGATCATCTCCGGATTGATATCAAAACCTATATATTTTCTTTTTAGCTCTTCGCATTCAAAAAGGGTAGTTCCACTTCCCATAAAAGGTTCAAATACAACTTCATTCTCTTTGGTATATCTTCTAATCAACTGATTGGGGATTTGAGGGATGAAATTACCATGATAAATGTTTTTATGTTTACCAACTTTTTTACGTTTGTCTATGATCCAAAGTGAATCGGTATTAATATCGGATTCTTTCCAGTTAACCATATCAATGTCATTGTATTTCATCAGATTCCATATTCCAGTGTATCTCTCGCCATTAAATTAGTTTTATTATAGCAAAATATTCGATTTGGTTATTTGTTATACAAGCGATTTACTGCAAATGGTATACAATTAGCGCAACTGAAGATTGAACGGTTTAAAAGGCAAATAGGTATGATTAAAATAATCAACAGTGAAGAATTTTCTTATTTTTTACGCGTGAATAGAAATGAAATAATAAAGCTTTGGATGAATAAAAGTGAAGTCCAAAATGTACTTCATAGACACTCTTTACCAATTATCGAAAAGAACACCTACCTTTTTTACGAATTTTGCGACTGTTTTATCAGTGTGATCGAGTGGCGTGCAACCGTCACCGAGTGCCAAGTCAAAATCGATTTTTTACAACTGCTCAATAACTACAATGTGACAGTAGCCGATCTTTTTACATTGATTATAAAACTAAAAAATGCGATTGAACAAGTTATTTATGAGAATGGAAACCTCTCCTATGCGCTGCAAAGTGAAATCGATTTTCTAACGCTACAAATGGCGAATGATTTGGCATCTAATTTTGAAACTATAATAAGTTCAAACAGTAATTATAAAAGTGAAAATTCCAACCTTTTATCAGAATATAAAAAAGCGGTTGACTTGAGTAATATCGTTTCAAAAACGAATCCAAAAGGGGTCATAACCTATGTGAATGACAAGTTTTGCGAAATATCGGGTTATACGAGAGATGAACTAATCGGAAAACCGCATAACATTATCCGACATCCGGATATGTCGAGAGAGGCATTTAAAGATTTATGGGACACCATCAAAGCAAAAAAGAGTTGGAATGGTATTGTTATCAATATGAAAAAAGACGGAGGAACATATATTGTCGATACAACCGTCATTCCGATTTTAGATGTTGATGGAGATGTCGTAGAGTACATAGCGGTTCGCCACGATATAACAGAACTCGAGCAAACTAAGCAACAATTGAGAAATATCAACAAAGCGATGAAAAATAAGGTTGATGAACTTTATTCGATGACAAATACTTTGGAGCAAAAAGCGTACAAAGATAATTTGACGGGGATTAATAATCGGGAAAATTTTGAAGATATTTTTACGCTTGAGATTGCCAATGCAAAACAAAACGATGTGCCGCTCACTCTGATAATTTTCGATGTGGATAATTTTAAACTGGTGAATGACACCTATGGCCATCAAGCGGGTGATATCATTTTAATTGATTTAGTGAACCTCATTTCAGATAACATTAAAAACGGAGATATTTTTGCACGATGGGGAGGAGAAGAGTTTGTTGTTTTAACGCCTGCTACAGACCTTAACGGTGCATGTAATTTAGCCGAGAATTTACGAAAACTTGTTCAGTTACACCCGTTTAGCTATGTGGGTAATCAAATGACATTGAGTTTCGGGATTGCGCAGTTAGTGGCAGAGGATACGAAAAAAACCCTCTTTGAAAAAGCGGACGGAGCTTTGTATGAAGCGAAGAAGAACGGAAGAAACAGAATTGAGGTTGCTAAAGTTTAGTAAGGCTGAGAAAGTTTCAAGAAACCGTATTCAAATGTAAATGGTACTTGCTTGAGTGTAGTGAGATTAATATAGGGCTTGACACTTCTTCCGATGTAAAGTGAAACGGCAGAGCCTTTTTTCATAATGTCGGAATCGAAGCTAAACGTCAATATTTTATTCTGATGAGCGTGTTCCAGAAGGGTCGGGAGAATACTCTCATCGGCATCCATAAGTAAAATAAAACCATGCACATTTTTAAGGCTTAACGCTTCTTTTGGTGATACAACAGAAACATCAAGAGAATGATTGCTAAGAATTCCGCCGTATTGACGCTCAATCATCCCCGATAATCGTTGTGCGGCTTCTTTGTTTGCAGGTACGGTGACAATGACCAAATTGACGACCGATTGGATTCGATCTGTCGTCCCTTTTTCCATTAATATGACTTTAGGAAATAGTTTTGCCCCTATCTGCAACAATGTCGAATCATAGGTTGTTCCCCAAAGGAAAAACGGTATGAAAATGAGCAGAAGTAATTTTGTCATTATCGGCTCAAAGTAAGAGTCAAGGTAAAAAGGGCACCTTCATCAGTATTGCTTACACTGAGAGAGCCTTCAAAATGCTGTTCGATTATGACTTTGGACATATAAAGGCCGATACCGGTACCTTTGTTATGAAGTTTGGTTGTAAAGTAAGGGTCAAAAATACGTTCGACTATGACTGAAGGGACTCCGCCGCCTGTATCGCTGATATCGATATAAAGATGTTTTGCATCGCATCGTAAAGTGACTTCGATTTTTCCTCCACTTTGATCTTGTTTAGTTTTTATGGCATCTTGGGCATTGTTAACAATATTTAAAATCACTTGCTTAAATTCGTTGACCACACCGAAAATCTCTTGATCGCAGTGTTTATGCACATGATAAGTGATGTTTGAATAGCGGAGCTGTTCGCCTAATAGGGCAAATACCTCTTCGATGGGTTGAACAGGGTCGAAAGATAGACACTCTTTATCGATATTAAAAAAGTTTCGAAAATCATCAATGGTATTCGACATAAACGCAAGATTATTATTGATAATGGCACTATTTTTATCAATTTCATCATTTTCGAGCAAACCGAGTGTACGTTTCATTGTTAGATTTGCAACTGCTAATCCGATGATATTCAAAGGTTGACGCCATTGATGGGCAATACTCTCAATCATCTCACCCATTGCTGCAAGACGTGATTGCTGGACAAGGAGCTGTTCCTTTTCACGACGCTTGGAAATTTCGTTCTCAACACGATTTTCTAATTCATTATTGATCTGCTCCATTTGACATCGATAGTCATCAATGGTTTCAACCATTTTATTGGCTGATGAAGTGATAGTCATAATCTCATAATTGGTATTATCGCTTTTGAACGGTTCGGAAGTTTTATCCATAGTATAGTTCCCCATCCAGTTTGATAAAAGGCGAAGAACAAAAAACTGCTTTCGGAAATACCAATACGTGATGGAAAAGATGAGCAGGGCAAATAAAGAAAGGAAGATGAGCTGCATAAAAAGTTTAGTGTGGAGTTCATCAACAAAGTTATTTGAATAACTGATCACAAGAGTAGCTTGAAGCTGATGGGTTATAGGATCGGTTAAAGGTTCTGATAGGGTAATCGTTTCTTGTGTTTTGGAATGCGGATAGTGTTGTTCGTAAATAATGTTATGGTTCGCATCGATTAACGATACATCAAGAATATTAGGATTTTGAAAAAATGTACGTATGGTATCGCTGAGCATATCTTGCTGATCGAATGTTAGGTAGGTGGAAATAACCGGCTTGAGAGTTTGGGTAACCAGTTCAATTTTCGATCTTTCACTTTCATTGAGAACAGAAGAGACATTGACGTGAATAAAAACATAAATAGGGGTAATAACCGCAATGTAAAGCAACCAAAATACCCACGCGAATTTTCCGATAAGCGAATGTGTCATCATAATCCAATGTATAGAAACATAATTTAATAATACATAAAAATTAGTTAATTAGTCTAGAATTTATAAAGAAAATTAACCCAAAATGTCTGATTCATATAAGGAACATCACACGTCTCGCCTGGATTGAGCGGAAAATAGAGCGTTCGCAGCGTTTTTCCGAAAACGTTTTTGACACCGAATTCTACATCCAAATTTTTCGCTAATCCGGTAATTTTTTGGGTTATATTGAGATAATTCTGAGCCGGAACTTGACCGTTTGTTGGAGTTCGTACAGAACCATTGTCAAACAATCTTTCACTACTAACTCTATTTTTATTTCCGGTATAGTGATACCAAAAAGTAGTCGGATAAGATGTTTCATTATTGATAGTCATATAGATATTAGCTAAGTATTCAGCAGACAGCGCAAAACCACTTGCATTGTAATTGTTATCTGTTTTTCTGATTTCACCGCGTTTCGTAGTGTAATAAGCTCCATTCATTCCAATAGAAACAGTATCAAAATTTTTCATTAATTCGATTTCAAGTCCATTCACGGTTGCAGGAGTAGTAAGATTGATAGTATCGTATATCCAATCGTGAAAAGTAATCATATTAGATGTTTTAGAATGGAAAGCAGTTGTCTTGATGGATGAGTCTTTGGTTTTGAAAATATAGGACATCTCAATGGTGTCAACCGTTTCGGACTCAAAAGTTTTATTCGTAAAAGGAGCATTGTTTGGCGAATACTGTTCGGAAAAACTAGGCGGGCGAAATGCTCTGGAGTATTGTGCTTTTACGATATTGGATTCATCATACTGATATACGTAACCGATTCTTGGTGAAAATGCTTCACGATCATCGCTGTAGCTGTCATATCGTCCACCGATTGTGAGGGTTGATTGATCGTTTAACTGAATTTCATCTTGTAGATAAAACGCTCTGTTGATTCTTTTTGGATTATGAGCTATAAGCTTATTGGCGTCGGTAAGCAATAAACTTACATTGGGAACCCCGGCTTGATGATAGTGATCTCTATCTACCGAAAGAAACCCAGCATAGACTCCTCCTAGCAATCGATGCGCACCAATCGAAGTTTCTAGTGTCCCTTCCAGATATTTGGTGCTTTCGACATAATCAATAGTACGCGTGCCTGCAAGATTAAAAAGTATTTCGGCATCATTTGTGTAGTGATTTATACCCGTTTTTGCTGTTATGAAAACATCTGAAGAGGGGTTGAATTTTGTCTGTACGCCTAGCATAGTGTAAACGTTCGATTGAACGGGAGCGTTATTATCCGGAGGTATGTTGTTGAAAATATCCCATTGTAGCCGTGAGTAATTATTTTTAGCTTCGAGTCGATAGGCCCAAAAATCAAAATTTTTATAGATAAAATCGGTCATAAACAGATTGTTGGCGTTTGCATTCGGAAGATTTCCGCGTTCTCCTCGTCGTTCGCTTGCGACAGATAAATCCCATCCATCGTGTTTTTCTACCGAGACAATTGTTGAAACTTTTAGGTCATTTTTTTCGAATGTACCGAATGCTCCTATAGCTCTTCCGAATTTATTGCTTTGTGTTTGGGAAAGGGTTGTAAATATCCCATTTGAGTCATTTTTGGTAACGATATTAATGACACCGTAAATAGCATTACCACCGTAAATCGCGGAGCCGGGTCCCCGAATGATTTCGATTCGATCAATCGCTTCGGTAGGGATCGGAAAAACAATTTGTCCGACGCCGTTTTTAGGCATGCCCCATATTTCGGCGCTAATTGGTTTGTCATTGATCATCCATTTAATTTTATTCCCTTGTGAACCATAGATTGAACCGGCGCCTCTGAGTGAGAGGGTGGATGAATCAAACCCTACAATCATATCAAAAGCATTTTGTTCCGCAAGATTAGTTATACCCAGCGATTTTAATTTTTCACCGCTGATGACCGTTACGGTTCCGGGCACGTAATCGGCATTTAACTTTGTCTTTGTCGCAATAGTGGTTGCTTCTTCCAGCATTGTAGTGAGATCATCACTGATTTCGGCTAACAGCTGTGATTGTATGAGTAGCAGCGAGATACATAAAACTGATAAATGCTTCAATTGCGCTCCACGGTAAAAAGGGTTCACTAGTGAGTGTAAAAGGATTAGACGGTTATTGCCCATAATAATAACATAAAAGGTACTTCTCCTTTTGTACACCACAGAAAAATGACGGTTGATTGCTAGAAGGGTTACGAATCCACTATACGTAATTGTTAATTTACTGTTAAATTTGGTACAATTTGCCCATATTGTATACGAGAGAGCTGATGAAAATTTATTGTGCCTTAATGAGTGTTCTTTTTATCTCCTACACCGTTAATGCATCTGAGGATGATTTTTCATCACTGTTAAATGAAGTGACGGGGATCGCTACCAAAACCAAACTCAATATCGATTATCAGCCCTCCGTTGTCTCCGTTTTACACGCCGATAAGCTTAAAAAAATCGGTATCCGCAATCTGCATGAAGCGATCGGGTTGCTTCCGGGGATCGAAACATCGATTCTCCATACGGGATGGAAAAAGGTAATTATTCGCGGTGCACATAATCCCGATACGTTTGTTTTTGACAAGTATAAGCTTTATATCGACGGGGTAGATGTCGGAAGCGATCTTTACAGTACCAGCTACTTTTATCTCGATTTTCCGGTTGAATTGATCGAACGTATCGAAGTGCTTCGCGGATCGGCTTCGACGATTTACGGCCCGGGAGCGTTCAGCGGAGCAATTAACGTCATTACGAAAAGTACGCAAAGTGGGACGAGTGATGCAGTATTTGGCTCAATAGGGAGCTATGATTACACCAAAGCCGGATTTGTCAAACATCTCAATGTCGGTGAATGGAATGTCGGAATCGACAGCTACCATCAGCACAGCAACAAAACATTAGATGCGGGCAGTTCATTTGTTTCCTCAAATGAACTGGCATATTCCCGCTTAGATTACAACAGCTTGGAGAGTTTCGAAGATTATTCGATCGGTGTTACGGCAAAAAACAGCGATTTCACCTTGATAGCCCGATACAAATCGGAAGTAACGGACAACTTTTACGGGTTAAACGAAACGCTTGAACCGGTAACTGGCGGCTATCAGCACAATCAAAGCGGTATTTTTGAACTGCAAAACAGACACCCCCTCGATCAGGATCTGAATTTGGAGACGAAAGTCGGAGTGAACTATTACGCTTTTACGTTTGATTCGACGGTGTATCAAGATCTTGGCGGCGGTATGATTTTACGGATGAATCCAACCTATCGGCAATTAAATACCTATTTCGATATGAACCTGAAGGGGGAAAATTGTGAAGACCATGCGTGGATGGTCGGGATCGGTGCGCAAAAGATCAATACTCTGAAAAATGTTTTTGGAGCAACGATTCGAGATCAGCAAGATGGTGGGCCTACTATTTTCAGCTCTTCTTTAGTGTATCTTGAGGGACAATACGGATTCTTGAAAGGTGATAACGATCAATGGATTAAATCTGCTTACGTTCAGGATATCTATTCGATCAACAACGATTGGGACCTCTCTGCTAATGTGCGGTTAGATAATTACGCATTGTTTGAAACCATGTCCAGTTACCGTTTAGGTACCGTCTATCGGCTTGATGAGGGTAATATCTTCAAAGCGGTTTATGGACGCTCCTACAGAGCCCCTTCGTACGTTGAAGCATTTGAATCGGCACAGGAAGGGTTAAAAAACGGAAATCCGAATTTGACTCCGGAGCTGATTGACACGTATGAACTTGCTTATACCCATAAAAATGAGTCTACCATCGTACGAGGCAACTTGTTTTACTCAGTTATGCAAGATGTGATTGACCGTATAGAAAATGAGCCTTTCACTTTTGTAGGGGATTATGCCAACCATAAACAGCGCAACGCCAGAGGGGCAGAACTGGAGTTTACCCGCCGCTTCGAAAACGGGTCTGAATTGATGGCAAATCTCTCCTATGTGAAAACAGAGTATTTTTCGCCCAGCTATACCAATCCGGTGTTATTTCAAAGTCCTGAGATTTCTGAGGTGTTGAGCAAGGGGTATTTTCTCTATCCGTGGAGTGAAGCGTTGAGCTTTAATACGGCATGGTATTACAGCGGTCCTAAAAAGGGATTTATCCGTGATGGCACCATCGAAGGGCAGACCTATGGCGCGATGATGGTAGTCGATCAGACGATAGCGTATGACATGGATGAGTCTTCAACCGTAACGGTGAGTGCAAAAAACCTTTTTAAAGAGCCGGTGATGTATCCGTCGTATCAAGGAAAAAATGAGGGGTTGCGACGCGAAGGGCGTAATTGGCTAGTAACGTACGAGAAAAGGTTTTAAACTTTAGTATTTGATTTTGTTTTTTGAAGGATTCGTATTTCGGGAGTTTTAAAAGTGGTGGTGGCCAATCTCGGAATCGAACCAAGGACACAATGATTTTCAGTCATTTGCTCTACCGACTGAGCTAATTGGCCACGTTTGTGAGGGTGAAATTATAGCTTCACAAGCTTAAAAAGAAGCTTAAAGCTGCTCGTAAGACTATTTTGTCGCTCTTGCCAGCTCTTTAAACAGGTTTCCGCGCTCTGCATACGAGGTAAATTGATCCAAACTCGCCGCTGCAGGGGAGAGCATCGCGATGCTGTGGCGGTTGTGTTTCTTGCTGATCTCGTCTACCGCAACATCGAGAGTATTGCAGAGAGTGCATGGTATATCGTATTGCATACAGAGTGCTTCGAGACGCAATGCATTGCTGCCGATAGCATAAACACTGACATCGTAGCGTTTAAGCGGCGTAAAGAGCTCTTCAAGCTCTACCCCTTTATCATCCCCTCCCAAAACCAGATGGATCGGATAATCGCTGTAGGTACGCAGAGCGGCTAAAGTTGCATCGATATTGGTTGCTTTTGAATCGTTAACCCAGAGACGATCACGAGCATCACGGAACTCCTCTTGACGGTGAGGATCGAGGATAAAGGCATTGATACGCTCATAATCGCAGCGGTCGTAGAGAATTTTATCAATCCCCATCGCAATCATGGCATCCATCAAAAATGCCCCTTTGAATTTGATTTTGCTCGCATCAAACCCGAAATATTCCGCAAGGTCTTTCTCATCTTCATAGATGATTTTAAACCCATTTGTCGGAGCATCGGCAAACATCTTCGGCAAAATAACCGCTTCACCCTCTCTCATCATCGAGAGGGGCTTTAGTTTGGCATTGTAATACTCTTCCATACTCCCATGCCAACTCACGTGATCGGGGGTGACAGGGAGGAGGGCATAGATGTTGGGGCGGGCTACGTTGTTGTAGTGCATACTGAACGAACTCGTCTCCAAAATCCAGATCGGGGCATCGGGAGACATATTAGCGAGGGGCGTTCCGATGTTACCTCCGCTGATAGAGCCTTTATCGCCTAAGAGGTGTTCAACCATCTGGGTTGTCGTTGTTTTACCGTTGGTGCCGCTGATCCAGATTGAAAAAGGCATCTGCGGGGCAAAAAAATCGTATTCACTGATGAGGTGAGTCGCTTTTTGGATCAGCGTATGCGACGGAGGGAAACCGGGTGAGGGGATTTCATGGGTAAAAAGAGCGGTGTCAAACTCGCTGATCGGTTTGAGAAAGTTCCCCTCTTCATCGATCGAAGGTTCCGTAAATTTGTCGTCGAAAAAAGTACACGGGCCGAAGTGTTTTGCGATGGCACGGGTCGTTTTCCCGTACCCGAAACAGGCAATATTTTGTGTTTTCATTAGCGAATCTTTAGGGTAATGAGTGCAAAGATGTTGGAGAGGAGCGAGATAATCCAAAAACGGACGATGATTTTGTTCTCTGCCCATTTTTTCATCTCGAAATGGTGATGGATCGGTGCCATCAAAAAGACCCGTTTTTTACGAAGTTTATAACTTCCGACTTGCAAAATAACGGAGACGGTTTCGATAACAAAGATAAGCCCGATAAGGATAAGGAGGATTTCGCTTTTTCCGATGATTGCCATATAGGCGATAAAAGCACCGAGAGTGAGCGAACCGCTATCCCCCATAAACACTTGTGCCGGATGGCAGTTGAACCACAAAAAGCCCAGCAGTGAACCTATCAGTGCACTGGCGATGATCACCACTTCCCCTGCAGGGATTTTAGGCATCAAAAGATAGTGAGACAGGGCGGCATTCCCGACAATATAGACGATGATACTGAGTGAGAGAAGGGCGAAGATGGATGGAACCGTCGCGAGGCCGTCGAGCCCGTCGGTGAGATTGACCGCATTGGAGGTAGCGATAATGACGAAAACCCAAAAGGTGACACTCCAACCCCCCATATCAAAAAGGCTTGATTTGATAAAAGGGACGTAGAACCCGGTTTCGAGTTTCGCGATATAGATCAAAAACAGTCCGATAGCGATGCCGAAAACAATCTGA
>Ga0066600_10000666_pt1 | contig 12293 bp, 12 predicted proteins | sample Lowcelwee11metaG_FD_59486 | JGI IMG/M metagenome (GOLD analysis project Ga0066600, IMG submission 59486) | Freshwater pond sediment microbial communities from the University of Edinburgh, under environmental carbon perturbations - Low... | ecosystem: Environmental > Aquatic > Freshwater > Pond... | reverse complement strand
CGGTTCGGCCGATGGCCGGGGCGCCCGGCGATCCAGCACCGACGCCACCACATCCGCACAGCCTTCGGGCGTGCGGAAACACGGGATGCCCGCCTGCGTGAGCTGGGCCAGGGCCTGGGGTGCATCGGGCACCAGCATCGCCAGCAGCGGTTTGCCGTGGTGCGCACTGTCCACGATCGGCTTCACCGCCAGCTCGGGCTGGAAGCGCGCCGAAGATCCCACCACGGCGATCACCATGTCGAACTCGGGCGCGTCGAGCAATATCGCCAGCGCCTGCTTCATCACCTCGTAGCGCGTGCCAGCCAGGGTGAGGTCCAGCACGCGCCCGGCGTTGCCCGGGATGCCTGCGGCCTTGAGCCGTGCCAGTGTCGCTTCCGTTGGTTGCCGCACGTCCACACCGCGAACGCACAGCTGATCGACCACCATGGCGGCTCCCCCACCGGTGGTGGTGACCACACCCACGCGACGCCCGGGTTGCATATGGGCCGCCGGCAGTGGCACGCGCTGTGCCAGCGGAAATGCTTCCAGAAGCGACTCCAGCATGTCCACCCGAGCAATGCCCAGGTCCTTCAGGAAGGCATCAGCGATGTCGTCCTCGCCAGCCAGTGCGCCGGTGTGGGTGGTTGCCATTTCCGCAGCGGCTTCCGAGCGGCCCAGCTTGTAGGCGATGACAGGTTTGCCACGGGCTGCCGCCGCGCGCGCGAAACGTTGCAGCGCATCGCCGTGGTGCAAAGTCTCCAGGAACAGCAGATAGCCCTCGATGCCCGGATCGTCCAGCGTGGCCTCGCAGATTTCGCCGATGTTCAGGTCCACCTCGCTGCCCACCGACACCAGGCCCGCGAAACCCACGCCACGCGCCTTGCCCCGAGAGACCAGCGCACCGATCATGCTGCCGCTGTGCGAAGCCACAAACACCTTGCCTGCTGGCAGGTCGGGCTCGGCAAACGCTGCGTTGGCGGTGAGCACCAGGCCCATGCGCGGATTCACCACGCCCAGGCTGCTGGGGCCGAGGATGCGGACGCCGGTTTCACGTGCCAGATCCCGCAGCGCGGCTTCGCGCGCGATCCCTTGCGGGCCGGATTCGGAAAAGCCGCTGGCGAGGACCGAGACCAGCCTGACCCCCTTCGCAGCACACTCTCTGACCGCTTCCAGCACCGTGTCCGTGGGGGTCAGCACGAACACATGGTCTGGCACCTCCGGCAGGCTGGCCAGGCTCGGCCAGGCCTTGAGCCCTTGCACCGTGTCCCTTGCGGGGTTGATGGGGTAGATGCGTCCGGCGTAGCCCGAGCGCTGCAGGAATTGCACCGGCCGGCCGCCCATCTTGGTCGGGTCATCTGACGCACCGTACAGGGCGATACTGCGGGGATGGTTCAGCGCTTGAGCCAGCTCAGGTCCGCTGAGTTCGAGGTGTTGTCCGGTCATTGCTGCTCGATCTTGATGTGCTTGAACTGGGCGGCCCATTCAGCCACTTCCTGCTTGATCTCGGTCTTGAACTCGTCCGGGTTGTTAGCGATCACCAGCCCTCCTTGCGACTCCAGCTTCTCTTTGACCTCCGGCGCATTCATGGCGACCACGGCCGCCTCGTGCAGCTTCTTCGTGATGGCGGTCGGGGTGCCGGCGGGTGCGAAAAGGCCGTTCCAGGAGTCGGACACCATGCCCGACAGACCCGCTTCGGAGAAGGTCGGCACCTTGGGCAAACCCGTTAGGCGTTTGGGTCCAGCGATGGCCAACGCTTTGACCTTGCCTGCCTGCAGATTGGGCATGGCGCTGGTGGCGGTCATGAAAGCCATGTCGATGTGGCCCGCGATCAGGTCGTTCAATGCGCCGCTGGCACCCTTGTAAGGCACGTGCATGAGCTGGATGCCTGCCAGCCGTTGCAGCAGTTCACCGGCCATGTGCTGCGACCCGCCGAGGCCGGTCGAGCCGTAGGTGAGTTTTCCGCTGGACTTCTTAGCCAGTTCCATCAACTCGGCCACGGTGTTCACGCCCAGCTCGTTCCGCACCGCCAGCACGCCCGGCGCCGACGACAGCTTGGAGATCGGCTCAAAGCTCTTCTCGACGTTGTACTTCTGGTTCTTGTAGACGTTGCTGTTCATGGTGATCGGCGCTGCCGCCACCAGCAGGGTGTAGCCGTCCGCCGGTGCCGCCGCAACAAACTCGGATGCGATGTTGGAGCCCACGCCCGCCCGGTTTTCGACGATGAAAGGCTGGCCCAGCTTTTCCTGCATCTTGGCGGCCATCATGCGCGCCACGGTGTCGGTGGGACCGCCGGCCGAATAGCCCACGATGATGCGCACCGGCTTGTTCGGGTAGGTCGGATCAGCGAAGGCAGGAGCGGCCAGACCGAGGGTCAGCGAGGCGATGGCGGCGAATGAAAAGTGACGGCGTTGCATGGATTTGTCTCCTGTTGGAATAGAACTTGACTCACGAAAATCGGACTAGGCTTTGGCGGGACGCTGTGAAAAGGTCCTATCAAAAATGCCTTCGGCGATGCGGTTTTTGAGCATCTCTATGGAGCCGCCGGCGATCATCCAGCCGCGCGTGCGGCGCACGCAGTACTCCACCAGCGACTCCTGGCTGAAGCCCATGCCGCCCATGACCTGCATGGCGTCGTTCGCCACCTCCCAGCCAGCGAGGTTGCAGGCCAGCTTGGCCATGGCCGTGCTCTGGGCCGAGGGCAGACCGTGTTCGCCCTCGAGGGCCGCGCGGTAGAGCAGCAACTGCGCCTGCTCCAGCTTCATCGCCATGTCGACAAACTTCCACTGCAGGCCCTGGAATTCACACAGCTCGCGGCCAAACTGCTTGCGGGTCTGGGCGTATTCGCGTGCCACGTTGAACGCATGGCGCCCCAGCGCCAAAGCACGAGAAGCATTGCCCAGGCGCTCCACGTTGAAGCCCGCGATCTGCCGCTTGAAGCCGCCTTCGCCGAGCAGCAGATTCGCCTTGGGCACACGGCAGTTGTCAAAGTACAGCTGCGACCACTTCTCGCCGTTCATGAAGCTCGATGGTTGGCCGATCTCAAAGCCCGGCGTGCCTCGTTCAACGAGGATGGAGCCGATGCCCCCCACGCCCGGGCCGAAGCGCACATAGATCAGGAACAGCTCGGCATCGGGGCTGTGGGTCGAGAAGACCTTGCTGCCGTTGATCACGTAGTGGTCGCCGTCGAGCCGGGCGCTGGTCTTCAAGTCAGTGGCAGCCGACCCGGCATCGGGCTCGGTCATGCCTAGTGAAATCAGCTTGCGCCCGCCCAGCAGGTCCGGCAGGAAGCGCGCCTTCTGCTCTGCAGAGGCGTATTCCACAAAGGTGCGGATGGGGCCGAAGTTGCCGGCCTGCACGATGTCGGCACTTTTGGGGCAGACCAGCGCCACCTGCTGGATCGCGAGCACCGCGTGCATCAGCGTGCCGCCCTGGCCGCCGTCTTCCTCCGGGAAGGCAATGCCCAGCAAGCCTTGTTGGGCCAGCAGTGCCGCCGTGTCCCACGGGTAGTCGGGCGCATGGGCGCGGGCCAGGGCGCCATCGGCGAGCTGTTCCTTGGCGAAACGGGCCACGCTGTCGGCAAAGGCCTGGTGTTCTTCACTGAGTTCAAAGTTCATGGCGAGGTGGCGTCTGGCGTGTTGTGGAGGAAGCGAATGTGCGCCCGACGGGGCCCGTCGAGGACTTCGTGTTCGGCCTTGTGTCATGAGAAAACCTCATGCCTCGCGTCCCAACAGGAAAAGGTCGAGGGCGGGTTTTGCGGGGAACATGCAGGCTGATGCTCCGCGCCTTAGCACGTTTGAACTAGCCACAAGGAAACCACCATGACCGTTGCCCAGACCCTCGCGAATTACGGATCAACACTGCACGACGCGCCCCTGTCTTCCGACGTGATTCACCACGCCAAGCGCGCTGTGCTGGACTGGTACGCCGCGCTGATTCCGGGCGCCGTCGAACCACCCGCCCGCCTGCTGGAGCAGGCGCTCGCCAGCGACCTGGACCATGGCCCCAGCCGCCTGGCGCTGGGGCGATCGGCGACACCACGCACGGCCGCCCTGATCAACGGCACCGCCGCGCACACAGTCGAGGTGGACGACATCTACCGCCACGCGATCTACCACCCCGGCGCACCCACCATCGCCGCCGCCCTGGCGCAGGCGCAGGCACTGGACGCATCGGGTCTGGATTTCCTCAAAGGCGTGGTCGCGGGTTATGAGATCTCGACCCGCATCGGCGCGAGTCTCGGGCGTTCGCACTACCGGTTCTGGCACAACACCGGCACGGTCGGCACCTTTGGCGCCGCCGCCGCGGCGGCCACGCTGCTGCGGCTGGACCCCACCCGCTACGCCCACGCCCTGTGCACCGGCGCCACCATGGCCAGCGGTCTGCAGCAGGCCTTTCGCATGGACTCCATGTCCAAACCGCTGCACGCCGGACACGCCGCAGAAGCCGGCCTGCTCGCGGCCCTGGCCGCCGCGGCGGGCTACACCGGCTCGCTGGATGTGATCGACGGCGACGCAGGCATGGGTGTGGCCATGTCAGACGGCCCGGACTGGTCCGCCACTGTGGCCACCTTGGGGCGGGACTTTCATATCAACGACATGACCTTCAAGAACCACGCCTGCTGCGGTCACACCTTTGCGCCCATCGACGGCGCGCTGACTTTGCAGAAGGACATGCAGATCTCTGCCGAGGACATAGCACAGGTTCATATCGGCACCTACGCCCCGGCCCTGGATGTGGCGGGCAATTTCAACCCGACCACAGCGCCCGAGGCGCGTTTCAGCGTGCCTTACGTGGTGGCCACGGCCTTGCTGTTCGGCAGCGTGCGGCTGGCTGCGTTCACCGAAGAGCGCCTGAAGGAACCGCGCATCCGGGCCTTGATGCAACGCATCCGGCTGACCGTGGACCCCGAGCTGGATGCCGCGTTTCCGGGTCAGCGCGCCGCGCGCGTGCGCATCACCACCCGCGACGGTCGCAGTGGGGAATTCCTGCAGCCCACGCGCAAAGGCGACCCGGATGCCCCGCTGACCGACAGCGATCTGAATGCGAAGTTTCTGGAGCTCGCCGAGCCGGTGCTGGGTGAAGACAAAGCGGCCCTGCTGCTGGAGCGCATCTGGCAGCTGGAGACCCTGCCCAGCATCCGTTCTCTGTGAGTTGAACTGGCCTGCTCAGGCCGCACAAGCCGCCAGCAACCAGTCGCGAAACACCGTCACCTTGTGCGACTCCCGGGCCCGCTTGGGCCACACCAGGTAGTAGCCCTGCGCACGCTGCACCGGCTTCGCAAACGGCCGTACAAGCAAACCTTTTTCGAACTCGGCGGTCAGCAACCGGTTCTGCCCAATGGCCATCCCCAGCCCGTCGATGGCGGCCTGCCAGGTCAGCACCGAGGTGCCAAAGGTCATTTCCACGGCCTCGTTGGCCGCAGGGGCCAGCCCGGTGGCCGCCAGCCAGTCGGCCCAGTCGGTGCGCCGGTAGTGCGACACCAGCAAGGGGTGGCGCAGCAGCGACTCCGGGAACCGGGCGTTGGGCGCGTGCTTCTTCAGGTAGGCGGGCGAACACACCGGCTCGATCTCGTCGCCGAAGAGGAACAGCGCCTGTGTCTGGGGCCACTGGCCATTGCCGAACTGAACCGCCACATCCACCTTGTCGCGGTCGAAGTCCACATCGGGCACGGCGTTGGTGATCTTCACTTCGATGCCGGGGTGCAGGCGGTGAAACTCGGCCAGCCGCGGGATCAGCCATTTGGCGGCGAAGGTGGTGTAGGTGCGCACCCGCAGCGTTCGGTCCCCTGTGCCCTTGACGAGGGCTTCCGTCGCGGCTGCGATCTGTTCAAACGCTGGCAGCACCTGCGTCGCGTACGTGCGTCCAGCCCGTGTGAGGTCCACACCGTGCCGTTCGCGCCTGAACAGCTCCACCCCCAGGTAGGTCTCCAGGGTTGCGATCTGGCGGCTCACCGCCGACTGGGTCACGTTCAGCTCCGCAGCGGCGGTCGTGAGGTTCAGCGTGCGGGCCACCACCTCGAAGACACGCAAGGGGTTCAGTGGGGGAATGCGACGGGTCATGTGTACGGCCAGACGCGAGATCGGACTCGCTGTTCCCGATCATAGGCCCGCCATGCCTTGTTCAACGGACCACCATGGCTCAGCTTTTTGGCCGCTACCCGCGCTTTTGCAGAAGCCCGCCATCGACAGGCAACAAGACCCCCGTGATGTAGCGCGCATCTTCGGACGCCAGGAACACCGCGGCATGGGCCACATCCCAGGCACTGCCCATGAACCCCATAGGCACCAGCGCATTGCGTTCCTGGCGGATCACGTCGGTAGACACACCACGCTCACGCGCACGTCGATTGATGGCCATGGGGGTGTCAATGAGGCCGGGCAGGATGGCGTTGGCCCGAATGCCGGCAGCGGCGTTCTCGATGGCGATGTGCTGGGTCAGAGCGTTCACGCCCGCCTTGCTGGTTTTGTAGGTCACGGTGGGTCGGGCCGCCAATGACGCGGTCGAAGACACATTGATGATGCAACCACTGCGACGCTCCACCATGAACGGAAGCGCATGTTTGCAGGTCATGAACATGGCTTTGAGGTTGAGTTCCATGAGATCATCCCAGGTCTCGGCCGGCAACTCGCTGGTCCGCCGGTCTCCCCGGGACATGCCAACGTTGTTGTGCAGTATGTCGATGCGGCCATAGTGGTTCATGCACGTGGAAACCACCTTGGCACACTCCGCCTCCTGGCGGATATCGGCCACCAATGCGTGGGCTTGTGCCCCGTGTCTGGACACCGATGACATGGTTTCCTCAAGCCAATCGGGCTGAATATCGACCAGCAACAACAGCGCACCTTCTTCGGCAAAGCGTTCGGCGGTGGCGCGACCGTTCCCCACCGACTCTCCCGGCTGCTGCCCTGCGCCAACGATGATCGCGACTTTGTCTTTCAGTCTCTTCGTGTGGGACATGGTGACCTCAGTCAGGCTTGATGCCTGCGCCCTTCACGACCTTGTGCCAGGCGGCGATCTCCTGGGCCATGAACGCCTTCATTTCTTCAGGCGTGTTGACCGAGACCGTCAACCCGTCCCTTTCCAATGCATCGCGGTAGTTGCTCGTGCTGGCGGCCTTCCGCAATGCAGCGTTCAAGCGCTCAATGGCGGCAGGGGGCGTGCCCTTCGAGGCAAACAACCCGTACCAGACATTCGCTTCGTAGCCCGGAAGGGTCTCGCTCACCGTGGGCACCCCCGCATAGGCAGGCACGGGCAACTTCGAGGTGACGGCCAAAGCGCGCATCTTTCCAGACTGGACAAACTTATGCGTCCCACCCGCTGTTCCCACCAGCACATCCACCTGACCACCCAGCAGGTCGGAATAGGCCGGCCCCGCACCGCGGTATGGGATGTGGAGCATGTGAATCCCGGCCTGCAGCTTGAGCAGCTCGGCGGCCAGGTGCACCGATGACCCGTTGCCAGAAGATGCGTAGCTCAGCTTTCCCGGGTAGGCCTTCGCGGTCTTGATGAGGTCTGCCAATGTCTGGAACTTGCTGTCTGATCGCACGACGATGACGTTGGGCCCGTGACAGATCCGCCCCACGGGTGGCAGGTCGGCCACAGTGTCGTAGGGCAATCGGGTCATCAGCGAATCGTTGATGGCCAATGCCGATGTGGTCATCAGCAGGGTGTGCCCATCCGGAGCGGCCTTGGCCACCAGATCGCTCCCGATGACGGTTCCCGCACCGGGTTTGTTGTCAATGATCATCGCTTGACCCAGGTCCTCACCCATCGCCTGGATCAGCGAACGGCCGATGACATCGGTTCCGCCACCCGCAGCAAAGGGCACCACGACCCGAATGGTTCTGCTGGGAAAGCTCTGGGCGTGCGCGGCCTTGCCCGACAGCACCAGCCCCACTGCCGCGAGCAACGCGGAATTGAAGGTTCGTCGATGGGCGTCATATTCGAATGGCATGTTGTCTCCTGGTTGTTGGTCGAGTGCTTCTTCTGAATTCACGGAAATCGGTAGAGCGCTTGCGGGTTGTGCACCAGCAGCTTCTCCAGACCTTCACGGGTGGGTGCGATGCGGCCCAGCGCATCCACCAGCTCACCGTCATCTGGAATGTGGGTGTGATTGGGATGGGGCCAGTCCAGACCCCAGACGCATTGATCAGGGAACCGGATCACCAGCTCGCGGGCCAGGGCAACGCCCATGGGGTAGCCGCTGTCAGGACGGGCGCCCGAATCGATGCGGTCAATGCCACTGACCTTGACATGCATGCCGGGCTGGTCCAGCAGCCGCATCAAGGCCTGGAAGTCCTCGTGTTCAGCACCGCGGGTCGCGTCCACGCGCCCCATGTGGTCGATAACCACCGGCACGTCGCTCTGAAGCAATTGCTGCCCCACCGTGTGAACAAGGCCACTTTCGAAATGCACCTGCAAATGCATGTCCACGGCGGCGAGGCGTGGGGTCAATGCGAGCACGTCGTCGACCCGGGTTCCACCGCCGATGTGCTTCATGAAATGGAAACGCACGGCCCGAAACCCACAACCCGCCAGCCGCCGCAGCTCGGCGTCCGACACATCGACGGGGACAAGGGCCACACCGAGGTACCGGCCAGCGCCAGCTTCGATGGTGTCTTCGACCACGCGGTTGTCCAGGCCATGGGTGATGGACTGAACCACGACGCAACGCTCGATGCCGAGTTTCTTGTGCAGTGCAAACAGCTTTTCCTTGGGCGCCTCCGCTGGCAGGTTGCTGCGGCCTGGCACGTAGGGAAACCGCTCCCGGGGGCCAAAGACATGGACATGGCTGTCGCACGCCCCTGTGGGTAATTGGAGCGAGGGCGAGCTCGGCAGGTTCAGGTAGGTCTGGACCAGGTTTTCAGTGGATTGAGTCATGCTGTGGATTCATGAGACTGGGTGTTCAAGGGGCCGCGACTTGAATCGGTTGACCGACCATGCCTTGGAGCGCTTCAATGCTCAGCCCTTCAACCGCGTCGATGAGGTGCAAGCCGTCGGGCGTGCACTCCAAGGTTGCCACCTCGGTGTAGATGCGGCTCACACACTGGAGTCCGGTCAAGGGGTAGCTACAAGCAGAAACAATCTTGCTGACGCCCTGCTTGGTCAACAAATCCATCATGACCCAGGTCTGCCGGGCACCCACAGCCAGATCCATGGCACCGCCCACCGCGGGGATCGAGCCCGGTTCACCGGTGCTCCAGTTGGCCAGATCGCCGGTGGTGGACACCTGGAATGCACCCAGCACACAAATGTCCAGATGACCGCCGCGCATCATCGCGAAGCTGTCGGCGTGATGAAAAAACGCGCCGCCCGCCTTCAGCGTCACGGGCTGCTTGCCGGCGTTGATCAGGTCGTAGTCTTCTTCCCCTGGCGCGGGGGCCAGGCCCATGCCCAGGATGCCGTTCTCGCTGTGGAGAATGACTTCGCGCTCCGCTGGAATGAAGTTGGCCACACGCGTGGGCTGGCCTATTCCCAGGTTCACGATCGCCCCTTCGGGAATGTCCCGCGCCACACGGGCGGCCAGTTCGTCTTTGCTGCGTCGTTGCCAGGTGCTCATGGGGTTGCCTCGCGTGGGGTGGCGTGGAATCCGCCGCCCAGTGTGGCCTGTGGCGCTATACGCACCACCTGGTTGACAAAGATCCCCGGCGTCACGATCGCCTCGGGGTCCATGGCCCCCAGCTCCACCACCTCGTGCACCGAAGCCACGGTGCGCTGCGCCGCCATCGCCATCACCGGACCGAAATTGCGTGCCGCCTTGCGGTAAACCAGATTGCCCCAGCGGTCGCCGCACTCGGCCTTGATCAGCGCCACGTCGCCGCGCAGCGGGTACTCCAGCACATGCTGGCGGCCATCGATGCAGCGTGTTTCCTTGGGTGTGCCGTCGGCATGCAGGGCCATGGCCGTGCCGTAGCCGGTGGGCGTGAAGAACGCGCCGATGCCCGCGCCTGCGGCGCGCAGCCGCTCGGCCAGATTGCCTTGTGGCACGAGCTCCAGCTCAATCTGGCCAGCGCGGTACAGCGCATCGAACACATGGCTGTCGGCCTGGCGCGGGAAGCTGCAGATGATCTTGCGCACCCGGTTCGCTTTCAGCAGTGCCGCGAGCCCGGTGTACCCGTTGCCCGCGTTGTTGTTGACCACGGTGAGTTCGCGCGCACCCTGTTCGATCAGGCCTTCGATCAGCTCGTTGGGGATGCCGGCCGTTCCGAAGCCGCCAATCAGCACCGTGGCGCCGTCGGGAATACCGGCCAACGCGTCGCTGACCGACGCGGCAATCTTGTTGATCATGTTTCAGTCCAGCGCATGCATGGTGCGCCGTGTGTTGAAAAAGAAGGGGCGCACGCGTGCACTCCAGGAGGTGGCGCGCACCGCCAGCCAGGCCGCACTCTCCAGCACCTCGGGCGAGAGCAAGTCGTAGCAGGCAACGTACACCGGCTGGCCGATGGCCCGCCGGAACCGCCGTGCCCGCACGGTGCCGGTCACCCGCGCCAGACCCGGCAGGTGTTCGGTCTGGTACCAGGCGTTGAAGTCGGCTTCCGCTTCGGGGGGAATGTCGGTCTCCACCACGTAGTGGTAACCCGCTGTGGCGCCTGCGCTCGCACCGGGCACGTCCACCAGGGGCTGCAAGCTGCCCCAGCGGTGGTCCGACACCGGGCCATCGGCGTAGCCCAGCCAGCCGCTGCCATCCAGGGCCCGCCACCAGGTCGCAGGCTCCGGAGGCCGGGGCTCACCCGCGGCCAACCGGCATGTGAACAGGCCGACCTCGGACCGACCCGATTTCTCAATGAACGACATTGAGCGCCACCAGAAAACGCGAGACCATGTTGTAGGCCGCCACGGTGGCGACCAGCTCCACCACCTCCGTTGGGCCATGGTGTCGGGTGATCTCGTCCATCAGCGCGGCCGGCACCTCGACATCGCGTGTCATGTGGTCGGTCATCGCCAGCACCCGGCGTTCGGTTTCGCTGAACAGCGAGGGCAGCACCGGTTCGCGTATGGCCTCGATCTTTTGCGGCACAACCCCGGCCCGCTGGGCATGAGGGATGTGCGCCTCGAACTCGAAGCTCGCGCGGTTGAGCACCGCCACCCGCAAGATGATGAGCTCGCGCAGATCGGCAGGGACCGACGTGCGGTTGCGCACCGCCGTCAGCATGGCCTCCCAGCCCTGAGCGATGGGCGCGCTGTTCAGGAGCACTTGATAGAGCAGCGATATCCGGCCTCGCTCCCCCAGAATCCTGTCCTCAATGTCCTTGAGTTCAGGGCGTGTACCCGGTTCCACGAGCGGGACTCGCACAGCGTTTGCAGCCATCAGTCGACCTTGATGTTTCGGGTTTTGATGAGTTGAGCCCACTTCTCGGTGTCGGCCTTGAGCAGCGCGGCCAGCTCCTCCGGAGGCGATGACTTGGGCTCCGCGCCCGACTGGACAATCTTGGCGTTGGCGGCCGGGTCGGCGACCGCGGCACGAACCGCCTTGTTCAGTTGCTGGACCACATCCGGGGCCGTCTTGGCTGACACGAACATGGCATACCAGTTGTTGCTGTCCACGTTCGGGAAACCTTGCTCCTGGAAGGTCTTGACGTCGGGCAGCGCCGCGTGGCGCTTGGTGGATGCTATGCCCAGTGCCTTCAGCTTCCCGCTGCGCACGTAGGTCATGACCGCCGGCACGTCGGCGAACACGCCCGCGACCTGACCGCCCATCAGGTCGGTCAGGACGGGCGCCATGCCGTTGTAGGGCACATGGAGCATTTCCACGCCGGTGGCCATCTCCAGTTGAACCAGGGCTAGGTGAGGAATGCTGCCCTTGCCGGAAGACGCAATGGCCGGCGACTCCTTCCGGGCCTTGATCTGTGCCACGAACTCGCTGGCGTCACGGGCCGTTTCCTTCGGGTTCACCACAAACAGCTCGACGTTGTTGGCCACCAGAGAGACCGGCGCAAAGTCGCTTTGCATGTTGTAGGCGAGCTTCGGGTAGAGCGACTGGTTGATGGCCGCAGCGCCGACGCTGGTGATCCAGATGACACTGCCATCGGGTTCGGATCGAAGTACCTCTGCGGCGCCAATCGCCCCGTTGGCGCCGGGTTTGTTTTCAACGATCACCGTGCGGCCGAGGGCCTTGCCCAGGGGTTCGGCAATCGTCCGGGCCATGGTGTCCACTGGTCCGCCGGCATTGAACGTCACGATGATCCGGACGGGTTTGTTCGACGGTTGTGCCCACACCGAAGTCGCCACCAGGGCTGCCGCCAGGACCATAAAACTGCGCTTTTTCATCTCTTGTCTCCGTTGGTTTTGCAGGGGTCAGAAATCAGTCGCACCGG
>Ga0066600_10000663_pt1 | contig 12323 bp, 7 predicted proteins | sample Lowcelwee11metaG_FD_59486 | JGI IMG/M metagenome (GOLD analysis project Ga0066600, IMG submission 59486) | Freshwater pond sediment microbial communities from the University of Edinburgh, under environmental carbon perturbations - Low... | ecosystem: Environmental > Aquatic > Freshwater > Pond >... | reverse complement strand
TGCGAAGAGAAATGAACCTGGAAGTAACGGACCGTATCAAAATCCAAATGCAAACAACACCTCGTGTTGAAGATTGCTTCGCTAAGTACAAAGACTATATCTCAGGCGATGTTCTTTTAGTTGGAATTACATTTGGTCCATGCGTCGGGACTTCATGGGACCTCAACGGCGAAGCGACAACCCTTTCTATTCACAAGGCTTGAATCCTTATAAAAATGCGCCCTCCAAAAGATTTTGAAGAGCGCATGACTCAATGAAATCAGGAGATTTTGAAAACAAGAACACTAACATTATCAGTGGACCGACACTCATTAATAGCGCATTGAACTAATCTGTTTGCAAGATCTGTTTCTTTTGAGCTCTCTGATAAATTCTGAATGATTTTTGAATCAGAAACAAAATCCCACAATCCATCACAGCCCATAACAAGAGTATCTCCAGGAAGAACTTTACTTACAGTAATCTTAGGTTTATGACTCATAGCTGAACGTTCAGGAGAAAAATCAATAATAAGCTTATCTCCAATCGCTCTACTTACATTCACCCCAAATCCGGGAAAAGGGAATCTCAGCTCCTTAGCGGGGAGTTTCCCCCATTCATTCGTTACTTCTCCAAACATTTTTCCGTTGTTTAGAGAGATAAAGGCGATCGCTGCCCTCTTTTTATCTTTTTCACTCTTCCAATTACGAACACAGGAGAGAGGAATGACCTTCATCTTTTCCGATAAATTCCGATAAATTTTGATTTCACTATCCCCTAATGTAGCTGTATAAATAAGGCCTTTAGCCGTATCTACAAAAGAAACGACAGCTGTAGAACCCATCGAATTAAATTTTTTATCTAAATAGGCCTCTTTATGAATTTCTTCGAACAAACAATTAAAAGCTTGGTGCACATTTCCATTATGTTCTTGCAGTGTCTTCTCAAATCTTTTCTCAAATTGTTTACTTGCATACTGTGCCACCTTGCTGCCCCCATGTCCATCAAACAAACCAGCCAGCATCCCTAACTTTGGAATTGAGAGAACAAAATGAGCATCTTCCATGGATTTCCGACGGCCTTGCTCTGCACATTCGTTCATAGTAATTGATAAAGTTTTTTGACCTGGATCCAAACTGCTGAATAAAGTCTTTGCCGAATCTGGGACATCTGTCTCCTCTGCTAGAAAAGAAATACTTTTTTGATTTCCGTTCTCTTGAAGATTATTTCGAGACTCTGTGATTGCTTTACTCGAATTTTTCAACATTTTATTGATAGATTTCTCGAAATCTTCCGCTTGTATTTCTCGTTCCCTGGCCCGTAAAGCAACCCTATCCCTATAAAAAAGAGCCCCAGTGACAACCGCGGAGACAGCAACAAAAGAAAAACCAGCAATAGCATTTAATCTAGTCATAACAACCTATTATTAATATCATATTAGTAATATTATAACTAATATTAATATATAATACACATTAAAAAATCACATGCATGTAAAAAAATTATTAATACATAGATAATTTTAAAAACAAAACTTAATTAACTTCAGTACATAAAAAATATTTAAATCATAAGAAATTCTTTATTTCTTAATATCAAATCCGTGACAAACACTGAACCGCGAATGATATTTTCTATAAACTAAAATTTTGATCAAGCAGATTGTCCAAATAGGTAAGACACTGTTCTTGAATCTTTATAGAAGGAACGAGGACAGCTTCTGGGTGGTTGATTCCCTCACAACGAGCGGCCGCCTCCTCCCAATCTTTTTCATCGCGTAAATTGTGAAGCCACCAAGGAAATGTACGACATTGTGTAGGACGTGCTTCATAGACCGTACATTTCTTATCAGACAGAAAAACACAATCATAAGAAGAAGGTCGATCAAGCAAAGCATACTGATCGTCGACAAGGCGTGTGTAGCGTTTTGCAAATTCTAGCGGAGAACATTTGAAATGCTCTGCTAACTTTTCAAGATCCTGCAACGACAAAAAAACGTAACCGGGAGATCCTGTGCAACACCCTCCACATCCTGTACATTTAAATTTTAAACCATCTTCGAACCAAGGTACGGGTTTCTCTTCTTCCCCGACTTCTGATTGTGGCTTTACCGTGTCCATTGAAACTCTCTTGTTGCTGTTTTTTCCCAACCATTATTCCAGCGATATGGAGAAACAGAGCACCCTTCAGAAGAGAGATCAATGAGATTCCACGACCCTGTCTTTCTTTGCGTGCAGCTTCCGCTGTCGAGAATTAATGGTAAACCACTTCTTTGAAGATCCGCAATGATCCTGCGATGCGTATGCCCATGAAGGTATAAGACAATATTTGAATGACGGCGCAAGAGATTTTCAAGAGCCTCTCCCCGATCAAGTGTCCGATGATTGGCATCATTTTGAAAAAATGGATAGTGATTGAAAAAAATCACTCTCTCTCCTTGCGGCAAATCTTTCAAAAAAGCCTCAAGTTTTGCTTCTAACTTTTCTGAAAAACATCCCCGAGAAGAAATAAGACCTGTTGGATAGGCTGTGTTCAGGGCAATGAGCCACCATCCCGGTGCAATCTTGTGTCCCTCTAATTCATCTTCCTTGAGAGAAAAACAACTAGCACTTTCATTGGAAAAATACTTGTAATAATGTTTTTTTTTGTAACTGCGAATCGTATAGTGGTCGTGATTGCCAGGAATCGCAATCCAGGGCTGCTCCAACCTACTTACGAACTTCTTTGCCTTAAAAAATTCTTCATGCATTGATGTTGTTGTAAAATCGCCTCCCAAAAGGACAAGATCGATATTCAGACTGCGAAAAAGAGAGGGGAGGTCCTCAATTTGTTGCGGAGAAAATTCTTTATTCCGATGCAAAAACCAGTTCAGCATTCCAAGAATACGCTTCGAAAAAAGGCGCAAAGGGTTAAATGTCAGTGCTGTATAATGAAAATCAGAGAGATGAGCGATACGCATAGACTAGCAATTGTACAATCTTTTGAACAAAAAAGCCACAATTAGAGGTCTCTACTCAGGAGCCTTTTCGAGAATGGGGAAAAGAAAATCGGAAACACCTATTTTCTTGTTTCTGGGACGTTTAATCCCTTCATCATTGAGTTTCATTGCTTCTTGAATATACGCAATGAACACTCCGTCCGGAGGCAAATCTTTCACGGAAACTAAGCGTCCGAACTGACCCATTGCAAGAGCGCGATCTTTATCCATAATCCCCTCAGGATCTGTCATGAGAGATCCCTTCCAAAAAGTAAATGCACAATGCTTTTGAAAGGAAGCCATACTGCATAAAATTCCTTTATGTTGGAAATGAGGACAATTCCATTTTATTGTCTCTTCCACACACGGACAACTCTGGTGAACAAGAGCTCGAATATGCTCTAGAATTGGTTTAGCAAATGGTCTTGCTTCTTGAATATAGATATCAACTTTTTGATTGTATTGTTTCAGACAACAGATCCAAATTTAAGAGATCAATATAAGCGACCTTGCAAATATTTCCAACTTTTCTTGCTAAATAATACCCACATTTCTTAAAATTTACTCCATGGGAACAAACAAAAATAAATTTCACTTCTTTTCTGAGAAGTTTGAGGCTTGTTCCATTCTTTTTGCCCGAAAAAGCATTGCAACGCTCTCTTTTGTGGTGCTTCGCCTCACGGCGAATTAAAACATAAATTTCTATCAGATTTTCTCCCATACAAACCAAGCGAAGGCCAGACACTATGCCACTTACGTGGCTTAAATATTTAGTTTTAATGAATTTCTTAAAGAGAATTGATTTTATGTCATCATCAACTACATCTGCAAATCAAAACGGTCAACGAACATCGGGACTTTTATCTCAATCTGTCCCTTGCGCACTCCCTCCATTAGCTGCGGGTCTTGCTATTGTGATTCCTTTTAGAGATCTAATTGCAAAAAGCTTTCTGCAATTAGGAAAACCTGTTCCTTGCACATCTTTGCAAAACGGACTCATGCAAGGTTTCAAGGCTGCACCCACAATTGGGGGTATTGTCGGAACACAAATGCTCGCTCAAAAAGGAGTAGAAACTCTTTGGCTTGGGAATACAAAAGAGAAAAGTTTCTCAGCAATCGTTATCAGCTCTGCAATTGTCGGAGTGATCTCATCTCCTTTTTTAGCGGTTTTTAACGGAACAACAATGGGATGGAGCGTCAATACATCCCTCCGAAAATTCTCAGCCAAACAAGGTCTTGCAATTGCAGCGCAAGAAACAGCTTTTGTGTTCGGCTTAAGCGCTGCTGATCGATTATCAGCTGTCATGAAAGAGCAATTCGGAGACAACAAAGTCGTTGAGTACTCAGCTGCTTTTATAGCAGGCGCTACAGGGAGTCTTGCGGGGCATCCGGCAAACACAGCTCTAACGCGTTGGCAAAATGGCATGAAGATAAATCATCCGCATCAACTTATGTGGGGTGCCGCTCGTAAAGCATACGCTATAGGAATCTTTGGCGCTCTTTATAAATTGGGAAAAGAAATCCTATGAATTTGAGGGAGTTACAAAACTCCATTTGAAAAACCTTTTATTTGCGTAGTCCATCCCTCACAGGATTTCTACAATTTTTAAAATTTACATAGAAATATCATGACAACAAAAAATCTTTACGAAACCTTAAATTACCCTATCCGCGCATGGACAATCTGGTTCTTGAGCGCAACTTTTATGTTCTATAAATACGCTATTGAAGTCTCTCCTAGCGTGATGACGGCAACACTCATGAAGACATTCCATATTGATGGAGTGGCTCTCGGTCATTTAACAGCCTGTTATTTCTATGCTTATCTACTTTTGCAAATTCCCGCAGGACTTTTGCTCGATCGATTCGGCCCCAGAAAGACAACAACGCTTGCGATGATTTTATGCGCGATCGGAACAATCATCTTTGCAGGAGCTAATTCTGTATTTATGGCCGGTGTTGGACGCTTCTTAACAGGTGCCGGAGCAGCTTTTGCAGCAGTCAACTGCTTTAAACTCATCGCAAATTGGTTTCCCTCCAGACACTTCGCTCTAATGTCAGGGCTCATGATGACACTTGCAATGCTCGGCGCTGTAGGTGGACAAGCGCCTCTCGCCTCTTTTATTCAAAAAATGCAATGGCGTCACGCTATTGAAATCATTGGAATAGCTGGACTTGTTTTAGCTACTTTCTTTTGGATTGTTGTAAGAGATCAGGCGCCAGATTTAATCGAAAAAAGACACATCGATTCCTCCAAAATATCCTTATTAGAGAGTATGAAACGAATCCTCAAAAACCCTCAATCCTGGTGGCTCTCTGCATATAGCGGTTTTGCCTTCGCACCTGTCATGGTATTTGGAGGGCTTTGGGGTGTTTCTTTTATTACAGAGGCATTTCAACTCTCTCAACAGAGCTCTGCTCAAATGGTCTCGATGATCTTCATCGGTTTTGCCTTTGGAGCTCCAATTTTTGGCTGGTTTTCTGATTGGCTAAAGCAAAGACGCATTGTGATGATGGGAGGCACAACAATTGCGCTCATTGCAATCACGGTAGCAATTTATGCCCCAGGCATTTCTTCATTTGCTTTGGCTATCCTGCTTTTTACTTTTGGATTTTCAATCAGTAGTTTTTTGCTCTGTTTTACGATGATTCGAGAACTTCATATTCCCCTTCTTGCGGCAACTGCAATAGGATTCATGAATGCCTTTGATGCTCTTCTTGGAGCTTTTTCCGATCCTTTAACAGGCAAATTTCTTGATTTATGTTGGGATGGATATAGGGTGGATGGGGCTCCTGTATTTTCTATAGACGCCTACCAATCTGCATTTGTAACGCTTCCTATCTATTTACTCATTGCATTGCTTATGTTGCTAAAAATTAAAGAAAAAAACTGAAAAATCATTCTTGACAAAGACACATTCCTGGTGCACCATATCCGCCCTTTAACCTGTGAGGAAAGCCATGTTATTACCTCTATCCGCAGCCCCCGTTTATTATACTTTGCCCCCCGTTATCATGGAGAGTCCAGCTCTATATTCAACGCCATTTGAAGAAAATCCTCAATTGATATCCCAGACAATTTCTGATTTTGCAAATGATTTGTGCATGCGTATCGCAGAAGGGGACCCACTGAATCGAAGTTTTGCAATCTCCCCTGTAAGTATCATTGCTGCCCTTGGGATGTGCCTCCATATCATTGAACCTGATAAAAAAGAGCAGTTTCTTCATGCAATCAACTTAGGACATTTAACAGAAGAACAGGCCCATGATGCAATTTCCACAACTCTTCGAAATATAATTTTACCAAAAGATTTTACAAACGGAAAAATCGAAATTGCCCAAGCTCTTGCCCATAAGAAAAACATCCCCATTGCAGATTCCCTTCCTCTTCTTTTGGAAACGATCTACGATGCAGAACTCATTATTTCTAACGACCTCATGAATCAAGTCAATCTTTGGGTTTCTGAAAAAACCCACAAAAAGATTCCGACTCTTCTTTCGAATAATGAAGCAACTCTCGTACTCCTGAATGCCATCTATCTAAACTTTCAATGGGAACATGAATTTCGAACACCCAAAAACGGTTGGACTACAGAACCTTTCCTCTGCTTCAATGGACACAGTTCTCCTGTTTCAATGATGAAACAATTTGGACAATTTCGCGTCTATCGAGGTAATACATTTGATATGCTTGAAAAATGCTATCTTTCCCCTGATGGACGAAAACTCTCTCAACTCATCTTTCTGCCTCATAATCCTCAAGACTTACCAGACATTGAAAAAGATCTTACAGACCTTGCCATTCGAAGATATCAACAAAAAGCGCAATGGGAAAATCATGTTGCTTTAAGCATGCCCAAAATCAAAATGGAGACAGAACTCCATCTTCTTGATCTTCTCACCCAGATGGGATTTCCTTTAGATGCAATTGATCGCAATGTGATTTTCGATCCGCGTATCTATATCGATGATATTATTCACAAAACATTTGTCTCCATAGATGAGAAAGGAACTGAAGCTGCAGCTGTCACAGGTGTGATTACGTGTGGATGCGCTCCTGCAATAGATCCGACTACATTCAATATCCACCATAGTTATGCCTATTGTATTATGGACGGGAACACCGTTCTCTTTCGTGGAAAAGTAACAGACGCGACGCCACTTATTGTCGATTAAAAACTGTAAAAAAATAACTATATTAATTTTTAATGTGCAGGCTCTTTTTTATTTGACAAGCAGATCGAAGAGATGACACCATACCTTCTCATGCTGTCGCAAAAAATTGTTCTAAAGGGCGTTCGGGTCCACAATCTCAAAGGTGTTGACTTAACTCTCGATGCCAACCAACTTGTGGTTTTCACGGGGGTATCAGGATCTGGTAAATCATCACTTGCCTTCGATACAATCTACGTCGAGGGACAGCGTCGCTATATTGAATCGCTTTCGCATCAGGCGCGAAGATCTCTGGGAGAGCTTCCCAAACCTGAAGCAGAAAGCATTTCCGGAATCGCTCCAACTATTGCAATTGAACAAAAAACAGCAAACCGCACCCCTCGTTCCACTGTCGGTACGATGACGGGAATTTATGATTTTTTGCGCGTTCTTTTTGCAAGAATTGGCATCCCCCACTGCCCTGTGAGTAAAGAACCCGTCGCACTACAGAGCCGAGAAAAGATTATTGCCCAGGTGCAGCAGTTCCCTAAAGAGAGTAAACTCTTCTTTTTAGCCCCATATGCCAAAGGGAAAAAAAGCGAATTTGTAGAAGACTTTATGGAACTTCTTTCAAAGGGATTTACTAGGCTGCGCATTGATGGATCCATCACTGATCTCGACGAAACCCTTCGCCTAGACGGTAGCGTTGCTCATGATGTTGAGATCATCGTGGACAGGGTCAAAGGAGGCGAATCCTCAAGGATCGCTGAGGCTGTTAATCTGGCTCTTGAAATGGGCAAAGGATTTTTTAGCGTTTATAATGCAGATACAGAAAAAGAGACCCTTTTTTCCCAATTTGCTTATTCGGTAAAGTCTAATTTGTCATATGGTCCTTTAGAGCCTCATGATTTTTCCTTCAATCATCCAAGCGGCATGTGTCCAACGTGCCATGGATTAGGGATTGCCTCCACATTTGATTTGTCCCGAATCATACAGCCCAATTTAAGCATTAAAGAAGATTGTTGCTCTATTGCTAGCTCCTATGAGACGGTTCGGTATGGAAATATTTATGATAACTTAGCACGCATCTATAAATTCAAAATTGAAACACCTTGGAACAAACTGCCGGAGTCTGCAAAAAATGTCTTCTTATATGGAATCGAAAAAAAATGGACACGGATGCATTTTGTCCATCCAGAAAAAAAGACACGCTGGCACGAATTTGTGCAATGGAAAGGGGTGATTCAAGAAGCAAGAGAGCGACTCAATGCAGCTAAAAGCGATCTTTATCGCAAAAAAATGGGTCTTCTTATGGTACAGGGTATTTGTCCTTCGTGTCATGGAGCTCGCATCAAACCCTACCCTTCAGAAGCGCGACTCGGGGGTAAAAAAATTGCAGAAATCACCGCACTTTCCTTCGTTGATTGCCTTGCTTTTTTCGAACAACTACCTCTCTCATCTCTCGAAGAATTGATTGCAGGAGAACTGCTCAAAGAAATCAAAGAACGTTTGAAATTTTTAATTTATGTCGGGCTCTCGTATTTATCGCTTGATCGGACATCCCCAACTCTTAGCGGTGGAGAGTCGCAACGAGTCCGTCTCTCTTCTCAAATCGGCGCAGGCCTTGTGGGCGCAATTTATGTGTTAGATGAGCCTTCCATTGGTTTACATCCAAGCGATCATCATAAACTCATCGAAACGCTTTTTCATTTACGCAACCAAGGTAATACCGTCTTAGTTGTAGAACACGACCTCGACACAATTTATGCTGCAGATACAATCGTCGATGTGGGTCCGGGGGCAGGCCAACATGGCGGAAAGATCCTTGCATGCGGATCTGTCAAAGACGTCATTGCAAATCCTTTATCCATTACAGGCGGTTATCTTTCAGGAAAACTTAAAATCGCCATCCCTAAAAAACGAAGGACCTTGTCAAAAGACAAGATTTCCATTGAAGGAGCCTCGCACCATAATCTCCAATCGATCTCTGTCAAAATTCCCTTAGGCGGCCTTATTTGCATAACGGGGGTTTCCGGATCAGGGAAGTCCTCTCTTATCTCAGATACTCTATCTCCGGCTCTTGCAAATCATTTTCATGGAGCGCAGCTCGATGTGGGTAAACATAAAAAGATGTCTGGATTTGAACATATTGACAAAGTCATTTCTGTTGATCAATCCCCCATTGGACGAACACCGAGATCAAATGCTGCGACATACATCAAACTCTTTGATGAGATCCGCGATCTTTTTGCCAAACTCCCGGAAAGCAAAATGCGCGGATTTGATGTGGGGCATTTTAGTTTCAATGTCAAAAAAGGATCCTGTCCTTATTGCGAAGGCTTAGGACAAGTATGCATCGACATGGACTTCATGGAAGATGCTTGGGTTGAATGCCCGCAGTGTAAAGGAATGCGCTTTGATCCTGAAATTTTGGCTGTGCGGTTCAAAGAAAAAAGCATCACAGACATTTTAAATATGGATGTAGAGCGTGCTCTTATTCTTTTTGAATCGATCCCTTCTATCTATAAAAAACTTTCTTTGCTCTCACAAGTAGGTCTCGATTATCTCACATTAGGCCAGCCCTCAACGACACTCTCCGGTGGCGAAGCGCAGCGTATTAAACTTGCAAAAGAGCTTGTTCGTCCACATACGGGAAAAACATTGTATATTTTGGATGAACCGACAACAGGGCTCCATTTTCATGATGTCCAAAGACTCATCTCTGTTCTACAAAAACTTGTAGACAAAGGAAATACAGTTCTTGTGATCGAGCATAATCTCGATTTAATTCGCGCAGCTGATTGGGTCATCGATATTGGACCTGGAGCCGGAATCTTTGGGGGCCAATTGATTGGGGAAGGAACTCCTGAAAAAATCGCTAAACTCAAAACTCCTACAGGTCTTTCTTTGGCCGCAAAAAGCATTAAAACTCCAGATAAACCAACACCGATCAAGCAATCCTCTTTTATCTCCGTACATAATGCGAGTCAAAACAACTTAAAATCAGTCTCTGCGCAAATCCCACATCATGCAATTACCGTCTTTACAGGCCCCTCGGGATCTGGCAAATCATCACTTGCTTTTGAAACGCTCTATGCAGAAGGACAAAGACGGTATACAGAAACTCTTTCGGCATACGCAAGGGGCCTTGTTAAACAACTGCCAAAACCAAAGGTTGATCGGATTGAAGGACTCTTTCCTTCCATTGCACTAGAACAAAAAACAGGAGGACTGAATCCCCGCAGTACAGTTGGAACAATCACGGAAGTTTACGATCTTCTTAGGGTCCTCTATGCACACTTAGGGATCGCGTATGATCCTGAAACAGGCGAAGAAATCAAGCAAATCAGTAAAGAATATGTGGTTCAAAAGGCGCTTGGATTCATGGGAGAAAAACTACATATCCTCTCTCCTCTTACTTTAGGAAAAGAGAGTTTTGAACAGCTTGTAGAAAGGCTCAATAAAGAGGGTTTTTTACGCATTCGCTTAAATGGAATCTATTACGAACTCGATACTTCGGTTCCCTTTGAAAAACACAAGAAAAATGAACTTTATTTAGTTATTGATCGACTCGTTGTAAATGAACAATGCGAAAAAAGACTTTTTGAGGCGATAAGCAAAGCCACTGAACTCTCCGATGGCATTGTTGTTTTAGCCAAAGAAAAAGAAGATTTCTATCTCAACTTAAGCTTTGCTGTTGAAAGCACCGGTAAATCCTACCCTCCAATTACACCGCAGACGTTTTCTTTTAATCACGACGCAGGGATGTGTCCTGAGTGCCAAGGACTCGGTCTTACCTATGGTGCACATCTCGCCGAACAAAAAAGTCTTCAGCGCCTTTGTATTCTGGATATTGCAGATCAATTATTTAAAGACAAAGGAACCTCTGGAGCATATCGGCTCTTAGAAACTTATTTCGGTCTCTGCAATATTCCCTGTGATGAGCCCCTAAAAAGTCTAAGTGATAAAGATCTGCACCTATTTTTCAATGGCGGCCCGGAAAAAACAATCGCAAATTTAAGCTTTCGCTGGGTCGGATTGCATCCCTTGTTCGCTGCGGCCTCTCGCATGGCTAAAGGAGAAATCAAAGAAGGACTTCTTCCTTTAATGCAAGCATCTACATGCCCTTCTTGCCTTGGATCAAGACTCAATCCTCTAGCTAGAAACGTCCGCATTAATAAAATCTCCATTGGGGATTTTTGCCATTTGAGCATGGGGGATGCCTACGCATTCATGCAAACGCTCTCCTTAAAAAAAGAGCTCTTCTTACAAGAAACGCAAGCTAAAATTTGCCATTTGCTCTCCTTCCTTCTCACAATTGGCCTAGAATATCTTTCTCTTGATCGATCCTCTCCCACACTAAGCGGAGGGGAACTCCAAAGAATCCGTCTGGCCCGACAAATTGGATCGGGACTCACTTCTTGTCTTTATATTCTTGATGAGCCGACAATCGGACTGCATCCATTCAATAATGAATTACTAAATACTGCATTAAAACGTCTTCGAGATCTAGGAAATACACTCATTTTAGTCGAGCATGATCCAATGACAATCCAAGCCGCCGATTATCTCTTTGATTTTGGTCCAAAAGCTGGGAAAGAAGGAGGATACATCACAGCGCATGGCACAATCGATGAAATTTTAAAAAATCCGCATTCTTTAACGGGTGCCTATTTAAGCGGGCGTAAAAAAATAGAACCGCCAAAAAAACGACGTCCTTTTTCTCCAGATATCCGCATTGAAAATGCAAACCTTCATAATCTCAAAAATATCGCAGTACAAATCCCCTATGCTGCCATTACTTGCTTAACAGGTGTCTCTGGCTCTGGTAAATCAACGCTTATGCGCCACCTGCTCAAACCTGCGGCAGAAAAAGCCATCAATGCTTCGAAAAAGCAAGAACCCATCGAGTATCTCAGTACTAAGTTTTATGGCCTCCACCATTTTGAAAAAGTAATCACAATTGATCAAAGTCCCATTGGCCAAACCTCTCGCTCAGATGTTAGCACCTATAGTGATATCCAACCCCAGATTCGCTCCCTTCTGGCTCAAATGCCGCTTGCAGAGTCAAAAGGTCTATCTCCCGGACATTTTAGTCCCAATCATAAAAAAGGAATGTGCCGTACTTGCTGGGGCCTTGGAACCAAAACCATCGATCTCCAGTTCCTTCCATCTGTCAAAGTGACCTGCGAATCCTGTAAAGGTGCCCGCATTA
>Ga0066600_10000659_pt1 | contig 12360 bp, 3 predicted proteins | sample Lowcelwee11metaG_FD_59486 | JGI IMG/M metagenome (GOLD analysis project Ga0066600, IMG submission 59486) | Freshwater pond sediment microbial communities from the University of Edinburgh, under environmental carbon perturbations - Low... | ecosystem: Environmental > Aquatic > Freshwater > Pond >... | reverse complement strand
ATTTTGAAGCTCTTCATGAAGTTGTTGTTTCAGACGACGGCGGGACAACATGGTCTCAGTTGTTTGAAGGACCACCTGTTGCTGACCCTTCAGACCCATTTGGTGATCAGGGAATGTGGACTGAAGTTGTCCGCGGTTTGAAAGACTATGCGGGAAAAACGGTCAAGATAGGATTCCACTATCACGGCATCTATTCTACAGAATGGTATATTGATGATGTTCAAATACTATATGATTACGAGGGTCCACAAGTAATATCTCTTATCGGTAATGAAGCTCTCCATACGGAAGAAGGAATTATAGGAGCATACCTGAACAACGATATGATCCTGAATTTAAGGGTTGCAGATCAGTCTGGCGTCGCATCAGTGACAGGACATTATTCATTCGACGGCGAACCAGTCACAGATTTAGTATTTAATAAAGCTAAAGACACTGAGTTATGGACAGGAACAATTCCTTCTAGAAGTACTGAATCAGCCGGAATTATTTATTTTGATCTTGTTGATATAGGCGGAGTGGCTTCTCCGACTACTATAGATTATATAATTCAATTTGTAAATGATACTGACCCTCCGATAATTAATTCTTTCAGCTATGGATTTCCTGTATTTATCGAACAGGATATGGTTCTGACTCTCACTTTCAGCGATGAATCGTCTGTTTCAAACTGTACAGGATATTTCAGCAAAACGAACTGGGCAGATTCTACGGAAGTAATAATGACTCTGTCCAAAAGCCATCTTTATTCTTATACAGGAACATTACCGGCCGAAACAGAGCAGACTTTCGGGAAAGTGAAATTTAAAGTAACGGACATTTGCGGAAATAAGATCATCACAAATGAATATAATGTAATATGGATTGACGGTTCAATAATTTTCTTTGATAATTTTGAAGCCGGACTGTCAAATTGGAATCTTACCGGTAACTGGGGTCTTGAAGAAGGTACTTTTATATCTGCTACACATTCATTGACGGAAAGCCCCGATTCTTTATACACCTCTAACAATTCATCTTCTGCGACATTTGCATACAATATAGATCTATCCAACGATTATCCCTACGGATATAGCAGCGCAAATATAAAATTCTGGACTAAATACGATTTAGAGCAGGAATTCGATTATATGTGTTTTGAAGCATCAGGCGATAACGGAATGACTTGGAACAGACTTAAAAAATGGACTGGCGAGGGAATTGACTGGCATGAAGAAACAATTGACCTGAGTATGTATATCGGAAATTATCATGTAAAATTCAGATGGCTTTTTGTAAGCGACAACGCTCAGGAAGTGAACGGTATGAATATTGATGATATAAAAGTGAGTGCCACATACGATCCTTCACCTCCTCCGGGACCGGTCATAATTCATGAAGGACCTGAATTATACGGAAGTGTCTTAGCAGAACATAGCAGCTTTGCACAAGTGTATGATTTCAGCGGAGTTGATTCGGTATGGGTTGTATATATGATTGATTTTGCAGATACATACCATATTATCAGCGCAACTTATACCGGGTCTGATACATGGGAATTCACTATACCTGCATATGAAGCCGGAACTTTTATAGAATATTTTATAAGGGCAATTGACTCTTCTGAGGATCATTTTGAAAGTAATTCAGAAATGTATTTTTATAGAACAGGTTATCATTTGAACTACACAAACGGTACTGAATACATCGATTATCTAAATATTATCGGTCCAGCTGCAGGGAATACTACCGCGGTTGCGGAAAGGCTGACTATGGGACCAATGGGAAAAAACGGTGAGATTTATAAAGCCGATCTTGTAGGATTTACAATAGCTAATTATACTTCACTTGATTATCCGTGCGATCCACTTTACGCACATGTTTGGAAAAGCGAAGACGGAAAACCGGGAAAAGATTTAATAGAACCTATATATATGGTACAAGGTTCTACGCTTTTATATCCTTACGCACTAACTTATGTTGATCTGAGACCATATTCAGAAATCCTTTCAAATATTGAAGGCGATATCTTCGTGGGATTTACTTCTGCCGGTGATGTTACAAATGTACTTTATGAAGTATGCGCATTACACGATTCAATTCCAGGATATATTGATTTTAACAGATCATGGCTGGGTGTCGGATCCGGTGATGAAATTGATTGGGTATTTGATGATTTGGATAATTATAGTATTACCGGTATAACAAGCGCCTATACATGGGTCGGGGTCGAAGACGACAATCTCCCTACCGTTACAGAACTCAAACAGAATTATCCGAATCCGTTCAATCCGGTCACAACGATAAAATTTGATCTGGCAAAAGATTCTAAAGTATCTTTAAAAGTTTATGATGTGATGGGTAGGGAAGTGGCTAAACTTGTTGATAAAGAGATGGTTCGCGGTTCTCACAATGTGAATTTTGATGCTTCAAGGCTTGTAAGCGGTGTTTATTACTACACTTTTAAAGCGGGAGATGTAAATAAAACCAGAAAGATGATGCTGCTAAAGTAAAGAGAAGGTGAGTTTTTTTATGGAGGGGATTTATGAAAAAGTTTTTTACAATGCTTCTCGTAATATCAGCTGTAAGCGTTTTTGCTCTAGATTGGTACTCAAGCAATGAAAAACTCGGTGATGTTCGAAAAGCTCCGAGAGATACAAAAGATACTCTCTGGTACAGCTACTGCGCTGGCCCTGCATGGGTACGCGGTGTGGGAACTGAAAGAGCGACTTATGTTAATGTGAATGATTTCGGGCTTGAATACCCGATTAATCTGCACGCAATTGATTCCTATCTTTACGAAGCTAACTATGAATACAAGTACAAAGTTTACGCAAAAAACGGAATTGATGTTCTATGGGAAATGGATACACCGGACAGCTCTTCATCAAACGGTTATAATATTAAGATGTTTGATGAATCCCTGATCATGAAAGATGATTTTTGGATCTCTGTCGTTCCTTTGGCAGGCATCTATCCTCGTCTGGTTTCGTGTGATGCTACCACAAGCGATCACAGTTATTATAGAGAAGATGGCGTATGGTTGCCATTAGAAGATTTAAACGGTCGTTACGAATGGGCTATTGATTTTGTATTATCTCCTTACGATGATCCTGTTCCTCCTCCTCCTTTAGTCAGAGATGTTTCAGGACTGGAAAATTTTCAGGATCGAATTGCTGAAATATCAGTTACTACACAGGGTATAAGTCCTATCTCATCAATAATCGGGGAGTATTCTCTTGACGGAGGATCAAATTGGATTGCTTATACTATGGCAGATGCAAAAATAACTGAAATCCATAAAGGAATAATTCCGGGACAACCGAACGGAACTATTGCTTTAACAAGGTTTGATATTACAGACTATTACGGAAACCATGTTATTACAGATAATTACGAAGTGATTTGGTCAAGAGATATTCCGCTTCTTGACGAAGGTTTCGAGAATAATTTTCCTCCAGACGACTGGACACTGAATACTACAGGAGCAGGCTTCGTTAAAGCAAAAGTTGCCGAAGGTGCATTAGCTTATACTGGAGTAGCTTCTCTCTGTCACTGGGACAACTCAGGTATTCAGGATGACTGGATCTGGACACCTACTGTTTCTTTGCCTACCGATAATTCCTGTAATTTGTCTTTATGGCAGAATGGATCATGGCTGACTTATTATGATTTTCATGAAATCGTAATATCAACAGATTTCGGGTTAACTTACGATCAGCTATACAATGGAGCACCACCATCAACATACGGGGACCCGGAACAAGGAATTTGGGAACAATTAATTTTATCACTCAAAGCTTATTCCGGACAAAATATTCAGATAGGTTTTCATTATATAGGTAATTTAAGCGATCAGTGGTTTATTGACGATGTCAAGATTAAATATGATTACATACCGCCTGTTCCCATATCATTGGTCGGAAATGAAAAACTTTTTGAAATTCACAGGATTATTGGAGAATATCTAAACAATCCTTTGAATTTAAAATTGACTGTAACTGACCAGTCGGAATTGGCAAGCGTAGTAGGACATTATTCATTTGAAGGTGAACCGGTTACAGATTTAGTATTTACTAAAGCTAAAGGCACTGAGCTATGGACCGGGACAATACCTGCGAGGAGCACTGAAGCAACAGGAACTATTTGCCTTGATATGGTAGATATCGGGGGAGTGAGTGTAACATCGCCTGATTTTGAAATTCAGTTTGTTGGTGATTTGGATCCGCCGATCATTAAATCTTTCAGCTACGGGGCGCCTGTTTTCATCAACCAAGATATGACTTTAACTTTAACATTTACAGATGAATCAGAAATAACCTCCGTAAAAGGATTTTACAGCGAAGACTACTTTATTACCTGGACCGAGATCGCTATGATTCCGTCAAAAGAACATTTATATACTTATAACGGAGTTATTCCCGCAAAAACAGAAACCACATTCGGAAAAGTCGGATTCGAAATTATCGATGCCGCAGGTAACATGGCAGGTTCGCCGCCACCCGGTTATACAGTTGAATGGCTTAACGGGGAGACAATAACCGGTGATGATTTTGAGTCGGGATCATCAGCATTATGGGACTGGACAACGCCGGGAACAACATGGGCACTGACTGACGAAGACGACTATTCGGGTTCTTTCTCTCTGACAGACAGCCCGGGAGGAAACTATACTGACAATACACAAAACAGACTTATGACAATGCCTATGGATTTTAGCAGTTACATAGCTGCTGAGGCATATTTTTGGGCGAAAATTGATATTGAGCCGGATTGGGAATATTTTATGATCCAGGGAACTACGAGTACGGATGCAGTACCTGACGATCTGCAATGGACCACACTTTTTGAATTGAGCGGTTACAATTTACTGTGGCAGCTCTATGAATTAAACCTGTCAGGTTTCGCAGGTCAGGTAAATGTACGGTTGAGATTAAAAATCGACAGTGATACATATGTAAATGCGGACGGTGTTTATTTTGACGATTTTGATATTTCCGGTTTTTTTGAAGATTCTATAGACCCTTATATTATCTATCCCGGACCCGATAAAATAAGTACGGAAGATTATATAATTCCCAGAGAGTTCACTATTCCTGTCGGGATGGGGGATTACTCTTTTAATGTCGAATTGTACGATCCCGCAGGTATTTCCGAAGTAAAGGTTATATATTCCGTTGACGGACGACCCGAACAGGAATCAATACCTGATGTATCTTCCGGGACTTCCGGGATTTATGAGCTTAACATACCCGAACAGCCGGCAGGTTCACAAGTTTTCTTTAAAATAACAGCAACTGACGCTTCGGAATATCTCAACCAGTATATAACGCAAGAATATATGATTCGTTTCGGAAATTTTCAGTACTATCAGAACGGCGATGAATATGTAGATTATCTTGATATTATCGGAACAACAGCATACGCAACGGCTCAGGCTGTTGCGAACAGGGTAACCATGGGACCAATGGGAACCGGAAAAGGACACTATAAATCTAATCTGGTAGGTATAACGATCGACAATTATATCGACACTGACGGCGGATATCCGAGCGATCCTATGTATGTCCATGTTTGGCAAAACGAAGGCGGAGTTCCGGGTAAAGATATAATAGAACCTTTATATGTAGCTCCGGCATGTATAGATGCTTCAAACTATGAAATTACCTATGTTGACCTGAGAGCTTACGCTACAGAACTGTCCGGTATAGAAGGCGATGTTTTTGTCGGTTATACAACAGCCGGCACTCAAACACTGCTTCTATATGAAGTTGCCGCAAGCCATATTTCAGATTCCTGTTATGTCGCATTTGAAAGGTCATGGCTGGGAACAGACAACGGAAATGGAGAGCTGACTTGGGTGTTCGATCCTGCAGATGTTTACCACATTAGTGCTGTTATAGACAATTACGAATATATTGATGCTCCTGTTTATCCGACAGCCCTCCAGGCAATTTCAATTGAACCAGGAATTGGAATTCATTTGTCTTGGGCAGCCAATACTGAAGCAAATCTTGCTTTCTATAACATTTACAGAGATGTAATGCCAAACTTTATTCCTGTTACACCGATAGGTTCGGTTGAAGCACCCGCTGTTGAATATCTTGCGACAGTTCCTTATGATGGAGTTTCTTATTTCAAGATAACTGCAGTAGATTCGCTCGGAAACGAAAGTAAGCCTTCGAATGAGATTACGGTAGCAGTAACTGGAATCTCAGAGAATATTCCTTTGACTACCGAGTTGTTCCAAAATTATCCAAATCCGTTCAATCCCGTAACAACGATCAGATTTGATCTTGCAAAGGATTCTAAAGTATCTTTAAAAGTATACGATGTAATGGGTAGGGAAGTGGCTAAACTTGTTGATAAAGAGATGGTTCGTGGTACTCACAATGTATCTTTCGATGCATCAAGTCTTGTAAGCGGTGTTTATTACTACACTTTTAAAGCGGGAGATGTTAATAAAACAAGAAAAATGATGCTGATCAAATAATTATATATAGCGGAGGTATAAAATGTTCTATCGTTTAAGTACAAAACTGTCGGCAGTGATTATTATATTATTGTCGATCGTCGGTAATCTGTTTGCTCAGACTGATTCCGTCACCGTTACATCACCAAATGGTGGTGAATCATGGGTACAGGGAACTGTGCATGCCGTTACATGGGATTACAAGATATCTGAACTTGAGCAGGTTAAGATCAATCTTTACAAAGATCTTGATTTTGTTGATGAACTAACTATTACAACATGTACTGGCAGTTACGACTGGAGAATAGCGGACGATCTCGCACCTTCAAATCTTTACAGGATCGGGATTGTTAGTTGTAATGATTCTACGGTATCTGATATGAGCGATGTAAACTTTTCAATTTTCGCCTCACTGGGTATTCCTGCGCTTACAGCTCCGACGAACGGTTCCGTAACGGATGATTTCAGTCCGGCATTTGAATGGAGCGCAGTTGACGGTGCCGAAAATTATTTAATTTACATCGCAGACAATATGGATTTTACAGAATGTACTGCAGATACAGTAACTGCCACCACTTTTATTCCCAGCACAGATATGAGCTACGGTACATACTGGTGGAAAGTTGCAGCTGCAAACAACCTCGGAACGGGAAAAGAGAGTGAAGTTAGGACTTTCACGATAATGACGCTTCCCTCAGCCCCAGTGCTGATCTCTCCTTCAAACGGTTCTGCAACATCAAATCTTCGTCCCGTATTTCAATGGAACGCGGTTGAAGGTACTGAGAAATATATAGTTTTCATAGCAGATAATGCGGAATTTGCAGAATCATTAGCTGATACTGTAGATACGGTTTCTTTTACGCCTGATTATAATATGGATCAAAAAACATACTGGTGGAAAGTCAAAGCCGTAAATGATCTTGGGTCAAGTGAAGACAGTAATGTGTGGTCATTTACAATAATGGAACTTCCTGAAGCTCCAATGCTGGTCTCTCCTGATAACGGTAGCACTTTATCTACACACTTAATTACATTTAAATGGAATAAGGTTCATAACGCTATAAATTACACTATTTGTATTACAGATGTGAATGGAGGATTTACTGAAAATTCTGTAACCGATACAAGTTTTACGAAGCCAATCAATTATGGAAAATACTGGTGGAAGGTCAGAGCGGTAAATGTCGCTGGAGCAGGTGAATGGTCATGGCCATGGGTATATACCGGAGTCGCATTTGACTATGTTGATTCCGGATTAACCGGAGTTGCCCATGGTGCAACATCATGGGGTGATTTTAATAATGACGGTTTGCTTGATCTCCTGCTGACAGGTTATACAGGATCTAACAGTGTTACTAAAATATACCGGAATAACGGCGACGAAACTTTTACAGATATAAATGCTGGTCTTCCGGGTATCAGTAATGGATCAGCAGCTGAATGGGGTGATTACGATAACGACGGATATCTTGATATCCTACTGGTAGGTGGAATTTCTAGAATTTACAGGAACAACGGCAATGGTACTTTTACAAATATAAATGCAGGCTTAGCTGAAGTTTGGGGATGGGCTGCAGCGGACTGGGGTGATTACGATAATGACGGATACCTTGATATTCTCCTGACAGGAGCATCGTGGGATGAAGATGAAATTTCCAGAGTTTACCATAATAACGGTGACGGGACATTTACCGATATCCGTGCCGGATTACAACCTGTTTCGGCCGGCTCTGTTGACTGGGGGGATTATAATAATGACGGATATCTTGATATTCTGCTTACAGGATCAACTGCCGGCTGGTACAATAATATTTCAATAATTTACTGTAATAACGGCGACGGCACTTTTACTGATATAAACGCAGGTTTGCCGGGAGTCATCTTTAGCTCAGTCGCATGGGGTGACTACGATAACGACGGTTATCTGGATATATTATTTACGGGAAATGAAAGCTATTATCAATCAAGTCCGCGAAACATTTCCCTAATCTTCCGTAATAACGGTGATGGGACTTTTACGGATATCAGTACATTTGTAGATACATGGCTGCTAGGAGAATATTTTAGCTCTGTATCCTGGGGTGATTTTGATAATGACGGCTATCTTGATATTTTAATTACAGGTTATACCGGTACGGTTTGTTTCTCAAGAGTTTACCGGAACAAAGGTGACGGATCTTTTATCGATATAACGGTAGATTTACCGGGTCTTTTTCAAGGATCAGCCGATTGGTGTGATTATAACAATGACGGTAAACTTGATTTTCTGATATCAGGAAGCACTTATCCTGGTCCTGGAGTGTACTATATCTCCTATCTCTACAAGAATATTTCATCCGTATCCAATAATCCTCCGTCAGCTCCAACTAATCTAATGACAATTTCAGATGGAGATAAAATTACTCTTTCCTGGGACAGATCAACTGACAATGAGACTCCACAATCTGCATTATCTTATAATATTTATCTGGGAAGTTCTCCTGCGGGAAGTGAAATAGTCAACCCGATGAGTGATATATCAAACGGCTTTAGAAAGATAGTCAGTATAGGGAATTCGAATGAAGCAAATTTTAAAACTGTCAAATGGCTTTCTTCAGGAACATATTACTGGGGCGTTCAGGCAATTGATCATTCATACGCAGGATCGCAATTTTCAGCCGAAAAATCTTTCACAATTTCAGCACCGGATCCGGTCGTACCAGTTGCAACAGATGCAACTGATTTTGACTACTATAGTTTTATCGCCTGCTGGAACCAGACCGGAGATAAAGGATACTGCATAGATGTTGCAAAAGACATTGAGTTCACTCATTTTGTAGTCGGATATGAAAACAGAAATGCTCACAATGCAAATTATATTGAAGTTACAAATATTCTTCCGGACAGCACATATTACTATAGAATAAGATCCTATAATGCCGACGGTAAAGCGAGTGAAAACAGTAATATTATAACCGTTTATGGAATACATGATCCTTTTGAGGATATTGGTTTCTCGATAACCACAGAAGGACCGGTTTCATGGGGCGACTATGACAACGACGGCTGGCTGGATCTTTTATTTACACATCAGATCTATAAAAATAACAGGAACGATACATTCACTCTTATAAACACCGGATTGCCGGGAGAAGGGAACGGTGAGTTCGGAGATTATAATAACGACGGCTGGCTGGATATTCTGATAAGTTCGAGAAATCCGTGGTATTTAAAGATCTACAGGAATAACGGGGACGGTACTTTCACTGATGCCAATGTAACGTTACCCAGTTATAATTCATACCACAAATGGGGGGATTTTGACAATGATGGTCTGCTTGATATATTTATGACAGATAATGTGGACTATGTCGAATATTGCTATGTATATAAGAACAACGGTGATAATACCTTTACCGAATATGAGCTTGGAATTGATATTTATGTAGAAGGCCTGAACGATAAAGCATATATAGACAATGCATTATTAACCGATTACAATAATGACGGGACACTTGATCTATTCATACAAATCACCGTTTACCATTATAATGAGTCAGGAGATTTTCAGAGTCTGGAAATGCTTAACAAACTTTATAAAAACGACGGAAATATGACATTTACGGAGAATCCGGATGCGGTTTTCCAGAATATTGGTAACGGAACAGTTGCATGGGGCGATTATGATAATGACGGTTTTATGGATTTGCTTCTGTCCGGCCAGGCCGGGAACGGTTATATAAATACCGCTGTTTATAAAAATAATCAGGACGGTACATTTTCGGGAATTATTTCTCTTAAGGATTTTAATTACGGTGGAGGTATATGGATAGATTATGACAATGACGGGCTTCTTGATTTTATAATCACGGGGTGGTCAATAGACGCACCGGAACCGTATTTCATTGAGACAGTGATTTACCGCAACAACGGGGATGATTCTTTTACACCGGTTGATCACAATATCCCTAATTTCAGATATGCAAATATTGCATGGGGTGATTTTAATAACGATAAGAAGAACGATATTGTCATATCAGGAACAAGATATAATTATGATGATGATATAACAATCATTTACAGAAACAACAATCATTATATTCCAGATAATACAGTTCCGGATCCGCCTGCAAACCTGAGTGGAGTTGCCATATCTTCTGACGAGGACTGGGAGCTTGAGTTGTCCTGGGATGACGCTAATGACACAGAAACTCCCCGGGATGCTTTAACATATAATGTTTTTGTCGGTACGACACCGATAACATCAGATATTTTAAGTCCGTCTAGCGATCTGGCGACAGGTTACAGAAGGGTTGCTCTATCAGGAAACAGCGGATCGAACAACACAATAGTAATTCATGATCTTGAACCGGGAAGATACTACTGGAGCGTTCAGGCAGTAGATCAATGTTATAAAGGATCAGTTTTTGCATGTGAGCAGTATATTGACATTAGTGAAATTGAAGATACATCTCAAATTCCAGTAGAATCTATGCTTTTCCAAAACTATCCGAATCCGTTCAATCCTGATACAGTGATTAAATATTCAATCTCGAATGATGCTCAAGTAAAGCTGAATATTTTTGACACTACAGGCAGAGAAGTCAGTTCGCTTGTTGATCAGAAGCAGGACAAAGGTTGGCACGAAGTGAAGTACAGTGCCGAAGCTCAAACCAGCGGATTATATTTTTACAGGCTAAGCGTTGACGGAAAGGTTGTTTCAAGTAGGAAAATGATGCTGATAAAATAGTGACATTTGTCCCTGAATGTTAAAGGCGGATCAGTTTTCCGCCTTTTTCATTTCCATAATGATTTCAGCCATTTTCTTTACGGCCAGGCCCCTGTGGCTTATCTTGTTTTTTTCATCGAGAGGCATTTCAGCAAGAGTGATGTTATATCCTATTGGAACAAAGACCGGATCGTAGCCGAATCCGTCTGTTCCTCTTAATTCTTCAATTATGTGCCCTTTAAGTTCACCTACTGAAGTTCTGAAAATATTTTTTCCGTATAGAGTGATCACGCATTTAAAAGCTGCTTTTCTCTTATCGTGCGGAACTCCATTCAATTCTCTGAGCATTTTGTCACAATTATCTTTATAAGTACAGCCTTCTCCTGCCCAGCGCGCGGCAAAAACTCCCGGTTCTCCGTTCAAATACTCGATTTCGAGACCTGTGTCATCAGCCAGAGTAGTGATCCCGGCATGCTCAAAGATCTCACGGGCTTTTTTTAATGAATTATGCTCGAGCGTGTCTCCGTCCTCAATAACTTCCGGAAGATCCGGAAAATCATCAAGAGAAAGGATCTCAAAACCTGTTGTTTTAAGCGCGTCTTTTATTTCTCTGATCTTATTTTTATTATGTGTCGCGAGAAGAATTTTCATTTTGTCTTTCCGTTTATTAATTCACAGCAAATATAAACTTTATTAGCAAAAATTTCTATCAAATATCTCATAAAATTTCTTGTAGAATGCTCTAAGTTTATTTAGATTTCAATTAATGAAATAAAGCGGAGTAGAAATGGATATTTCTGATTATATCTTATCCGAAATGATAGAAATTAAATCCGGTCATCATACCAAAGATGAAGTGCTGGATAATATTGCAGAAATGGTTATCAAGAAAATTGAAAATCAGGCACATACCAAGCATGAAGTATTAAGAAAACTGAGAGAGAGGGAAGAACTCGGCACCACAGGTTTCGGAAATCATATAGCGATCCCGCACTGCGCCCTGCCTAATATTGAAGAGTTTATTATGGGCATATTGCTATATTCAGACGGTGCCGATTTCGATTCGATGGACGAAAAACAGGTAAAATTTGTAGTATTCATAATCGCGCCGGAAAAGAAAAAGAACCAGCATATCAGATTCTTATCTGAAGTTTCGGGCGTTTTGAGACAGCCCGGAGCTTTTGAGGAAATATCATCTCAG
>Ga0066600_10000653_pt1 | contig 12421 bp, 13 predicted proteins | sample Lowcelwee11metaG_FD_59486 | JGI IMG/M metagenome (GOLD analysis project Ga0066600, IMG submission 59486) | Freshwater pond sediment microbial communities from the University of Edinburgh, under environmental carbon perturbations - Low... | ecosystem: Environmental > Aquatic > Freshwater > Pond... | reverse complement strand
CTTTTTACGCGTGTCTTTTTCTTTGTTACTTTCATTTTGGACAAGCAAAAGAAAGTAAAACAAATTAACCCTCAAAACGCATTATCTATATGATTTATAGTATTACCCGTATCGTTTTTCCCGATCTTGATACCGATAACATCGAACCTGCAGTCAATGTCAGATATCTTTTTCTGAAGCATAAATATCTGTGCGAGTTTGCGTATCTTATCCTGCTTCTTCCGGTTGACAAGCAGAACAGGCTCGCCGAACTCTTCGGTTTTATAAGTTTTGACCTCTATAAATACCAGATATTCATTCTGCCTCGCGATAATATCTATCTCGCCGAATGTCGAGTAGCGGAAATTTCTATAAATTATTCTGTAACCTTTATCTTCGAGGAACTGGGTGGCTATATCCTCGCCCAGATTTCCTGTTTTCTTATTATCTGTTTTTGAAGTTGCCATTTAATTTAGCTTCTTGCCCAGCGGGAGAGCTTCATTTATCTCGACGATCTTCAGATCTTTTCCAGCTTTGACTGAGAGAAGCATTCCCTGGCTCTCGATCCCCATAAGAGTCGCCGGCTTCAGATTTGATGCGACTAGAACATGCTTGCCTACAGTTTCCTCAGGCTTATAGAATTTCGCGATGCCTGAAATTATCTGTCTGAAATCTCCCCCGCCCAGATCGATCTTCAGCTTTAATAATTTATCGCTTCCATCAACATTCTCGCAGGTAATGATCTTACCTGTCTTGATCTCGACTTTAGCAAAATCAGCTATATCAATTCCCGTATCGGATGAAGCTACTTTGCATTCCTGTTTTTTCTCTTCTTTAGCTTCTATTTCGATTTTCGGGAAAAGTGAAACGGATTTATTTATCTCTTTTCCGGGCTGGAGTCTGCCGAATTCAAGGGTCATGTCAATTTCACCTTTGAAAATATCCTTTATCTCTTCAAATTTCTTCGGAATTACAGGCGACAGGAGCACGCTGGTAATTCTGCATGCTTCGAGTGCGTTGTACAGAACAGAACCGCAAAGTTCTCTATCTGTCTTGAGCAGTTGCCACGGTGCGCAGTCTTCAATATATTTGTTCGTATTCCTGATCATTTTCATGATGTCGTCAAGAGCTTTATTAAGCTCAAATCCGTATATCAAAGGTTCAATGCCTGCAAGAAGCGATCTGAATTCGTTTATAAAAGGATCGCAGAATTCCGTTTTCTTTGAAGGATTTGGTACTTTCCCTTCAAAATTTCTTTCAATCATATGGCTCGCGCGGTTAAGAAGATTGCCGAAATCGTTGGCAAGCTCAATATTGTGCTTTTTTATGAATGAATCCATAGAAAAATTCCCGTCATGCCCGAGCGACATTTCTCTAAGAACATAGAACCTGAACGACGAAGATCCGTACTTGTTTATCAATTCCGTCGGATCAATAACATTACCTAAAGATTTACTCATCTTCAGCCCGCCTTCTCCCATCCACCATCCGTGAATTACGATATTTTTTGGAAGCGGAACTTCCAGCCCCATAAGAATTGTCGGCCAATATACGCAATGATGCAGAAGAATGTCTTTGCCTATGTTATGAACGGCGTTTGCCCAATAAGATTTAAATTTCTCTTCATCAATCAGATAACCGATACCATTAATATAGTTGGTCAGCGCGTCAAACCATACATAAGTTACATAATCTTTATCGAAAGGTATTTCAATTCCCCACGGCATTTTTTCTTTCTTTCTTGAAATGCATAAAGGCCTTAATCCTTTCTTTAGAACTCCGAGAACTTCATTCTTTCTAAAATTCGGATAAATAAAATCATCGTTGCTTAATAAAAATTCTTCATATTGGGCAGCGTATTTAGCCATATTAAAAAAATAGTTCTCTTCCTTTATTATAGTTGTTTCTCTGCCGCATTGCGGACACTTTCCGTCAACCAGATCCTTATCCGTAAAAAAAGTTTCGCAAGGAATGCAGTAATTACCTTCATACTGATCTTTATAAATATCCCCTTTATCATACAATTTCTGCAGCATCGTCTGAACATTTTTCTTGTGGAAGTCCGCTGTCGTCCTGAAAAATATGTCATAATCCACATCACAAAGTTTCAAAAGGTCAATAAAAACCGGGATCAGACTGTCGCAGTATGCAAGCGGATCCATTTTTTCCTCAACTGCAACATCATAAACTTTTTTCCCGTGCTCATCCACACCGGTAAGCATTATTGTATCATGCCCGAATAATTTATTATATCTGGTAAATGCGTCTGTCAGGATCGCCTCGTAAGCGTGTCCAAGGTGCGGTTTACCGTTTACATAAGAAATTGCAGTGGTAAAATATTTTTTCATTTTCTATCCTCTTATTAAATCCTGTCAAAAATAATTAAGCGTAACTGAAATGTCAAGATATTATCCCTGTCTGTCCCGGCCGGACATATAAAAAAATAATCCTCCGGAGATAAAGAAAAACGCTACGGACAGAACTCCTCCCCTTGAAGCTGAATCGGCAGAAAACCCGAGATTTCTCAGAGCCAATCCCGTTACCGCTATAAAAAGAGGACCTAAGATCACAGCGAATTTCCCTATCATATTGTAAAACCCGAAAAATTCTCCGTCTTTATCGTGCGGGATTATCGAAGCGAAGTACGATCTGCTTAGAGCCTGAATACCGCCCTGAACCAATCCTACAGTAACTGCCAGAATGTAAAAATGGTATTCGTTCTGCATTAACGATCCGAATATAGTGATCAGAAAATACACGCATATCGTAAAAAATATCCCTGCGCGCGCTCCTTTTTTTCCTTTGAAAACAAAGCCGGTAAAAAGCGCTGCGGGAAAACCTACGAACTGGGTTATCAGCAGAGCGGTTATAAGACTGTTCCTTTCCAGTTTTATCGAAAGTCCGAAATCCATAGCCATTCTTATTATGGTATCTACGCCGTCAATATAAAGCCAGTAGGCGATCAGGAACAGATAAACTTCCTTTATTTCACGGATATGCCTGAAAGTTTCAAGCAGCTGCCTGAGACTTTCAGCGGTTCCCTTAATAAAACCGGCTGACTGCTTGGCTTCACCTCTTTCTCTTACATTAAGAAATAAAGGAACTGCAAAAATGATCCACCATATACCCACGCTCACAAAAGAATATTTGACCGCTTCTTCGGCAGAATTCAAACCGAAGGAAGAATAATTCATGGTCATAAATATATTCAAAGCTAACAGAATACCTCCGCCCAGATACCCGAACGAGTAACCTGCGCTTGATACAAAATTCAATTTACTTTTGTCAGATACGCTGTTAAGAAGGGCATCGTAGAAAACTATTCCGGTGCTGAAGCAGATAGAGGAAACCGAATAAAGGAGAAGCGCCGAAAACCAGTTTCCCCTTCCAGCGAAGAACAGCATAGCTGTAGAAAAAGATCCTAAAAGGGTTGTAAAAAGAAGATATTTCTTCTTTGAAACGGATATATCGGAAAGAGTGCCTAAGAAAGGAGCAGTGAGCATCAGAATTACTCCGCTCAGGGAATTTGCAATACCGAGCCTCGCAGTAGTTACAGAAGCTTCAACTCCCAGGCTCCAGTATTCAGTCAGAAATACAGGGAAAAAAACTGCTATTACAGTGGTTGAGTATGCCGAGTTTGCCCAGTCGTACAGCGCCCAGCTGATATTTTCTTTATTCATGTTTCTTAAAATTTTCATACATATACAAAAAAGACAGGCATAAGCCTGTCTCGTTTTTCCGCTTATTTATTCTGTTTAAATCCGTAGTAGTACATCCATTCGCCGTCCCCGGATGTTTCACCGAAAGACTGAACTTTTAGATAATAAGTGCCGTTGTAAATCGGATTTATATAAAATACTTTATAAGTGCTTATATCAATTTCATCAGTGAAAAGGTTATCCACGAAGTTATTGCCGTAAAAAGATGTTTTCACTTTGTTCAGATTATTCGCCGCTCCAATAATAAAAGCATAAGAGTTTCCTTTATAGAGCGTAAATGTCGCATAAACATTAGGATTTTCATCAAAATATCCGGATTTAAGATCCCCGTTCGTATAATATCCTTCCGCAAGTATTTCCTTTTTTGATTCTCCGAAAAGATACTCCACATCGGCGGCGTTTTCATCCCATGCCGGTTCGTCCTCATCTCCTTCCTGGGAAAAAAGATATAGTCCCGGAACGGAAAGACATAAGAATATCAAAGCAAGAAAAAGCTTTTTTATTTTAAAGGATTTCATTGACTGCCTCCTTTCTTTCTTTTGATAACAATTATTATTATCATCATTACGATCAGGATCGAATAGATTACTACCCATGAACTTGTACTATCTTCGGCTTCATTCGTTTCTTTGCTCACCTGTTTAGATTCAGCAACGATCAGAACTTTAACGGATGATCCTATTTCATAAAGTTTATTTATATTATCCAGAGGAATCGGATTACCGATACCGACATCGCATAATTTTTTAATTTCGGGCAGTTTTGCTATTATTTCCTTTACTTCTATGTTGTCTGTATTGCTTTGTTTTAATCTGCTGATCTCGTCTGTAAAATAATCTATCAATTCAGGCTGATACAGAATCATTGACGATTCTTCCGAATAATTATTTTTTAATGCTTTTGATACTATATGAAGGCCTTCGATCCAGCCGCCCACACCGGCTAAAATTACAAAATCAGGATCATATTTTTTCATTTCTTCTTTTACTTTTAGATGGATATCGTCAAGTATTGCTCTCAGCTCAAGCCATTTTTCGTCGTTCAGCAATTTCGATACTTCATCTTTATCCACGAACATTTCGCTTTTCGCTCCGAAATTCTCAGCCAGATCTCTGCTCACGGAAAACATTTCGCCCGTGTTTTTTCTGTCTTCAGCCTGAATGGCTATAAATCCCTGAGCGACTCTCACACCGAGATTTAACGCGATTTTATAATTGACCGCGTAATTTGCGCTGTAGTCATATTCAGCTATCGCTTTCCAGTTGATATCTGAAAGCATGTCAAGGGCCATAATAATCTCTGAAGGAACCGGAACTACCACATTGGTTTTAAAAAGAGCTTTCTCTTCCTCAGACAATTCATTCTGAGCGAAAATGCCCGTTATAGCAAGAAAAAACATCGCAAATTTTAATACTCTCATTTTTCCTCCCGACAGCTCGGTTTTTTTTACTTACAAAGTTTGCATTTAGAATATAAAAATTTATTCAGCTAATTGCAATTGTTAAATAATACAAAAGAATTATTTTTCGTAGAAGCTGATGCCTTTGTCGCCTATATCGCTTCTTGAATATTTATCTTTGAACTTTATCTTTTCCGCTTCTGAATAAGCTTTCGTTTTTGCGTCTTTCAATGAACCGGCCGTGCAGACTACATTCAACACTCTGCCGCCGTTAGTATAGATCCTGCCTTTTTCTTCAGATGTGCCGGCATGAATAATAACCGTTTCATTTTCAATATCCTCTAAGCCTTTTATTTCATATCCGGTAAAATATTTACCCGGATAACCGCCTGAAGATAACACCAGACACAGACAATGAGAATTTTTCATTGGAAGAATCCCGTTATCTTTAAATCCCCCGCCGGCTGATTTAAGCATCAGGTCTAAAAAGTCGGTGTCAAGAAGAGGAAGTATGACCTGAGTTTCCGGATCGCCGAATCTGCAATTATATTCAATAACTTTCGGTCCTTCTTTAGTTATCATCAACCCGACAAAAAGAACTCCTTTATAAGGTCTTCCCTCTTTTTTCATTGCGCTCAGAGTAGGTCCGATTATTTTCAGCTCAATTTCCTTCATCGTTTTAGAATCTATTACCGGAGCCGGAGCGTACGATCCCATTCCGCCTGTATTGGGACCTTTATCACCGTCATATATAGCTTTATGATCCTGAGCCGGTGCCAGTATTTTATAATAATTTCCGTCAGAAACCGCAAAAAAAGACGCTTCTACGCCTGTCATGAATTCTTCAATAACAACTTCGTTGCCCGCTTCTTTAAAACACCTGTCGATCATAATTTCCTTAATGGCATTTAAGCTTTCGGCAAGAGTTTTACATACAATCGCGCCTTTTCCGGCTGCAAGTCCGCTGGCTTTTACGACGATAGGATGTTTTTTTAATTTAAGATAAGCTTTCGCGGATTCGTATTCTTGAAATATTTTATAATCGGCGGTAGGTATATTATATTTATTCATCAGTTGTTTGGAAAACGCCTTGCTCGCTTCAAGCTCCGCAGCCTCTTTTGAAGGCCCGAATATCATAAGACCTTCTTTATTAAAATCATTGACTATTCCGTTTGTCAATGGGTTCTCAGGACCGACGATCGTAAGATCAATTCTATTCTTTTTTACAAAATCAATTATTGCTTTATGATCGTTTAAGTTTATATTTTCTGTTTCTGCTATTGACTTTATCCCCGGATTGCCGGGTATTGAAAATATTCTTTCTATAACTTTGCTCTCAAAAAGTTTTAAAGTCAGAGAGTGTTCCCTCCCCCCGGATCCTAAAACAAGTACTTTCATAATTGGTCTCCGTGTAACGATCAAATAAAAAAAGGTCTGAAATCAGACCCTTTTTTATTAAAAATTTATCTCACATTCGTTTTAAAGTTTATGACCTGGGACATTCTTACAGCCACAGGTTTATCTCTCTGCATTCCGGGTTTAAACCTTGCCTGTTCAATAGCTTTGATCGCAACATCGCCGAATCCCAAATCGGTTGGCTTTTCAAGAGTAATTGTTATATTCGTCGGTATACCGTCTTTCGAACATACAAATTTAACTATAACTTTTCCCGATACACCGCTTTTCTTAGCCAGCGGAGGATAGTTCAGTGTAATATATTCCTGAATTTTCGCCGCAAATCCCTGCATCATTTCAGGTTTTTCCTGAATTGCATAGAAATCGAATACTTCTTCTTCTGCTATTGTAGGCGGCGGCGGCGGCGGCGGCGGTTCTGATTTTATATCAAAATCCGCAGTCTCGATCTCAAGTTCCACATCTTCTTCAAGCTCTTCTTCGTCTTCGACCGCTATAGGTATCCTAACTACAGCCGGTCTTACAGTTTTCTTGACCTGTTCTGTGATCTCAACTTTTTCTACATTGACTTCTATCGCGACTTTTACATCTTCAATAGCGGCTGCTTTTTCAAATTTGTGTGAAAAAGTAAATGCCAAAGTGAACAGCACAAAACAAAGAAGGGTGGAAATTTCAACAATTTTTACGGTTCGATCAGCTTTATACTCTTCTTTATTAGACATCTAGATAACCTCATTTCAAATTGATTTTAATTTGATTTTGTTACTGCCGCATACAAAATTCTTCTTGCATCAGCGTCCTGTAACGCTTTTTGAACTACATCAAGAGCACCGTTTTTTGTGTTTTCGTCAACTTTTAAAGAAACGATCAACCTGGGGTTCTGAGTTCTTTTAAGATACATGACATCAACGAGCTCTTTACTTGTAATTAATTTATCATCAACGCATATTCTTCCATTTATGTCAACATAGCAATAAACCATTGCTCTCTTGCCGTCAATTTTCATAGAGTTAACAGCTGAAGGAATTTTTAAAGGTATTCCCCTGAATTCCCTGAAAACCGTAGTTACCATAAAAAATATCAGCAGCAAGAAAATAATGTCAGGCAGGGAAGCTGTTGAAATTGATGCTTGAGCAGGTTTTTCTTTTTTATTTAACATTGAATAATCCTATGATTTACTTTTCACTCTTGTGCCAAAGATATTCTATCAATTTTCGCGCTTTTAATCTGATCAATTATAGCTATATAATTTTTATAAAGTGAACCGTCTGTTACCTTTACTGATACGATAATAGAATCACCTGCCGCAGCTATTTCTCTGTCCAGCGCACGCAGTCTGCCGCTTATCTGTTCTAAGCTGATTTCCTCTTCTTTACCTTTTTTGCCCAAAAGAACAGCATTGTCGTCATTAAGGATAACATTAACCACACCTCTTACTTTAACTCCTTCAGAATTATCAGCTCTCTGAGGTAACACAAATTTTATACCTTTGTCGGATGTTATCGTTGTTGTCACAATAAAGAAAATAAGAAGCAAAAAAGTTATATCTGCCATTGAAGCTGCGTTAAAGTCCCCTACTTTCCTAACGGGTTTTCTTAACATTTGATAGCCTTTTTTTTAATTTATTACTTATTGCTCTCTAAGTCCATAATTGCTTCAACCAATGCAACACTTGATTCTTCCATTTCTAATACTCTTTTTTCAATGATCGACTGGAAAAAGTTCTGAGAAGTTTGTATTGCAATAGCAACGATCAGCCCTGCGGCTGTAGTTATAAGCGCCTGAGCGATACCAGATGCTACGATTGCTGGAGAAATGTCGTTAGCTGCAGCGATTGCATCCATTGCTGCGATCATTCCCCATACTGTTCCCAAGAATCCCAACATAGGAGCTAGAGCTACGACTGTTGACAGCCAGATCATACCGCTAAAGAGATAAGTACTCTGTATTCCTGCAGCGTCTATCAGAGATTTTTCAGCAATGTCAACTCCGTATTTCGAGTTTGTAAGCCCTGAATTGATGATAACTGCTACGGGTTTATCATTTTGAACTAATTTTAACGCACCCGCAACGCCCTGGGTCTGCAGTGCTTTTTTTACATCCTTCATCAAAGCTTCTGCGTTCAATCCAGTTCCCATTAATGTGTAAAGTTTATAAAAACAAATTACTACGCCGATAATAGCAACAGCTAAAATAGGCCACATGAAAGCTCCACCTGCTATAAACCATTCTACCATTTTGTTACTCCTTTTTTTATTTTTAACTTATACATTTTTTAATGTATCGGTCTCCGGCTTTACTCATCAAGTTCAGAGGCTTGTAAATTACTTCGCTTTTAATAAATTGTCAAGATAATATTTGCAGAAATTTTAAATGAATATTGTTCAAGTTAATCTTGATTTAATACACAAACATTCTTAAATTCTCATCCGTAAAAATTCAGCGGAGTATTATTTAAATGAAAAGAACACACAATTGCGGAGAACTAAGAAAAGAAGATACCGGAAAAAAAGTAATTCTGTCCGGGTGGGTTAACAAATACAGGAATCTGGGAGGACTTATCTTTCTGGATATTAGAGACCGCTACGGCATCACTCAGGTCTTATTCGATCCTAAAAATCTGAGCAAAGAAATAATTGATACGGCAAATTCATGCAGAAATGAATTCGTTGTGACTGTTTCCGGGATCTTAAATGTTAAACCGGAAGCCAATAAAAACCTGTCCACAGGTGAAATTGAAGTCATCGCCGATGGTATAGTTATAGATAATGAATCAGTGACCTCCCCTTTTAATTTTCTGAACGGAAAATCGGATGCCAAGGAAGAAATCAGACTCCAGTACCGTTATATCGATCTCAGGAGCGCGAAAATGACCGAAAATCTCCTGATAAGGCATAAGGTCGCTTTAGCGGCCAGAAATTATCTGTCGGACAAGGGTTTTATCGAGATAGAAACACCGACTTTCAGCAAGAGCACACCCGAAGGAGCGAGAGATTATTTAGTGCCGTGCCGGATTTTTCCGGGCACTTTTTTTGCCTTACCGCAAAGCCCGCAGATATATAAACAGCTTTTAATGGTAGCAGGTCAGGATAAATATTTTCAGATTGCAAGATGCTATCGGGACGAAGACGCAAGAGGTGATCGTCAGCCTGAATTCACTCAGATCGATATTGAAACCAGTTTTCCTGTTCAAAATGAAATTTTTGAATTAACGGAAGGTTTGATGAAGGAAGTTTTCAGTCAGGGAATAAATGTCGAAATACAGACTCCTTTTCCCAGAATACCTTATTTACAAGCCATGGAAGAATATGGAGTTGATAAACCCGATATCAGATTTGAACTTAAATTGAAAAATATTACAGATATTACCAGAAGTTCGGGCTTTAAGGTTTTTGCCGATGCTCAGACAGTAAAATTTTTAGCTGTCGGCGGTCTTGAAAATATGAGCAGAAAACAAATCGGTGAATATGAAGATTATGCCAAACATTTAGGCGCAAAAGGATTAGCCTTTGTTAAGGTGATCGGCGGTAAACTGGAGAGCGGCGTCGCTAAATTTTTAACAGAACCGGAAACGGATGAGATTCTTGCTAAATGTGAGCTGAACGGCGACGGTATTATCTTTTTTGGAGCAGATAAACTTAGTTTAGTTAATAAAGTTCTTGGAAATTTACGGAACAGAATTGCGAAAGAATTAAAATTATTTAGAGAAGATGATTATAAATTTTGTTTTATTATTGATTTTCCGATGTTTGAATTCTCTGAAGAAGAAAATCGCTGGCAGGCAATGCATCACATGTTTACAATGCCTAAGCCGGAATTTTTAGAAGATTTAAAGAGAGGAGAGAATTTAGAAAATATTTTAGGTCAGTTATATGATCTGGTTTTAAATGGAGTTGAACTTTCTTCGGGCAGTATCAGGATACATGACAGCGCTGTTCAGGAAAAAGTATTTTCTATTTTGGGAATGAGTAAAGAGGAATATGAAAATAAATTCGGATTTATGTTGAATGCTTTTAAATACGGGGCACCTCCTCACGGCGGAATTGCTCACGGTTTAGACAGAATGATAATGCTGATGTGTCATGAAGAAACTATCCGTGATGTTATTGCTTTTCCAAAAACTAAGAACCAGAATTGTCTGATGATGAATGCGCCTTCTGAAGTTGATCAAAAACAGCTCGATGAACTCGGAATTGAAATTAAGAAGAAATAAAAACCGGATATTTATTATGAAAGAAATGAAGTACGAGGACGCTATAAAAAGACTCACAGATATTATGGACAAACTTGAATCAGGCGATATTGCTCTGGACAAGACTTTTGAAATGTATGAAGAAGGGAAAAAGCTGATCGAATTCTGCAGACGGCAGCTTACTGAAGCGGAAGGAAAGATCATGAAAGTGACGAAGAACGGTTTAGAAGAGATCAATTGAATTTATGAGCGGAAGATCTATTATATTTATGGGTTCGCCTGATTTCGCGGTATATTCGCTTGTAGCTTTATATAATAAAGGTATAGAGATCAAAGCCGTCGTAACTCAGCCTGATAAAGAAAGGGGACGGGGAAAAAATATTACTTTTACTCCGGTTAAAACCAAAGCGCTTGAACTGGGATTACCCGTGCTTCAGCCGGTAAGGATGAAAGATCCCTTTTTTGTTGAAACTCTAAAAGAATTGAAAGCCGATCTTTTTGTGGTTGTAGCGTTCAGGATCCTGCCTGAAACGGTCTTACGGATCCCTGCATCCGGCTCGATAAATCTTCACGCTTCGCTGCTTCCCGACTACAGAGGCGCTGCCCCGATCAATCACGCGATCTTTAACGGAGAAAAAGAAACAGGTGTTACAGTTTTCTTCCTTAATAATAAAGAGGTCGATTCCGGAGATATTATCGCTCAGGTAAAAATCCCGATAGAAGATTCGGATAATTTCGGAGCTTTATATACTAAACTTGCTCTTTTGGGAAAAGATGTCCTTGCCGAATCTGTGGATAAAATATTTTCCGGAAATGCGGCTGCATATAAACAGGAAACAGTAATCGGTAAAAAAGCGCCGAAACTATTTGCCGATGATTTTATAATTGACTGGAAACTTCCCGCATTCTCAATTTTTAACAAAATAAGAGGACTTTCTCCAAAGCCCGGAGCCGGCACTTCGATAAACGGTAGGAGAATCAAGATCATCTCTGCTTTTTTTGAAGACTGTTCATGCGAGCACGAACCCGGAACGATCATAATAGCCGACCGCAAAAAAGGACTGATATCAATAGCTACCGGCAAAGGGATTTTAACGGTCACAAAAGTTCAGCTCGAATCAAGACCGGTGACAGATGTTAAATCCTTCCTCAACGGGAACCGTATCGAGTCTGGCGACATCTTCAAGTAATCCGTAATACCCGTCAATCAGCTATGCTTCTGACAATTTTCCCAAAAAACATACAACTCTGTTATAAATTACTCTTCTTCTCCAAGTAATAATACACTTTCTCTCGACTGCTTAGCTTATATATTCAATTATATATATTTACCGCCTCTTGTTCTCATTTTTTATTATTTCTCCATATCTCATTTTCATCTACTTTTCTATTTCGCCTGTTTTTTATTTTTTTTACATATTCTGTTTTTCTATTCCTATCTTCCTATCTCTAGTTTTCAATCTTCAATCTTCTAGTTTGCTAATCCTCTATCCCCTAATCTACTATCTTCTCTTCTTCTCATCTTATTTTCTTATTTTCTTATCTTCTTAATCTTCTTCTCCGCGTAAAATCTTTTCAGATAAAGCGGCATGGAACACTTAGCCGGCATAAATCACTATTGCCGTTCTTTTGATATTATTCTGCCTAAAATGTTTTAACAGAGCGCTGAAAAGCACTTTTTACGCGTGTCTTTTTCTTTGTTACTTTCATTTTGGACAA
>Ga0066600_10000650_pt1 | contig 12440 bp, 9 predicted proteins | sample Lowcelwee11metaG_FD_59486 | JGI IMG/M metagenome (GOLD analysis project Ga0066600, IMG submission 59486) | Freshwater pond sediment microbial communities from the University of Edinburgh, under environmental carbon perturbations - Low... | ecosystem: Environmental > Aquatic > Freshwater > Pond >... | reverse complement strand
CAATAAACGGTGCGAAAGCTTTGGGACTTGACCATATTACCGGATCAATTGAAGAGGGGAAAAAAGCCGATCTGATCATGATCGACATGAATTCCGTTCATCTTACCCCGATGTACGATCCGTATTCCCACATCGTTTATTCGGCTAAAGGTTCCGATGTGGATACCGTTATTATTAATGGTAAAATCGTCATGAAAAATAAAATTCTTTTAGCGGTCAATGAAGATGATCTAAAAAAAAGAGCGAACAAACTTTCTAAAGAGATCAAAAAGTATATAAATAAAATGGAGGAACGAAAATGAAAAGAGTAATCGCATTTCTCTTAATTTCAGGCTCGCTCTGCTTCGCTTACGAACTTGGTCTGATACTTGGAGAACCAACGGGAATCAGCTACAGAAACTGGACAGGAACATCAAATGCCATTGATCTCGCTGCCGGATGGAGCTTTAACACAAGAAGCGGAGATGATAATATTGATCTGCACGGCGCATATCTTTTCAATAAAAAATCAGATATCAATATCGAAGGATACAGACTGCCGTTCTATTTCGGGCCGGGCGGAAGGATAAAACTTGGGGGCGACGAAGTGGTTCTGGGATTTAAAGTTCCGTTGGGACTCTATTACAAATTCAAATCGGCTCCGTTCTCGATGTTCTTAGAAATCGATCCGGGTTTAAATATCACTCCGAGCACTGATTTCGATATTTCCGGCGGAATTGGTTTCAGGTATATTTTTGGCAGTTCATCATACTCGGAACCTTCAGAAGAAGAAATAATCAAAGCGAAAAGAGAAAAAAGATAAAGCATAAAATAATTATAAGAGGTAATATGATGGATCAGAATTTGGGATTGTGCCCGAATAAGCTTGTTTCTTATCTGCAGAAACCTGCCGAAAAATTCACAAAAGCGGATATTATTAAATTCATTCAGGAAAACGGCGTCAAAATGCTGAATTTCCGTTATGTAGGCGGAGACGGAAGACTGAAAACATTGAATTTTGTGATAAACAGCCTTAAACATCTTGACGAGGTATTGACTTACGGGGAAAGGGTTGACGGCTCAAGTTTGTTTACATTTATTGAGGCGACTTCCAGCGATCTTTATGTAGTACCAAAATATAAAACAGCATTCGTAAATCCTTTTGAGGAGGTACCTACAATCGATATTATGTGCGCGTTTTATACATCCGAAGGCAAACCGCTCGAAGGATCGCCGAGTTATATTGTTAAAAAAGCGCATGATGTATTAAAAGAAAAAACCGGATTAACCATGGAAGCCATGGGAGAACTTGAGTATTATCTATTTTCCGAAGTAGATACTATTTACCCTATTATCGAACAGAAAGGTTATCACGAATCCCATCCCTTTTCAAAATGGGGCGCGATAAGGCATGAAGCAATGAAGGTCATTTCGGAAATGGGATGCCATATCAAATACGGTCATGCCGAAGTTGGAAATATTATAAATGACGATACTGAAATGGTTCAGCATGAAATAGAATTCAGACCCGTCAATATTGAGGATGCGGCGGATGAGCTTGTACTTGCTAAATGGGCGATCAGGGAAATAGCCTATAAATATAATCTCGAAGTTACTTTCGCTCCAAAGATCATGATAGGCCAGGCCGGAAGCGGTCTTCATATTCACATGAGACTCATGAAAAACGGAGAGAACGCGATCGCGGATAAGAACGGTCTGACAGATACCGCAAAGAAATTGATTGCGGGGCTTTTAGATCTTGCTCCTTCTTTAACCGCATTCGGAAATACTGTGCCGACATCATATTTAAGGCTCGTTCCTCATCAGGAAGCTCCGACAAGGATATGCTGGGGAGAAAGGAACCGCTCGGTTCTTGTAAGAATTCCTTTGGGATGGATAGGAGCCGACAATTTAATTTACGGCGCTAATCCCGATGAACCGAAAGATAAGAACAGAAAAGGAATTAATAATCAGACTATGGAGATAAGGAACGCCGACGGCAGCGCGAATGTTCATCAGCTTATCGCGGGTCTGGCTGTCGCTGCAGTACACGGGTTTGAAATGAAGAACGCCGTTAAATTCGCGGATAAACTTCATATTTACGGTAAAGAGGCAAGCGCAGTCAGTGATCTGAATGAACTGCCGGCTTCATGCTGGGATTCTGCAGATGAGCTTGAAAAACAAAGAGCAGTTTATGAGAAAAACGGTGTTTTTCCTAAAGGAATGATATCAAGAATAATTAAAGATCTTAAATCTTACGAAGACAAAGATCTGAACAAAAAAATTCAGGGTAATTATAAACTTTTAAAGAAAATGATAGGGGATTATATCCACTGCGGATAAAATAAAAGCGGTCATTCGGCCGCTTTTTTCTTAGATTCTCTTAATTCAGATTAATTTTTGGTGCTACAGACAGATCTTACATAATAGAATTTCTTATCGTTCAATATGCTTGTTGTCCATGTTGTTCCGTCCAAAATACCAGAATTGTCTTGAATAAAACCGGAATAAGGTTCATCTGAGGAATATATTTTATATTCTGATATTCCTGTAACAGGATCCCAAATGATATCTACCGAATCAGAATCTCGGGAAATTGTAATATTATCCGGTGTACCGGGTGTGATATTATAAGTGAAATAGTAATTCTTTGAAGCGAATGGAGGATCGGTAAAAGTCGTTGCAGATCCATCGACGATCGAAATAAAATAATTTGCCTTCGAATAACCTTGCAAGGAAGGTATGACAGCTGTAAATATTGAGTCGTTAGCAACGATATCATTGTCAATTCCGCTGTCATTCATTGGAATTATTAATGAATCCTCCCCAAAATAAACATATAAATCGGCTGAAGTTATTCCGGATGTATCATATATTTTTGAAGTTATGACAACATTTTCAAAATCAAAAGGATTCTTGGGAAAATGAACAGTGCTTTCAACAGTAATGGGATTAATTTCTATATAACCTTTCGGCATCATATTTCTACCAGAAAACGCATAATAATTCTCATTATATCTAGTGCACCTGAATACGCTGGCAGGAGTGGAAACATCGCCCTGAGTGCCTACTCCTCCTGAATCTAATAAAGGACTGATATATTGCCAAACGATAGTACTGTCATACTGTACTTCTAAAAATTCACCGCTGCTTCCTTCGCAAATCAGGGTATTACCATTGGGTAGCCGATGAGCTCCTGAAATGTGTAATGAATTTAAATTCGTAGCAGGATCAGCCATATAGATCCATGATTGGGTTAGAGGGTTATAAGAGTTCCCCGATACCGGAGTATCATAGCTTCCATCTCCATTTACAGGTACGATTATTTCATCTGCCGTTGAATAGTAATCAGGGAAAATCCCTTTATTATTGTTAAAGATAGTAATATTACCTTCTCCAGGCAAACCGCTTTCAATCCATCTCGCATCGTGCTGCTGAAAGAATTTTTGTTCGTTATTTACGGAAGCCTGATAACTGTCAGGATTACCCCATCTGTAAAGGATATCTCCGCCTTTACCGTAATTTCCGCCAGTATGGCCTGCCGCTTCTGCAGTTGTTGTGCTGTGGTCAATGATCCATATTTCAGATATGTTACAGGCACTGATCAATATCTGATCAAGCTCACTGTTGTAATCTACGGAATTAAAATGCAGCCATTCTCTTCCCATATTGTAAGGATAAAAATTTGCATCGATCAATTCCGGATGAGATTTTACTACGCCATAATAAAGTTTTGAGGAGTCAAATTCCTGAATTATGTGATCATAAACTTTCCACTCCCATACAACTGTGCCGGTATTTAATCCTGTAGGTTGAACCTCTACGATTTTTTCGCAAAATATTCTCAGAGTTGAAATTGATTCAGGATCCCTTCCGGCACTTACCATTTGTGCTTTTGTTTTAATGTCGTAAGATATCATTAAAATGTTACCGTTCGGTAAAGGTTCTATATCGTGATGCTGATAATAAAGAGTTGTCGTATATGGATACTGCCATGTTAAATCACCGTTCCATGTATATATTTCAACTCCGTAAACACCGCTTCCGTTATTATACGGCCTTACTAAACTCCCGTTTTCAAGAAGATATACGCTCAGATTGGGAGCGTATTGACTCTCCCAAGTATGGACAACTCTACCGTAATTATCTATAAGGTATGTCGTACCGGAATTCATCGGACTAAACAAAGTATATCCTTCCCAACCAGAAAGAGTATTATTTATTACGCCAAGAGTTCTATCCACTCCGTAAAGATTCAAATAGAAAGATTCTATTAAGATAAACAACAATATTGTTTTGAAGTAGATTTTACTATAATTAAACATGGAAAGCACTCCTCTAATTCAACTTTTTTTATTGTAATTATTAAAGATATTTCTTAAAAAAAATAAAATCAATACAATTCATCATAATTAATGAAAATCAGCATTTTATTCTGATTTTTTACCTGATGCCATAATAATAACACCGAAAATTATCATTAATAAGCACAGAATCTGCCCCATGGAGAAATTAAAAAGAACAAATCCCAGCTGCTCGTCCGGCTCTCTGAAATACTCTATAATAAATCTAACAGTTCCGTATAATATAAAGTAAGCAGACAGAAAAAAACCGCTTCTGAACTTTTTATTTCTGAAAATCCATAGGATTGCAAAAATGAATAATCCTTCAAAAACGGCTTCGTAAAGCTGCGAAGGATGTCTGAGCATTTGATCGCCGGCCAGAGGGAAATACATTCCCACTGCCGAATCCGTGACCCTTCCGTATAATTCGCCGTTAATAAAATTTCCGATACGGCCGAAAGTGTATCCGAGAGGAACTGCCGGTACAACAAAATCCGTGAATTTTAAAAATTCAAGTTTGTTTTTCCTGGTAAACCAGTATGTTCCTGCAAAAGCCGCGATCACCGCTCCGTGATATGACATTCCAGCTATTCCGGTAAATTCAAATCCGTTCTCAAACCTGAACGGCAGTATGATCTCTAAAGGATTGCTTATAAAATACTTTAAATTATAAAACAAAACATATCCCAGTCTTCCGCCGATCAGAACAAAGATTATAACCTGAAAAAAATAATTTTCCAAAACATCAGTTTTCAGTTCAAATTCTTTGTTTTTAATTCTCTTGTTTAAAAGAAAATAAGTAAGGGAAAACGCAACAATATACATTAGTCCGTAATATTTTACCTGAAAACTTCCGACATTTATTATTGTCGGGTCAATTTTATAAGGTATGGTCTGCCACCAGCTGGAAAAAGATCCCATAGCATTTCCGGTTTTTTCTAAATTTAATGATTTATCAGTTCATCTGCAACCTATTTATACTTACAAAGATTTATTTTCCTGCCAAATTACTGACAATTACGATTTTATCGGGTAGAGCATCATATATTTTTATCAATTAAAAATATTGCATTTTACATATATTTTGTTTTTTACAATAATATCTTAATACTCTTATAAATTATGGCTCGTTATTTGTGTATATAGTAATTGCATATAAAATGCGGAATTAATAATATTAAAATAGGAGACTAAAATGGGAAAAATAATAGGAATTGACCTTGGAACCACCAACAGCTGCGTGGCGGTTATGGAGGGAAATGAACCTGTAGTCATTACGAACGCGGAAGGCGGAAGAACAACTCCGTCTGTTGTAGCTTTTTCTAAAAACGGCGAAAGATTAGTAGGCGGACCCGCAAAAAGACAGGCTATTACAAATTCGCATAAAACAGTTTCATCGATCAAACGGTTTATGGGCAGAAAATACTCCGAAGTCGGTCAGGAAATTAAAGAAGTCTCTTTTGAAGTCACAAAAAACGCGAACGGTGTTGTTCAGGTAAAAATTGACGACAAGGAATTTACACCGCCCGAGATCTCGGCTGTCATACTGCAGAAATTAAAACAGGCCGCCGAAGATTATCTCGGCACTAAAGTCACTGAAGCGGTGATCACGGTACCGGCGTATTTTAATGACGCTCAGAGACAGGCGACAAAAGATGCCGGAACGATTGCAGGGCTTGATGTAAAAAGGATCGTTAATGAGCCTACAGCGGCGGCTTTAGCTTACGGACTGGACAAAAAAGTTGACGGTTTAATAGCGGTTTACGACCTCGGCGGAGGAACTTTCGATATATCTATTCTTGAGATAGGTGACGGCGTTTTTGAAGTTAAATCCACTAACGGTAACACTCACTTGGGCGGAGACGATTTCGACCAGAGACTGATAGATTATCTGGCAGGCGAATTCAAAAAAGCTGAAGGCGTTGACCTTAAAAAAGATCCGATGGCTCTTCAGAGATTAAAAGAAGCTTCTGAAAAAGCTAAAATTGACCTTTCATCTTTAACGCAGACGCAAATTAACCTTCCGTTCATTACAGCTACCCAGGACGGGCCGAAACATCTTGATATGACGCTTACAAGGGCAAAATTCAACGAACTGACGATCGACCTTGTCAGAGCTTCAATTGAACCGTGTAAACTTGCCGTAAGAGATGCCGGAATTGAAATGAAAGACCTTAAAGAAGTTATTCTGGTCGGCGGATCAACAAGGATCCCTGCTGTTGTTGACGCTGTAAGAGATTTTTTCGGCAAAGAACCGAATAAAAGCGTAAACCCCGATGAAGTTGTAGCTTTAGGCGCTGCAATTCAGGCCGGTATTCTTTCGGGAGATGTGAATGAAGTGCTTTTGCTTGATGTAACTCCTCTGTCTCTGGGAATTGAAACTTTAGGCGGAGTTCTGACAAGACTTATAGAATCTAATACTACCATACCTACAAAGAAAACAGAAGTTTTCTCTACAGCTGCGGACAATCAGCCGGCTGTTGACATTCATGTTCTTCAGGGCGAAAGACCGATGGCGGCGGACAATAAAACTATCGGAAGATTCCAGCTTGACGGAATAGCGCCGGCTCCGAGAGGTGTTCCGCAGATCGAAGTAACTTTTGATATAGACGCCAACGGTATTTTGAGCGTATCGGCAAAAGATAAAGCTACCGGAAAAACCCAGAATGTTAAAATTGAAGTTTCTTCGGGATTGAGCGAATCCGAGATCAAGAAAATGAAAGCGGAAGCAAAAGCTAATGAAGAAGCGGATAAAAAGAAAAAAGAAAAAGTCGACGCGAGAAACTCGGCTGATCAGGCTGTTTTCCAGACGGAAAAATTACTGAAAGATCTGGAAGGCAAGATAGATCCTTCAGACAAACAGAGACTTGAATCAAGCGTAAGCAAATTAAAAGAAGTTCTTAAAACAGACGATTTTGAAGCCTTAAAAAGCGCTACGGAAGGTCATAATAAGATCTGGCATGAGATCAGCGCAAAAATGGCTCAGGCCGCTCAGGGAGCAGGTCCGGGGCCTCAGGATTTTGACCCGAGACAGCATCAGCCGAAAGACGAAAACAAAAGTACGGGCAAAGATGATGTCGAGAATGCCGATTTTGAAGTTGTTGACGACGAAAAATAAAAATACTCCTCTCAAGAAAAAGCCCCGTATAATTTTCAGCGGGGCTTTTTTATTAGGGTAATATCCTGCTTATTAAGCATAACGGCTATAATTCCCGTCAGAATTCCGGGTAATACGCTCAGCAATATTATTGCAGAAACGGTAACATTATAGTCCAGCGACTTGTTGAAAAAATAGACAAACAAAAAATATTGCGTGATATTAAACATTATAGCTCCTGAAATACTTATAGCTAAAAGAGACACAATCCTTCCAGATATTATAAATAAAACAGCCATAATAATGAAAGAAATATTAGCTCCGGCAAATGAGAACACGAACGGGAGACTGAACAATTTCGCGCTGAAAAATCCGCCGATAAAAACTCTGATCATATTTATCATAAAAGCTATAAGATATTCTTTTTTAGCTATAAAAAAAAGAACTATCGCGTTGGCAAGTCCGATCTTTACGAAAGGGATCGGCAGAATTATAAAAATTTCAAGAAGCTGAAGCAGTGAAGCAAGAGCGGAAAAAACCGCGATTATATAGACCCTTGTTCCGTATTCCACCCTCAAAATTTACTCCGTAACGGCGTCTATTCCGTTTTCATTTTCTTTTATGAACTCGATTATTATTTTATTCGGCATACAGATTATGTTTCCGCTTTCATTTTCTTTCAGCCAGCCTCTTTTGACGCAGATCTTATCCCTGCAGTCCGACTCTTTTATTCTTACCATTCTGTTTTTTATTTCGACGATCACATGAGGCTTTTTTTCTGAAATTGAGAACAAAGTATCCTTATTTATATCAAAGGATATGGTTTCATAACCGTGTATCACCTGAATTTTATCCGCACCGGGATTTTCGCTTTTTATAAAAGGGTAGAATGCGGAAAATATTATCGCCGCATATATGATTATATCTCCGAACTTGAACACTATTTCTCCAGATTTACTATAATTCTGCCTTGAAGAAAAGGATTCTCTAATACCTGATAATCTTTAAAAAGCGGTAAATTATCATCGCCTGTCAGTATAAAAATATTACCCGAATTTTTTAATCTTTTTAAATAATGCTCTTTCAGATTTTCAAAATTTCCTACACCTCTCGAAAATATTACATCATATTTTTTTGAAACCGGCAGTTCTTCAAGCCTTCTGTCAACGGCAATTGCATTATCAAGATTCAGATGCAGTGCCGCTGAATTTAAAAATCTCGCTTTTTTCTGGATCGAATCCAGCAGATCGATTTTTACATCCGGCATCATTATTGCTATGATCATGCCGGGAATTCCTCCTCCGGAACCGACATCGAGAAAATTTCCCTCAAAATCTTTAATTACTTCATAAAGAGAATACGATTCGATAAGCCCGGTTGTAAGAACGCTGGTCTCACTTTTTCTCGATATTAAATTTATATTTTTATTCCATTCAAGAAGATATGTAAAATAAGCCTGTATTTTTTCTTTTTTGACCGGCTCCAACTTTAAACCGATCTCTTTCTCAGCGTTTTCTATTATCTCTGTAACTTGTCCGGTCATTATATTAACCCTCTAGCTTTAAGGTTCACCATGATAACGGAAATGTCGGCCGGAGAAATTCCCGCGATCCTGCTCGCCTGCCCGATCGAAACAGGCTTTATCTTATTAAGTTTTTCGCAGGCTTCTTTTTTTAAACCTTTGAATTCCGAATAATTTATATCCTGAGGAAGCCTGATCTTCTCGTTTTTTTCAAATTTGCCGATCATTTCTTTCTGCCGTTTGATGTAACCTTCGTATTTTACGATCGTTTCGGCCTGCTTAAGCTCGTAATATGAATATTTTTCTTTTAGCTGAAGAACTTTTGAATCCAAAAGCATATCAATGGTTATCGAAGGCCTTTTTAAAAGTCTTAGTACATCTGATCCTTCCTGAGTGGAATCGAGAGAATTGTCCGAAAGAAAATTCATAAGTTTTTCTTTTTTTACCTTTATCTTTGAGAATAATTCGGGAAGTTTATCTATGTTTTCGAGCCGGTTTTTAAGAAATTTAATCTCGGATGTTTTAAGAAGCTTATATTTTTCAGAATATTTTAATAACCTCGAATCAGCATTGTCATGTCTCAGTTCAAGCCTATGCTCCGCCAGTGATGTGAACATTCTGTATGGTTCTCTGATGTCTTTTGTGATCAGATCGTCGATAAGAACGCCTGTATAAGCCTCATTTCTTCCAAGAATAAAAGGTTCTTTCCCGTTCATTTTCAATACTGCGTTTATTCCAGCCATCAAGCCCTGCGCGGCCGCTTCCTCATAACCTGAGGTTCCGTTTATCTGTCCAGCGAAATACAGGTTTTCCACAATTCTGGTTTCAAGAGTAAGTTTTATCTGGTAAGCGGGGAAATAGTCGTATTCTATGGCATAGGCCGGTCTGACAAAATGAGCTTTTTCCAGACCCTTGACGGTTCTCATTGCTTTTTTCTGTATCTCTACAGGCAGACTTGATGAAAATCCGTTGATGTAATATTCGTTTGTGTACAGACCTTCCGGTTCAAGAAAAAGTCTGTGCGAAATTTTATCTTTAAACCTGTTTACTTTATCTTCTATTGACGGACAATACCTTGGTCCGGTTCCCTTTATCTGGCCTGAAAAAAGAGCTGTTTTATGAAGATTCTCTCTTATAATAGCATGGGTAATCTCGCTTGTACTGGTCATAAAGCACGGTGTCTGTTTCATAAAAGCTTTCTTGTGCCTGAATGAGAACGGAATGATGTGATCATCCGATCCGTGAACTTCCAGCCCTTCAAAATTGATCGAATATGCCGCGACTCTCGGAGGCGTTCCTGTTTTTAATCTTCCGGTTTCAAATCCGTGATCTTTTAGTTTTTTTGAAATACTGTCCGCTGATTTCTCGCCGAGCCTGCCTGAAGGGATCTGCTTTTTGCCTATGTGAATCACAGCCCTCAAGAAAGTGCCTGAGCAGATTATTGCGGCTTTCGTATGTATTATTCCGTTTATCTCGGTTTTGACTCCGCGCAAAGTATTATTTTTGATTATAACATCCGCAGCTTCATCCTGAATTATATCTATGTTTTTGTGGGATTCAAGCTTGTCCCGCATAAAAGCGGAATATTCCTTTTTGTCGGACTGTACTCTCAAAGCCCAGACAGCGGGTCCTTTGGATGAATTTAGTGTTTTAAACTGTATTCCCGTTCTGTCGGCCGCGACACCCATCAGTCCGCCTAGAATATCTATCTCTTTAACAAGATGGCTTTTCGCCAGTCCTCCGATCGCGGGATTGCAAGACATCTGTGCTATATGATCTACTGTCTGGGTAATAAGCAGTACTTCCTTACCCATTTTCGCGCTTATCCACGCGGCTTCCACTCCCGCGTGACCACCGCCGATAACAATTATATCGTAATTTCTGTGCATTTCTTTTCCTTCATTTCAAAATATCCGGCTTTATTTGCTATCCATCTTCCACACTCCGTTCCATTCAGAAGGAGGTTCATTTACCATGAGTAAGCATCTTTCCCGCATAACTTTTGATGCTTTGTCGTTATATTCCTCAGCTATGGAATTGAACTTTTCTCCGGCTTCTACAAAATCGCCTCTGCGGTAAAGCGCAAGCGCTATGGAATATTTTTCGGCTTTTCTAAGTATCATTGAATTTATTTTATCTGAAGTTTCTCCGAGAAGTTCGTATATCTTTACGGATTTATCTTTCCCTTTAACGGAAACATCGTCAAGCTCTCTGAATACGAATTTATCTTTAACATAATTATATGTCGTATCGCTTGTCAGGATATTGGTGCCGTAATATTTATTCAGCCCTTCCAGGCGGGACGCCAGGTTCATGCCATCGCCGATAGCGGTGTAGTCGAAAAGATCTTCGCTGCCTATGTTGCCGACCGTAACGGTGTCTGTGTTGAATCCTACACCTATATCAATGCTTTTAAACGTATCGCTGTTAAGTTCATCTTTTAGTTTCTTTAACTCCGACATAGTTTCCAAAGCTGCTTTACAGGCGCAATACGGATGATCGACATCCAGAGGCGCTCCAAAAAAACAGATCACGGCATCGCCCATATATTTATCGAGTGTACCCTGATTTCTTTTGATGACCCCGGTCATTCTTTTAAGATAAATATTTAAAAAACCGACCAGCTCCTTAGGATCAACTTTCTCGCTGTAAGAAGTAAAGTTGCGGATATCGGAGAACATCATGGTGATCTCTTTTTTCTCGCCTCCGAGTTTAAATTTTTCCGGATTTTTAAGTATTTCTTTTGATACTACTTCAGGAACATATTTGCCCAGGGTCGCTTTAATGAATTTCTTGGCTTTATTTTCTTTATAGTAGCTTAGAAGGTATGAAGTAAGAAAAGTAAATATTAAGGCGATCAGCGGTCTTGTTGTATCAATTATATAGTTTTTTTCAAAAAACAATTCTCCTGTCAGCCTGAAATAAAGATATCCGATAAGGATCAGTAAAATTGTCGAAACAGCTATATTCAATTTTGTAAATATTATTCCCGCTGTAAATACAATTACGCTCAGCATTATCAAAAAAGTAACGGTTTTACTGCTTTTGTGAATAAAATCCTGATTAAGTATCGTGTTAATAATATTCGCGTGCACTTCAACGCCGGGCATATATTTCTGGATAGGAGTTGACCTTAAGTCCATCAGACCCCGCAATGAAGAACCTATAATTACCGGTTTTTCTTTAAATGTCTTTTTGCCGACCCTTTTCTCCATAACATCGTAAAATGAGACCGTTCTAAAAGACCTCCATGAACCTTTGTAATGTATAAGCATATTATTGGATTTATCTAAAGGAATTTCGATTTTCTTTCCTGAATTGCGGATATTAAACTCAATTGACTTTCCGTCGTAGAATTTTACGCTTTCCGGGTCGGCATCTAAAAGCTTTATGCATATCGTCATTGCCAATGACGGATAATATTTCCCTTTGTATTTTTTAAAAAGCTGAACTTTTCTTATTACGCCGTCCTCATCGGAATCAATTCCCAGAAATCCGT
>Ga0066600_10000642_pt1 | contig 12507 bp, 12 predicted proteins | sample Lowcelwee11metaG_FD_59486 | JGI IMG/M metagenome (GOLD analysis project Ga0066600, IMG submission 59486) | Freshwater pond sediment microbial communities from the University of Edinburgh, under environmental carbon perturbations - Low... | ecosystem: Environmental > Aquatic > Freshwater > Pond... | reverse complement strand
CTTGCCGGCAGCTATAATAATCGCTCTCATTTATTTTTCCTCTTTTTTATTTACGATGGCCTTATCATCTTTTTTGAAATCGTATTCTTTTACAGGAGTTTTCCAGTCGCCGTAACGGTAGGCCAGATAATCTTCATACTTCGCGGGAACCGAATATCTGTAACCGTCGAATTCATGTTTTGTCACATAATCATAGAAATGGCTTGGAGCTGATTTCAGAACAGGATCTTTGATTCCGACAGTCCAGAAATATTTATCTTCAACTTTCTTTTTTACAAAAATATCCAGAAGGCTTACACCTTTTAGCAGAAACCTTCTTGTCTGGATCTTCACAAGCCTGACAGAACCTTTCGGGAAATGAAGCATTTCTTTTTTCGATCTTCTAATTCTTGTTCTGTATCCGGCCATCCAGAATTTATACCTTATTTTTATCAGCTTATCAAGATGATCATCGGTGATCGTTAAATCCATATCGTTATCCCATGGAAGAAGTCTGTTCTCTCTTATAATCCCGAGCAGAGTTCCACCTTCAAGGGTATAAGGTATCTGATTCTCGTCGAGTATTATACAGACATCCTTAAGCATCTTTCTCGCTGTAACTTCAAGTTTTCCGGTCAACAATAAATTTCCAGCCATTATTTTAAATGTCCTTTCCTGAATTTTTCATGGAATAATATTCTTAATTTTCTTAATAGATTCAAAGGCTTCTTCTTTTTAGGCAGTTCATTGTTTTTCTTTATACTTTCAAGAACTGAGAATACCTTCTTAGCTATATTTCCGTCGAGATAAGGATTAACTTCCGAAAGGTGTTTTTTTCTTCTTTCTGAATACTCTTCAGGATTTTTTAAAGCTCTGTCGAGAGCCGGCCTGAGTTCTTCAGGGCTTCGAATATCGATCCCTTTATCTTTTCTTGCAGCAGTACGGAATGTTATCACCGGCTTATCAAGCGCCATAAATTCATACAGCACCGACGAAGTGTCCGATATCATGACATCGGCTATATAAAGAAACGGCGTGATGTCGAAAGTATCGACTATCCGGATATTACCGATATTCTTTACTGATCTTACGAGCTCTTTATCCATGAATTCATGAAATTTAATTATCCAGAGCTCATTTTCTTTAATGATCTTCGGAATTACAGGCAGCAGCATATCGCCGGAATGAAGTTTATCGCTGAAAGTAGGAGCATAAAGAATAATTTTTTTGCCGTTATCAAATCCGAATTTTTCTTTAATATTATTATGAGGATAATTTATTATATAATCCATCTTCGGCCAGCCTGTTTCCCGGACAAGAAAATATCCGTGTTTCTTTCTGAGCTTCTCAAATCTTTCAGAAACGACAGGTCCCGATGTCAGATAAACGTCAAAAAAATGTCTGATCTCATAATGTGAATCTTTCTCTATTCCAATGCCGTGAAATATCTCAACTTTGATCCCGGGCAGCCTGAAATCAACATAATTTCCCGGCGACAGGCAGAAATCAGGATTGAAATCCTTGCCTTCCTCAATTGTAGTGATCACACGCTTATCCTGCCAGATATTTTCATCATGGAGGCGTTTATTCACTTTTCTGGAAACAAGAATTACGAATTCATTTCCCTTTGTCGAATCAAGATAATCCAAAAGCGGCTGGATAATAGGTATTGAATAGAATTTTGATATGTAAAACAAATATTTCATTATTCTCTGATCTGATTTTTTATTTCAGTTGTAGAAATTCCTTCAGTGCGCGGCAGATAAACAACTTCGCAGAATTCTTTAAGAAAATCGAATTTACTCTCCCAGTCGTTGCCCATAACAAAAATATCTATATCATTTGATTTTATGTCGGTTGCTTTCTGTTCCCAGTTGTTTTCAGGAATGACCTCATCGACATATTTTATAGCTCTGACTATCTCTGCTCTCTGTTCATAGGGATATGTGCATATTTTCCCCTTAACGGCATTGAATTCGTCAGTAGAAACAGCTACGACCAGATAATCTCCGAGAGCTTTAGCCCTTCTTAAAATATTCAGATGTCCGATATGAAAGAGGTCAAATGTGCCGTATGTGATAATTTTCTTCATTTATCAGCCTTATTCCCATTGAAATATTTCACAAGCTCCTCAAATTTACTATACACCATTTCAGGCGTTATATTGAACGAATTATCATCCGGATCGGTAAAGTCAAAATCTCTTAGATATTTGTGGATCGGTAAATGCCAGGCAGTCCACTTTAGAGGATGTGTTTTAGGTCCGAAAACAGCTATAGTTGGAGTATTCTGCGATACAGCAAGATGATTTATCCCGCCGTCATTGCCTATATAGATATAGGTTTTCTGAAGTAATGCCGCCGCCTGATTGAATGATGTTTTTACGGCTATAACAGGCATGGTTTTCATCATTGAAGCCATCAGCTCAACCTTTTCAAGCTCTCCCGGACCCCAGAGGAGGATCACTTCGCAGTCAGTTCTTTCCTTGATCATGTCGGCGGTTTTCGCGAATCTGTCGAATTCCCACTGTTTCCTATAAACGGGAGTTACAGGTGAGAATACTACGAGTTTTTTTCCGGCCAGACCGGCTTCATTCAGCCAGTTGTTTATATATTCTGCTGATTCAGGTTTAACATGATAAAAAATATTATCTGAAGTTTCCTCGATGCCTAGACATTTCAGCAGTTTGAATTTTGCTCTTGCAGCGTAGATCCTGTGATCTCTGATCTCGCTGAAATTATACACCCAGTTGAATCCTTTCAGCCAGCTCCACGGTTTTACCTTTCTCCAGCCCAGCCTGTATTTTGCTCCGCTGAAATATGTGATCTGCGAAGATCCGGGACCTCTTATCTGATCTATGATCATATCGTATTTCAGCTTTCTGACCTTAAAAATTGTCCTGATCCTCTCCATGTAGTAGCCGAAAGTCTTACCTTTCTTTTTTTCCATCAGGATCAGATTGTTGAGGTTAGGATTATCTTCAAGTATTGTCCTGAAAGGTTTCTGGATCAGATAATCTATGACTGCATCAGGAAATTTCTTTCTTAAAGCAGGCATATAAGCGGTATTTAATAAAATATCCCCGAACGGTTTATACTGAATTATCAGAATTCGTTTTATCTCTTTAAGCTGAGTATCGGTCAGCTTTAGTCCGGTTATGGTCATAAATTCCTATCCTTGTTGAAATATAATTTAAGTACAGCCAGTAGAGTAAGTACCTGTGTTTTCTCAATACATTTACCTTTCATATACATATACTCACAATCATTTTTTAATTCTTCATCAAAACAAAGTCTTATTATGTTGCTTTCATAATAATTGTCGAGAAATTTTTTCAGGTCATGATTATGTTTATACCAGTAATCGAGAGGATTCATATGGTAGCTTGAAGAGAATCCGGTTTTTCTAAGTCCGAGTTTTTTAAGAATTGAATTTTTAGGATTAGAAAAGATATGTTTATATAATACTCTCATCAATATTACTAATTTGTTATCAGAAATTCTAGTGTTTTGTTTTCCCCATTTGAATTTGGCAGCTCCTGGGTATTTAGTCAGTATCCACTTTATATATATTTTATGTTTGAATCTGTACTTGAGCGGTATTTTTAGGCAGAATTCAAGTAAATCGATGTCGTAAAATGGTGAGTAGGTCTCAGAAAATTCCTGAGCTACAAGCAGACCTTGGTTCGCTCCTGAAAATCCTCTTGTGTAGAACTTGAATATTTCTTCGTTTTCATAATGAAGTTTAAGTTTCTGGTCAGCAACTTTGTGCTTTAAAAGCTTTGAGTATGAACCTTGAGATAAAGAATATTTTTTATTTTTGTCCATTGTACTGTAGAAAGTTGAAATAACAACATCACCCAGCATTCCGGTGTGGATTATTCCAAAAGGCTTTGTATTTAAAAGATCAAAACAGCTTTTCCCGTGTGCCATTCCGTAATAAAGCGCACCGCCAGCTGAAATTCTGACCACATCTTCGATCTTTTTCATAAATAGGCCATTATCAAGTGATTTGAAAATCCATTCATGTTTCAGATGTTCAGTGATTTTTTTTGGTATGACTTCATCAAGATAGCCTGATTTCGAAAAAGTGAAATTTACAATTTCATTTCCATATCCCAGATCATTTGCGACCCAAGTGGTCATTCTTGAATCCAAGCCTCCGCTTAATCCTACAAGATGCTTGTATCCGTACTCTCTGTCTTTTTCAAAAGATCTTTTAACTGCGTTTCTGAATAAAGCATCGATATTTTCAATTATGCTTTCTTCAGTTTGATTTTCATCAGGTTCATTATCGAGGCGATAATATCGTATTATTTCGGGTTTGCCTGAATTTATGAACAGATAATGGCCTGCCATCAGTTTCTTGATCTCGATAAAGAATGTGTCTTCTTCAAGCAGAAATCCGAAAGTTAATAGGTTGTAGGCTGATTTTTTATTGAAAGAATATTTAAGTCCAATTTTATTGAAATAATCAGTTATGAAATTAATTTCTGAACCTAATATTATGATGTTGTCTGTTATGCTATAAAAAACCTGCTTATCACCGATTTGATCGGTAAATAATATCTTTAAATCTTTTTCTTTATCGAAAAATAAACCCGAAAAACTGCCTCTAAATTCTTTGAAAAACTCTCTTCCTTTAGCTTCGTACATAACCGGAATTGTCTCGGATAGGTTGTTGCAATTGTATTTCCTAATAAGTTCTTTGGAATTCAAGACAACACCTTCGATCAGGTAAATGTAAGAATTGTTTTCAATAAAGACTTTATCGTTCAGGAATTTATTGACGGTTCTCTGCTCAATGCAAAAATCGGGAGTTGAAATGGATTTAATGATCAGATCACCTTTAAAGGATTCTTTGAGTTCTGGTCTATCAACTAAATTGCCTATTGCACAGAAAAAACCGGGCATTTACTGTTCCTAACTATTTTTTTTTATAATCGACATATTCTTTTTCTTCAACGAGATCGGATTTATATTTCAGATTGATCTCTTTTTTAATCGCGGCTCGGTCATCATTTATAAAATAAACAGACCTTGCAAGCTCAATGAATTCTTTGTCGAATTCTTTTTTAGATTCTTTAATCCTGATGTCGTCTTCAATATGCCACAGCTTCAGATTAACTTCTTTAAGAGCTTTGAACTCTTTTGAATCCACATTAATACCTGCAGAATTCATAGGAACTGTCAAAACATCGAATTCTTTTTTGACATTAGCTTTCTTAGCCTCATCTTTGAATTTTTCGATCTTGATCGCAAGAATAGTCACTTTATCAACCAGTTCGCCTGTAGAAATTTCAATCTTCATGTTCTGTCTCCGCTTTTTAAAATATCTTCTAATTTAATCACAATATTTCTATAATCAAATTTATTTATTTCTGAAATATCCGGACTGAATCTGATATTTCCTGTTTTTGACCATTCGTCGTAATACTCAAACAGTTTATTTTTAATTTCGGTTTTATCATCAATGTTCACGCACGATCCCGAACTGGTTATTTTTACTAGTTCCGCAATGTCGCTCGTATGATTATTTAAAAGCAAAATCGGGCGGTTTATCTTAAAGTATTCGAAAACCTTACCGGGATAGCTTCCTTCAGTTGCGGGAGAGTTCGCGAATACCATAGCAAGAATGTGCGATCTTGAAAGATTGTTCAGACTTTTTTTGTGTGGCAGAAAGCCAAGAAATTCAATGTATCCGGCTTCGTAGCATTTTTTATGCGAAGCGATAACTTTTTTCAGCGGCTGATTAGTCGTGATCGAGAATTTTATATTTGTTTTTAATTCAGTGTTCAATTCATAAACAGCTTCAAGAAGCTGATCCAGCGGTGCAAGCGAACTGAAAGAACCGCTGTAACCTATCTTGAAAAACGCTTTTTCAGGCTGAATGGTATTGTCTATATCAAAATCATCGTTATCGAATCCGTTGGTCACCAGGCTGAATTTGGATTTTAATTCGGGAAAAAGATCAGTATAATTATTCTGATGGCTCGGAGTTACAGTTATTATTCCGTCGATTTTTTCAAATGCTTTTTTTTCGATCTCTTGAGCTTTCGACTTTTTCAGGTTGTTCTCTTTGAGGATATTATAGTTGTTAAATGAATAAGGATCTCTCAGATTCAAAAATACCTTTACATCAAAAGAACATTTAATTTTATCAGCAAGCTCAACACCCGAGAACGGGGGAGCGTTTATTAGAATGAAATCATATTTTTTTTCAGAAAGAAGTTTTCGAAGAGTTCTAACGCAGAAATAATTCCACATTCTGAATCTGTCAGGAAACAAATATTTTCTTTCGAACGGTTTAAGAAGCTTTGCGAGTTCGCCCGGAATTATCTTTTTGTAATCAAAAAAGAATGGTCTAATGATCTTAACTGATTTTGGTATATCATTGAGCATAGAGGGATCTTTTTGCAGTCTGGTTGACCATTCCGGTACGGTTAGCACAGTAATGTTATAACCCATAGGCTCAAGGTATTTAATAATCTTGGTTATTCTCTGAACTCCGACTCCGCCTATCGGAGGAAAATTAGGTGATATAATAATGCAGTTCTTCATGCTTTTCCCGCTACTGATTTGAAAAGTTCAATTGTTTTGCCGTACATGATATCCTCAGTAAAGCCATTCCTCACAGTTTCAAGGGCATTTCCGGAAAACTCATTTCTTAAGTTTTTATCTGAAATAAGTTTTCTTAGTGCGGTAATAAGCTGAGCTTCATCATTTTTCTCTATCAGAAAACCGTTATAATTGTTTTTAACTATTTCAGAAACGCCGCCCACTCTGGTACAAATGACCGGTTTTCCGCACGCCATGTATTCAACGACTGTGTTTGGAAATGATTCAAAAAAAGAAGCTAGAACCGCGATATCATACGAAGCTGCCGTCAGCATAACTTCGGTGGTAAAGCCTGCGAAATGAACGAGTAAACCCAAATCAAGTGTTGAAACGATCTTTCTCAGATCTTCCTCATAATTTCCTTTGCCTGTAATTACCAGTCTGATGTTATCGAATTCTTTATGCAGCTCGGAAAAAGCTTTTATAAGAATGTGAATTCCTTTTGCTTCGCTCAATCTGTCGGAAATACCGATAACAATATCATCGGCGGAAACTTTCCATGAACTTCTCTTTGCTGTAATCTCTTCCTGTGAAAATCCGGGATAATGCTTGCCTGTATGGATAACGGCCGCTTTATCGGGATGAAGCCATTTATAATCAGAGAGCGCTTTAGATCTTGTGAAATCACATACGAATATCTCTTTTGATACATATTTCTTTTCAAGATTTTCACAGTTAATAAAATCTCTTTCATTGCCTATTCTTCGTATAACCGGAATTCCCAGAAGTTTTGCGGGTATTCCGCCGAAGATAACTTCTCTTTTAATATTTGTGACTACAAGATCAATTTTGTGCTTTTTCATAAAACTGTAAAAGAAAAAAAGTGTCCACGGGTTATAGTTAAATCCGAATTTCAAGGGAATAAGTCTGATTTCATCAGGACAAAGCCGGGTAAAAGCTGAATTTTTGGCGGATACAATATAACACTTATGTCCGTCAGCTTCAAGTTTTTTTGAAATGCTCACATACCAGGTCAGGACGCCCGCCCATCTTTTTTTTGCGCTGATAAATAGCACATTCACGATTAGATCCGCCTCCATTGAAGTAGTAATTACATGCGCACTCAAGATAAGTTATTTTAGTATGATTTGCAATAATATAGTTGCGGTAAAAAGTATAATGTGTTAAATTTTAAACAGGAAAATTATGGTTGGATCTATGACTGTTCTTCATGTTTTTAATAATAGTATTTACACAGCTCCTTATATTGAATTCATCAACAGGAATTTTAATTCCTCAGATCACACCTTCTTTATGATAAAATCTCCATCCAAAATGAAAATTCAAGAAGCTGATAATCTTCTTAATTTTACAGTTGATAAAAGAAGGTCAAAACTGACTGCCGCATTTTTAAAAACATATACATACATATCGCTTATTTTTGAATGTTTAAAAGCTGATAAAATAATTATACATGCACTTTTCGATTCATCCATCATAAAATTTTTCTATTACAACAAATATTTTCTAAAGAAATCCTACTGGGCTATCTGGGGGGCTGACCTCTATGATTCTCAAAAATCGAAAAATAAAAAGAAAAATGAACATAAAGAGTTTATGAAACGCAGTATAATAAAAAAAATGGCCGGTCTTATAGGACTGCCGGGAGACAGATTGATCGCAAAGGAAAAGTACGGTGCTTCCGGAAAAGAATTTGATATAATATATGCAAATGCGATCAAAGCGGAGTTTCTTGATAAGCTCAAACATAACGGGAAAGAAATTGTCTTTATCCAGATAGGCAACTCAGCTGATCCTTCAAATCTTCATATCGAGCTGCTCGACATTCTAGCAGGATACAGGGATGAAAAAATTCAGATATTTGCTCCGCTTTCATACGGGGACGAAATCTATGCGCAGAAAGTAAAAGAATACGGAGAAAAAATATTCGGTAAAAAATTCACTGCAATGATGACTTATCTGACACCGGAAGAATATTCGGAATATCTGGGTGATATTGACATCATGGTTTTCAACCATAAAAGACAGCAGGGTCTTGGAAATATTTTTCCGCTTATTTATCTGGGAAAAAAAGTGTTTATCAGAGAAGATACTTCAAGCTGGAGTTTTTTCCAGAACGAACTTAATGTAAAACTTTTCGATACTAATAAAATCAATAGGATCGGTTTCAAAGATTTTATCGGATTCAGTACCGAAGATAGAAACTCGAATATCAGAAGAGCGAAAGAGACTATTTATTCAGAAGAGTATATTAAAAATTTATGGCTGAAAGTTTTCTCGGGATAATTTTCTTGCCAGTCTATTTTCATTTCCTTCCTTGATGTCTTCACAAATAGTCTCAACATTATTATGAGTTATGATAAGATCGCTTTCAGTTCTTTTGATTCTTTGTAGCCAATCAAGCGGGAAAGATTTAATTCTGTAAATCAATAAATCCGGGTCACAAACTGCTTTTTTATTGGCGACTTGGATTACTTCACTCCAATCGAATGATTCATTGAACGCGATGCAGAATAGGTCAAAAAAGTCTTTTTCCTCATCTCTGCTCATGATAGCTGAAATTTTATTCGTCAGGATGTTAGTGATGTTATCAATTCTGAAGTTGTTTCTTGTAATTGAAAGTCCTTCACGGAAAACTCTGTCGTTTATAAAATCTATCTGCAGAATACTCTTAATTAGAAATCTGTTGAAATCCCGGGTCTGAACGATGTGGCTATATTCAATGTTCACTGATTTGAATTTATCGCATATCTGTTTTATATATTCCGGGTAAAGATCGTCGCCGGGAGAGAAGAAATCCAGATCGTCCGAGTACCGGTAATTATAATGGAATCTGTGAAGGGCTGTACCTCCGGTAAGGTAGAATGAATTATCAAGATCAAATATAATTTTAAGAATTTCATCCTGAACATTATACAAAACGGTATAGTCTATCTTTTTTTCCATTCAAGCGCCTCAATTCTATTGTTTTCTTCAAAAAGAAGATTTCTAAGTACAAGCACAGACCTTTCAATGTAAGTGAGATTATAAGCAGGTTTGAATTCGTCAAACATCCTTCTAAGCGTAACTTTATCGAATAAGATGCCGAGATCAAATAGCTTCCGCGTAGAGTTGTACATTATTTTCTCAAAAAGTTTTTTCTTTAATCTGTAGTCATGGCCTTCAACTATTTTAATTATATCATCAGAAGTAATATAATAATCCCAATAACATTCTTTTAATATTCTTTCAATATGATCATTCCGTGTCATCATTTAAGCATTATTTCCGGTTTCATTAAACTGAATCTCATAAAGTTTCTTATATTTTTCATTATTTTCGAGAAGTTCTTTATGAGTTCCTACCCCAAGTATCTCTCCCTTGTCAACAACGACTATCCTGTCTGAATTTAGAATGGTTGAAAGTCTGTGGGCGATAACTATAACAGTTCTGTCTTTAGTAGCCATTTCAATAGCCTTCTGCACATTCTGTTCAGCTTCGGAATCCAGTGAACTAGTCGCTTCGTCGAAAATCAAAATAGGCGGATTCCCTACAATAGCTCTCGCTATGCACAATCTCTGCCTTTGCCCGCCTGAAAGATTTGATGCCTTCGGGCTTAACATCGTGTGATAGCCGTTGTCAAGATTCTGAATAAACTCGTCTGCGTAAGCTATCTCGGCTGCTTTTTTAACATCTTCAAAAGTGAGTGCTTTATTTGAACCGTACATGATATTGTTTTCCACAGTATCATTGAAAAGGATAGATTCCTGCGTAACTGTTCCGAAAAGGTCGTGAAGGTCTTTAAGCCTGATATCTTTTATATCTGTTCCGTCTATCGAGATTGATCCTTCATTCGGGTCATAGAACCTTTCTATAAGATTAACAAGAGTTGTCTTGCCTCCGCCACTTACTCCCACGATCGCGATTTTTTCTCCTTTGCTGATCTCAATGTTGACATTTTTCAGTATTTTCTTACTATCATAACAAAAGCTTAGATCTTTTATAACAAGAGATTGGTTGAAATCATTTTTTCCCACGGCTGCGGGTGATTCCTTTATCGTCGGTTCAAGATTTAAGATATCGAATACTCTGTTCAGCGATACAAGCGCTCTTCTGATCTCTGTATAGTATTTTGTAAGCTCTTTCATAGGGTGAAGGATCGAGAATATCGCAAAGAGAAAAGCTGTAAATCCTCCGAAAGTAAGGCCTGAATCGCCGTCAAGAACCATTTTTCCGCCTATGATCAGAACGACCACTCCCGTAACTGTGCCGTTAAACTCCGAAAGCGGAATGTTAAGTGACTGATATAAGTGAGATTTCAGCCATGAAACATAAAAGTTATGGTTCTCTTCGCTGAATCTTTTTAGCTCGTAATCTTCTTTTGAATATGATTTAACGATCTTTATACCGTTAAAAACCTCTTCTATTTTGGAATAAATTGCTGAATATGTTTTCTGTATTCGCTTGGAATATTTCTTGATCTTTCCGCCGATATATGAAATCGAAAGAGCAAAAACAGGAACGATAATGATGACATAAATGAAAAGTCTCGGATTTATAAATAAAGCTATTGATATGTAAATAATGACAAGTGCGAAATCGCGCATTCCGCCGAAAAATGACTGGATGAAAAGATCGCTGACTATGCTGACATCTGATGTAAGCCTGACCTGAAGATCTCCTATTTTGTGGTCTTTGTAAAAGTTCATTGATAGGTCGAGATATTTTCTGAACATAAGGTTACGGATATGTTCTATAGTTCTTCCCCTGAGAGACACGAAGATGATCTTATTTAAATAGAAAAATAAGTTTTTAAGTACGATCAGGATTATCATTCCGAATCCTATCATCATAAGAAGAAGGTATGGATCCGTAACGGAGAGTAAGCTTTTTAATGCTTCCAGAAAGGAATTATAAATAGAAGAATCAAAGATGTTGGAGAAATTCAGTTTCGAAATAAAATCCGAAAGTGCGCTTCCAAGCTTATCGGAAAAAACTGAGAATTTATTGATTTCGCCTGATACGCGCTTGGTGCCGAACACATAATCAAAAAGAGGCACAGCCATAGTAACGCTTATTCCGCTGAGCAGCGCAAATATCATCATCGTAAACAATCCGGCGATCATCAGTTTCCACTGTATGAGCATGATCTTTGTTAGCTTTTTTATATTTTCCATGCGAAACTGTGTCCTACATTTAATAATTGTCTAAATATAATCTCAGTTAAGAGTTTTATCAATAAAATTAAATTGATAATCTTAAGAGGTTCAAGTATATTTAGAAGATTATTAGAAAGGGATCCGGTGATTAAAACCAATTATCATATGCATTCCAATTATTCGGACGGAAAAGCCGAACCTGAAGTGTATGTCAAGACGGCAATAGAGCGCGGTTTCGGCTCGATCGGATTTTCTGAACACGGACCTACCAAATTCAACAAGCACTGGGAGCTTAAAGCGGAAAAAGCCGGCGAATATATAAGCGAGATCAGACGGCTTAAAATTTTATACTCCGATAAAATTGAAATATACTGCGGAATGGAGCTCGATTACTTTCCCGGGATAGATGAAAATGCTTTCTCCAAGCATGATATCGATTATGTAATAGGCTCGATCCATTACTTTCCCGGTGGGGACGGCGAAATTTATGGTGTTGACTGCAAATTTGAAGAGTTCAAAAAAACGATATTCGATTACTTTGAAGGCGATATTAAAGCGATGGTGCACGAATACTATGACAGGATAATTCAGATGATCGGCAAATTCAATCCTGAAATGATAGGACATTTCGACCTTATCAAGATCAATAACTGCGATGAACAGTTTTTTAAAGAGAGTGAAAGCTGGTATAAGAATGAGGTATTGAAAGTACTTAAATTTATGGCTGAAAAAGGAACGATGTTCGATGTAAATACAGGCGGAATCACAAGGGGATTTCTTACTGATCCTTATCCGAGCCCGTGGATATTAAA
>Ga0066600_10000634_pt1 | contig 12580 bp, 10 predicted proteins | sample Lowcelwee11metaG_FD_59486 | JGI IMG/M metagenome (GOLD analysis project Ga0066600, IMG submission 59486) | Freshwater pond sediment microbial communities from the University of Edinburgh, under environmental carbon perturbations - Low... | ecosystem: Environmental > Aquatic > Freshwater > Pond... | reverse complement strand
GGTCATCGACGACGAGCACGCGGTCGCCCGGGCTCACCGCGTCGGCGTGCATGTGCAGGCGATCCTGGCCGTACTCGAGCGCGTAGGTCTGGTGCACCGTCGCGGCCGGGAGCTTGCCGGGCTTGCGCACCGGGACGAAGCCGGCGCCCAGCGCATGCGCGACGGCCATGCCGAACAGGAAACCGCGCGACTCGATGCCGACGATGCGATCGACCTGGCCGGCGAGATCGGCGATGCGGTCGATGTGCAGGCGCACCGCGGCGTCGAGGGCCGCGGCGTCGTGCAGCACCGGGGTGATGTCGCGAAACAGGATCCCCGGGGCCGGAAAGTCGGGGATGCTGCGGATCAGGCCGGAGACCTGATCGAGGGCGAGGCCGCGGTCGGCGGGCGAGAGGGCGAGAGGGCGGGCGTTCATGATGGCGGCTCCTTTGGGCGGTCGGCTCAAGTCTCGAGCGGTCCCGCCGGGGCGACGTTCACGTGCTCGAGCATGGCTTGCCAGGGGGCGAGGTCGGGGGCGGTGATGTCGAGGACCAGCGGCGTGACCGAGATCTGACCGTGCAAGACCGCCCAGGTGTCCTCGCCCGGGTGCTCGCCGGCGTCGCGTGGCGGGCCGCCGATCCAGAAGTAGGCCTGGCCGCGCGGGTCCTGGCGGCGCTCGACCTGCTCGACGTAGGGGCGCGCGCCGAGGCGGGTGACCTGCAGCGGGAGGCCCTCCGCGACGGTCTCGACCGCGCGCTCGGGCGCCCCGCGTGACAGCCAGGGGATGTTGACGTTGAGCAGGCTGCGCTGGCTGCTGGCGAGCAGCACCCTGGCCAGCGTGCGCACGATCGGGATCGACACCCGCGGCGACTCACGCGCGTGCACGGATACGGCGATCGCCGAGGCTCCGCGGATGAACCCCTCCGCGGCGCCGCCGACGGTGCCCGAATAGAACACGTCGGAGCCGAGGTTGTAGCCGGGGTTGACCCCCGAGACGACCAGGTCCGGGCGCCGTTCGCACAGGTGCAGCGCCCCGAGGTACACGCAATCCACCGGCGTGCCATTGACCCGGTACCAGCCGGGTTTGATCTCGTCGGTGCGCAGGTGCGAATGCAGGGTGATCGCGTGGCTGGAGCCGCTGCGCTCGGTCTCCGGGGCGCAGACCAGGACATCGCCGAGGTCCTGCATCGCCGAGGCCAGGGCCGCGAGGCCAGGCGCGAGGATGCCGTCGTCGTTGGTCACCAGGATCAGGGGCCGAGACACGGCGGAGGTCTACCACCACCCGCGCCGACCTGCGAGCGCTGTGCTGCGCCGCAGACGGTCCAGGCGGCTCGCGGGCATAAAAAAAGGCCGAGAGGTTCAACACCTCTCGGCCTTTACGTTGTCGGGGCGAGAGGATTCGAACCTCCGGCCCCTTGACCCCCAGTCAAGTGCGCTACCAGGCTGCGCTACGCCCCGAAACGACGGCCGATATACCCCCTTGCCCGAGCGACCGCAAGCACCAAATATCAACGCGGTCCTCACCGTGAATGCCGCGACGAGATCCAGGTGACGGCCGCCGGGACCGCCGGACTGGTCCGCCGCACGAGTCCGCCGCACGAGGCCCGTCGTGGGGTCCCGTCACGGGGTCCGGCCACAGGCTCGCTGCACCGCGTGGTGCGCACGCTGCCGGCCACATCGCAGGGTCCGGACTCGTGCGGCCCAGCTACAGGATCTCGCGGCCGGGGCGGTCGAGCAGGGGCTGCGCTGCGCCGGCCGCTGCGGCCTGGTCGGCGAGGGCCCGGCCGCCGCCCTTGGCTCGCAGATAGGCCGCGGGGTCGGCCGCGAGGCTGCCCTGCTGCTCCTCGGCGGCGGCGACCCAGGCCACCAGCTCGTCGAGCTCGGCGCGCACGGCGGCCAGCGACTGGGCGGCCAGGTAGCTGGTCGCGGGAGGGGCCATCTCGACCTCGTCGCCGCCCAGGCGCAGCTGCTGGCGGGCGCCCGCGATCGTGAATTTCTTGGCGTAGAGGAGGTGCTTGATCTTCAGCAGGGTCTCGACGTCGCGGCGCCGATAGACACGCTGCTGGGCGCGCGACTTCTGGGGCTTGATGACCTTGAACTCGGTCTCCCAGTAGCGCAGCACGTAGGCGGGCACGCCGACGATCTGCGCGACCTCGCCGATCTTGAAGTAGAGCTTCTCCGAGCCGAGGTCGACGCTGCCCTCGGCGGGCGCGGCACGACGGCTTCGCGCCTTCTTGCTCGCGGCCTTCGGGCGCGGCTCGGGCTCGTTCAGCCCGAGCTCGGCGATGAACAGCTGGTCCTCTTCACTGCGATCGTTCATCGCGTCCCCTGCCCTGTCCTCGGCTTGCTCGGCCTACTCGACTTACTCGTCATTGAGCGCAGACTTGAGCACGTTGCTGGGCTTGAAGGTGAGCACCCGGCGGGCCTCGATCACGATCTCGTCGCCGGTCTGCGGATTGCGGCCCGGACGCGGCTGCTTGGTGCGTACGACGAAATTGCCGAAGCCCGAGATCTTGATCTTCTCGCCCTCGGCGAGGGTGTTCTTCATCAGCTCGAACACTGCCTCGACGACATCGGCGGCCTCCTTCTTGGAGAAGCCGCCGACCTCCTCGCAGACCTTCTCGATGATGTCGGCCTTCGTCATGGCAGCGGCGATCTTTCGCCCGGATCGCGCCCGGATGCAAGCCTCACCGGGCCGCGGCCCTGCGGCCCGGGCCGTCGAAACGCCGCCGGGCCTGCGATCGGGCCCGGCGGCGACCGCACACGATCAGCGAGGCCGAACACTGGCCGCGAGCGCCCGCAGGCGCCCGCAGGCGTGCTCGACGATCGCGGCGTGCAGCGCCTGCACCTCGGCATCGGTCACCGACCGCGAGTGCGCCGCATAGTGTAGGCGCAACAACAGCGCGCGGTGCCCGGCCGGGACGCCAACACCGCGGTAGTCCTCGAGCACCTCGACGCCACCCTCGCCGCCGGCCGCGTGCAAGCGCGGCGGGTCCTCGCCGGTGAGCGCCTGCGCGGCGGCGCCGGCCCGCAGCGCGAGCACCACCTCGGCCGCCGGCAGGCCCAGCGGGAGCTCGAGCGAGAGGTCGCGGCTGGTCGCCGGGAAGCGCGGGATCTCCCGCGCCAGCGCGACCTCGGCGGCCGGCAGCGCCGCGACGTCGATCTCGGCGTACACCGGGCGCGACCCCTCGGGCAGCCCCCAGGCCACGCCCAGGTCCGGATGCAGCTCGCCGACGACGCCGACCGCGACCTCACCGACCGCCAGTCGCGCCTGCACCCCCGGGTGCAGCCAGGTCACACCTGGCCCTTGAGACAGATTCAGCGTCAGGCCGAAGCGACCGAGCGCCTGCGCCACCGCCCCGCTCAGGGTCCGCGGATCCGGCCCCTCTTTGCCGCCGATGTGCAGCAGCAGGCCGGCGACCGTGCGCTCCTCGGGCAGCTGGACGTCGACCTCGCGGGTGCCGGCCGGGAAGCGCTCCGGATGGACCTGTCCCTTCGGCCAGGCATAGACCCGACCGATCTCGAACAGCCGGACCGGGCGACCGTGGCGCGCCGCGTTGTGGGCCAGCGCGTCGAGCAGGCCCGGCAACAGGTGGGTGCGCATCACCCCGGCGCCGCGCATCGGGTTGGCGACGCGGACGTACCTGGCCTCGGGGACAGCCTGCTCGAAGTGCCGCAGCTTGTCCTCGGCGACGAAGGCCAGCGACACGATCTCGTGCAGGCCGGCCTCGCGCAGGCCGTCGGCGAGGCGGTCGATGCGGGCCGTCATCGGATCGAGCGCGGCCGCGGGCCGGGCCTCGCGCGGCACCGAGGCCTGCGCCGGCACATGCTCGAGGCCGTGATGGCGCATGATCTCCTCGATCAGGTCGACCTCGATCTGCAGGTCGGGGCGATGGGTCGGGGCCAGGCAGTGCCAGGCCGCCGGCGCGTGTTCGTCGACCTCGACCTCGATCCCGTGGAGGATCTCGCGCAGCGCCGCGTCGGACACCGAGAGCCCCAGGAGCTGCTGCACGCGCGCCGGTCGCAGCGTGATCGCCGGGCGCGACGGTCGCTGGCCGAGAGCCTCCGCCCGGGCCACGCAGCGGCCGCCGGCCAGATCCTCGAGCAGGTTCAGCGCCCGCAGGGCCGCGCCCTCGAGGCCGAGGCCGTGATCGACCCCGCGCTCGAAGCGATGCGAGGCGTCGCTCGCCAGCCCGTGCCGGCGGGCGCTCGCACGGATCCCCGGCGGCGCGAACCAGGCCGCCTCGAGCAGCACCGTGTGCGTCTCGGCGTCGACCCTCGAGCCCGCCCCGCCCATCACCCCGGCCAGAGCCTGGGCGACGGTCGCATCGGCGATCACCAGATCGCTGACGTCCAGGCTGCGGTCGGCGCCGTCGAGCGTACGCATCGCCTCCTCGCGGTGAGCCATGCGGACCACCGCCCTGCCCTCCGCCAGCTTGCTGCGATCGAAGGCGTGCAGCGGCTGCCCGAACTCGAAGAGCACGAAGTTGGTGATGTCGACGACGTTGGAGATCGGTCGCAGCCCGAGTCGGTGCAGGCGCACGCGCAGCCACAGCGGCGAGGGCCCCACCTTCACATCCGTCAGCGCGTAGCCGAGGTATCGCCCGCAGCGCTCCGGGGCCGAGATCGTCACCAGCGCCGGGTCCTCGGGCGCCGCGCAGGTGCGCATCGCCGGCAGGCGCAGCGAACCGCCGAGCTTCGCCGCGACATCGCGGGCGACGCCGACGTGACCGAGCGCGTCGGGTCGGTTCGGGGTCACACCGAGCTCGAGGACCGAGTCGATCATCCCGGGCAGCCGCGTGTGCAGCGGTGCGCCGGTCGGGAACTCCTCGGGCAGGATCATGATCCCGTCGCCCTCGACGCCGATGTCGAGCTCCGTCTCCGAGCAGATCATCCCCTGCGAGGCCACGCCCCGCAGCTCGCGGGCCGCGATCTCCAGGCCGTCCGGCAGCTTCGCGCCGATCGGTGCGAAGGCCACCTTGCCGCCGATCGCCGGCAGGTTGCTCGCGCCGCACACGACGCAGAGGATCTGCACGCCGTCGAAGAGCTCGACGACCGTCAGCTTGCTGGCTTGCGGGTGCGGGGTCTTGCCGCGGATCTCACCGATGAGGATCTTCTCGAGTCCGGCCCCACGCGCGTGCACGGCCTCGACCTCGAGCCCCAGGCCGGTGAGGATCTTCGCCAGCTCGGCGGGCGTGGGCATCGGACCGGGGAGGTCCAGCAGGGCAGTCAACCAGGTGTACGAGATCAGCACGGGAACTGCTCCAGGAAGCGGATGTCGCCCTCGAACATGAGGCGCAGGTGGGGGATCTGGTGGAGCATCATCGTCATGCGATCGATGCCGAAGCCGAAGGCCCAGCCAGTGTAGATCTCGGGGTCGATCCCGCAGGCCGACAGCACCTTCGGGTGGACCATGCCGCAGCCGCCGATCTCGATGAAGCCAGTGCCCTTGCACAGGTTGCAGCCGCCGCCGCGACAGAAAGGACAGCCGAGGTCGAACTCCGCCCCGGGCTCGACGAAGGGGAAGAACGACGGCCGAAACCGGACCTCGAGCCGCTGCCCGAAGAAGTCCTCGGTGAACGCCATCAGCGTCGCCTTGAGGTCCGCCAGCGTCACCCCCTCGTCGATGTAGAGCCCCTCGATCTGATGGAACATCGGGCTGTGCGTCGCGTCGTCGTCGCAGCGAAACGTCGCCCCTGGCGCGACGATCCGGATCGGCGGCTTCTGGGTCCGCATCGTCCGGATCTGCACCGGCGAGGTGTGCGTGCGCAGCACCAACTCCTGCATCGCCGGCCCGTCCGGCTCCAGACCGTGCATGCGCGGCGCCTCGATGAAGAAGGTGTCCTGCATGTCCCGCGTCGGGTGGTCCTTCGGGACGTTCAGGTCGTCGAAGTTGAAGCGCTCACCCTCGACGTGCGGCCCGACGGCGACGTCGAAGCCGAGCCGAATGAAGGTCTCGGACAACCGCCGCCGCGTCTGCGTCAACGGGTGCAAGCTGCCCTGCGGGGGCCGCAACGGCGGCATCGTCAGGTCGACGATCCGCTCGAGGTCCAGGCGCCGCGCCTCGCCCTTGATGAAGTCCCGGCGCTGCTCGAGCGCCGCCTCGATCGCGTCGCGGACGCGATTCCAGGCGCCGCCGAAGGCCTTGCGCTCGGCGGGCGGGATCTTGCCCATCTCGCCCTTGAGCAGCGTGATGCTGCCCTTCTTGCCGAGATAGGCGACCTGGAGCTCGTAGAGAGCCTCTTCGGTGGTCACATCGGCGAGCGCCGCGTGAAACTGTTCGACCTGCTGCTCGAGGCGATGTGGCACGTCTTCGTTCCTCTGTTGAGGCGCCGGAGTCTGCCCGAATCCTTCCCGCGCGCCCAATAGAAAACCGACGCAGGGTCCTTTTTGAGAAGGACCCAACGTCGGAAGATGCCCCCAGATCAGGGAATGCCATGATGGCGCGGCGCGTCGCGGCGCCGATCGAGCTAGAGCGCTGCGCGAGCCGCTGCGACGACCTTGCCGAAGCCGGTCGGGTCGAAGATGGCGAGGTCGGAGAGGACCTTGCGATCCAGGGCGATGCCGGCCTTGCCGATGCCCTCGATCAAACGGCTGTAGCTGAGCCCGGAGAGGCGAGCCGCAGCGTTCAGGCGCACGATCCACAGGCGACGCATGACGCGCTTGAGGCCCTTGCGGCTGGTGTACATGTGCATCCACGCGTGGTGCACGGCCTCGAGGGCCCTGCGGAACATGCGGGAGCGGCCGCCGCGAAAGCCCTTGGCGGCCTTCAGGATGCGGTTACGACGGCGTCTGGCTTTAAATCCACGTTTTGCGCGAGGCATGGTTCAGGGTCTCCCGTTCGGAAGCATGATGTGAATGCGCACCTGGTCCGGCTCGGAGACGCACATCGTCCCCTTGAGCTTGCGGATGCGATCCGACTTCTTCTTCGTCAGGATGTGGTTCTTGTGCGAGTGCTTGCTCTTCACTTTACCCGTCGAGGTAAAGCGGAAGCGCTTCTTCGCGCCCGAATGGGACTTCATCTTTGGCATGGGCTGGTCCGAAGGGGGGGCTTATGTACCCCAGGCATGATGGGTAGGCAAGAGCCCGGACACCTGCGAGGACCGCCGACGTCGGGCTTTTTGCTGGGAGAAATCTCTGGGCTAGCTCACATGATGAGGCGGCCCAGGTCGGCGCACGATCGCCACGCGATCGGCGCCTGGCACGGGACGCCTGGGCGTCCCGCGAGGGTTACTCGGTGGTGTCCGGGTCGTCGACGATGTCGTCGAGGCCGGTCGTGTCGTCGATGAGGTCGTCATCGTAGTCTTCGTCTTCGTCCTCTTCGGCTGTATCCGCGGGGGCGGCGGCAGCGGCGGCAGCGGCGGGCGCGACCGGGCGAGGAGCAAGGACGACGACCGGGGGCTTGGCCGCAGCGGTCTTGGGCATGTCACGCTTGGGCTTGGGACCCAGGACCATGTTCATGCGGTTGCCCTCCATCTGCGCCATTTGCAGGATGAGGGTGACATCGGCGAGCGTACGAATGACCTTCTCGAGGATCTTCCGGCCCGTCTCCGGGTGGGTGATCTCGCGGCCGCGGAACTGAACCACCAGCTTGACCTTGTCGCCCTCTTCGATGAACCGGCGAATGTGCCGGGTCTTGAAGTCGAAGTCGTGGTCGTGGGTCTTCGGCCTGAACTTGACCTCTTTGAGCTCGGTCGTCTTCTGGTGCTTCTTGGCCTCGCGGTCACGCTTGGCCGTCTCGTACTTGAACTTCCCGTAGTCCATGATCTTACACACCGGGGGCACGGTCTTCGGGTTGACTTCAACCAGCTGAAGACCGAGCTCATCGGCGCGGGACATGGCTTCGTGGGTGGGCATGATGCCAAGCTGCTCGCCCTTGTCGTCGATGACGCGCACTTCCTTGACTCGGATGCGGCGACCGACGCGATGGGTCTCTACGCGCGGCTTGGGTTTGGATTGTCTGCGGCCGATGGTCTTACTCCTTCAAGAGACGGGCGCCTGAGCAGGTGACGAGGTGATGAGACCCGCCAGACGCGGGCGACAGTGTGCGAGCGATCGCGGCCGCCCGTCAAGCCGCCATCGCGCGCCCGGGCCGCTTTTTTGCAGCCATGGGCCCCCCTGGCGGGCCGCTGAGCGCCGAAGGATCCGCAGGGATCACGGGATCCCGGGGATCCTCCGGAGCAGCGAGCTCGACGCTCAACTCGGGCCTTCAACCCGGGTCAGCCGGTCAGCCGGGGATTTGAGCCTCTAGCGCGAGGCGATCGACGAAGGATGCGAGCGACTCGAGCTCGCCGGTCTGGCCCCCGCGGCTGCGCGGGGCAACGCCGCGGGCCTCGACCTCCTTGTCGCCGAGCACCAGCATGTACGGCACGCGCAGCAGCGTCGCCTCGCGGATCTTGAGGCCCAGCTTCTCGCTGCGCAGATCGGTCTCGACGCGCAGGCCGCGGGCCGTCAACGCCGCCTCGACCTCCTTCGTCCACGCGTGGTGGGCGTCGGTGATCGGCAGCACCGCGACCTGCACCGGCGCCAGCCAGGTCGGGAACTTGCCGGCGACGTGCTCGAGGTAGACCCCGAAGAAGCGCTCGAGGCTGCCGAGCATCGCGCGGTGGATCATCACCGGGCGATCGCGGGAGTCGTCGGCGGCGACGAACTCGAGACCGAAGCGCTCGGGCAGCTGGAAGTCGAGCTGGACGGTGCCGAGCTGCCAGGAGCGGCGCAGGGCGTCGCGGACCTTGAAGTCGATCTTCGGGCCGTAGAAGGCGCCGTCGCCCTTGTTGATCTGGTACTTCAGGCCCGCGGCGTCGAGCGCGGCCATCAGGGCCGCCTCGGCCCGGTCCCAGGTCTCGAGCTCGCCGAGGTAGGCCTCCGGCCGGGTGCTGACCTCGATCTCCGGCTGGTCGAAGCCGAAGGTGCGGTAGCACTCGAGGATCATCGCGGTGACCTTGGCGATCTCGTCGCCGACCTGCTCCGACATGCAGAAGATGTGCGCGTCGTCCTGGGCGAAGCTGCGGACCCGCGTCAGGCCGTGGGTCACGCCGGCGCGCTCGTAGCGGTGCAGGCGGCCGAAGTCGGCGAAGCGCACCGGCAGCTCGCGGTAGCTGCGGCGGGTCTGGCGAAACAGGATGCAGTGCCCCGGGCAGTTCATCGGCTTCACGCCGAATTCCCGCTCGTCGATGGTGCACGCGAACATGTTGTCCTTGTAGTGATCGTAGTGCCCGGAGGTCCGAAACAGCTCCATGTCGAAGATCTGCGGGGTGATGATCTCCTCGTAGCCGTGCCGGCGGTACAGCTGGCGTACGTAGGACTGCAGCAGGTTGTAGATGACCGTGCCGCGGCCGGTGAAGAACGGACTCGCCGGCGCGATCGGGTCGAAGTGGAACAGGCCCAGCTCCTTGCCGAGCTTGCGGTGGTCGCGGGCCTTCGCCTCCTCGAGCATCCGCAGGTACTCCTTCAGCTCCTTGCGGTCGGCGAAGGCGGTCCCGTAGACGCGCTGCAGCTGCGGCCGCGACTCGTCGCCGCGCCAGTAGGCGCCGGCGATGCTCATCAGCTTGAAGGCCCGGACCTGGGCGGTATTGTTGACGTGCGGGCCGCGGCACATGTCGACGAAGTCGCCGCTGCGGTAGAGTGTCAGGGTCGCGTCCTTCGGGATCACCGCGATCGCCTCGACCTTGAAGGTCTCACCGATGCTCTCGAAGAAGCGGATCGCCTCCTCACGCGAGATCTCCTCGCGCTTGAAGGGGTGCTTGCCGTCGACCTCGGCCTGCATCGCCGCCTCGATCTTCTCGAAGTCCTCGGGGACCAGGCGGTGCGCCATCTCGATGTCGTAGTAGAAGCCCTCGGCGGTGTGCGGGCCGAAGGCCAGCTTCGCGTCCGGCCACAGCTTCTTGATCGCGGCCGCCATCACGTGGGCGGCGCTGTGCCGCAGGGTCTCCAGAGGCGACAGGTCCGGTACGGACGGGTCGATCATGTGCTGGATCTCGTGCTCGTGTTCGTCGGCCATGGGGGCACGAAGACTACACAAGCCGGCCCGTCCGCGCGAGATCGAGACGGCCACGATCGCAGCCCTCGGACCCCGAAAACAAAAAGACCCGCCGCGGCGAACCGGGCGGGTCTTCTCTTTCCTGTAGGACCGGACGGTTTCGAACCGTCGACCCCTACCGTGTCAAGGTAGTGCTCTACCACTGAGCTACGGCCCTGCGGGTCCCTCACATGTGCGAGGGGCCGAATAGATACCCGCGAGCCCGGCGCCGGTCAAGCCTAATCGCGCAGAAAAAATCGAGGGTCGAGCGCCGGAGTCTCAACCCGCCATCCCGTAGAGCGCGTCGATCAGGCCAAAGGACCGGCCCAGGACCTCGCGGCGACGAACTCGGCCGGTCGGGGTCAGCTCGCCGGTGGCCTCGCTGAACTCGACCTCGGGGATCGCGAAGCGACGGATCGCCTCGAAGTTGGGGAGATCCGCGTTCAGCCGGTCGATGTGCCCCTGGATCACCTGACGGATCCGCGGATGGCGCGCCAGATCGGCGTAGCTGCGGCAGCCCAGGCCCTCGCGCCGCGACAGCGCCAGCATCGCCTCGCGGTCGAGGCCGATCAGGGCGACCAGGTGCGCCCGACCCTCGCCCGCCACCACCGCGTGGGCGATCCCCTCGCCGAGCTGCAGTCGGCCCTCGAGCGGCAGCGGGGCGATGTTCTTGCCGCTCGACAGGACGATCAGATCCTTCTTGCGGTCCGTGATCGTCAGGAAGCCGTCGCGCAGCTCGCCGATGTCGCCGGTGTGCAGCCAGCCCTGCGGGTCGAGGACCGCCCGGGTCTCCTCGGCCAGGCCGCGGTAGCCCGCCATGACCCCGGCCCCGCGGACCAGGATCTCGCCGTCGTCGGCGATCCGCAGCTCGCAGCCCGGCATCGCCGGCCCGACCGTGCCGAAGCGGAAGCGGTCCGGGCGGTTGACGTTGGTCGCGCCGGTCGTCTCGGTCAGTCCGTAGCCCTCGAGGATCAGGATCCCCAGCGCGTGGAAGAACTCGGCGACCTCCCGACGAAGGGCCGCTCCGCCGGACACGAAGAAGCGCAGGCGACCACCAAATTGTTCTTTGATCTTCGTGAAGAACAGACGGTCGGCGAGGTTCATCTTGAGGGCAAGGGCGCCCGGCAGAGCCTGGCCACGCTGGCGGCACATGCTGACCTTGCGGCCGACCTCCATGCAGCGCTCGAAGGCCGCCTTACGCAGCGGGTTGCCGCCCTCCATCTCGGCGAGGATCCGGTTGTAGAACTCCTCGTAGATCCTCGGAACTGCACACATATAAGTCGGCGCGACCTCTTGAAAGGCGCTCGTCAGACCGGCCCCGGCCGGGGCGAACGAGGTCACCGCCCCCTGCTCCACCGCGCCCCACAGCAAGTGTCGGGCGAACATGTGGGCCAGCGGCAGCACCATCAGCTGCTCGTCCGAGCGGTCCGCCGCGATCACGTTCTTGATCGCCCAGGCCTCATAAACGATGTTCTTGTGGCTGAGGACGACCCCCTTGGGCACGCCCGTGGTCCCCGAGGTGTAGACGAAGGTGAAGGGGTCGGCAGGACCCAGCTCGGTCGCCAGCGCCGCCAGCGTCGGCCGCTGCTGCTCGAGCGCCGCCTCGCCCGTCCGCTGCAGCTGGTCGAAGCCGAGGTCACCCGGCAAGGGGCGGGGGTCGAGGACCACAAAGCGCCGGACCGCCGCGAGCGCCTCCGCGTGCTCGGGCGCCCGCAAGCGCTGGGCTCGCCCCGGCTCGCTGACGATCACGGCGACCGCCCCGCTGTCCTGAACGATGTACGCCGCCTGCTGCGTGGTGCTCGAGGGATAGACCGGCACGCTGACCGCACCGGCCAGCGCGATCGCCAGGTCGCAGAGCGCCCACTCGATGCGGGTCGATGCGATCAGGGCGACCCGCTCGCCCCGCTGGATCCCGATCTGGGCCTGCAGCCCGGCGGCGATCGCCTCGCTCGCGTGCAGCCAGTCGCGCCAGGTCAGGCTCCGCCAGACCCCTTGATGCTTGTAGCGAAGCGCCGGCAGATCGGGCGTGCGCTGGACGCGCGCCATCAACATCTGCACCACGTTGGGGTGGTTCAAACCCTCGGCCGGGTTGGGCACGAATGCGACGGAGGCCATGGACGCAGTTCTTGAACTACCATGAAGGCCTCCCGGCCGCGACCGGTGGCCACCGGCCACAGCCAGCCACGGCGCGCGCATCCGGCATCGCCCCGCCCGCCGACCCAGCCGTGAGCCGCAACCCGCGCCGTCAGCGTTCCCAAGCGCCCCCCATTTTGTAGTAGAGGAAGAGGGCCCCGCGATGTCCACCCTCGTCGGAACCAGGATCGACAAGTACGAGATCCAGAGCGAGGTCGGCCACGGCGGGATGGCGGTGGTCTATCGCGGCCTCGACACGGTCCTGAACCGCGAGGTCGCGATCAAGGTGCTCCACCCGCACATGGCCGCACGCGAGGAGTCGCGGGCGCGACTGCGGCGCGAGGCCCTGACCGTCGCGCGCCTGCGCCACGAGAACATCCTCGAGATCTACGACTACTCCGGCGAGAACGCCGCCGAGAGCTTCATCGTCACCGAGTTCATCCACGGGAT
>Ga0066600_10000619_pt1 | contig 12762 bp, 6 predicted proteins | sample Lowcelwee11metaG_FD_59486 | JGI IMG/M metagenome (GOLD analysis project Ga0066600, IMG submission 59486) | Freshwater pond sediment microbial communities from the University of Edinburgh, under environmental carbon perturbations - Low... | ecosystem: Environmental > Aquatic > Freshwater > Pond >... | reverse complement strand
TATAAAAATATTTCAGCTTTATTCCGTCTGTGTCATTACCGTACCATTTTATTGTTGTCCTTTTGCTGCTTGTTGAATCTGTAGTATCGTATAAGTAAACTACTGGTGATGAGTTACCGGGATCAACCCCTTTATAATCAGATGAACATGCGTAGATCAGAATTACAACTGTTACTAAGAACAAATATGTTATCAATCTTTTCACTTCAACTCTCCTTACCGGACTTTATGCTTACCATAAATAGCTTACTCCGAATCTGTAATTCCTTCTTTCGTCAATATTCAACGGATTTCTGAATATTTCGATCAGGTTCGAGTTGTCAGGATCGGAATAAAAAGCTTCGCTTCTTGTATTCCATGTCCCGGTATCCGAATACACGCTTTCCACATTTATCTTGTTGAACAGATTAAACATACTAAGATCGAACCTGAGTTTTCCGAAATTCTTTGTAAATTTTAAATCTGTATTTGAAGTCCACGGAAGCCTTTCCGAATTTGTGACAATCTTCTTAGGATCGATATCGCCGTTATAATAATCAACAGACGGGGTGAATGGTTTACCGCTTCCGAAGTCTGTGCTTACGCTTAAAGTCCAGTCGTCTGTATATGGTATACCTTTTATTATCTGCCCGGGAGCGTAAACGAGTGCGAAATATGAATTTATCGTGTGCCTTTCATCCCAGTCCAGCGGGAATTCTTTTATAACGAGTTCATCATCGTAAATATTCGATATCTGCGTAGAGGATTTGCCGTAAGCATAAGAAAAAGTATATGAAAAACTCCACAAATAATTGTTTTTAAGTGATTTATCAACAGTCAGTTCGATCCCTCTTGATTTGCCGTAGTCGGAATTGGTAAATACAGAAACATCGTTAGCGATCGTCGAATTATATGTTTTTGTGTTTATCATATCGTAGATATCTTTAAAATAACCTGTTATGTCTAATAGATAATCTCCGAACTGATTTACTACTCCCAGTTCGTATTGAACATTCCGCTCGTATCCCAGATTCATGTTGCCGAACAATGGGTTTGAAATGGCCTTAGTATTGGTATCGAATACAAGTGTATATTGAGGCAATTGATACAGGTGCCCGTATGAAAAGAACAGCTTTGAAGTTTCAGAGATCGAATGCGAGATTCCGAATCTGGGGCTTATTACAGCCTTGATCTGATCAATCTCTTCCTCATAGCCGGGTAAACCTTTGTCATACTTTTCTTCGTAATCGCTTACAGCCTTGTCGTCAAGTATTCTCATATCCAGTCTTACACCTGCGTTTACAACGAGATCCTCGAACTCCATTTTATCCTGAACAAACGATGAAAATTCTTTCGGTTTGTAGCTGTAAACTGTTTTCTCTCTGCCCCTCTCAGGATAAGGATCACCCTCTGCCACATCATACAGTTCAGTATTGTAAGTAGTGTAAGGATTGATTACGCTGTAATAATCGAAATCGTTCAGTACAAGTTCAAAGCCTGTTTTTATCATGTGGAATTTATCAGTCTGATTAATATAGGTTCCCTTCATTTTTGTAACAGTATTGTCAAACAGGCTGTATGTTATCCCGTCAAGATATTGTCCGTTAAGCAGAAATCCATTATTTTTGTTCCATGCATCATCATAATTGTAATCCGTAAATTCTTCACCTGTGTTATAAAATCCGTTCGGGCTGTCGTAAGTCTGATTTACATCGGGATTCCTGTTTATCCAGGTACAGAATTCATTATGCGTAATTTTTTTTAAATTGGGCAAGCTGTCATAAAGATCTTTCGGAGCTTTAAAAACCGCGTAGTTACCGATATATTCATAATTATCCGCATTTACCCGCCAGCCGAGTTCATCTTCCGCTGTGGTAGATCCGTAAGGTCTGTAAGTGCAGTAAGCTTCAAATTCGTCGAAAACCTTATCTCCGGCTCCGTTATATATGTTGTTTATTCTCGGAATGTCCTGCGTGACTGATCCGAGTGACGATTTTAAGTTCGCAAAATCTTCTTCTTTGTATGTAAAGCTGATATACTGGTCAATAAGGTCATAAGTTATGCTGTTTATGACAACTGTCTTTCCAGTAGAAATTCTGGAATAAAGAGTATCAGCCTTATAAAACGGGCTTGTAATATGATGGTTTACTCTCTCATAAAAATTGCTCTGTCTGAGATCTTTTTGAATCTCTTCAACACCCAGATCTGTATTTACCCTCAGAGTATATATCTTCAGATCTGTTGATGTTTCAGGATCCCAAATACCGTTCGGTAATTCGGCTATTGTCTCTTCATTGTCTATCGTTACATTATAAAATTTCCTCTGATCTACGAAAGGTTCTCCCGTATCGTTATAAGTGTCTCCGTCAACATAAGGTTCGTCCGATCCCGGAAACTCATTCTCGTGAGTATAAAGATCTTCTTCGTAAATCCCGCTCATATTGTTATCTGAATAGCCTTCGATTATCTCACCGTACAGGCAGTCACCGTTAAATCCCGTATATGCAGTCCCTTTTTCCCAGTGATCCCATACATTATTGCCGTTTGAATCGAAAAGCACATCTCCGTCCCAGACTCCGTTCATATTTGCATCATAAGCCGGATCAAAGGCAATAAAATTATCTCCTTCTTCGAAATTGAAATAACCTGATCCTGAATTATCATCATAATATTCACGGTCAAAATATCCGTTCTGATTCGAATCGGTGTATCCTTCAGCACTACCGCCGTCCCTAACGCCGTTTCTTTTTACATCGTTGTTCCTTGAAGGATCACTATAATCAACTATGAACCTGTCCATCGAATCGGACATAACAAAGTCTCCGGGATCTTTGCCGCCCGGCAGGCTTTCATATTGCCTGTTATAGCGGGAAAAAATCAGATCGTAATAACTGTTCCGGTTTATATTGTGCCGCCATGTTATATTCAGAACGGAGACATCTGATATTGTTTCCGTTGCTGTTTCAGGCGTATAACGGTAATAATAATCGTATTCTAATCCGTGTTCGCGTGATTTCATGTATGATGCGCTTAGCTTCATAGTGGGATTAAAATCATAAGCTCCTTTCAGAATAATATTGAAAGTATTTTCGCGCCTCTGCGGTATTTCAAATCCGAGCCCTGTCAGATCATAGTCTTTGAACTTAAAATATTCTCCGTCAGGATCGCCTTTCATTCTGTAAGACTCGGCATATCCGTTCTGTACGGTCAGATCAGTACCGATATAATAAGTCGGCTTATTTCCGTTTATAGAAAAAGGTATCGGGCCGCTCAGGCTGAATTCTCCTCTGTCGTAATTAAGTGTGCTTTTCCCTGCAAAAAAATCTGTTTCGTATTTTACATGCCCGCCCGTTTTTTCCAGATCGCCTGTTTTTAGAATAATGTTTACACTGCCGGAAAGCGCGTCGCCATATTCTGCATCCGGCACGCCTTTCATAATATTAAAAGACTCGACATTGGCAAAATTAATTTCAACCGGATTAGTCTTCGCGCCTGTAGGATCGCCGATCATTATTCCGTCAATTATGTAATTCACTTCACCCGATCTGCCCCCCCTAAAGTGCAATTCGCCTTCGGCATCCTTCTTTACGCCTGCGGTTGCATTCAAAACCCCTTCAACTGTCGTAACTGCCAGCTTATCAATAGAACCCATGTCAATGCTACGCATTGAAGTAGTTACATCTTTTTCGACTTTCTGCTCCATCGTCACTTCCACACCGATCGCTTCAAGCTCGATAACTCCTGAAATAATCTTAAAATTCTGGCTTGTGGTTAAGCCCGTTTTTACTTTTACATCTTTTGCTTCTCTTGGAGTGTATCCGACAAATTCAGCTTTTAAGTTGTAAGTCCCTGCTCTTACTCCTAATATAAAATAATACCCCGAAGCATCTGTCTCTGCACCATAAGTCGTACCGATTACAGTCACATTTGCACCGGGAAGCGGGTCTCCATTCTCATCAGTTACATAGCCCTTTATCTTTCCCGTTGTCTGACAATAAATTAAAAAAATAATCAGTAAAACATAAAAGGGAGTATATCTTAATTTTAACCTGATCGTTTTTACCTCGTCAGCACCATTTTTTTAGTTTCTGCAAATCCGTTAACTTCGAGCTTGTAGAAATAAATCCCCGAATTTAATGCCGAAGCATCAAAATTTACTGCATGAGAACCTTTCAGCATTTTTTCATTTTTCAGATTCTTTACAAGTTCGCCTTTCGTGTTATACACAGAAAGCTTTACTTTCGATTCGCTCTGAAGCGCAAATTTAATTTCAGTTGACGGATTAAATGGATTAGGGTAATTCTGGAATAATTCAAAATCCTTGATCATGTTCACTTGCTCAGTCTCTATTCCCGTACCCGTACCGGTTATCTTCCATACTTTCAGAAACTGCTCGAAGTCATCTAAACTACTTTGCGGGTCAACAATCGGATTTGCTTCATCGTTGTATTGATTTGCTGCATAGACAGTTAAAACCCCATCATCGGTTCCGGATGCGACATTAGTACCGTGAGTGGCGATAGTCCAACCGCTTTCATGCAGTCCTGCAGTTTTTGTGAGATTTGTTGCGTATGTCAAAACAAAAGGATTTAGCGGATCATATGTATTTTCCATCTCAACTGTCTTATCGAACGACCAGGTTCTTCCCTTATCGGGAGAATAAGAAAAAAATACATCATCAAGAAAAAAAGTCGGTGCTAAACTGTATCCAGAAGGTTGAGACTGATATCTTGTTTCGGGCCTGTCCCACCAAGATGTATAGACAACTCCGTTGCCGGCATATCCAATGTTTACTGTCATAAAAGATTTTCCTTCATAAGCCCCGTCATTAATTCCCATATAAGAAGCAATATAATTAGCCGATTGCCATTCAACACCGGTTTCAGTTACGAGTCCGACAACATCATAAAAACCGGTTACAACTTTTTCTTCGTTCGTGTTTATTCTAGCAACTTCTGCTTCAGTTGAAGAACATATAACTTGTAAAATCACATGAACATAATTATCTTCAGTACAGATCGCATCTATATTCCACCAGAAATAAGGCCAATCAAGCGTAGTATCACCTGCATATGTACCATACCAGTCAAAAAGACTATAGATATCTGCGGGAATAAAATTATTACCCTCTTCGTTCAGCGTTTTCCAGTTGGTTTTGAATTCACCGGTACTCCAGTCTGCTCCCCAGTTCGTTGTATATATATATCCCAGCCTAGGCCTATATGTTTCATCGAGATCCTCTCCGTGAGGTCCGAGCATTTCATAAGTTTTATCCGTGTATACCACCACAGCCACTGCGCAACCGTTACTGTTCCCGTAAATATCCTTAGCATAAGCTATTCTTATATTGTTGTGACTTAAAGTCCTGAAGTTCGCATCCGGGTTTCCGGGAGAGAACAACAGTTCATTGTAATCCGTCCATTCCCAACTGTCAGTATTTGCAGGATCATTTGATCTGCCAACAATCATAAAGTGATCGACAGGGTTATTGTATGTTGATTCCCAAGTTGTTGTCCAGTAATAATAACCGTCATCGGAGTTATACGCCACATCTCCTGCTGCATACCATGCACTTGAATTTATAATTCCGCCGGTTGATTCGATCCTTTTTGGGATTGACCAAGTTACATCATCCCAACCATATCTTGCATCGCAAACAGTAAACATCGGTTGTGAATAAGCAAAACCGGATGAAGTGTCGAGGTCACTGAACAAAACAAAAAAGTATCCGTTGATAAATTCGCTGGCGTACATATTTCTTGTCCCTGGATTTCCAGATTGATCCCCAGTTCCACCTTGATACTGAGATTGAGTATAAAGATATTCGGAATTGCCAAGAAACATACTCTCCCATATACCGATCGTACCGCCCAATACACCTGATCCGTTGGTCTCATGCATTTTCCTGTAAACTGAACCGATCTTCTGCCCTGTAACAGGATCCATGTTAGTTTGTATCTTTCTGTTTAGTGGTGTTGCCCAGCTGTAACCGTTCGGAGCATTGTCGAATGTAGCGTTGGATGTTGAGAAACCGAGCGAAAAAGCTTCTACGACCAATAATACAGCGAAAAGAAGAAAGTTAATGCTTTTATTTATGATTATGTGCTTCATTGTCTCCTCCTTTAATTCTCTATTACTCTAAAAAATAAAATGGAAAAAATATAATTCTTCATGAATTATTTACTTTTGATATTATTATACAGGTGCTATCGGCCGGGTATAATCGAAAAATCGAAAAATCGAAAAATCGAAAAATCGAAAAATCGAAAAATCGAAAAATCGAAAAATAATATGAATAAGGCTCTGACATAAATCGCTACCTCGAACATGTCCGAAGACAATATAAGCTATCTGATTTAAAAAATCAAAATATTTATTTATATTAATATAATTGATGCCTCGAAGCACCAAAGATTATTTTAGATATGCTCGTAACAGAATTCTTTGAATTTGCATTTTTTTTGTGTTCAATTATTTTCAGAGTAATTACTGGCTTTATCAGCTATCTGATCTATCGTCATATCCTCAAAAAGATTTTTACGCCATTTAGTGTAGTCAAACTTTTCCCGATTTATAAGAACAATAAATCTTTCTAATTCAACAGAATCTAATTTTGCCTTTAGAGCTTGGAATCCTTCTTGTTTTATCATCGTATCCGTTTTCATTTAGCCCTCCATTTTCGCAATAAATTCTATCGGATCTATTATTTTTGTATCTCCCTACAATTTTGCGCCTTTCAATATTCCCTTATCCACTGTTATAAAATAGTCAACTAACGGTTTTTTTGCAGTCAAGATAATACTGATAATTTCCCTCGTAAATTTTGATCTTTCCGTGATCAACTTCGAAAACGCGGTTAATGAGCTCTCTGAGAAAATATCTGTCGTGACTTACGAGTAGAAGGGTTCCCTGGTAGCGTTTAAGCGCATCGAGGAGAACGATTCTGGATTTGATGTCGAGGTGGTTTGTGGGCTCGTCGAGGATCAGGCAGTTGTGCGGTGTCGAGAGCAGATGGGAGAGTATTACCCTCGCTTTTTCGCCGCCGGAAAGATTTCTGATCTTTTTATAAACCTCGTCGTTCCTGAAAAGAAATGAGGCGAGAAGATTTCTGACGGCGGGCTCGGTAAGCTGAGGAAGTTTGGCTTGAACCGTTTCGAGAATTGTTGACTCGGGATCGAGATGCTCTAAAGTGAACTGCCCGAAGTAACCGATAGAAATACTCGGTCCGATCACTACTTCGCCTTCTGTGGCGGGCGTCTGATGGCTGATAACCTTGAGAAAAGTTGATTTTCCCGCACCGTTAACACCGACTACTGCAATTTTATTCTGCCTTTCAACCATTGCTGTCAGTCCGGAAAATACAGGTTTTAAGCTTTCTTCGGAATCCGTCCAGCTTTTTCCAAGGTTCTTTATCGAGATCACATCGTTCCCGCCCCGCGGAATATCGCAGAGCTCAATGCTGATCTCATATTCTTCGGGCACAAGCTCAACCCGCTCTATCTTATCTATTTTTTTCACTCTCGACTGAACCTGAGCGGCGTGACTCGCCCTCGCCTTGAACCTCGCTATGAACTCCTCCTCTTTTTTCAGCATGCTCTGCTGCCTGGAGAATTCAGCCTCGTTATTCCTCAAAAGTATCGCCTTTTCGCGTTCGTAAAAATCATAATCTCCCGAAAATGAAGTTATTTTTCCGTTGGATATTTCCACGACCTTTTTAATTATCCTGTTCATGAACTCACGGTCATGCGTGGTCAACAGGAATGCGCCTTTAAAATTCAGAAGCCATTCTTCGAGCCATATTATTGTTTCCATATCAAGATAATTTGTAGGCTCGTCCATCAAGATCAGATCGGGATTTAAGATCAATACTTTCGCCAGAGCTATACGCATTTTCCAGCCACCGGAAAAATCTTCTACCGGCTTGTTGTGATCTTCGGGAAATATCCCCAGGCCGGTCATTATCTCCTGCGCGTTCGATTCGATCTCATATCCGCCCATAGCTTCATATTCAGCCTGATCGTCTCCCATTTTTTCAAGAATTTTCATCATCTCATTCGGATCGAGTTCAGGATCTTCTAGCTTTGAGTGATAAATGTGAAGTTTTTCCGTCAGAACGCGTAACCTGTCGTTTCCCGCGATCACTTCTTCCAAAGCGCTCCTTCCGGCCATCTCGTCCACGCTCTGCGAAAAATACGCGATCTTAATATTGTTCTGAATGCTTATAGTTCCGTCATCAGGTTTCAATTCCCCGGTTATCAGCCTGAACAGCGTGGTTTTGCCTGTCCCGTTGGCTCCGACCAGACCGATCTTCTCTCCTTCGTATATCTGAAAGTTCGCTCCTTCAAAGAGGGTTACTCCGCCGACTGTTTTTTTTAGATTTGAAACGCTTATCATCATTCTCCCGCACATTTTTTTTCGCGTTGCAAATTTAATAAATTTTTTTGGTAATTCATAAACTTTTTATTTAAATTTAGAGCAAATTAAACGGAGCAGAAAATGAAAAAAGACTTTAAATCGCAGATACTTGAAGGAATACCGAAAGAACTTCCCGAACTTCAGCCTTACGATAAAAATATCAACCACGCGCCGAAAAGAAAGGACATCCTGACAGATGAAGAAAAAAAGCTCGCTCTGAAAAATGCCCTTCGCTATTTTGATAAAAAACATCATGAAATACTAGCTCCCGAATTTTTGGACGAACTGAAAAAATACGGCAGAATATATATGTACAGGTTCAGACCTTCTTATAAAATAACTGCCCGTTCTATAGAAGAATTTCCGCATAAGTGCAGGCAGGCGGCGGCGATAATGCTGATGCTTTCAAATAATCTTGATCATGCTGTAGCTCAGCATCCTCACGAACTGATAACCTACGGAGGGAACGGAGCAGTTTTTCAAAACTGGGCTCAATACCGTCTGACCATGAAATATCTCGCTGAAATGACAGAAGAACAGACTCTGGTCATGTATTCCGGTCACCCGATGGGTCTGTTCCCGTCGCACAAGGACGCTCCGAGAGTGGTTGTAACGAACGGAATGGTTATCCCGAATTATTCGAAACCTGATCACTGGGAAAAATTCAACGCGCTGGGCGTTTCGCAGTACGGTCAGATGACGGCAGGTTCATTCATGTATATAGGACCTCAGGGGATCGTTCACGGAACAACGATAACCGTACTTAACGCAGGCAGAAAGATCGGAAATGACGGACTGGGAGGAAAACTGTTCGTGACATCAGGGTTGGGAGGAATGAGCGGAGCGCAGGCAAAAGCCGCCGTCATAGCTGGAGCCATCGGCGTGATCGGAGAAGTGAATCCGAAAGCAGTTCATACGAGACATTCACAGGGCTGGGTTGACGAAGTTTACGCTGATCTGGATAAATTACTGAAAAGAATTGAAAAAGCGAGAAAAAATAAAGAGGCCATTTCACTTGCTTATCAGGGTAACATCGTTGATCTTTGGGAAAAATTCGCGAAAGACGGGATCAAGGTCGAATTAGGCTCTGATCAGACTTCTCTTCATAATCCATGGGCAGGAGGATATTATCCCGCGGGATTATCATTTGAAGAATCAAATATAATGATGGCTGAAGAACCGGATAAATTTAAAAAGAAAGTGCAGGAAAGCCTAAAAAGACAGGTCGCGGCTATAAATAAACTCGCGTCAAAAGGCATGTATTTCTTTGACTACGGCAACGCATTCCTGCTTGAATCATCAAGAGCGGGAGCCGATGTGCTGAAAAAAGACGGAAGCTTTAAATATCCTTCTTATGTACAGGACATTATGGGGCCGATGTGCTTCGATTTCGGGTTCGGACCTTTCAGATGGGTATGCACATCATCCGATCCGGAAGATCTTAAAAAGACAGATGCTATAGCCGTTAAAGTTCTTGAGAAGATAGCAAAAACCGCTCCAGCGGAGATCACACAGCAGATGCAGGATAATATAAGATGGATCAGGGAAGCTCAGAAAAACAAACTGGTTGTCGGTTCACAGGCACGAATTCTGTATGCTGACGCGGAAGGAAGGATAAAGATCGCCGAAGCATTCAATAAAGCTATAAAAAATGGAGAAATATCTGCGCCTGTCGTTCTCGGAAGGGACCATCACGATGTATCGGGAACGGATTCGCCCTACAGGGAAACTTCAAATATCTATGACGGCTCACAGTTCACAGCCGATATGGCCATTCAGAATGTGATAGGCGATTCATTCAGGGGGGCTACCTGGGTTTCAATCCATAACGGAGGCGGAGTAGGCTGGGGTGAAGTAATAAACGGCGGTTTCGGCATGCTGCTCGACGGTTCGAAAGACGCAGACAGAAGGCTGAGATCAATGCTTTTCTGGGATGTTAACAACGGCATTTCAAGAAGAAGCTGGGCGCGTAATGAAGGCGCAGTTTTTGCCATTAAAAGAGCCATGAAAAACAATCCTGATCTTAAAGTCACGCTGCCCAATTTCGCTGACGACAAAATTATAAATAAACTTTTTAATGTATAAAAAAGTAATCTTCACGCAGTTCGGTATCCCCGGACTTGATACACTGGATTATAAGTCAAATGTCCCGCTTGCCGCGGGATATTTGTTTTCTTATGCAAAAAGGAAATTTAAAGATATTGAATTTATTATCACTCCGAGAGTCTATACCGATGTTCTCTGCGAAGAAAGTTTTATAGATTATTTTACTAAGCAGGATCCCGATCTTGCATTGTTCTCCCTTTATCTTTGGAATATCGAAAAAACGCTCAGGATAGTTTCAAGACTGAAAACGAATAATCCCGATCTCAAAGTATTGTTCGGCGGTCCTGAAGTAAATCCCGATAATGAATTGCTTTTAAATTCGGATGCTTTTGAGGCAGGTATTTCGGGCGAGGGAGAATTACCATTAATTGATTTTCTGTCGGGAGTGCCTTTGTATAAGATCGCCGGAGCTTTGACTAAAAATTCTTTTAATCCTGTTAAAAAAATCAAAACAAAATTTGAAGCTGAAGACAATCCGTATCTCGCCGGCCTGATAGAGCACAAGCCCGATAATACCATGTATTTTGAGACCGTCCGGGGCTGCCCGTTCAAATGCGGTTTCTGCTATTACAATAAAGTTTATGATCATATCATTCCTCTGGGCAGGAACAACTTGAGAACATACTTGGATTATGCGCGGAGTAACGGGCTGAAAGAGATCTTTCTTCTTGACCCCTCATTTAATGCCCAGCCCGGATTTGACGGTCTTCTCGACGAACTGATCGAGCTCAATAAAGATAACTTCTTTGAATTTTCCACTGAACTCAGAGCTGATCTTCTTACAGACGGGCAGATAAATAAACTCTCGGCTATGAATTTGAAAGAAGCCGAGATCGGACTTCAGACAACGAACAAAAACGCGCTGAGAATCATGTACAGGAGCGGAATTGTTGATAAAACCATCAGGAATTCAAAAAAAATGATCGAAGCCGGCATAAACTGCAAAATTGATCTTATCGCAGGCCTGCCCGGAGATGATCTCAAAAATTTTAAAAGATCGGTTGACAGAGTTCACAAAGAAGGTCTCTTTGCCGATATTCAGGTATTCAGGCTGTCCGTTCTTCCAGGGACTGAATTCTCAACTCAAAGAGATAAATACGGAATAACGGCTGAAAATATTCCTCCCTATTTTGTAAAATCAGCCGGCAGCTTTTCTGAAAACGATATGTTGTCAGCTATAGAATATGCCAAGGATAAATTCGATACCGAGCTGTTTTATCTACCTTCCTACCTGCTCTCGACTGATTTCGGATATCTGCGTAAAGATAATTTCGTACACTTCGATTCGGATATCAAGCCTGTTCACAAGATCATTATTGATGATTTTGATCTGAAAAAAGTTAAAAAGATAAAACATTTGTGCGAAAGCCTGGTTCTGCATTTCAGAATAACAGATACAGAGATAAAATCCGGACGAATATTTGAAATACTTGAGCATTTTAAGAATAAATACCCATATAATTCGTACCAGATCATTTTAGAATTCTACGGTGATCTCAATAAAAAGTATTTGTTTGAGATTTTAAAGCACATTCCGTATAACGAATCATACCTTGACAGGGATGCATCCGGTTATTTCGGCGAATGCGAAGTTTCAACGAGAATAGCGATCATCATAAAAGAGGAATTAAGAACAAGCAAGATTTACAGATTCCTTAAAAGCGAATTCGATGTATTTTTAAAAATAAACAATTTCGATAGAAAACTTATAAAAAGACTGACACGGAATAATAAATTGTATATCTCAGGCACAGAACAGGCTGAAATATTCAATTTTCTTAAAGAAACTGACAGCTTTGATGATTTTACCGTTTTCGATTCTTATCAATCCGAATTTAAGAAATTTGACATCACGGGAAGCGGAAGACTTTATTTCCCTTATTCGGTTAAAATATGATTATTGCTGTCCGGCAAACACTTTACAGCTTAAAGATATACTTGCCTTTAGCATCAGCAGATACTTTCAATTCGGTTTTTTCTTTTTCGAATTTATCATAACCTTCTTTCAGGTTATTCCAGAAACCGGTAAGCACAGGATCAGTTTTATATTCTTCTTTATGTTTAGCCATACTTTCATCTGTCATCTCGAAAGGGAACATATATACCGGTATGCTTACCTGCCCGCTGTTCTTTGCGTGAACCGCATAAAGATAGATCTCTTTTATTTTGTTATCCGTCATAGGCACACAGCCTATGGTGACGCAGTCTCCGTGAATGAAAATATCACAGCCGAGATCACCCGTGCCTATTTTCTTGTCTGAA
>Ga0066600_10000618_pt1 | contig 12786 bp, 13 predicted proteins | sample Lowcelwee11metaG_FD_59486 | JGI IMG/M metagenome (GOLD analysis project Ga0066600, IMG submission 59486) | Freshwater pond sediment microbial communities from the University of Edinburgh, under environmental carbon perturbations - Low... | ecosystem: Environmental > Aquatic > Freshwater > Pond... | reverse complement strand
GCGCTGGATGATCTCTTCGCGGTTCAACTCGCCCATCGCCCGCACGCGAGGCAGGTCCTTCTTCAGCTCGCGCAGCGCTCCAGCCAACGCCTCGGGTGTTCGTTCGTCGATCAGCACGATGCCCGACTCGCCGAAGTGCTTCACCTGAGAATCGTGCAGCTCGACGATGTTGCCTACCCGCGTGGATACGAACGCCAGCCCGGAAGCCATAGCCTCCGCGCAACTATTACTTGCCCCCTCATATAATGAGGTACATACGCCGACGTTGGCCTTCTGATAGAAGGCCGGCATGTCGGCTGGGGCTAGACGAGTGGTGTTGTACTCGGCTGCCACGAGCTCCACCTCGGCGAGCGCGCAGCCGGGCTGGACGGTCGAGTGGTAGCCCTTCACATCCAGGCCGCCCGCGCAGTGCTTCGCGTTGCCGTTCCACTCGACGACGAGGCGGTCGCGTGCGGGCGTCGCCTCGGGGAACCGCGTCATGTTAACGGGGTTCGTCAGGTACACGACGTTCGGGCAGCTCTCGCGCAGCTCGTCGTAGTTCTGCCGTGTGACGACGTGGAAGGCGCGGTGCCGGTTCACGAGCTCGAACTCGGCAGGCCCGGGCGGCCTCGGCGTCTCTGGGATGAACCACAACGCGCGCAGGGAGCCGACCGTCTTCTCGTACGGGATGAACTCGTTGATCGGCCAGCGGTGGTAGACGCAGAACACCCCGTCGTAGCCATCGAACTGCGGCGGGGTCCCGTGGTTGTAGAAGTCGATGACGAAGTAGTGCCCGAAGTCGAAGCGGTCTGAGAGGTACTCCTCGAGGTCTCGCATGTTCTGGTGGAACGCCCAGTCCCGCACATCCGAGATGAGCAGCACGCGCGGCTTGGCGCCGGGCTTGCGAGGGGGGCGGGGAGGAGGTGGAGGCGGGAGCTCGACAGCGGAGGGCAGCTCGACCAGCCCCGCGCGCAGCCGCTCCGCGGGGGCCGCGGAGCCTGGCACCACGCCGGCCGCCTGCGCCACCTCGACAGGCTTCGTCATCGCCGCGCGGGCCACGTCGTTGCCGAGCAGGGCCAGGTCGAGGCACTGCTTCCAGGCCCGCGCTTTCTTGGCCCAGTCGTACTCCGCTGCCGCGCGGCGGCACTTCTGGCCCATCTGCGCGAGCTCCTCGCGCCGCAGGGCGGCCAGCGAGCGGATGCGCTCGGCGAAGCCCTTCGGACCCTCGCTGCGCTCCACCAGGTAGCCCGTCTCACCGTTCTTGATCAGCTCGGGGGCCAGCCCGACAGGCGTTGTCACCACCGGGCGGCCCATCGACAAGGCCTCGAGCAGCGGGTTGGGCGTCCCCTCGTAGGCAGAGCCGACCAGCTGCACCGAGATGTCCTGGTAGAAGACCGGCATGCGCGCGTGTGGCCACTGCCCGCCGGCTGCCGCGTCAAGGATGCGGAGGGTCACGCCGGCCTGGGCGCAGGCCTCACGCAGGATCCCCAGCCCCTTGTAGTCGTCTGGCCCGCCGGGCGTGCACCGCGTCGAGGTGCCGGTCCAGCCGCAGGCGAACTTGTCGGGGGGAGGGACCAGCCGGAAGGCCTCCGTGTTCACCCCGTCCTCCAGCAGGAAGACGGGCGGGAGCTCCGAGGCAGGCACGCGCGCACGGACCTCGGCCTCCATCCGCTTGTTGCACACGGCCAGCGCTGCAGAGTGCCGCAACGTCAGCCGAAAGTGCGCGAGCGCGTCATCGTTGATGCACCAGGAGAGGTGGTCGTAGAGGCAGGTCACCATCCCGCGGCAGCGGGTGTTGCCCTTCATGTAGAGGGCGCGCTCCCAGCAGAGCGCCACGAGCACGTCGCAGGTCTCCTTGGCCACCCGTGAAGACAGGACGACCCTGAACTGGTAGTGCTCGGAGAGTGCTTGCTGCACTGCGCTGGCGATGTTGTGGAAACACCAGCCAGTGCGCTCGATGGCCATCAGGATGAGCGGAGTCGGCACAGCAACCCCCGGTATGTCTTGAACATTGTCTGCCCGAGCAGGTCGAGAGAAGCCTGCTCGAGCAGCCACCTACCTACGAGCGACGTCCGGCCGGGGCCGGCTAGACGCTGGCGAGCACGCCGGCGTTGGTCCGCCACGTCACGTAGAGGCCGGTCGTCTCGTCGATCATCCGGAACCGCGACATGGTGGGCGGGTTGGTGCCGTCCACCGAGAACCACGAGTCCGAGGACCCGTAGTAGGTGCCGCCGCCCACGGTGCCGACCACGAGGGAGTCGAGCGAGCCGTCGCCGAGACCCGTGATGAGCTCGTTGATCTTCGCGATGATCGTGTTCAGACGCCCCACGAGGGACGTCGAGCTGGCGCCTGTCAACCCCGCGCCGCCCTTGAAGGTTGCTGTGCTCAGGGTGCTGAGTGCCGTGATCGCCATGTGCTGCTCCTCTTCGTTCGGTGCAGCACCAACCCTGCCACAAAGCCACCGACGTGCGTACTTTCACGCGCAGCTTTCTCCTGCCCCCGCGGCGCCTTCCCTACTGGCCGTGCTCCCCACCCGTACACCATCTCCCGCCCCACCTATCTGCCTGTATGTCCAACCCTCCCACCCGGCGCCAGCTTACAGTACAGGAAGGGCTGTGTCTAGTCTTTTCGTGGAAGGGGCGCTCAGGCGCATTTATGGCTACTTATTGCGGTATCTTTTACTCCTCATCGGCACGCTTTTCTGGATTGACCTTGTCCCTGCGCCATGATAGCATCCGTATCCGACCGCCAGATTGAGAGCGTTTTGTGGCACTGAAGCACAAGCCCTCGAAGCGTTACGCCATGAATTTCAGCCCAGAAACGCGGGCGAGCCTGATGAAGCTCGTGAAGCTGAGCTCCACGTGCAACACGATGGCCGCCGTCATAAGTAGCGTCGTCGCAAGGTATCTGCGTATTCTGGAGCGGCAGCTGGAGGTGGAGGGCCGCGGACGGGTGCTGCGGGTGTATGAGGAGGGTGCTGGTCAGCCGCCGTTGGCGCTATTCGAGCTGGACCTGCGGCTGTAGAGGAGGCCCGCGCTGGACACGGTACTGTTGAGCCTCGTGGCTCTCCTGGCCACGACCGAGGAGCCCGTTCGGGTGTCGACCTACGCCCCGGGCGATGGGCAGAACGGTGGCCAGTTGGCTTGCGGCGGCACGTTCAACGATCGGCAGGTTCACATCGCGCATCGGCGCTGGCGGGAGCTGGGCTGCAATCGAGCGGTGGTCATCTACAGCTTCGAGACGGGTCGGCTCGTCGCGGCGCGCGTCAAGGATGCGGGGCCGTTCGGCATCACCGATGGGAAGCGCTGGCGGGTGTGGACGAAGTCGTACACGGCCCCGAAGGGCTGGCGTTTTCGTGGCGGGGTCGACTTGTCGATCGCGCTGTGGCGCCGGCTGGGGCGTCCGCGCTTCCTCTCACGCGCACGACTCTTCGTTGTTCCCGAGGATCTCTGGCAGGTCGTACAGCTCATCCGTGGTCACTTGCGGCGCCCGCGCCCGACGGCGTACGGACCGTTTCTTCGGCGGCGGCGGGGGAACCTCGCCTGTGCGCGCTACATGCTCGAGGCAGGTCCCCATGCGGTAGAGGATGGCCAGCTGCGGCGTGACGGTGGTCAACGTGCGGATGCGTTCCCGGCTCACGCCGAGGGCGCGTGCGAACACCGCAGGTGTGAGACCGAGCCTGCTAGCGTGCGCGAGCAGGTATCGGGCCATGCGGGCGCGGGCGCGGGCTTCGCTGTTCGGCATTGTGGCGCGCGGCATGCGACGAGTGTAGCATCGTGAGATCTCCTGACAACCCCACGCAGTCGCGCTCGTGGCGACAGGGCTAGAGGCACTCGATGGCACCTACGCAGATCTTTCAGGCGCCCACGTTCACCACGGTGCGGTCGGTCGCGGGCGCAATCGCCGTGGACAACGTGACCATCAACGACACCAACTACCCGCCGGCCAGCGCCGTGCAGCCCCCGGCCGGCTCGAAGGGGATGCAGCTGTACTGGTACGCCTCAGGTGGGACGGTGGCAGCCACCGATTGGGTGGACCTCCAGCTCCTCTACCGCGACGCCAAGAACCCCGTGGCGGCGCGTTGGATCGAAGGGCCTTCGGTGCGTGGCGTGCGGCAGCATCAAGTGGTGCAGCTGCCGACGCGTGGTAACAGCCAGTGCTACGTGCGTGTCCTTGGGTTCTCGTGCGCCGCAGGTACGGGGCTGCGAGTCATGGCCGCCACGGTCAACGCGTAGAGACAAGCCGAGCCCATGACCAACACACTAGCCCCGCGTGTCCCCACCCTCGGCGATCAGGCCGCCGTGGCTGCCGGCGCCGGTGAGGACGGCACTGCCGCCAGCGTCTCCAGCGTCACGTACGCCTCTCCAGCGGCCGTCGATCCTGACGGACCCGTGCAGGGGTCAATCGGCGATCAGGTCTTCGCGGCCAACAGCGCGCTGACCGGTGGGGCGGAGCTGACCATCGCTCCGACCGAGCCGCCGGAGAACACCTATCGGGTGTTCAAGCTGTCGCCGCTCCTGTCGGCCGTCATCGACGCGTTCTGCGTCAACGTCTACAGCGCCGGGTTTCAGCTCGAGGCGGTGCTGCCGCTAGACGACCCCGACAGTAAGCTCCGCGTGCGGCAGGTGTTGGCCTACCAGCATGCCGTGGCTGCGCGGGACTACGAGCACGCCGTCGACATCTCCGACGAGGCAGTGGACGCGGAGATGAAGCGCCTGCGTACGCGCGCTTCCAACGAGCGGCAGTTCGTGCAGGCATGGTTCGCCCGCGCAGTGGCGGGCGATAGCTACCTCCATCTCTGCACGGTCACGGGGCAGGACCTCGAGATCCAAGGCGACGCCTACTGGGAGGTTCTGCGTGACACCAGCGGAGCTCCAGCGAAGCTGGTGTGGGCGCCGGCCTGGTCGATACGAGCCAAGCCGCTCGACGACTTGCCGATCGCCATCGCCGTGCCCGTGCCGGCGTCTGAGCTGTCGTGGACCATGGAGGAGCAGCTGCGCCGCTTCCGGTCCTACGTACAGACCGACCTGAACGGCACGATCATCGCGCGGTACAAGGAGTTCGGAGACCCGCGTTGCCTGTCGCGGCGGACGGGCAAGTACTACCCGACGCTGGACGCGATGAAGGCCGTGCCAGACGAGTGGGTGTACGACGCCGATCATCAGCCATACCCACCGCTGGCCGCTGCGGAGCTGCTGCACTTCAGGCTGCCCAACCCGCTCAGCGCGGCGTACGGCAAGCCGGGCTTCACGGGCGTCTACCCCGTGCTCGAGGGCACAAGAGATCTGAGCGAAGAGAACCAGCATCTCGTGACGGACCAGCGCGTGCCGCAGATGTTCATCCTCATCGCGGGCGGCGCGGGGATCGCGCAGGAGCAGCTGAACCGACTGCAGGAGCAGATCGAGCAGAACACCAAGGACGGGAAGAAGGCCATCTACTTCATCCAAGCGCGTTCGGCCAAGAACGACATGGGGCGGCAGTCGCCTACCCCGACGGTCACGGTCGAGCGTACCAAGAGCGAGCAGTACCAGGACGCCTTGGGGCTGAAGTACCACGAGCACGCCGAGCAGCAAGTGGAGCACGCCTATCGGCTCCCTGCTGCCGCACTCGGCCGCCACGCGGGCATGGCCGAAGGCACCATCCAAGCGGGCTACCGCTTCGCCGAGGCGCAGGTCTACGATCCCCGCCGCGATCTGTTCGACGACCGCATCAACACGACGCTGCTGCCCGCACTCGGCGTGCAGCTGCTGCGCTACCGCACGCGCAGCCGTGTCCCGAAGGAGCCGAACGAGCTCGCGCAGATCATCAAGCTGCTGATGGAAGCTGGCGTGCTCACCCCCGACGAGGGGCGCGCTCTGGCCGGCGACATCTTCGGGAAGCCGTTCCACGACCTGCAGGGCATCTGGTCGAAGCTGCCGACCAAGCTGTTGTTGGCCATGCTCCAGACGAAAAACCAGCTCGTCGGCGCCGCGTTGCTGGGCAGCGAGACGGAGGCCGACATCATCGAACGGTTGCAGGCGGCCCTGCTCGCGCAGCTGAACGGTGCGACAGGTGAGGGCGCCCTGCAGCCGCCAAAGGTTCAAGGAAATGCCGACGGACGCAGAGCTGAAGAAGATCCAAGCGGAGTCGAGCGCGAGGGCAAGGGAGGCGCATAGCCTCGCTCAGGAGGGAAAGCATCGCTGTAGGTTCTGCAAGCAGGAGCGCCCCCTGACAGAAGGCCTGGTCGTGTCTTGGGGTGGCAGCATCCTGTTCTCGATGTGCCCAACGTGCTACCCCGGGCGCCCGTTGATCATCGAGGAGCGGAAGACCAGTCAAGGACGCCGCGCGGTCTTCGTGGGCTTCCTGCGTGATGGCGACCGCCCCGCGGACCTGCTGGTCGTGCCTGACATCCGCAGCGCCGAGGCCGTCGCAGCGACGGTGACGAAGCCCACCAGGACGGAGTACTAACGTTCATGTCCAACATCATCATCCCAGACGCCGACGGGAAGCTGCCCGACGGGTATCGCGAGGAGATCCGTCTCCCCGCCATCGAGATCCCTCACCACCTGCAGCGCGACCTCGACGCCAACCCGCACCTCGTGCCCGACTTCTACAAGGCCGTCGGCGACACGCTGAACCGCACCTTGAACCATCCGCAGACGCGCTTGCGTGTCATCACCGAACCCGCGCTGAAGGAGCGCGTCGAGCTGTGCTACCGCGTGCTCGTCGTGCTGCGCTACGACCTGCGCTACTCGCTGAAGAAGGCCTTTGACCTCCTGCCCAGCAAGGTGCTCGAGGCGCTCTTGCGTGGCGAGCGCCCCGAGGACACCTTCGAGCGCACCGCGCAGCGCAACGCGTGGGTGAAGGAGGGCTCAGTACAGCAGGCGCAGGTCGATCCAGCCGAGCTCGTGGACCACACCGCAGAGCTTACGGAGCCCGACGATGAATGACGAGCTGCTGACTCAGCTGGCCAAGAACCTGCGCCCCATCGGCTTCGGGGCGCCCAGCGTTTCGATCATGCAGCCCGTCGGCAAGGCTGTACTGTACGTGCGAGCTGAGCACGCCTTGCCCGAAGGCATGCTCGAGCTGATTCGCAGCCACGTCGCCAAGGCCGCCGGCGCGCACGTGCGGGTCGACTTGCTCGCCCGGACCGAGAAGCTCGAGGAGCACACGCTGATCGCCCAGAAGGGCGTCTACCGGCTCGCTCTCGTGCCGGCGCAGCACGGAGCTCCTGCGCTGCTCTCCACCGTTCGGGAAGCCTTGCACGGCGGGGCCTGGTCGCAGGCGCATCTGGCCTCGCGGGTCTTCAAGGCCAACCAGCCACCGCAGGTGCCCTTCCGCGTGATGAAGTTCTACGAGGGGGCTCCGCGGAGGAAGTCGGGCGCCTGGGAGCGCATCGTCACGGGCGTGGTGCTCGAGCCCGAGGTGGCAGATGGGACCCGCTCCGAGGAAGCCGAGTCCGACATCTACTCGGCCGAGGAGATCACCAAGGCGATGTACTACTGGATGGAGAACAACTTCGGGGCGTTCTCCCTGCATCATGTTGACCAGGGCGGGAAGCCGCTGCAGGGCGGGAAGGATGTCGTCCTCCTGGAGAACTGGCAGCAGTACCCGGCGCGCACGCTCAACACCCAGACGGTGAGAGAGGGCGCGTGGATGCAGACCAACCGCGTCGGAACCACTGCGCGCGGGGAGCAGCTGTGGAAGGGGATCGTGGGCGGGCAGATCAACAGCTGGTCCATCGGCGCCTACGCCATGGGCGCGGTGGAAGAGATCGACGGGCCCGTGCAGTCCGCGGGAACCAACGCCCAGTAGCACTTCTCCTCCTCAGGCCCCCCTGAAAGTTGTGGGCCGCCCCTCCTTCCGTGCAAAGTCATGGGTGTAACGAGGCTGTATAGGCCCGGAGCACCGTTGTGGCTGACCCTACCGAACGAGCAGAGACGCAGAAGCGCAAGCGCAGGCTTCGACGGTTGTTCTCGATGCAACCGTACGAGATTGCATGGGTTGACTACGGCGCCAACCATCGCACCTTCGCCGTCGTGAAGGAGGATTCCATGGCCAAGCATCCGACGCTCGAGTCGCTCGAGCGGGCGCACGCCACGCTGGGCGAGCTCATTCCGGTCCTGAAGGCGGGGCCGGCCACGACGCCCGAGGCGGCGCAGATCGTGGCCGAGAAGCTCTCGGTCATCCAGGACCTGATCCTCCCCGACGAGCCGCCCCCGACCGACGCGACGCTGACGCTCAAGGAGCAGCTCGTCGAGCTCCGAAAGAAGCTCGAGTCGCTGAGCACGACGGCCATGGCCACCGACTACACGTTCGGTGACCAGGTCGACGCGGCGCTGGAGATCGCCAAGAGCCTCGAGGCTGCGGCCACCGCCTCGATCGAGGCCGCCGCCGCCCCGCCGCCCCCGACTGTCGAGCCGCTCGTGCCGGTGGCGCCCGCGGCCGAAGTGGCTGCCGCGCCGACGGTCGAGCCCGTCGCGCCGGCCGACCCGGCCGCCCTGGAAGCCGCCGCCGCTGCCGCGCGTGCGCAGGCTGCGCAGCCGCCGGTCGCGGCTGCCGTCGATCCGACCCCGCCGGCCGCGTCCGAGCCGCCGGTCGAGCCGGTTGAGCCGGCGAAGTCCGCCGAGCCCGCCGCGCCGACCCCGGCCCCGGCCGAGCCCGCCGTGGCAGCCGTGGTGGCTGCGACTCCGGAGCCGGCCGCTCCCGTGGCGCTCGCCCCCGCTCCCGCCCCCGCGCCGACCATGGACATGGAGGCCGTGAAGGCGCTGATGAAGAGCGTGCTGGACGAGTCGCTCAAGGAGATGCGCGCCGAGCTCGCGAGCGTGCAGAAGGCACTGCGCCCCGGCGCGATGCCGGTCGTGCCGGGCACCCGTGATGTATCGGTGCGCCCCCCGGCGCCCGCGCCGCAGTACACCGCCGATCCGCTCGAAACGCTGGACCTCGCACAATCGCCGGACCTGTCGAAGATCGACGCGTACGGTCGGTTCAAGGCCTGATGACTTGCCGGCCTAGCCGGCCGATGGAGGCAGAAGAGATGACCGAGAATCGTGACCTGCAACGGCCGCTCTACGTGCAGAAGGCCGACATGGCCCTCGCGGACATCATCGCGGGTGGCAAGCTCGTCGCGGATCAGCGCAAGCGCTTCATCCTGGTCAACATCAAGGGCCAGGTGATGATGAGCCGCGTCCGCGTCACGACCATGAAGCGGGAGACGGAGCAGATCCCGAAGATGACCACCTTCGGGACGCGCGTCTGGCACTCCGGCACAGAGAGCCAGGCCCTCACGCTCGCGCAGCGCGTGACGCCGGGCTTCGACATGGTCACGCTGACCTCGCACGAGATCGTGTGCCAGGTCGACTACCCGCGCTTCGTGCTGCAGGACACCATCGAGGGCCCGCAGCTGCACAACACGATGGTCGGCTACCTCGGCCTGCACACCAAGCGGGACTTCGAGGAGCTGATCTGCGCCGGCATCACCACGTCGACGGACCCGTTCCTCGCCCTGTTCAACGGCATCGTGAACGGCGCGTCGACCAACACCTACGCAGCCGGCGCCGTGGCGCTGAGCTCGACGGTGCTGCACAACATCCGGGCCGCGATGCCGAGCGAGTACCGGATCCAGAACGGCCTCGCCTACTACACCAACGAGGTCGCGCACGACGCGTACTGGGCCGAGGTCGAGGCCCGCGCGACGAACGCCGGCGATCAGCACCTGCTGACCGCCCCGGGCCTGCGCTTCCGCCAGAAGGACGTCATCGAGGTGCCGCTGTTCCCGAACACCCTCGGCGTCGGCGGCAACGAGACCGCGGTCATGTACATGGACCCGAAGCAGTTCATCTTCGCGTTCCACGAGGATGTCGAGCTGCAGTCCGAGTACAACATCCGCGAGCGCGTGTGGACGATCGTGGTCACGGCCCGCATCGCGCAGGGCTACGAGCACGAGCCGGCCGTGGTCAAGGGGACGGGCGTCCTCGGCGCGTAGCAGTCAGACGCGGCGGGGTTGGGTGGGCTGACGTAGAAAGACCGAACCGAGGGGGCACAGCCCCCTCTGATGGAGAAGGCACATGGCACTGACCCTCAGCGGCGGCACGACCGCCGGGACCGCCCTGCCGGCGGCGACGATCAAGGCGCTCGGCGCGCAGCGTGTGCAGTTCGACGTGGCCGGGACGTACGTGGACGGTGGGCACGCCGCGTTCGCGACCTTCGTGAAGACGGTCCTCGGCACGCGGATCACGATCATCGACGCGATCATGACCAAGCCGGGAGGCACGAACCACTTCTACTACGACATCACGAACGACAAGCTGATGGCGTACGATGCGGCGAACGTGCAGGTCGTCGCCGGCGTGGCCGTCTCGGCGACCAACGTCGAGATGTTGATCCTGTTCCAGTAGCAGAAGGCAGTCCCGGGCTCGTCTGCCCTCACCGGGTCAGACGAGCCCGTCACCACGTTCAAGGAGACCGTCATGACCAGTGAGCACGATCGCCCGGCGTCGGGCGATGCCGCCTCCCAGCTTCCCCCCGAGCCGCAGGCCTCAACCGCTGAAGTCACGGTGCTACGCGAGCAGGTCAGCTCGCTCGCGCTGCAGATCGCCCAGCTCACGCAGATGATGACGGCCGGCGGAAAGCTCAGCGCGGCGCAGTTCACCGCCGGCCCCGGCATCTCGCACACCGGCGCCCCACTGCCGGGCATGCCGCTCGGGTACCCAGCTCAGATGAACCTCGGAGGGCCCGCGCCCTCGATGCCGCAGGGCTACGACTACTACGTGCGGATCAAGCCGTACGACCCCGGGCGCAAGCAGCTCCGCAAGCGGCAGTACTTCGACGAGATCGGGCGCGTGCTCGTCGGCGGCTCCGGGAAGCCCGGGGACGTCCCCGAGTGGGCCCCGGTCACCGTGGAGCAGGCCATGCAGCTGCAGCGGCACCTGCAGCTCCCCGAAGACCCCATGTCGCCGCTGGTCCTCGACATCGTCACGCCCGAAGAGCGCGCCGCCATCGACGCGTCCGAGGCGCAGGTCCGCGCGCACTCGCTGGGCCTGGCCGGGATGACGCCGACCAACGTGCTCGCGGCGATGAACCGCCCCGGCATGGTCACCGCCCGGGTGTCGCAGGGCAACCGCCACGTGAAGCCGGCCACGCCCACCGCCGTGCAGCAGTCGTCCTCCCTGATGGCCGGCACGATGGAGTACCAGCAGGCGCAGGCGCAGCTCGCCGCCGCACAGCGGGTCCTCAGCGCCCCGCCGGCCCCGGCCCGCGCTGGCCGCGCCGCCGCGCTCGAGATGGCGGCTGACGCCTTGCCGGGAGAGGCACCACTGCCGTTGCCGGCCGGCGTGCCGCTGCCGCCCGCCGCCCCGGCGCCGGAGTTCGTACCGCCTCCGCCCATGGCCGTCAGCAGCGTTCGCGGCGTGTCGGAGGACCTGACCGCCGAGGCCGCCTACAGCCAGGACGCAGCCGAGGCCATCGCCGCCGCCGCTCCGCACGTGAGCCGCCGCGGGCGCCCAACGCCGCAGTAGCGTACGGGCATGCCACCGGCCGCCCCGCCCAGCAGTAGCAGCAAGCCGCCCCCGCCCCCGCCACGGGCCCGTTGGGCATCCGCCGGCGTTCGCCACCGAGACGGGCAGTCACGCGTCACCCGCCTCGACCTGGCCATCTACTGCTACACGCTCGCCCGCGAGGGGTTGGCTGGAACCTTGGAGCTGGAATCCGTGCGGCGCATCTCGCCGGGACGCCACGAGGTGGTCTTCAAGGACCCGCATGGTGTAGTATCGGAGATGGAGCTCGAGCTCGCCAACGGGCGCGGCCACGGAGAGGCCGCCAAGTGGAGCCGGGCCGTCCTGAATGCACAGCGGGACCTGAAGGCGATCATGCGGCTGGCGGATGAGCCGCTCCAAGGAGTCCGGCAGCGATGCGAGGATTAGCCCAGGGAGAGCAGTCCACCCTCGCCGACCCGCGTCTGCAGCTCGTCTTCCGCAGCGGTGGCTACCTCGCCGACCCCGTCAGCGGGAGCGTCGTGGTCCAAGACATCCGCTCGCACCTGACGACGCCTACCACGAAGGTCGTCGCCGCCGCGCTCGACGCCACCACGCAGAAGGTCGGGACCGGACGCTACGCCATCCTCACCGGCAGTACCACGACCTGGACGGCGGGCACCTACCGCGCCGTCTGCACCTACGTCATGACCGCCGGCGGGCCCACGTACACGCAGGTGGTGGAGTTCGAGATCCTCAGCGCTGTAGACTGGCCGACTGGCGCCGGCTACGTCGGCTACCTCTCCACCCGCCGCGCGTGGGAGGAGCCCTACGCGGCCTCAACGGTGGCTGCTGCAACGCTGCACCGGCACATCGCCGAGCAAAGCGGCAAGCTCGAGTTCTACACCGGGCGCTTCTTCGAGCCGAGGTACTTGAAGGTCAAGGTCAGCGGGCAGAACGCAGCCAAGCTGATCCTCAACAACCCGATCATCGCCCTCGAGGATGCCTACGCCGTCTGGCAGACCACAACCGGCGAGGACACCTACAAGTTCGAGCAGTACCTCTACAAGGTGTACAACCGCCACCTCGACGGCTACGCTGCCGAGGTCGACGACCGCATCTATCCGCACATCGAGCTCACCGACGTCGACGGAGACGTCGTCACCGTCAGCAGCTGGGCCTGGCCCTACGGCAACCAGAACATCGAGGTCCGTGGCGTCTTCGGCTACACCGACCCCGAGATGGACCAGAACCAAGGGCGTGTGCTCGTCGGCCGCACGCCGCGGGACATCGAGCGCATCTGCGGCGCGCTCATCGCACGAGCGATCGAAGACCCGACGCTCACCGCGCTCAGCAC
>Ga0066600_10000616_pt1 | contig 12797 bp, 8 predicted proteins | sample Lowcelwee11metaG_FD_59486 | JGI IMG/M metagenome (GOLD analysis project Ga0066600, IMG submission 59486) | Freshwater pond sediment microbial communities from the University of Edinburgh, under environmental carbon perturbations - Low... | ecosystem: Environmental > Aquatic > Freshwater > Pond >... | reverse complement strand
GGCGAAGTGACCGGCGTGATCCCCGAACAGCTCGTGCAGTGGGAAGTCGCGCACAAGGGCGTGACCCGGCTGGAAGTGGTCGCGAACATGCACGAGCGCAAGGCGCGGATGTTCGACCTCTCCGACGCCTTCGTCGCCCTGCCCGGCGGCTTCGGCACGCTGGACGAAATGTTCGAGATGCTGACCTGGCGCCAGCTCGGCCTCGGCAAGAAACCCTGCGCCTTCCTCGATGTCGACGGCTTCTACGCGCCGCTGATCGGCATGATCGATCGCATGGTCGAAGAACGCTTCCTGCACGCCGAACAGCGCCTCGACCTGTGGCACGGCGAGGACATCGATACCCTGTTCGCTTGGATGCACGGCTATGTTCCCGCGCAGGCGGACAAGTGGTTGGATGAGAAGCGCAGGCGGGAGTTGCGTTGACGATGGCCGCATCGCAACGGCCGGGTGTCCGATGCGGACGTTGATCTCGACTATCTCCGGCCTTGCGCTGCTTGTCGTGATCGCGATGTTGGGCTACGACATGTCAGCGGACCGCGAACGCCCCCTGCGAATGAAGCCGGACACGGTTTACAACATCTCGTTCGAACGGACCGGCTGTTATGGCCCATGTCCGATCTACCTTCTGCTCGTGGACGCGAAACGCCATACACGCTTGTCGATGGAGGGTTTCGTCGAAAACGCGGCGGGCGACTACGACAGCGTGCCGATCGTGTACGAATGGACGCTGCCAGCAGATCGCCACACCGCCATCGTCGAGTTGATCGAGAAACACGGTTTTCGAACCCTGGATCTGGCTTACTTCATAGGCGTCACGGACATGGAGATGAAAACGATCGGAGTGACGACGACTCGCGGTCATTGGTCAACCAGCGTGTATGCGGTTCCGTGCAAGCGGGAAAGCGTCGGACTGGGTTTCGAACAAATAGGGCGATCGAAAACGGATCGTTTCGTTCCGGATGTGTTCTGCGACACAGCGGCACTGCTCCATGAAGCAGCCTGCGATACATTCGGGCAAGGCACCCGGATCGGGCGGGCTAGCGATGTTGCTCCGTTCCATCCACCGCAGTGCCGATGACGGTCGACGTGGGCGATATCGCCACTTGCTGCACGACGATGCGACCGATGCGATCATGAATTCAATCCCTGTCACGAAGATTTCCATGACTACACCCACCACCTTCCAAGCCTTCCGCATCCGCAACGACAGCGCCGGCTACCGCAGCGGCATCGAAGAGATGTCGATCGACGACCTCGCCCCGGGCGAGATCGTGATCAGGACGGCGTATTCGTCGGTGAACTACAAGGACGCGCTCGCCGGGACCGGCGAAGGCAAGATCCTGCGCTTCTTTCCGCTAGTCGGCGGTATCGACGTGGCCGGGCATGTGGTGTCGTCGACCGATCCGAAGTTCAAGGAGGGCGACGCGGTGCTGGTCACCGGCAGCGGGCTCAGCGAGACACGCGACGGCGGCTATGCCCAGTACGCGCGGATCGAGGCGAAATGGGCGATCCCCCTGCCCGCCGGCCTGAGCCTGCGCGAGAGCATGATCATCGGCACCGCCGGCTTCACCGCTGCGCTGGCGCTGCTGCGGATGCAGGACAACCGGCAGACGCCGGCGCAGGGGCCGCTCGCGGTGACCGGCGCCACCGGCGGGGTCGGTTCTTTGGCCGTGGATATCTTCAGCCGCGCCGGTTACGAGGTGCATGCGATCAGCGGCAAGGCCGAGCACGCCGATTACCTCAAACAGCTTGGCGCCACCCAGGTGCTGGGCCGCGACGTGCTGGCCGAAGCGAAAGCCATGGAGGCCGCGCGCTTCGGCGGCGGGCTCGACAACGTCGGCGGAACAATGCTGGCCAGCCTGCTCGCCCGCACCCAGCCCTACGGCAATGTCGCCAGTGCCGGTCTCGCCGCATCGGCGGAACTGCCGACCACGGTCATGCCCTTCATCATCCGCGGCGTCTCGCTGCTGGGCGTGGCCTCGGCCGGTACCGCCCGGGATATCCGTGATGAAGTGTGGAAACGCCTCGCCATGGATTGGAAACCGGCCCATCTGGACGCGATCTGCACCCGCGAAGCGACATTGGCCGAGCTTCCGGGCGTGTTCGCGGGCATGCTGGCCGGCGGTTCGTTCGGACGGACGCTGGTGCGCCTGGACTGATCCGCCCGGCGCCATTCGGCGGGACATTCCGCCCGAATGGCGCGCAGCTTGTGCATTGCATCAACAAATGGCGCTGCCCCGCTTCCGGGTGGCGAGCCGGACGACTACACTTGCGGCAATCTACCGGGGGTCCACATGGCACGCATCCTGATCGTCGACGATTCTCCATCGCAACTGATGGGCATCCGTCGCATCGTCGAAAAACTGGGCCATGAAGCCCTCACCGCCGAAGACGGTGCCGCCGGTGTGGAGGTCGCCAAGCGCGAGATCCCCGATCTGATCCTCATGGATGTGGTGATGCCGAACCTCAACGGGTTCCAGGCCACCCGCACCATCTGCCGCGAGCCGTCCACCAAGCACATCCCGATCGTGCTGGTGACCACCAAGGATCAGGACACCGACCGCATGTGGGGCATGCGTCAGGGCGCCAAGGCCTATCTGACCAAGCCTTTCAGCGAAACCGAGCTGTCGGACACCATCACCAAATACGTCACCGGTCTGGGCTAGTCCCTGGCTGGGCGAATGGCCTGGGCCGCCGACGCGGCGGCCATCACCCGGTCGTACCGGTGCGGTCGGTTCACGCCCGTCGCCAGTCGTCGCCGAACACATCGCGCATCTGCCGGTAGGCCTCGCGCTCTTCGTCGGTGTTCGCCTTCGGCGCCAATACTTCGAGTTCGACGATCTGATCGCCCGCCGGGGTCGTGCCCGTACCGGGCAGGCCGCGGCCGCGCAGCCGCAGCTTGCGGCCGCCTTCCGAATCCGCGGGGATCTTCAGCTCGACCGCGCCACCGAGCGTCGGCACGCTGATCGACGCGCCCAGCGCGGCTTCCCACGGCGCGACCGGCAATACATGGATCACGTTGCGGCCGTCCACCTCGAACTGCGGATGGGCGGCATATTCCACTTCCAGCAACAGGTCGCCGCCGCCGGGCGCCTGGCCGGCGAGTCGGATCGCCTGTCCGGGGCGAATGCCTTTCGGGATCCGCACCTCCAGCGACTTGCCCGCCACCGACACCCGCAGCGGGTCGCCGCGATAGATCGCTTCCAGCGGCACGGCGCATTTGGCCCGCGTCGGCCCGCTGCGCATCTGCGGACCCGCACCACCGGGGCCGCCGCCGAAACCGGCGCGCCGACGGCCGAAGAGTTCCTGGAAGAAATCGCTGAAGCCGCCGTTGTTGCCGCCGGCGAAGAATTCCTCGAAATCGGCGCCGCCCGGCCCGCCGCCGAAACCGCCGGGCGGCGGCTGCACTTCATCGCCGGGCCGATAGCCGCGTGCGCGGAGTTGATCGTAGGCCGCGCGCTTCTCCGGGTCGCGCAACGCCTCGTAGGCCTCGTTGACGGCCTTGAACTTTTCTTCCGCGCCCGCTTCCTTGCTGACGTCCGGGTGGAATTTGCGCGCAAGCCGACGATAGGCGGTCTTGATTTCCGCCTCGCCGGCGCCGGGCTCGACGCCGAGCGTGTCGTAGTAGTCCTTGAAACGCATGGTTCGGTTCCGCGAATGTCGTGGCGATACGATCCACTATAACGAAGTCATTGCGCAACGCAGCATCCACAGCGGATGTACGGCGCGAAGGCGATACGCGTCGAGACAATGCCAGCGAAAAACGTTCGTCAAAACGCACGACCCGCGTATGCCGCGGGTCGTGCGTCGTCTCGACGAATGCAGCAGAGACGCAGAGACTGCCGGTCAGGCCCTGGCGGCCGCCGCGCCCACCTGGATGCGTCGCGGGGTGGATTGCGGGCGCTTCGGGATGACGATTTCCAGCACGCCGTTGTGTCCGCTGGCGACGATGCCATCGGCATCCGCAGTGTCGGGCAACGCGAAGCGGCGATGGAAGCTGCCGTAGCGGCGTTCGATGCGCGAGAAGCGATCGGTCTGTTCGCTGGTTTCGTTCGCACGTTCGCCCTTGATGCTGAGAATGCCCTTGTCCATCAGCACTTCGACGTTCTGCGGATCGATGCCCGGCAGGTCCGCAAGGATCACGAAGCGGTCCGCTTCTTCCTTGATATCGACGCGCGGCACCCACTGACTGGTCACGACGGACGACTCGTCGGGGCTGTCGGCATTGTTGAGGAAACGATCGAACACCTGCTTCAGATCGTCGTGGATGCGGGCCTGCGCGGGCCACGTCTGCGAATAGCGCATGAGGCTCATGTTGATCTCCGTTGAGGGCGGCAACGCGCCGCCATGCCGGGGAAATAGGCGCTGCGCCGAGGTTTTCAAGCGCCGTCCGACCCACATTCAGGATCCGTTTTACTACACTGTAGGCTTCCCCGAGCGCACAGGAGCGACACATGACCATCCAGATCGGCGACACCATTCCCGAGGTCAATATCAAGCACATCAACGACGGCATCGAGACCATCGATACCATCTCGTTCTTCGAAGGCAAGAAGCTGGTGCTGTTTTCGGTACCCGGTGCGTTCACGCCGACCTGCTCGGAAAAACATCTCCCGGGCTTCATCGAGCACTTCGAAGCCTTCCGCGAAAAAGGCGTCGGCGTGGCCTGCATGTCGGTGAACGATCCGTTCGTCATGAAGGCATGGGCCGCCAGCCAGAATGCGCCGGCAGACATGGAAATCCTGGCCGACGGCAACGCCGATTTCGTCAAGGCCCTGGGTTTGGAAATGGACGCGAGCGCCTATGGCATGGGCATCCGCGGCAAGCGTTTCGCGCTGTATGTCGAAAACGGCGTGGTGAAGCAGCTCGAAGTCGAAGCGCCGGGCGAGTTCCGGGTGTCGTCGGCCGAGCACATGCTGACGCTGGTGTAATAGAACAACCAGAAACGATCATGGTTTCATGTTTCCGGTAGAGCGGCCTTCAGGCCGGCCCAGGCAGAACCCGGCCAGCAACGATAAACGGGCCGTGCCTACGGCTTGCGAAACGAAACAATCGTGGTTCCGGTAGAGCGGCCTTCAGGCCGCTTTATCGTTTCAGCAGAAGGAAAAGAAGTGGCGGCCTGAAGGCCGCTCTGCGGGTCTTTCGATCTTGAGGTCGTCCGATCACTCCAGCACGCGGAACCTGATCGTCGTCCACGCACCGCTGTCGGCGAGCGCCGTCAGCGTGTGTTCGCCGGGATCGCCGAAGTCGCGGATCAACGACTCGCGGCCGCCGGTTTCCGCGACCCAGCGGCCGTCGAGCAACCACTGCACGTTGCGATCGGTGCCCAGTGCGCGCAGCGACAGGCGTACGGCGTGCTCGCTCCCCGGCGCACGCACCAGCGTCGCGCCATCGTTGAGACCTTCGATCCGCAGCTCTTCGCTCGCGTCGCGGCCGTCGGGCATGCAGTCGTCGGCCAGCAGCGGCAGCGTCGACGCTCGCCGGGTGTCGGCGGACAGCCAAGGCGATGCCAGCGCGGGCCAACGCGCGATTTCGACGGTCTGCGCACGATGCGGCAATGAACACACGGCTGAGATGCGTCGACCGCTGTCGGCATCGATCTCGAATCGCTCGCGCCCTGCATTCCACAGTCTCGCGCCGCGCTCGGCGAACGTCGGCGGTACAGCGCCGTCGAGCGTCCATGCCGTCATGCGCCGCTGACAGAGCGACGCCGGCACGCTGTCGGCGGCGATGCCCAGTGGCCAGCAGATCTCGACCTCGGCGACGCTGGCAGGCGGCGCCAGCGGCGATGCGTCGCGGCTGCCGGCGGGCAGCGAATCAACCACCTCGAACAACAGCGGCAACGCAGTGAGCGCGCCGTACTGCCCGGGCAACGGCGTGCCGTCGGGGCGACCGACCCACACGCCGACCGTATATCGACGCGTACCGCCCACCGCCCAGGCGTCGCGGAACCCGTAGCTTGTCCCGGTCTTCCAGGCCACGCGCGGACGCGAGCCGCGGTCATACTGCTCCAGCTCTCCGGGCCGCGGATTCGATTCGAGAATCTCGCGCACGATCCACGCCGCACCCGGCGACAGGACGCGCCGGTCGATCTTCGGATCGGCCGGCGTATAGCGCACACGTCCGGCAATGCCGTTGCGGTTGAAGGCCGCATGCGCGCCGACCAGATCCTCCAGCCGCGCGCCGGTACCGCCCAGGATCAAGGCAAGATTCGGCCTCGACCCCTGCGGGAATTTCAGCGCGATACCCGCGTGGTCGATGCGCGCGGCGAAGCGCTGCGGGCCGATGCGTTCGAGCAGATCGACCGCCGGTACGTTCAACGACAGTCGCAGCGCGTGGGCCGCGCTGACTGGGCCATTGAACGATGCGCCGAAATTCCCGGGCCGGTAATCGCCGAAACTCTGCGGCGCATCCACCAGCAGACTTTCGGAGTGGATCATGCCGTCGTCGATGGCCATGCCGTAGAGAAACGGCTTGAGCGTGGAACCCGGCGAACGCCACGCCTGCACCATGTCCACGTGGCCGAGTCGTTCCTTGTCGCCGAAGCGCAGCGAGCCGACGTAGGCGCGCGCTTCCATCGTGTCGTTGTCGATCACCAGCAGCGCTGCGGACGTGCGCTCCGGCAGATTGGAAAAATACGAGGTCACGCGCTCTTCGAGCGTACGTTGCAGATTCGCATCGATGGTCGAGGTGATGCGCGCCTCTTTCGGATGCACGACGCGCAGCCGCTGTGCCAACAGCGCCGCGCTGAGCGGCGACTGCAGCTGACGCGACACGACGGATTCGATCCGCGCATCGTCCACCTCCGCTTGGCTCCACACGCCGAGCGCGGCCATGCGGTCCAGCACCTTGTCGCGCGCAGCCTGCGCCGCTTCCGGATGACGGTCCGGACGACGCCGGCTCGGCGACTGCGGCAACACCGCCAGCAAAGCGGCTTCCGCTTTCGACAGGCGCGAGGCAGGTTTGCCGAGGTAGGCCCAGCTTGCGGTTTCCACCCCTTCGATGGTCCCGCCGAACGGCGCGCGTTCGAGATAGAGGATCAGGATCTCGCGTTTGGACAGATGCGCCTCGAGCTGGATCGCGCGCAGGATCTGCCGCAGTTTGCGGAACGGCGTGCGCGTATGCCGCGTGCGTTTGGAATCCAGGATGCGCGCGACCTGCATCGTCAGCGTGGAGCCGCCCGACACCACCTCGCCGCTGCCCAGCATCTGCCGGCCTGCGCGCAGCAGCGCGACCGGATTCACGCCGGGATGTCGCCAGAACCAGCGATCCTCGTAGTTCAGCAACGCATCGAGGTACAGCGGCGATACGGTTTCCGGCGTCGCCGGATAACGCCAGACGCCATCGGCATCCGCGAACGCGCGCAGCGGCGTGCCGTCGCGCGCCACGACCAGCGTGCTGGTGTCGCGCGCTTTCGGCAGCTGCGGCGGGAAGATCAGATCGAGGAGCAGCAGCGACGACAGCACTGCGACGGTGCCCCAGCGAAGCCAGGGCAGCAGGCGGCGGATGCGGACGCGCACGGATGGTGTGGAAGATTGCGACATGGATGCGCGATGGGAATTCGTCGTGTCGCGGGAAGGTGTGCTGCGGCGGGTGTAGTCCCTCGATCGCGTCCGGGACAGGCCCTGCGGCACCCTCTCCCCGCATTACGGGGAGAGGGAAAGAACAGCCAGGAGCTCGCAGCTAAAGCCGCTCCTACCGGGGCTGCACCACGGTGATCGTCGACGGCGTCGACTTGCCTACGCCGCGCAGCTGCGGGCGGTACATGTCTTCGACCAGCGACGGCGGCACGGTGTAGGTGCCGGGCGTGACCGCACGCACCAGATAGAACACGCGTGCGGCCTGACCCCGGTTGAGTTTCAGCGCGGCGACGAAACGGTCGTCGCGATACTCCTCGTGCAGCACTTCGGCGGCGCTGCCGCGATCGGTGATCTCGATACCGTCCACCACCACATCGGCCCACTGCTTGCCGTCGCCGAGATTGAAGTTCTCGATTTCGAGACCCGCAGGCAGCAGATCGGTCAGCAGCGCGTCGGGCATGGCCTGGTCGGCGGTGATGCTGAGCGCGACGATCAGCGCTTCGCCTTCGGCGATCGGACCCGGTTTCCACGGTTTGCCGTCGGTGGTGTAGAACTTGCGCTCGATGCCGATCACCGATTTGTCTTCGGCCGGCGCCGTCCGCGGCACGCCGGCCACTTCCAGGCTGGCGTACAGCGGCACCGCGCCCTGCGGCTCGAAGCGGAAGCCGCGCGAGAGTGTGGTGTAGTCGACGCGACGACCCTGCATGCGCCGTTCCGCGACCGGATCGCTCACATCGCCGAGTTTCCACACGCCGGAGACGGTCTTCTTCTGATCCGCCAACAGCGCACGGCCGACGCGCGCCAGCGCGACCTGTTCCTGGGTGCTGAGATAGAACCAGCGCTCGTTGCGACGCACGTCCAGCTCCCTGCCCAGTGCGACCACCTTGGCATCGTACTCGGGCTTGTCGAGGCCGCGTTCGTGGGTCAGCGCGATCATCAGAGCGCTGTCGCGCAGCGGGCTGCTGTAGTCGCCGAGGTACTCGTAGGTCTGGCCCTTGAACCCGAAGCCGGCGGCGATGGCTTTCGTACCGCGGTTCTTGTCGCCCTGCAGCGACAGCGCCAGGCCCAGGTGCACCATCGACAGACCGTTCTTGGCCTTGCCGCGCTCGTTGTCGTAGAGCGCACGCAGCGTACCGAGCGGTGCGCGGTTGACGCGCGACAGCACGTAACCGGCGTGCGCCTGATACGCGAACTTCAGATGATCGCGATGCGTCTGGCCGTAGAACTCGTTGCCGCCGGCCAGCAGATCCTCGCTCAAGCGTTTCAGCGCGTTCTGCAGCATCGTTTCGGGCACCGCAAACCCGCCTTCGCGCGCGTCGAGCAGGAACTCGACGATGTACGGGGTCAGCGCAGGATTGACGTAATTGTCGTTACCCCACATCGAGAAGTGGCCGTTCGACATCTGCATCGACGCCAGCCGCCCGAACGCGCCGTCCATGCGCGCCTTGCGCGTCGCCGCATCGAGGCCCTTGGCGTCGAGCATCTTCGCGGTGTCCGCATCCATCACCAGCGCGGCGAAGCCCTTGCTGGTGGTCTGTTCGGCGCAGCCGTACGGATACTCCAGCACATCCCTGAGCGCGCTCGCGAACGGGATCGGCGGCAGCGCGCTGACCGTCATCTGCGCGTTGACCGAGCCCGGCATCAGGCCATCGGCGAAACCGGCTTCCATCGTGATCGCGCCGAGTTCGTTCAAGGTCTGCGTGCGCGTGCGCAGCACGCTCGGCCAGGCCGGGCGCACCGGCACATCGAAGCGGCGGTCGACCTTGAAGCCGTTGCCGTTCACCTGCACGCGGATCTTCGCGGTGGTGTAGCCCTCGCCCGCGGTCAGCGGGAAGGTCAGCGTGGTCTTGCCGCCGGCATTGAGCTTCGTCGAACGTCCGCCCTGCGCGACCGTCAGCGGGCCGAGGCCTTCGACCTTCACGTCGAAGTCGCCGGGTTTGCCGGTGAAGTTGGTGATGTCGAGGGTGACGTTGCTGCGATCACCCGGGGCGAGTACGCGCGGATAGCTGGCTTCGGCCACGATCGGTGCGCGCACCACTACCTCGGCGTCGCCGTTGCCGTAGCGTTCCGCCGAATAGACCAGCGCAGAAACCCGCAGCGTGCCGTTGAAGTCGGGCACCTTCAGCGCGATCTTGGCATTGCCCTTGGCGTCGAGCTTCACCGGGCCGGAGAACAGATCGACCGTCTGCACTTTCGAGGTCGGCCTGCGCGCCTGGGCCAGCGGCTGCAACGCCATGTCGCCGCCGAAGCGGATCTTGCCGATCTCGCCGGCCAGGCTCTCGATGATGCGGCCGTAGACGTCGTAGGCATCCACGCCGAGCCTGCGCTGGGCGAAGAAATGCTTGTTGGCATCGGGCACCGGGAAGCGGGTGATGTTGATGATGCCGACATCGACCGCCGACACCGTGACGTACGCGTCCTGACCGGCGAGTTTCGGCACCGCGACCGTGGTCGTGAGCGTCTGCTCGGGGCGCATCTGCTTCGGCAGCGACAGACCGACTTCGACGCGACGCGATGCGCGATCCATCGGCACATGCGCCACGCCCACTGCGCGCGCCGGGGTGATCTTGCTGGACGCACTGCCGCCGCGGAACACGAGCGCGGTGACATAGATGTCGTGACGCTCCCACTCCTTGCCGACCGGGATCTCGAAGCTGCTGCCGCGCTTCACGTCGACTTCCTGCACGTAGATCATGCGCTCGCCGCTTTCGACCATCAGCAGGCCCTTGCCCGGATGCGGCGGTGTGAGCGTGACCTTCAGCGTGTCGCCGGTGTTGTAGGCGGTCTTGTCGAGCGCGATCTTGACCTTGTCGGGACGCGCGTCCAGGCCGCGGTTGTCGTCGTCCCAGCTCCAACCCGCCTGGAACGGATAGCGTGTGGTCAGGCCGGTGGCCGGATCGAGCACATCGACGCGATAAGCGCCCCATTGCACCGGAAAATCGAAACCGACGGCGGTGAGGCCGGCATCGACGGTGCGGGTTTCGACATTCTGGAAGCGCGAGGTGAAATCGAAATCCCAACCCTCGTCGTCGTCGTAATTCCAGTGGTAGTCGCGATGCTCGCGCACCAGCGTGACCTTCAGTCCCTTCGCCGGACGCGACTTGCCGTCGCTGCCCACGCGCATCAGCTGGAAGCGCGCATTGCTGTCGCTGTCGGCGCCGTCCTTGTCGTCGAACAGCGGACGCACGCCGACCAGCGCATCGGCCGGCCACATCACCCGCTTCAGCGAGCGATTGACGCTGCGGCCGCCGGTTTCGAACAGGCTTCCGGAAACGATCGCAGCGATGGGCGACACCGGCTTGACCTCGGACGGCAGCACGATGTCCTGCAGCAGCGTGCCGTCGTCGCCGAGCGTGGTATCGACCACATCATTGGCTTCCTTCGGCAGTTGCAGGGTGGGATCGCCGAAGAAATAACCCGGCATGTTCTCCAGCGGGTGCTGCTCCACCGCTACCGCGAGCTTGGCGGTGAAACGGTTGTCGGCCGCGGGCGCACCGTACAGATAGGCGCCCACCGCTTTCAACGCCAGCGGCTTGCCGGGCTTGAGCACCGCATCGGCGGTGTCGAGATCGAGCTTCATGCGCTCGGGCAGGAACTCTTCGATCCGCAGGGTCATGCCCTGCACGGCTTCGGCGCTGGCCGGATCGGTGCGGAATTCCACCTGCCAGCGGCCGGTCGGCGCTTCGACGGGAATGAGTTTCTCGAAGCTGTAGTAGCCCTGCGCGCCGGCTTCGATCCGGCTTTCGACGAAGGGTTTGCCGTTGGGCTGTTTCAGGCGCACGAACAGCGGCTGCGCTTTCTTGCCCTTCATCGGAACGGGCTTGCCGTCGTTGTCGCGCAGCAGTGCGGAGATGCGCACGACTTCACCAGGGCGATAGAGGTCGCGTCCCGCCCAGGCGAACACGTCGAACCAGGCCGGTTCGCGGCCGCTCACAGCGAATTCGGACAGGTCCAGCGCCGGCTGGTTGAACGGCAGCAGCGACACGTCCTTGCCGCGGCGCGCGACCAGCACATGCGTGGCCTGCAGCTTGAAGCCCAGCATCGCGTTGCCGTTGCGGTCGGTCTGGCCTTTCAGCACGATGTCGCCGGGGCCGTCGAGGATCTGCAGATCCACGCCGCTGATCGCCGAACCGTCCTGCAACGACGCGGTGTGGACGAAAAGCTTGTCCTTGTAGGCGCGCACGTGCAGGCCGATGTCGCTGACCGTGAAGAATGTGGTCTCGTACTGGCTGCCGAACTGGCCGGTGCGCTTCATGACCGCGAAGTACAGACCGGGCTCCTGCAGTTCATCGATGTCCTGCGTCGGCAGGTAGGTGACCACGCGCTCGTTGCGCTTGCCGCCAAGCACGAAACGATTGGTGTAGACCGGCTCGGCCAGCTTCGCCAGTGGGGTCTTCTCGTCGTATTCGCTGTCCAGTTCCCAACCGCTGCGGCGGCCACCGCGCTGGTATTCGGAGAAGAACTGCGGCAGCGATTTCTCGCGCACGCGCAGGAATTCGACGTCGACTTCCGGCACGTTCACCGACACCACCGGCAGGCCGCGGCTGTCGCGCGCCGGCAGCACGCTGCCCTGCGAGGCGAAACCGACCGCCGGGTCGAGTTCGCCGGTGTAGACCTTCTGCTCGACATCGCGCCCGAGGGTATTGCCGTCCGCCGCCGCGAGCTTCGCGGAAATCTTCAGGGTGTACTCGGTATTCGCGGTGACGAACGGGAAGCGCAGGATCTTGCCGCTGTCGTCCAGCTTCCAACTGCTCTTGTCGCTGACGGACGTGGCGAAGGTGATGAGTTTGTCGAAGTCCTGGGTGCCGACCAGCGGCCGCGAAAACTCCAGCGCGATCGCCAATGCGTCGCCGTCCTGATCCGGGTAGGCCCGTACCAGAGCGAATTCCTTGATTTCATCGCGTTTGGCCTGGATGGCCTCGCCGCTGACCTCGGGCAGTTGCCCGGTTTCCTTGTTGCCGCAGCCCGCCATCGCCAGCATGGCCATGACCAGTCCCACACCCACAACCCACTTTCCAATCGAACAGCGAACCCGACTCAACGCTGCGAACCGCGACGTGCGACACATATGGCCTCCTGGATTTGCAGCGGAGTATAGAGAAGCTTCAGAGCAATTCATCACTTTTTTTAAACATTTTTTTGACTTTTTTTTAACATTAACCGCAACCAACTTGTCTGACGTACAGCTTGCCGCTCCGGGCGGAAAATTCCGTAAAG
>Ga0066600_10000612_pt1 | contig 12806 bp, 16 predicted proteins | sample Lowcelwee11metaG_FD_59486 | JGI IMG/M metagenome (GOLD analysis project Ga0066600, IMG submission 59486) | Freshwater pond sediment microbial communities from the University of Edinburgh, under environmental carbon perturbations - Low... | ecosystem: Environmental > Aquatic > Freshwater > Pond... | reverse complement strand
CGCCGAGCAAATCCAGACGGAAATCAGATCGCGCGCCGCCCGCAAGGGCTGGGAAACGCGCCGCAAGAAACCGCTTGAAGCGCAATTCGTCGCGCGAACGGAATTGCAGCGCGACGAGTTGAAGAAATCCAAGCGCCGCAAGAAATCGCTTCTGCAATTCGACTTCGTGCCCGACGCCATCAAATTTTCAACCGCCGATCTGAAGCACAATGATCTAGTCGAACTTATACAGGCGTTCCGAGATAGCGGCGTAAAGGCTGTGCGCTTCGTTCGCGAAGTGCCGCCTTCTCCCGACTACCCTACTGGCGTCGTGTCATCGCGCTGGCTCAATATCCAGAAATCGAATGATCGACAAATCCGCGATCTGATAGGCGGCATGATGCAGCCCGGCGTCGATTTCGTGCGCTCGTTCTACACGATAATGAGCGAAGCGGCACAGCTGCCGAAGCCGATCCGCGACGGCGTGTTGTCGGCCCTGAAACGCTAGGCGGGCGCTGCGCTCGTCAATTCTGGGCGTCGTTCTACAGCATAACGAGAACGCGCCCGGACCCCGTTCGCTTGCAGGGGAAAAGAAACCGTCAGGCAACAAGCCGATGATGCGGAAGCGCGCCCGCGCCCGCGTGCGGCCCTTCATTGCCTACGATCTGGAAACGTCGAACATCAAAGCAGGCACGCCGGAAGTTCGATACCTGACAGCCTACGGCGAAGATGGCGACTACGTTTTGTCTGTCCCGGTCAAGCGCAAGGATCGCCTAGAGCATCTGTGTGAAATTCTCGTTGAAGAGTTTCTTACGGCGCGCTTCAACGGCTATCGCTTTGTTGCGTGGAACGGCAACGGTTACGACGTGTTTTTTATCGCGCTCGCAATCCTGCGCGACCCGCGCTTTGTCATCATCCCATACTTGACGCGCGGCCACACAGTGCGCGGGATGAAGGTCATCAACACAAAGACCGCCGAGACTTGGGAATTTCTCGACGGTATGGCGATGACCGGGCTTGATAGCGCGAAAATGAAGCTGTCAGTTTTCATCGAGAAGATGGCCCCGCAGTATCCAAAGCTAGAGCTTGATTTTTCCACGACGGAATTTGACGCGAAGAACAAGCAGCACGTGGCCTACGCCGAGCGCGACAGCGAAGCGCTTTATTACGCCATGCTGCGCGCAAACGAAATCATGCACGGGCTGACAGGCTGCGATCTACAGCCGACAATGGGCAATCTGGCGATCAAGTATTTTCAAAGCATGATGCCGGAAGGCGTGCGCTGCTGGAAGCCGACTGGCGATCTGGCGCGCGTGCTGCACGGCCCGGCGAAGCGCGGCGGCTATTGCTGGATTGCGCGCCAGTATGAGGGGCCGGTCTGGAAGTACGATCTGAACCAAGCATACGCCGCCGCGATGCGTGACGCGGAATTGCCCTGCGGCTCTAGCGTCAAAACCGACACGTATAATCCAGACCGCCCCGGCGTGTATCGCGTGACGTTTTCTCGCGAGAAGAAAACGCTTGTGCCGTTCTACTTCCGCGACGCCGAAACAAACGTGGGCAAATTCACGACAGGGCGAGAGGCGTCTAGCTGGATACTCTCAACCGAGATTGAGCATCTGCTAGCCGATGATTGGTCGCTGCAAATTCACGAAGGATATTACTGGCAGCAAACTTTCAACATGCGCGAAATGGTGGACACACTAGAACGCCTTCGCTTCACAGACGCCGATGGCCCATCTGGCGCGCTTGGAACAATGGTCAAAATTACAGGCAACAGCGCTTTCGGAAAGACGCTGGAAGTTCTCGACGGAATGGAAGTCATCATGTCGGGCGCGCATCCCGGTCAAGGGTATTCCGTTTTGTCAGAGGCGAAAGAACACGCGAACATTTATTGGAGGCAGGGCGACGCGTTCCCACGCGTGTATCATCAACCGCAAATCGGATGCTTCATTACGGCGCACGTTCGCATCATCGTGCGCAACGCGGCGCGCAGATCGCCGGGGCACTTTCTCTATGCGGATACTGATTGCGTCGTGTTTTCCAAGCCGGTGGATTATCTCGACATAGACCCGCGCCGCTATGGCGCGTGGAAGCTTGAAAGCGCAGGCGTCAAATATCTTTTCATCGCGAAGAAAGTTTATCACGGTGAAGACGCGACACAGCACGCGAAAGGGCTTCGCGTTCGCGAGCTACAGAAAGATGACTTTGAAAAATGGTTCGCCGGTGTTCCGCCCGAGCAAAAGCAGACGCAGCGTCAAAACTTCCTGCGGGTCATCGCCGGTCAGGACATGTTCGTTGACAGGGAGAGAAAAGGCACAGACCCGACAAAATCCAAGCAGGTTTCGCTTATTGGGGGCGTTTTCGAGCCTGTTTAGGGCTTGCATCCCCCGATTGGCGGCGTAGTATCTGGACGCGCTCGCACAATTCCAATCACGGAAAACGACGCGCCCTTTTATCCGAAGGAGCTAAAAACTATGGCGAAGAAACCGACAGCCAAAGACGGCGAACAGGACGAAAAAGCCGCGTTCGTTCCGCCGCCTGAGCCGCCGCTGCCGTCGAAAGATGGACGCAAGCACAAGGCGACGTTCGCGAAAGACAAGTACGAACGCGGATACAACGTCCGCATCGTCGGCCCGCGCGCTCACGAGTTCTCACAGAAGTGGGTTCCGGTGACGCGCATGGACGGCAGCGAGTCGATGGAATACTGCCTTGAGCGGCTGTGGAAGGGCACCGACGACGACACCAGCCAACCCGTCGCGCTTTTCTCGCTCTACAAGAAGCCGCGCGAGCTTGACGAAATCCCTTTCTAGGGACGCCGGAAACTCTGCCGCTCGATTTGAGGCCAGCGGCAGAGTTTGACGACTTAGATTGGCTTCTGAAACTTCCCCCTTGGGTTTGAAACCCGCATCAACAGAAAGACACCCAATGACAATCCAAACGCTCAAAACGATTTCGCTGAAGCGCCTCGTCGGCTCGCAATCGCTGCCCGACAAAAAGGGCGACACGAAATGGCTCGCGCTGATCTGCGGCGTCATCACGTCGGCGGCGACGAAAACGAAGGACACCGGGACGCACCGCGTCTATTCTGGCGACTTCATCGCCCGCTCGCTTGTCGAAATCAAAGCGTCGAAAGACGCAGCCGGTGAATACGTCGCCGGGCGCTCGTCGGAAATGATCGTTCCCGGCGTCGCTGAAGACATGCTTGATGACGCAGGCGTCGGCGCTGAAGGCACGTTCTCGAATGTCGTTCTGAAAATCGGCATTCGCGCCGATGCACGGGGCCGCGCCGAGTACGTCGCTGAATTCACGCTCGCGCCGACGCAGACAAGCCCCGCCGAAGCGCTCGCGAAACAGCACGCGCCGGAACTGCTGGGCAACGCCGAAGCCAGCCAGACGGCCACGCCTGCCCCGGCAACGGCCAAGAAAAAGTAGATCGGTTGGGAGCGAGCCCCTTAGTCTCGTCAAGTGACAGGGAAGCGGCCCCGGAGCGATCCGGGGCCGTTTTTCTATGTCCGCTTGTACGCCCGGCAATGATGGGTCTATAAGGCGGGCAATGCGGCGCTCAACGCAGACACAACGCAAAACGCAATGGAGCGCTCAATGACCCGCCAGCTTTCCCACACCCCCGCCGACGACGAAATCGTCGAAGTTGAAACGATTGAGGGGCTGAAAGTTGAGGATATAACGAAGATACGCGACGACACGGCGGCGCTTGAAAACGACATAAGCGCCGAAATGGGCGACAGCGAAAACGACGTGTCGTTTAAAATCAGCGTTCACCGCATCCCCGACACCGGAAAAGACCTTGTGTTTCTTTTCCAGATACCCGGCGAAAACGTCACCGGTATTCGCGAGCGCCTGATGGCGAACTACGGCGCGGGGCACTACTCGATCCGCGTATATCGCGTTGCGCCGCGCACTGGCGCGCGGCTCTATCGGAAATTTTCGCTTCGCATCGAGACGCCGCAAATTCAAGCCCCCGCAATTGTCGGCCCTGAAAGCAGCGCGCTCGCGGCGCTGGTGAAGCAACAAGGCGACGCGCTGCAAATGTTGATGACGCGTTTGACGCAAGCGCCAGCGCCCGCGCCTGTCGCAGCTGCAACCGATCCCGTGGCGATGTTCAAGCAGATGGCTGAAATGGCAACGGCGATGCGAGCGCTAGCGGGACCGTCACAGCCTGTCGCCCCGGCTGTCGATCCTTTCGACATGCTGAAAAGCGTTATCGGTTTGGTACGCGAAGCCAATTCGGACGGCGAACCCAAATCGGTGATCGATCAAGTCATGCAGTTTGCAAATTCCGACGCCATGAAAATGATTGTCTCAGGAATGCAGCAAGCGCAGCCGCAGCCCGCCATGATCGCTGGGCCACAAACGCAACAGCCCCGCCCGGCGCAACCGCAAATTCAGACGCAGCCGCAACGCGCGCCGCAGCCAGCGCCGCAGCCCGCGCAGACACAGCAAGCGCCGACGACAAGCGAAGCCGAGCAGATGATGCACAAGCTGGGTTATCTGGTGACGCGTGCGCAGAAAGGCAGCGACACAATTACCTACGCAGAATGGACGTGGGACAATTTCGACGCGCACTGGATCAGCGCGCTTCTCGATATGCCTGACCCCATCGGCGCGATGACGACATATAGCCCGAACGTCGGGGAGCATCGCGAATGGTTTGCCAATGTCATCGAGACATTGCGTGAGATGCGGGAAGAGGCTCGCGAATTGGCGGCTGAAAATTCCAGCTTGACTGTCGAAGCGAACGCGGGGCAAATGGCCCCCGCTCACACGCCGCCGACACCTAACGGGGTTTCTGCTAGTGCAGTTGCGAGCGTCCCTCTCACCGCCCCCGCCGTCGTTCCTGATGGAACTGCCTAACGGCGCGGCTGGCGTTCGCGAAACTCTCCGCGTTATGTCGGCCCTTGTGAAGCAGGGGAAAAAATCGCCCGTCGTTCGCGAGAAGGCGAAAGCGCTCACGCAACATTTGCGGCAGAAGGATCGGCTGGGCGAAATCAAAGCGCTCTGGCAATTCGTGCGCGACAATATCCGATACGTCGGAGATATTCGCAACGTCGAAACCGTCCACACTGCTGAACAGATACTAAAGCAGGAAAGCGGCGACTGTGACGACAAGGCGCTTCTGTTGTGCTCGCTTCTCGAAAGCATCGGGCACCCGAGCGGCTTTTGGGCCATCGGAAAAGAGCCCGGCAAATTTTCGCACGTGCTCGCAATCACGCGCATGGGGCCGAGCAAGTGGTTTCCACTTGAGACTACCGAGCCAACGCCGTGGGGATGGTATCCCCCCGTTGTTCGCTCGCAAATGTATCACTTCAACTGAAGGCAAGAAATCCGATGATGCTCGCTGGCACCCAATTGGCCGAACTGTCGAAAAGCGTTCTCGACATTCAGAAGGCGCTCGTTTTGCGTGGCTTCAATCCCGGCCCGCTCGACGGAAAGATGGGGCCGAAAACGCTCGCGGCCATCAAGGCGTTTCAACAAACCGCAGGGCTGAAAGTTGACGGCATAGTGGGGCCGATCACTTCCGCCGCACTGTTCAAATCCGCGCCAACCGCTGCCGCGCTGCCGTCCGGTTCCGGCCTGCCCGGCGTCGCTACTGCTGTCGTGTCGGCGGGACGAACTTTCATCGACACGGCGCTTTCCGTCGTGCGCGCAATCGCGCAGCCTGAAAAACCGCTCGCGCCGGAAGTTGGATCGCCAATCGCGCGCGATGCGTACAACGATACGCCAATGAGCGCGCTTCCCGCGCAGATGCCCAATCAGGCAACGCAGCAAATCGCGCCGATGCAAAAACCGGCGCTGACTTCGCAGCCGTGGTTTATCCCGGTTGTTGCCGGGCTGGGTGTGTTCGCGCTGGTGTCGATGCAGGACGGCAAGAAAGGTCGCAAGTGAAACTGAGGGGCACCATTCGCGTTACGACGCCGAGGCACGGCGCGCCGATTGCGCTTCGCTATCGCGGCGCTGGACCGCGCGCGGCGTTTTTCACGTCGCAGCCGACAGGATGGAGCCGTGCAGACGCACGCGCAAACGCAACGCGCAATCAAGCGATCATCGACGCGCGCGACGCCAGAAAATCGAAGTTCGCAAAACTCAGAAGGATTTGACGTGATGGCCTATATTCAGCAACCGCAGCAACTCGACGGCCTTAACATCTTCAAGGCCATCGGACGCGCCATCGGTTCAACCGGTCGCGCCGTTCTGAGCGCGCTTCCCATTCCCGGCGCAAGCGTCGCCGCGAGCGTGCTCGACAGCGCAGCGCGTATGCCCGCCAGCAAGAAAGTTGCGCCGCCGTTGCAGACGCCGCAGCCGTCAATGAACACAGACAGCGGGGCCACTTCAACGTCGCTCGTCAAAAACGAAGCGGCCCCGCAGCGTGACGCCGTTATGGACCTGCTGACAACGCTCGTCGCGAAACAGACGCAGCCCCAAATCCAGCCGACCGCAATTCCACAATTCTATCAGCCACAACCGGCCTATCAGCCGCAGGCACAAACCGGAGCCGCCCCATCTTGGATGGTCCCAGCGGCAATCGCTGGCGCTGGGCTCATGCTCGTAATGGCAATGCGGAAATAGGGCACATGAATATCAGCGGCACAGACATTCCTTCGCCCACGGGCGCAACGGCACAGGCGCCGGGCGTTCCGGGTATCGACTGGCTGGCGCTGGGCACAGGCGCTCTGTCACTCATCAATCAACAGCGCATCGCAGAAACGAACCTCAAGCGCGCGAAGCAGGGGCTTCCTCCGATCAGGCTTGAAGACGTGCCCGGCGCAACGCCTACTGTGCAGGTTGGCGTTGAGCGCGGAACGCGTGACCTGCTTTTCTGGGGCGGCGTCGGCGCTGTCGCTCTGATCGGCGCACGCATGTTTTTGAAGCGTGGGAGAAAGTAGCACATGGCGACGCAACTCACGCAAGCGAACGCGCCTGACTGGATGGCGTGGCTTACAGACTTCGACAAGGCGCGCAAGGTCTGGCTCGACAGCTGGCGCGCGTTGCGTGATCGTTTGCCGTGGCTCGAAAAGAACGCGCCGCACATGATCGCACAACACAAAGCAGTCATGCAGAAATTCTTGAACCAAGTTCCCGAAATCGAAAAATGGGAACTGTTCCGGCACAACCTGTTGCAGGGCTTCGCGATGATCGGCGCGACGGTGAAAACCGTTGCCGATGCTACTGGTGTGAGCGCCGCGATTGATTGGGTGCGCGGAACTTTCGGCCTGAAAGAGTACGACGGCAATTTGGGTGTGTCGCAAGTTGTCTGGCTCGCTGCGAGCATCGGCACAGCGGCGGCGCTCGTTTTCTCGATGGCCGACGTTGCCAAGCAGGGCTTTTCGCAAGTGACGCGCGTTGACGCGTACAAACTGGCGCTGGAAAAAGGCGCGTCGCCGGATCAAGCGGCGGCTGCTGTGAATGCCGCGCTTGGCAATCCGAGCGATGGGCAATTTCTCGGCCTGCCAATCCGCGAAGCGCTGCTTGCCGCCGTGCTGATTATGCTGGGGCCGCCGATTGTGAAGGCGATTTCGGAGCGTCGGAAATAATGCCACACAATATCGAGAAGCTACCCGGCAAGGCGCATTACACCGGCTACGGTTCTGGCGCGGTCTGGCATATCAGCAAGACAAATTCCAGCTATGGAAACTGGATTGCGCGCGATCAGAACGCGCAGGGCTTGCAGCCGGTCTACGCTTTCACGCTCAAAGAAATGTCGCACAAGATCGAAGACGCGAAGACGCGCAACACGCGCGAGCCGTCAACGTCATACACGACTAGCGGCAAGAAAAATCCGACAGATGCTGACGCGCCGACGCGTCGCCAGTGGTTTGGTATGATCTACGACACCTGCTGGCGCAAAGGAATTCCTGTTGAGACGCAAACCCTGAAGCGTTTCGCGGGCGATGCCGCGTGGAAGCGCGGCGACGGCGTGCTGACTGTCGTGGACAAGATCGAAAAACACTACGCGAAAAAGACGGCGACAGTCACGGGCAAGAAAAATCCGCGCCTCACGCTGTCGGCGCTGAACAAGGAAGCGAAGCCGCTTGGCTTGATCGTCACGCGAAACGAGGACGGCGAATATCGCGTGGCGTTCAAGAGCAATCGCGAAGCCAGCGCCTACTACACCGACGACATTGAAGACGCACAAGGCACAATGCGCGCAATGGCGAAGGAAGGCGACAGGCACACAGTGCGCGGCGCGAAAAATCCAACGCGGAAAAAAGCTGTCGAACTTTCGGCCATGTATATCGAAGGTATCAAGGAAGCCCGCGACGAATTGAAAATGTTGCGTCGCGAATTTCCGACGTGGACAGACGCAACAATCTTTGCCGAGCGCGCCGCGCTCAATGTGAAGACAGCTGAAAAGCTCATGGCGCAAGCGCCGAAGGGCTCGCCGCAATATGACTTCATCATGGGTCAGCGCGATTTCTGGGAAGGGAAGCGCGTGCTGACTGTTCGCGGCGCGAAAAACCCCGCGCCGAAATCGTCGCCATACGTCATTCGCGCGCACCATGAAAACGGAACGGTCTATTATTTCGCGGGCGGCAAGCTGAACACGTCGAAGAAAAGCGCCGAGCGCTTCGCCGCTAGCGCTGTCGATGCGAAGCTAAAGTGGCTTGAAGACCGCCTGCCGAAAACGATCAAGTATTGTGACGCGGTGCAGGCATGAGCAAGCAGAAAGCCGCAAAGCTTTTCCACGACTTCCACGGGCGCGAGCCCGACGAAACCGAAATCGTGACTATCGCGCTTGACAAGCCGGTGGACGCGATGATTGTTGGCGAACTTGAAGGTGTGATCTATCGCGCTTCCGGTGACGGCAAGCGCTACATTCACCCCTTCGCAAAACATGCACGGCCCGTACTAGCAGCTTCTTTCGACGGCAAACAACTCTATGCGCTCGCGGGTGCGTATAGGTTCACCGAACGGGGCATTGTTGACGCCCCCAAAAGAAAGAGAGCAGTACGAAAATGAGCCAGCTTATGCTTGTGAACCCGAAGCGCAAAAAGCGTCGGAAGATGACCGCCAAACAGCGCCAGTATTTCGGCAAGCGTCGCCGCACCACGTCAGTTTCCGGCGCACGCAATCCCAAGCGCCGCCGCTCGCGCACGCGTCGCCGCGCGTCGGTCACGGTTCGCGCACGCCGCAATCCGACCGCCCGCGCCGTTCGTCGTATGCGCCGCACCGGCTCCGCGAAATTCGGCGGGCTTCTGCCGTCGAACCTCATCAAGGGCGTGCTCATTCCGGCAGCGATGGGCGGCGCTGGCGCAATCGCCGTCGATCTGGCGTGGGGCTTCGCTCCGCTCCCGGCGAACATCAAAACCGGCCCGCTTGCTCCGCTCGCGAAAATCGCGGCGGCAATCGTCGTCGGCGCTGTCGCTTCGAAGGTCGCCGGAAAAGCGATGGGCGAAAAAATCACGGGTGGATACCTGACCGTGATGGCCTATCAGCTGATGAAACCCATCGTGCAGAAAGCGCTTCCGTCGCTTCCGCTGGCCGACTACGACATGGGCTACATTAGCCCCGCGCCGATGATCGCCAACGATAGCGTCGGCGCGTATCTGACCGACGACTACGCGGGACGCAATGACGGCACTGTCGGCGCGTACCTCAACGAATACGACAACAGCTGGACGCAGTAGCGCGCCCGCAAGCGTCGTTCGTTTTGGGTTAGTCTGAAAAATCGCAACGCCTGTCCGGGCACGTTCGTTTTTCAACCTGACATGAGGATGTCAAATTATGTCCCAGATGCCATCGCTTTCCGAACTGCAAAAATACGTCGTCAACCGCGACGGGTGGGAGGTCATCCGCCAAGGCCTGTTCGACAGCAACGCGTATCCCGCCGCTGGCGCTACGCAGCTGAACTTCTTCGCCAACCCCATCGGCCAAGGCACCGGTCTGGGCGGCGGCGCGAAAACCGCGAGCGACACGAATATGAACCTCGCCGGGCAGCTGCCTGCCATGCAAGGCTTTCTCGTTGAAGCCGTGGAAATCCTGTTCCTGCCGACCACGCCGACCGTCGCCGCGCAGATGCCTGCCGCTTTCGGCGCGCAGGCAATCGCGCAGGTTGTCAACGACGCCTACATTTTCAGGCGTTCGGGAAACCTCAACTTCCTCGTCGGCAGCAAGCCGTATCTGCAAGATGGCCCGATGATGAAGTTCCCGGCGTCGGCGGACTTCCAAGTCAATGCCGCGCTTTCCGACGTTTCGACGGCGGGTGCTTCGTTCCAGTCGCGCATCGCCTACGGCAAGGCGGTTGGGCGCACGTACTCGCTGGGCGGCGCGCCGATCTACCTGACGGCCAACCAGAACTTCAACCTGTCGCTCAACTGGCCGGAAGGGCTGCAAGCGATCACCAACCCGGCTTGGGTGAAGGTCACGCTGCAAGGCCTGCTGTATCGCCGCTCGCAGTAGTCGGCGCTACGCGAAAAGGCGGCGCGTCGAAAAGCGCGCCGCCGATTTCGGGGCTACACGTTCAAACGCAATCGCTAGGAGCGATCAAATGTCTGACCCAATGCGCCGCAGGGCTACGCTTCCGCCGAATGCGGACAATCCCGAAGGCTATCAGGTTTTCGAAGACTACTTCGTGTATGGCGTCACTTTCGCGAGCATCGCGGCAGGCGCTCTGCAAACGCAGAATATCCAAATCCAAGCCGACAGCGCGTTCAAGTGGACGCACGCCGCCATGGAATGCGATCTGGCGGGCGTGACGTACACCGAAGAGGCGACGCCGGTCCCGCTGTGCGCGCTTCAGATCACCGACAGCGGAACGGGGCGGCAGCTTTTCAGCCAAGCCATTCCGGTCAACACGGTTTTTGGCAGCGGCAAGCTTCCGTTCGTTCTGCCGGTTCCGCGTGGCTTCAAGCCCAACAGCAACATTACGCTTGCCCTGTCGAACTTCGCGGCTGCGCAGACGTACACGGTGCGGCTGTCGCTGATCGGAAGCAAGGTCTTCCCGCGCGGCGGCTCGATGCCGTAGCCTGAGAAGCGGCGCGCGGAAAATCGCGCGCCGCTTTTCGCCTGTTGTTTTGGAGCGCCTATACAATGGCACGTCGCACGCGTCCTATCATCCCCTCGCAGCGTCCCTCTCGCGCCGTGCCATTCATGCCGGGCACCGAGCAGGATATTTCACAACAGGGTTTCATCACTGAGCCACACGAAACCGGCCCCGCGCCGCCGTCCATCGGCTATGTCGTTACCAGTTTCGACGCGCGCCCGGTTATGGCCGTCGATTTCCAGACGCAAAGCGGCAGCGACGCGCGCGACACTGGATACATTCCCGAAGGCAATTCGCCGGACCCCTACGACGCCGCCTCTGTGTTCTACACAGTGCCGCGCGGATTTCAGGCGATCCTTCGTGACTATCAAATCCTGATGATACCGGCGACAGGCGAGCCGCTTCCCGCGCCCGGTCCTGCGGGGCCGATCTTCGGCGCGAATGGGGAAAGCAATTTCCGCATCGTGATTTCGGTGCTCGTCAACGGGACGTTTCAACAGGGCATGTCTGGGATTGTTTCTTACGCGGGCGCGTTTGGCGACATTTTCGGTGAGTGCTACGTGCTCGCGAACGAAAACGACACAATCGAATTCCGCGTGACGACAAATTCGGAAGCGTCGTCATTCTGGCAGATGCTTATCAACCTTCACGGCAACCTGCTGCTGTCTCAAACGCGGCAACTCGAATTCGCGCCGTCGTCTCGTGACGCAATCCCCGTAACCGTGGTGTAGCCATGTCAGGCATGAAGGGTTTTGGAATAGGTCGCCTTCCGCCGACGCTGGGCAACATCGGCATTACGGCGACCATTCTCCCGGCAGCTGGCACGCAGCAAATCAGCGGGCTGGACGGCACCAACAGTTTCGACTTCGTGGCCGATCCGGTTTATCTGCTGGGCACTGGCTCGATTGCGTATGGGCGCATTACCGGCACCGATACCATTTTGCCGCTCACGGTCAGCAACGACTTCAACGGGCTGGCGCTCAATGACGCCGTTGCGCTTTCCACGCTGTCGCAAATGGTGGCGCGTCGCACAAACAGCGATCTGTGGGCACCCGTCGTTTCGCTCGACAGCAACAATTTTCCGCTAGGCGAAGTCAAAGGCGCGATCCTGACGACGCGCGCCGCTGACTTCGCCGTCACAGCGTCGGGCGTGGAAAACGCGCCAAGCGCCGAAGCGCCGATCACAGCCGATGTTTCATGGGTGGCAACGTCGATTGATGCGACACTGATTGTGCCGCCGACAGTCAATCAACCGTTTCTGACAGTTGAGCTTGTGCAGCGCGATATCACGCCGACAGAAACCGTTTTATGGTCGCGGCAAATGGGGATGGGTGTCGCCGCTGGCGATCAGGGTTACACGCAGTCAATCAGCATAAGCGGGCTCAACATTCTGGCCGATCCAGATCACGCGCTAGAACTTCGCTTCAGTGCGGCGACTGAGGCTGGCGTGGGCGCGAGCGTTTCTCTCACCTATAACGCGCTGGTGATTGACTGATATGGCTGGCGCAAAAAGTTTTGGCATTCCGCGAATTGCGTACCCCTACGGGAACGCGACCATTCCAGTTAGCGCGCTGGAAATCGAGAACGCGCCTTCGCTAGTCGGCGGAAATGCAAACGGCCCTGCGGAAGAAATACAAGCGACGGCTGACGGCACAGTTGCCGGGCGCGTCGGCGGCGCAATTGCGTTTGCCACGCTGACCGATCTGGATATTGCGGGCGTCGATCTGGCAAACTCGTTTTCTGAGACGCAGGTTTTTAACGGGATCACAAGCAACGCGACTGTCATTTTCAGACGCACTGACGACGCCAACTTGGGGCCGGGGCT